>Ga0210377_10000623_pt1 | contig 33736 bp, 36 predicted proteins | sample PLM4_65_b1redo_FD_155480 | JGI IMG/M metagenome (GOLD analysis project Ga0210377, IMG submission 155480) | Groundwater sediment microbial communities from an aquifer in East River, Colorado, USA - PLM4_65_b1 redo | ecosystem: Environmental > Terrestrial > Soil > Riparian zone | place: USA: East... | reverse complement strand
TAGACCGGGAAATTGAAAAATTCAAGCAAAAATGCTAGTTTGAACTCACAAATCGCGGGTATCGTATAATGGCATTACCTCAGCTTTCCAAGCTGATGACAGGGGTTCGATTCCCCTTACCCGCTCAATCAATTTTAAGGTAAAAGAAACTGTGTTTACCTATCTTCAATAATCCTTCCGATATTGGTTTCTCCGCATCCCGCAGGATCTCTCCGTTTAAAGAAACAGCACCCTGTTCAAGAAGCCGTCGGGCCTCGCTGTTGCTCTTGGCAGACCCAGAAATAGTTATGGTTGCTATTGTGGTGGTCCCACTCGGAACCGAGAGTGGCTGGGCATCTTCCGCCAAAATTTCTTTTTTGGAAAAAATTTTATTCCACTTCTCCGCAGATTCCTCCGCGACTTTTTCTCCGTGGTAGCGGGCCACGATTTTTTTAGCCAGAAGTTCCTTCCTTTCCCGCGGAGAAAGGTCGTTACTCGTATCGGCTGGCAATCCCGCCGCAAGAACAAAGTAGTCGTTCATCAATTCGTCTCCAAGCGACATGACTTTCCCGAACATATCTTCAGGTGCATCCGTAAGCCCAATCACGTTGCCTAAACTTTTGCTCATCTTTTTCTTGCCGTCCAAACCCAAGAGTAATGGCGTGGTTAGAATATCTTGTTCCGCCATTCCATAATGCCGCTGGACCTTACGCCCCATGATAAGATTTAAGAGTTGGTCATTTCCCCCCAATTCCACGTCCGCCTTAACCGCTACGGAATCGTAGCCCTGGAGAAGCGGGTAGAAAGCTTCAAACATGGTTATGTCGGAGTCTGAGGCCAAGCGCTTGGCAAAATCTTCCCGTTTCAAAATTTGAGCTGCGGTAGCGGCTCCAAGAAGTTTGGTTATGTCATTTAATCCCAGGTTTGCGAGCCATTCGCTATTGTTGCGCACCTCCACTTTATCCAAATCCAAAACCCGCCCCGCTTGGGCGAGATATTCCTGCATATTATTTTTTATCTCGGCCTCCGAAAGCGGCTTACGCGCATCCTCCCGGCCGGACGGGTCCCCTACTCGCGCGGTGAAGTCGCCGATGATAAGCACCGCTTTGTGCCCCAAATCCTGAAAAGCGCGAAGTTTCCACAGGGGCACGGCATGTCCCAGGTGAAGGTCGGGGGAAGTGGGGTCAATCCCCAACTTTACCCGTAATTCCTTACCGCTTTTAAGGGCGGCCTCAAGATGTTCACGTTCAATAACCTCCACCACTCCCCGAGTGAGTAATTCGCTTATAAGTTGTTCCTTGGATTCGGCTTGCGCCATTACTTCATGGATGTCCTCACCACTTGGTCAATCAAGCCGTAATTCTCTGCTTCTTGTGCGGTCATATAAAAATCGCGGTCGGTGTCCTTGGAAATTTTGGCTACGGTCTGCCCGGTGTGCTTGGCAAGAATCTGGTTCAGGCGGTCTTTCATTTTTAGAAGTTGTTTGGCACTTATCTCAATTTCACTGGCCTGTCCCCCGATGCTTTCCACCCAAAGTTGGTGGAGAAGAATCTGGGAATTAGGCAGGGCAAAGCGGCGTCCTTTTTTGCCTGCTCCCAAAAGCACCGCTCCCATGGAGGCCGCCATACCCACACAGATTGTGGCCACATCGGACTTTACGTGTTGCATGGTGTCATAAATCGCCATACCGGCAGGCACGGAACCTCCTGGAGTGTTTAAATACATCTTAATTTCCTTCTTGGGGTCTTCGTGTTCCAAAAAAAGCAGCTGGGCGATGATGTTATTAGCAACCTGGTCGGTGATAGCTCCGCCCAAAAACACGATGCGGTCTTTTAGTAGCCGGGAGTAAATGTCGTAGGCCCGTTCTCCGTATTGGGATTTTTCGATAACAGTAGGTATTAGGTTCATAGTTCCTATTTTATAACTCAATTAATTTGTATTTGCAACCAAGAGCTACTTTTGTAAAAACATTTTCCTGGCACGTTCGATTTCGTTCAGAGCCTCCCCGTAGTCGCCCCAGCCCTTAATTTCTACTTCTTTATTCTGCGGGTACTTATAGAGTTCAAAAAAATGTTCAATTTCTTCCAAAAAACCGGGATTCACGTTTTTAACGTCTTTTAATTCCTTTATGCCGTCAAGGTTGGGGTTGTCTGCCTGTACTCCCAAAATTTTAAAGTCTTCCTTGCCAGTATCAATCATCTTTAAGAGGCCCACCGGGCGAACACGCAGAACGCAACCAGGGAATACCGAGTCTCCCCCAAAAATAAGCACATCCAAATTGTCGCCGTCTTCAGAACGAGTCTCGGGAATAAAGCCGTAATCGGTCAAATAATGCATGGCGGAGAAAATCACGCGATCCAAAACTATAACTCCGGTTTTTTCATCCAGTTCGTATTTGTTGCGGCTCCCCTTTTGAATTTCCACAACGGCGTTCACAACTTCGGGAGCTTTTTCGCCTATAGATATAGTATCTAGGAACATCGGCTTTAATTTTAATCCATACTGGGACCCTCTTCACTCTCCTCCGCGATTTTAGCCGGCGCTTCTTCCGGGGCAACCACGCCTCCCTCTTGAACTTCTTCCGGACGGGTGTTGGAACGCACGTCGATTTTCCAGCCGGTGAGCTTCACTGCCATACGCACATTCTGCCCCCCGCGCCCTATGGCCAGGGATAATTGGTCTTCCGGAACATAAACCCTGGCCTCGTGCCGCTCCAGAACTTCTACCGCTTCCACTTTAGCCGGCGAAAGTGAGTTAGCTATAAATTTTTGCGGATCTTCCGCCCAGGCAACTATATCAATCTTCTCCTGCCCAAGTTCGTTATTCACCGCCATAACCCTCGTTCCCCGCTGGCCAACACAGGCTCCGATGGGATCCACGCCTTCCGAATTGGAGGCTACGGCTATTTTGGTGCGGCTGCCCGGCTCGCGGGTTATGGCTTTTATCTCCACGGTGCCGTCCGCAATTTCCGGAACTTCCATCTCAAACAGTTTGGTCACGAATTTGGGATGGGAACGGGAAAGAATTATGCCGGGCAAGCGGGTATCTTCCTGAACCGCCAAAACATAGAACCTCAAACGTTCCCCGGGGCGATAATGTTCCCCGGGAATGGATTCGTTCGCAAACATAACTCCTATGGCGCGCCCCAAATCAATGTAGACATGTCCGCGCTCAAATCGTTGTACGAGCCCGCTCGTAACCTGCCCCTCTTTGTCCCGCCATTCATTTAAAATAGAATCGCGTTCCGATTCCCTAAGGCGCTGTAAAATGGTTTGCTTCGCGATTTGGGCGGCGATTCTCCCAAAATCTTCTTTAGACTCCAAATCAAAAACGATTTCATCTCCCAGTTTCGCTTCCGGTTTAATGGCTTTTGCTTCTCCTAGGAGAAGGTGGCGGTCAGAATTGTAGCGCGGCAATTTTTCCCCCTCTCTGTCGGACTCTCTGGGAATAGCTTCTTCTTCCTCTTCACCCATATGCACCGTGCTTTCATCTACCACAGTTTTTATTTTCCAAAATTTGACTTCGCCGGTTTTGGAATCCAGCTTGGCGCGAACCACATCGCCTTTCTCGCCATATTCTCTTTTGTATGCGGCCGCAAGAGAAGCTTCGATAGCTTCCATTATAACTTCGGCCGAAAGTCCTTTCTCGTCCGCAACTTGTTTTACTGCCCGGGATAAATCTTTTAGATTGAACATTTTTTAAAAAAGTTCCGCGGAGGCGGAACTAATCGTGCTTAAAACATATCCCAATAAATTCACTTTGTCAAATTCAGGCGATATTTTCATAGTGTTTGATTTCAAAATCTTTTCCTATTTTAGTCAAGCAAAGAGAGTCTATCTGCCATCCCCTCTTTTCGTTTAATAGCTCCGGATATTTGTTAGCCAAGAATTCACAGGTTTTACGCAATTTGCCAATCTTCGCCGAACTCATCTGATCCTCCGGCGTGTAGCCACTCTCGTTTGAACTCACAGACTTTACCTCCACGAATACCAGAGTCCCCTTCCGGTCCTTTGCCACAATGTCCACCTCTCCGAACTTCTCCCAAACGTTTCTTCCCAAAATAGAGTATCCCTTCCTGGAAAGATAATTACATGCTGCAACCTCCCCCTCTTTGCCGAATTCCGATTTTGCAGTACTCACCTGTTTATATTAACATTTAAGTGTTATCGCGAGAACACTATGTGAGTGTTGGTTGATAAACATCTGTATGGACGAAATTTCATACGAATATATAAGGGGTTTAATAGATGGGGAGGGCTGTTTTACTTTTTCCACCAGCGGAAACTATAAAATACCAACCTTCTCTATCGGAATGAGCATAAGAGATTACGACCTGCTTGTTAAAGTGAGGGATAGACTAAGACTTAAAAATAGGATTTATAAGTACAAACCATGGATAGCTAAGGATGGGTACAATCGCATGGGTAAGGCAATACTTATAGTTAGGGATCTGGGCCAGTTAAAAAATATAATAATTCCGCTTTGCTACGGGAAAATGATTGGACACAAAAGAATTCAGCTTGAGGATTGGATTGTGCAAATACGAGCAGATAACCGGGTGCTGGATTCATTTAAATCCTTGAGCTACCTTTACGATTCGGGCTATTTTGATAAAAATCATACCATTTTCCATTAAACAATGTTTGGCGCCAAACAATTCTCCAGAAACCTAGGTTTTTCAAGCTAACCTGGTTTACTAAGAAAATTTAGTCCTTTTGTCCTTGATAAACAAAAGTGTTTGTCAGGGACGATTTTCAATGCTTCTGTGCATAAAGTGGCAATTACTGGGGATTAATCCTGCAAATTGTGCATAATCCTGCAATTGCCGTATTATTGCAGGAATGCCATTTAGCAAGAAAGACACAATAAGGCGAGTTCTGCAAAACTAGAATGTGGAAGGATTAATTTGTATAATTTGGATATGCTCACATTGGAAGAGACAAACGAATATAAGAAACGGCTGGGGGCGGAGAAGGAAAGACTTTTGAGGGAAATAAAGAAGGATTCCCGACCTACCGATTTTGGGAACGACGTAGATGCCGGAGATGAGGAGGCCGACGAAGCGGAGGAGTTCTCAAATAAACTTGCTACTAGACAGATTCTTCAAGATAGGGTCAACAAAATAGACGCCGCCCTGGAGAAGGTACAAAAGGGGACGTATGGGATTTGCGAAAAGTGTGGCAAGGAGATTTCTAAAGAAGTTTTAGATTTGGTTCCGGAATCGGAGTGCTGCAAGGATTGTAAATAGATGGAGAAGAGCGTGGCCAGAATCTTTTCTGCCGAACTATATGGCATTCATGCCAAACCAATTGAAGTGGAGACCGACCTGAATGTCGGTCTTCATGCGTTTAATATAGTTGGCCTTGGAGATAAATCTCTTACCGAGTCCCGGGAACGCGTTAATTCCGCCCTGAAGAATTTGGGCGCCAAACCTCCCAATCGCGAGAATCGCAAAATAACCGTAAACCTGGCCCCGGCCGATATTAAAAAAACCGGGTCCCAATATGATTTGGCAATTGCCTTGGGATATTTATTGGCCACGGGACAAATAAAACATTTTGATTCTCAAAAGAAAATCTTTATAGGGGAGTTGGCACTGGACGGCCGCCTGCGCCCGGGGACCGGAGCGCTAAACATCGCCCAGATGGCCAGAGAAAAAGGGTTTGAATATGTGTTCCTGCCTAAAGAAAATGCGAATGAGGCAAGCGTGGTGGAAGGAGTAAGTGTAATTCCCGTAAATTCCCTGAACGAATGCGTGGATATTTTGGAAGGGAAGTTAAAATTAGAGCCCCAAACCTACTTAGCCGTCGCCTCCAAGAATGAGACTGCTCCGGACTTGGGAGAAATAGTCGGCCAGGAACACGCCAAAAGATGCCTTACCATTGCGGCGGCAGGAGGGCACAACTTTCTAATGGTTGGTCCGCCGGGAGTAGGTAAAAGTTTACTTGCCCAGGCCTTATCCGGAATCTTGCCCCGCCTATCCCGAGAAGAGGCGATTGAGATAACCAAAATTTGGAGCGCGGCAGGCATAAATTTGGGAGGGTTAATCGGAACGAGGCCAATGCGTTCACCTCACCAAAGCGCGTCTTTGGTTTCTTTAATCGGAGGCGGGACCCATCCCAAGCCGGGAGAGATAAGCCTGGCACACCGCGGGATTTTATTTTTGGATGAACTGCCCGAATTTCCCAGAAACGTCCTGGAGGCCCTGCGCGCGCCCATGGAATCCGGTTCGGTACACGTGGCACGCGCCAAAGAATCTTTGGTATTTCCTTCCAAATTCACTTTGGTTGCGGCTATGAACCCTTGTCCTTGCGGCTATTACGGCGATCCGGAAAAAGAATGCCGATGCGGAGCATATGACATATTGAGATATGAAAAGAAAATTTCCGGGCCGCTTTTGGACCGGATTGATTTGCAGATACGAGTAGGCAAGGTGAAGCTCGCGGATCTAAGAACCATGCCCAATCAAAAAGAAAGTGAGGCCGCGAAAGTAAAAATCGAGTCGGCCCGCGAAATCCAAGCTACGCGCTTCAAGGGACTTCCCATAAAAGTGAATTCCGAGATGAGCTCCAAACAAACCAGGGAGTTTTTGAAAATTTCTTCTTCCGGAGAGAATTTTATCAAACAATTGGAACGAACCGATCTTTCCCCTCGGGGATATTACCGTCTTTTAAAAACCGGCCAAACCATAGCCGACCTGGAGAATTCTCCGGAAGTTAAAGCGGAACACCTGGCGGAAGCATTTAGTTATCGTTTGCGGGAAATTTAGGCGTTACCTTTATCTTTTTGGTCTTCTAGCCAAGTTAGGGCTCTTTCCAGATTTTCGCTGGGCCCTAAAAAAACTGTTCTTCCGCCATCATCCTTGACCTCTATGTCATCACCTATTTCTTTTTTTGTATATAAACCAGAATTCAGTCCCTTGATTATCTGTTCATAAGCTGATTTTTGTTCCATATATTCTTCCGGACCATATTTCGTAATTCCTTCTTTCTGGGGAGGGTTTTTTATCTGCTCCGGTATTCGGGGCAACTCGGCTGGATTTTCCATGACTTTAATATAACATTTCTAAACGCCGTGATAACCTAATTACGACATGGAAATTCACCTAAATCCAGAACAAGACAGGGCGAGAAGCGCTCCCTTGAAACCACTACTAATAGTAGCGGGGGCAGGCACCGGAAAAACCAGAGTTTTAATGAGTCGCATTCTCTATCTTTTGGAAGGCGGCGCGGAAGCAAATAAAATTTGCGCTATAACCTTCACTAATAAAGCCGCGAGAGAGATGAAAGAGCGCCTGGCGAACTCTAATTCTTCGACCCCGAAGGGAATTAGCCCGTTTTTAGGCACTTTCCATTCTTTCGGCGCGAGAATACTGCGCGCGAACGCCAAACTTCTGGGACGCACGAATGAATTCACTATTTTTGACGAAGGTGATTCCTTTTCTCTCCTAAAAAAGATCGTTAAGCCCTACCCGCAGGCCAAGAAATTAGGCGCTGCTTTCTTCCGAAACGAAATCTCCAGATTAAAAGACGGCACAAAAATATCTAAGGAAGACGAACAAGGGGAACTCGTACACGAAATTTACGCCGCTTACGAGGCGGCGCTCAAAAAAAATAACGCTTTTGATTTTGACGACCTCATATACAAACCCGTGATGCTTTTCCAAAAATTCCCGGCTATTTTAAAAAAATATAGAACCAACTTCCGGCATATTTTAGTGGACGAGTACCAAGACGTAAGCCATTCCCAACACGAATTTATAAAACTATTGGGCGAGGAGGCGGATAGTTTGAGCTTAGTGGGGGACTCCGACCAGACCATTTATAGCTGGCGAGGTTCGGACGTAAACATATTTTTAAACTTTGAGAAAGATTGGCCGGAGGGACGGGTGGTATTCCTTAATAAGAATTATCGTTCCCAGGAAAACATAATCTACGCGGCCTCCACGCTCATCTCCGGGAACTCCGAACGCCCCCGCTTGGCCAAAGAACACCCCCTCTCCGCTGTACGGGAGAAGGGGACGCCCGTAGAGCTCTTTGAGGCCGCGCTTCCGGAGACAGAAGCGGAGTGGATTGCTTCCCAGATTGAGAACGTTCCACTTGAGACGGAAACGGTGGCAGTACTCTATCGCACGAACGCCCAATCCCGAGCCCTAGAGCAAGCGCTTCTCACGAGAGAGATTCCTTATGTGATATTCGGCGGGCTAAAGTTTTACGAGCGGCGGGAAATAAAAGATATTTTGGCTGGGCTCCGCTATATCTCTAACCCTGCGGACTCCCCGAGCGAGGAGCGCCTTCAAAAAACCTTTGGAAAACGGCGCTTTCCGGAACTTTCTGCCCTGGCTACGCTCCCCAGAGAACTGCTGCCGCTCGAGGTACTGAAGATATTTTTGAAAACAACTGATTACTTCGGCTATTTAGAAAAGAATTTTACTAACCACTGGGAGCGGAGAGAGAACGTGTCGGAGCTTTTGCGCTTCGCGGGGACATTTGAGTCTCTCTCGGAGCTTTTAGAGCAAATTTCTTTGCTTCAATCCACAGATGAGACCCCCAAAGATAAGGCCGTGCACATGATGACCATACATCTGGCTAAAGGATTGGAATTTGACCGGGTATTCGTGGCGGGAGTCTCGGAAGGAATCTTGCCCCATGCGCGTTCTCTCGCGACCAACTCCGAATTGGAAGAGGAGCGCCGGCTTCTCTATGTCGCTATGACCCGCGCTAAAAATAGGTTGGCCTTAAGTTTTTACGATTTGCCTTCCCGGTTTTTGACCGAGCTTCCCGGAGATTCTTTAACGTTCCGAAGCGAAACCTCCGAAAACAATTCTTTTAGCGATTCCGATGAGCGCTACATAACTTTGGACTGATATGAAACGTCTAGGGCAATATTTTTTAAAAAACAAAGGTGTCTCTCATAAAATCGCCAGCGTTTTGGAAATCCAAGACGACGACACGATTATAGAAATCGGCCCAGGACACGGAGAGCTTACGCGGGAGATAATAAGTGAAAATAAAGAAGCCAGGATTGTCGCGATTGAAAAGGACGCGGAGCTTGCGGGCCAACTTCAAGAAGGTTTCAAAGACGAAGCGCGCATACGCATTCTTACGGGCGACGCCCTAAAAATTATCCCCGAGCTTACTTCGGAGAAGGATATTCAAAACTATAAATTAACCGGAAACATTCCCTACTATATAACCGGTTTTTTGCTGCGCACCTTGGGTGAACTTACAAATAAGCCATCAGTGTCGGTGCTTATGATCCAAAAAGAGGTCGCGGAGCGCCTTAACGCAAAACCGCCCCACATGAACCGCCTTGCGGCAAGCGTTGGTTTTTGGGCTGAATCTAAAATTTTATTTTCTGTCTCCCGTGAAAATTTTTCGCCTCCGCCCGAAGTGGACTCGGCGGTTATATCCCTGCGAACCAAAGAGGAGCTAGGAGAGGGCGAGGCAAAGTACTACGCTTTGGTCCGGATGCTTTTTAAGCAGCCCAGAAAAACAATTTTCAATAATTTGCGTGGCTCCGGCCCAGAAAACATCGAGTCAGCGCTTAAAGAATTGGGGATAAACCCCCAAGACCGCCCCCAAAACCTAGAAATTCAGAACATTATTGCTCTTTCCAAGATTCTCAAAATCTCTGAATAAATACCGGTATTTGTGTGCATAACTTCTTTATGGGCTGGGGATGACCCAGGGTATAATTTAAGATGGTGAATTATATATTTCCATGCACGAACCGGACCTGAAAAAATTGATCACGGGGTTTTTGCTTTTGGCTTTGTTTTCCGGCTCGGGAACCCTGGCTTTGTCCCGATTTTTGCCGACCCGGGCCAATACGGAACCCCAATCTGCGGCATTAACCCTAAAGAACGCCTTCCTTAAGGATGGCGCCGGGGGTTTAAGTGTTTCCGGGCTTAACGGGTATCAAAACCTGACCCAAAACCTGGCGGACAATATAGCCCAAAAATTCATACAAAGTAACTTGAGCGGCCCCAGCCTTACCGGGAACTCCCAAGGCATAAATGTCCCCGGGGATATAAAGGATGTGGTTTCCCAATATTTAGATTCTTCTTCTATTGACCCCTCTAAAATCCCGGCTCCCAAAGTGGATGAAAAAAGAATTCAAATAATTAAAAATCCCTCCGAGGAGGATGTTTCCGATTATTTCACGAGCATCCAAACGATTTTATCCGGCTTCCAGGGCCAAGATTTTAAAAATTTAAACAATAAGGCCAAAAATGGTAACGGTAAGTCTCTTCTCGGTTCCTTTGTTCTTTTTTATTCCGACCTGGAAACCAAACTGTACGACTTAAAAGTTCCGGAGCCGGAACTAAAACTCCAAAAAGATTTAATTCTCCTCATAAATACTCCGGTAACCATATTCAGCCAAAACGTAAACAATGACCCCCTTATGGCATCAATGGTTTTAACCGCCTCCCAAAAAATTCTAGAAGATACCCAGGTAGACATATTAAAGGAACTTAACCTTCTAAAACTCGGCGGTGTCGTTTCGGCTCCCCGGCCTGAAATGTGGCTCACGGTCCTGGGTGTCCAAAAAGCTTATGCCACCGGTATTCTGGTGGTGGACATAATAAATTGGATAGAAAATTTCATTTCGGCTTTATTTGATGACCTCAGTTACTACTTAGAATATGACGGCTGGTATGGCACAATCCTAACCGAACAACTAAAAGACAAGATACTTAAGATGGTGGTGGATGCTATCTTAAACTGGGCGAATGGGGGAAGTTCCGGCGCAAACCCAAGTTTCGTTACTAATTGGAGTAGTTTTCTTAAGGATAGTTATGTAAATGCCGCAAGCGCGGCTATCGCGGAGGTAACTTCCGGTGTTTGCGAACCATTCCGGACACAAATACAGCTCCAACTCTATTCCCTATACGGAGAATCTTCCTTAAAGGGCCTGGTTAATCCCCAAATTTCCGACTTGGCTACCTGCAGTCTGGAACAAAGCGTTTCCAGTCTGGATGATTTCTATGGCGATTTTAATGAGGGGGGGTGGGCAGGTTATCTGGCACTCACAGACTTAAGCGGAAACAATCCCTATAGCGCCCTTTATACTGCTTCCCAGGCCGTGGGCGAGGCGGCGCTAAAGCAACAGGAAGCAGACAAGGCCAAGGCATCGGCAGGGAGCGGTTATGTGGGCACGGAACGCTGTGGGAACGGGAATAGCCCCATGGATGGATACTGCGGAGACGGGAGCGCGCCCGAAGTCACCACGCCGGGCGAGAACGTAAGCCAATCCACCTCCGATTCGCTCACTTCCGCCATACACCGCATCGTGAACGCAAACGATTGGAAAGGATTAGCCGCCCAACTGGCGTTATTCGCAATCACTAAAATCACCGCTGGCGGCAACAAAGGAATACGCTACAGCGAAGCCACCGGAAATGCCCCCGCCGACAAATACGCGGTCTGCTCCGGGTATAAACCGGACTCCCAAGACTATCTGGATTGCAAAGAAAACATAGACCAGGCTGGTAACATTGGGGCCGGGCATGGAAGCAAAGAGTTGCTCCTAACCCAAGCCAAACAAGCGCTTAGCGACGCCTCTAAGGCCTTAGAATATGTAAGAATTTCCATTGATACGGCTTCAACCTCCATCCAGATTTTGACGAGCGTGGCAAGTAGCAGTTCCCAGTGTCCGAGCGAAGCCGCAGACGCAACGAACGAGCTCCCAGGCCTGAATCAGGAATATTCCGACCTTCTCGCTAAGGAAGAAGACCTAGTCTCCAAAATTTCTGGCCTAAACGACCTCATAAGCGAAGTGCAAACCCACGAACCGCAAGATGACCAGGATTTCTTCCTGCAAAAATTGGATGATTTCCAAACCGAATTCGGCGGACCGGCGGCTCTTGCAAGAGCCAAGGGCGAGGCCGTATCCGAATCCCAAAACCTCCAAGAAAAACTGCAACAAAGTTCGGATTTACTTAAAGCATGTCTCGCGCACTAAAAAAAATAATACCGATATTATTTCTACTTCTCGCGCTCGCCGCGCCCTTACTGACTCGAGCCGCAGACCCTGCAAACGTAAATTGGCTTGATTGCGCAAAGTCCCCCCCGACTTGCGCGGTGTATGGGATTACGAACATCCTATCCGGCCTCGGAGGCATTCTAATAACTTTTGACGCGTTTCTGGTCAAACTCGCTTGGGAATTCACCACAAACGTCGTGAATTCTCCGGTGGTTTCGCAGGGTTTTGGGATAACGCTCAACTTGGCGAATTTGGGGTTTGTGATAGGCATAATTTTTATAGCCATTGCCACCATTTTCCGGAGCGAATCCTATGGGGTAAAACAGCTCCTCACGCGCCTCATTGCCATGGCTATACTCGTTAATTTCAGTTTAGTTATAGCTGGGGTGCTTATAAATTTCAGCGACCAATTGTCTATTTATTTCTTAAAAGCCTCGACCCCGGCCGGTAATACCGCGGATATGAGTTCGTTTGTGAATACCATAGTTAACGTCGCCTCCCCCCAGGGACTGCTTTTTGACCCACCAAAAGACCAAGGAACCGTAGCTAAGGCTTGGGGGTGGGTCAGTACGTTTGTGGGAACCGACAAAAATTTTCTTTCCCAGTTGGCTGGGTTGGTCTTCGCCGTAGTTTTCACTTTTATGTTCGCGTTGGCCCTGGGCGTAATCGGTATAATGTTTTTTTTGCGTTACTTCTGGCTAACTTTCCTATTAATACTCATGCCCTTCGCGTGGCTTTCTTGGGTTTTCCCGGCCTTCAAGAAACATTGGAGTGATTGGTGGCAACATTTTATAAAATGGACGTTTTATGCGCCAGCGCTTACTTTTTTCCTATATCTCGCTTTAGCTATAGCGCAGACGCCCTCCTATATAACAAATCAGTTTGACAAGTTGGGCAAGGACCAGACCAACAACACGGCTGCCGCACTTTTGGCGGGCGTGCAAAGAAAACCAGATTTTCTACAGAACATAGCCAAGGAAATTGTGATTATAGGATTAATCTTTGGTGGCCTCGTGGCGGCGAACAAGATGGGGGTGGGCGTTGCCGGAGGAGCTTTAAAACTTGCAGATTCCACCAAGAAATGGGCGCTGGGGGCGACCAAGAGGGGAGCAGGGCGAACCTGGGAACGAACCAAGGATAGGATTAGGAGCGCGGGCAAGGATGCTCAGGGAAATACCATTTGGAAACGCGCCGGATCCGCACTGCAGGGCATACCGGGCCTACGCACGGCTGGGCAGAGAATCGCGGGTTTTGAAAAAATACCCGAAGACAGAACTAAAGCAATCGAAGAATTTAGGAAGAAAAACCTGGATCAACTTACGGACCAAGGACTTACTGATTATGCGAACAGCCGCACCACAATACTCAGCCTAGAGGAAAGAGCAGCGATGGCACGCGAAGTCGCCAAGCGGAATCTTATTAATGCGAGACCGGATGGGCGCGGCGGCATGGTTGGAGGTGTAAATAACTTTGATACAAAGTATTTGCCCGCAAGCGAACGCATGAACACTTTGGACGATATTTTGAAAAATCGCCCGGAACTCATACTCCAAACACAGCGCAGAATGGTAGTCCCCTCGGGAGCGCCACCAGGCACGGCGCCAGCCCCTGAAACAGATGCGCAAATGATCACAAGGGCTATGAGGAGCGTGAAACCAGGAGATATGGCGGACATAAATGATCGCAGCCTAGGAGATGCGGGTAATCCAATGGGAACAACGGATAATCAAATTTACACCGTCCTCAATCTAGGAACTTCGCACTTGGGAAATTTGGCGAACAATGGGTCTTATCCCCAACAAAAAGCTACTAAAAATACGATAGGAGAAGCTTACACTAGGTATCACTCCGGAGCTTTGACCCTAACGCCTCAACAAGCTACCAAGTTGGATGCGCTTTACAACTACGTAACAAATCCTGCCAATATTAACTGGCAGTACATTTAATGAACTCTCAAACGCTTCGTACAAAATTCAAATTGGTCCCAGATGTAATACGAGAGTGGTTTGGTTCGGACGAGACCATGCAAAAGGTGACTGACCTCAATAGCCATTTTAATCTTGCTGGCAAAAACACGGTGGCCAGACTCTTGTTTCTATTAGAGATAGGGGAATTGCAACCTAATTATTTCAACTGGGAACTATCCAAAGAGCTGGGGCTGGACCGGGACAGAGCAAAATTGATCGGTTCGGAGATAAAAAGATCAATTTTAAACACCGTCAGGAAAGAACTTTCTGCGCAGGGTACAAACATTGACGACCTGGACCTCTTTGATGTCCCCGCAATGCCGATAAACATCCAGACCGACCGAGTCACGGAAGAGAAACCAGACACAAAGAGACCCATCCTCCTAAAGGAAGTTCCCGGACCAACCATCCTGCGCAAAGAAGAAGTTTTTGTGAAATCCGCAGTATCCGCTCCGATACCCAGGCCGGGAGGAGGGAACGCCAAAAACATTCCTGTTCCACCTCCCAAGGCGGGGCTAGTCCCGCCCAAATCGCCAGCACTGTCTCCTTTCACTTTTGAAAAAGAAGCGGACCGGCCGCTAAACACACCTTCCGGATTCAAATTGGGAGGCATTCCCAGGCCCAATATGACGAATGTACCCATGCCGCCTACTCCTTCCCGCCCGGCACGGGTAGAATTAGGGGGAGAGGCAATCAAAAAAGTACCAATCCCGGAATCTAAAACCGTGGGACGGGAACCCATCCACTACACCGAACCGAAATCCATGTTTATGCCCCAGGCACAATCCCTAAAACCGGAGGGCGCGAGAATCGCTCCGCCGCCGATGCCCCAGATTAAGAAAATAGAAGTTCCGGTACCGAGCTACCCCCGCCCACTCAACAACAAGCCCGATGCAATTTCAAATTCCACAATTCATTGAAACCGAGGATAGGATTGTAGGCCCCCTAACCCTAAAACAGTTTCTGGCGCTAGCGATTCCGGCTGGGTTAAGTTTTCTGATGTTCCTGTTTCTAAAGGCCTGGTTGTGGTTTGTTCTCTCGGCGCCTCTTATAGGAATCGGGGTTGCTCTGGCTTTCCTTAAAATAAACGGCCAGCAATTCACCAAGGTGGTCGCAAACGCCTTCTCTTTTTATTTCGACCCCCAGGCCTACGTTTGGCAACCCAAAAACCCGACCTTGCCCAAGAATGAAACCACCCTAAAACAAGCCGGGGCGGGGGGGTTTTCTCTGGAGAGTGTTGTTCGGGGGCTCGCGCTTAAAAACGCCTGGAGATACATACAGACCGGAAGCAAACCAAAAGAAGAAGAGCCACAATTGCCGACTGCCGAAAAAACAAAGGAGCGCTATCAAATCTGGAGGGGTGGAAGCGGCGAAAGGCGGGCCGCGAAACGCATAGATTACAGATAAACACACTATAATAAAGAAGTGGTCAAAGAATTTGCAAACAGCCAGGATTTGGTTTCTGTAGAAAACATACACGAGAACACCGTGGTTTTAAAAGACGGCAGCCTGCGCCAGATACTTATGGTGCAGGGGATTAACTTTTCCTTGAAATCAGAGGAGGAACAGAACGTAATAACCCAAGCCTACCAGAATTTCCTGAACAGCCTGGAATACTCGGTGCAAATCACAATACATTCCCGGAAGATAAACATACAAAAATATCTAAACGATCTGGACAAGCGCATGCAGGAAGAGTCCTCCCCGCTCCTCCAAAATCAAATCAGCGAATACAAAGAGTTCGTGCACAAATTCGTGCAGGACAACGCCATTATGGAAAAAACGTTTCTCCTCGTCGTGCCTTGGTTTCCGCCCTTCGTCCGCAAACCAAGTTCTTTTTCCATTCCTTTTCTAGGAAACAAAAAAACGGTGCCCCAGGAAAATCTTGAGAACGAGGCGGTTTTCAAGGAAAACCTATTACAGCTACGACAAAGAGTGACGGAGGTTACCGAAGGACTAGCGGGAATCGGCCTTGAAGCTATCGTGCTTTCGGACCAGGAACTTATAGAACTTCTTTATAATTTTCACAACCCGGAAACAATAGAAAAAGAAACCCTGCCCATGCCTGACCGGCAGGCAGGCATGCCCGACGCCAAAAAATAACATGCCGGAAAATAAATTTGAAGACATCAAAAAGATAATTTCCCCGTCCGGAATTGAAATAAATTCCAATTATCTAAAGATCGGGAACAAATTTATGAAGACCATCTTCGTAATGTCTTATTCCCGCTACGTTGCAACCGGTTGGTTTGACCCTCTAATAAGCTTTCCTAATCTTTTTGATATTTCCATCTTTATAAACCCCATAGACACCGGCTTGGCTTTGAAAAAATTAAGGAAGAAAGTGACCCAGTTTGAATCCCAAATTTCCGACCAGGAAGAAAAAGGATTGGTGCGGGACCCGATACTGGAAACCGCCCTACAGGACGCGGAGGGACTGCGGGACACCCTGCAGCAAGCCCAGGAGAAAATGTTTTCGGTGGGCGTCTATATTGCGGTTTATGCCGACTCTCTGGAAGAGCTAGCCCGGATTGAGGGCCAGATTACCTCCCTTATGGAAGCTAAGATTGTTTATGTTAAGCCGGCGCTCTTCATGCAACTTCAGGGCTTCCAAAGCATCTTGCCGCTCGGGGACGATAAAATCCAAATCACTACCCCTATGAATTCCGGCCCTTTGTCTTCTTTTTTCCCGTTCGTATCCGAGGACCTGACCTCGGACCAAGGAATCATGTATGGCATAAACAAGCACAACAACAGTCTGGTGATTTTTGACCGTTTTTCCCTGGAGAACGCCAACCAGGTGGTGTTTGCCAAATCCGGAGGTGGAAAATCCTACGCCACCAAACTGGAAATAATTCGGTCTCTCATGATGGGAATGAATGTGATAGTGATTGACCCCGAGAATGAATACGAACGGCTGTCCAACGCTTTCGGCGGAAGCTACTTTAATATATCCCTCACCTCCAAGGAACACATAAATCCTTTTGATATACCCATCATACCGGAAGGGGAGTCCCCGGGAGACGTGCTACGCTCCCACATTGTTAACCTAGCCGGGCTCTTGAAATTAATGATGGGCAAATTAACCCCGGAAGAGGATGCTATTTTGGACCGCGCCGTGACCGAGACTTACGCCTCCAGGGAAATTACGCCGAACCAGGATTTTTCCAAAATGCAGCCGCCGCTCGTCACGGATTTGGAAACCGTGCTGCGTAGTCTGGAAGGAGGAAAAGGGATGGCGGACAGGTTATATAAATTCACCAAGGGCAGTTTCGCGGGATTTATAAACCAGCCTACAAATATTGATATAGGAAATCGGCTTATAGTCTTTTCCATACGGGATTTGGAAGAGGATTTGCGCCCCATCGCCATGTATGTGGTCTTAAACTTCATCTGGAACGTGATACGGGCCAAACTCATGAAGCGGATTCTTATAATCGACGAAGCCTGGATAATGATGAAGAACGAGGACAGCGCCACGTTCTTGTTTGGCCTGGTGAAGCGCGCCAGGAAATATTTTCTGGGGGTTTCCACTATTACTCAGGATGTGGAAGATTTTCTGCGTTCGCCCTACGGCCGCCCCATCATCACTAATTCTTCTCTACAACTTCTTTTGAAACAGGCGCCCGCCACCATGGATATAGTGGCTAAGGCCTTCAACCTGACGGAGGCGGAACAAAATTTGCTTCTCTCTGCGGAAGTGGGCTCCGGGCTCTTCTTCGCCGGCAGGCGGCATGTGGCGATTCAAATCATAGCCTCATATTTTGAGGACCAAGTCATAACCACAAACCCCGAAGAAATTTTAGGAGATAAGGGCGCTCCTCCCGCTTGATATAATTAGGTGGTGGAAGAAAAACACTCCGTAGCGCTGGACTTCTTTGACCCGCTTTTTGTGACCGCCTTTGTGATGGCGGCGGCCAGGGATTTTGCGTGCCTATTCCTTTTGGGAGTGGCAATCCCGGTGGTGGGGCAGGTGATTGCACTTGTGGTGCTCGTAATAGTGGGGGTTGTCTTTTTATTTTTCTTTTTTGCAATACGGCCCAAACTACAACACTTTGCTCCTAAGCTTATTCTTGTGGCCGGGGCGTTCATTCCCCTGCCCCTGGCTGCCTCCCTGGGTTTGTTTCTTGCGATTGTGGCGCAGAATCGCCTGGTGGAGCTCGTGCTAACCCAAGTAGCGATTCAGGCGGTTGCTGTTGGTACCGCTGGAGCGGGAGAAGTGTTGGAGGGGGCGGCGCTAGCCGAAAGGGGGGCTGCGGTAGCAGGAGAGTTGGGAGAAGTCGGCGCTGGTCTTGCGGAAGGAGCGGGGGCTGCCGAAGAAGCGGCTGGGGCAGGCAGCAAACTGGGGAGGCTGCGCGCGCGAGCAGAACGGGGGCTTCGCGCACACGAGAGAGATTTGGAACGCGAATTGGGAACCGAGGAAACGGAAGGGGAACGGGGGGGTGTTTCGGAAGAGGCCTTCGGAATCACGGAGCCTACCGAGAAAACCAAAGAACTCTTCGAGCCGGAATATAATAATCCCCAAAACGAAGAAACGGAGGGCGACCAGGAAATTCGAGGCAGGATGGCTTTCGAGGAGAGAAAGTTTGAAGAGCAAAGAGAGAGAAGGGAGGGGGAAACTTTGGGAGTGATTGAAAGTGCGGGCGGCAAAGCAGGAATTCCCATATCAAGACCAGGGGAGAACGTCCGGGGAAATGAAGAGGAAAAGGATGTAGAATTAAAACAAGCGGCATGAATCCCAGATTTTCGGTTCTAAATTTTTCAATAATCCTGGCCCTTGTTTTGTCGCTTCTGATTTTTCACTTATCTTCCGCACAAGGTCCGCAGATTTTTATAACTTGGAGCACCGAGGGCTATGCCCCGCCTTGGTATGCCGGTAAGATTCTACCCACAAGCAGGTCCCATATAAAAGCAAGGGTTGCGGTCTTGGGTCCCAGTAGCTTTATGGATCTCTCGCAGGAACAAATAAATTGGTATGTGAATGGCGTACCGATTCAAAGCGGCGTCGGAATCCAAACGGTGGAATTTGACGTCCCCACCCAGACCCAACCTTCCCTAGACCTTAAAGCCCAACTTATAAGCTTGGAGGGAGGCCCCTATTCCAAAAGCATCCGGGTGCCCATCGTTAAACCAGAGGCTGTTATAGAGGCGCGCTACCCCGGAGGGACGATAAGCGGACAAAAAAATATATTCGTGGCTGCGCTACCGTTTTTTTTCAGGGCCCAGAGCGCCTCGGAATTAAATTTTTCCTGGCAGGTGAACGGGGAAACTCCCGCTAACCTCACCGACCCAGAACGTCTGAACATAAAATCCGCGGCTGGTTTTGGTTCTGGATCAGAGGTTCTGGTTAGTCTCGCCATTCAAAACGGAAACGAGTCCGCCTTCCGATCCAAAACTTTTACCTCACAATGAAAAGGGTTTGGTATGTGTCGGGATTGTTTGTCCTCTCTGCCGGAGTGATTGCTCTGGGATATTACTTTAGGCCGCAAAATAAAGCCTCCCAGACCTACCTGGACAATACCTTGTCCGTTTCCAACACCGGGGGAAACGACGCCCAAAACACCGTGGGACCCCAAGGGCTTTCTCCGGTGTTTAAAGAATCCGTCCTAAATTTTTTCCCTTATGAAGGCGGGGTTCTGGGAGTCGCTTCTGACGGAAAAATATTAAACACAAACGGAGAAATTGAAACGATTTTAAGCTCCACGAGTGTTCCCTTTTCCTTCTCTGCTTCGGCTTCCCGCGACAGATCGTTCGTTCTTATAGCGTGGGGAGGGGCCGGGAGCCCGCAATTCAGAATCTGGAGCGCTAAAAAAGGAACCTGGAGATTCTTGCCCGTGGGCGCCACCTCCCCAACCTTCTCGCCCCAGACGCACGAAGTCGCTTACATAGAAAACAGCCCGGGAGGCTCCAGGTTTTCCATTTTAAATTTGGACTCGGCCGCTTCCCGTGGGAAAATCATAACCACCCTCCCGCTGGAAGATATAAATATTTCCTGGATTTCAACTGGGCAGATAGCTGTTAGCGAGAAAGGTAGCCTTCCCTCGCTTTCTTCGGAGTTAATCTACGACTTAAACCAAAAGACGGTCTCTCCTGTGGTTGTAGAAAAAAACGGCCTAGATATCTCCTGGAGTCCGTCCGGCAAAATGGCACTCGTACTTCTCGGGAAAGCCCGGGGTGGGAGCATGGCCCTAATAAATAATTCCGGCGAGATTCTTCAAAACCTTAGCCTGCTAACCCTCCCAGAAAAATGTTCTTGGAGCGGAGACCAAAAACTCTTCTGCGCAATACCACAAAACCCAAACGTACTGAAAACGGATCTTCCGGACTCTTTTTATAAAAGAAGTTTCTTCGCCGACGATAATTTTTATGAAATAAACGCCCAAAACGGAGACGTGGCGCCGATTTTAGAAAACAGCGCAGGCCTTGATGCGGCTTCGCTCAAGGTTTTTGGGGGGAAGGTCTGGTTTATAAATCGCCTAGACGGAAAACTTTACTCCCTGCCTATTCCGGTATAGGCCTCACAACCACGTAACGATCCTTGCCAGAGTCCTGACTTTCGGTTTTAACTTCGGGGTGCGCAGCGAGTTCTACATGGACGATGCGGCGCTCGTAAGAATTCATTGCGGGCAGCGGTATGGCTTCTTTGGTCGCTAGGGCCTTTCTGGCAGCGGCGCGTGCCAGTTCTATTATTAAGTTCTCCCGCTCCCGACGATAGTTGTTTATGTCCACAAAAAGCCCCTCTTCTCTGTTTTTCTGGGCCATAAGCTGAACCAGGTGGTTCAAGCTCTCTACGAAAACGGGCAGATTTTCCTTAATCAGAGTCGGGCTGTCGTAAATAAAAATACTCCCATGGCGGTGTTCCGGGTCAAACTCAATCTTAAAATCTTTAAAGCCCATGTATTCAAGTGTTTTTTGGAGAAATTGGTTCCAGTTGTCCATTGCGAGTTTTGTTTAGAATTATTTCCTGCACGATGGAAAATATTGAGGCGACTAGCCAGTATAGGGCTATGGCCGCCGGCAGCCGATAGAAGATGACCAGAGTAAGAACGGGCCCTATAAACATCATCTGGCGGGCCATGCGGCTCGCCGGGTTTTTGTTATCCCCTGTTTTGGGCAGCATTAACCGTGCCTGAAAAAACTGGGCGATTGCAGCCAAAACTACGAGAAGAATACTGCCTTGGCCCAGATTTATCAAGCCCAAAAGAGACGTGTTAAGGGTTTCTGGGCGGGGAATGAAAGAGTATAGTCCGCCTAAAAAATCCGGCTTAAAAACATTCAAAAATATTCCATAGAGTCCAAAGAGGATTGGAATTTGGATTAAGAGATATAAAAATCCGGAAAATGGGTTAAGACTGTGTTCCTTGTATAAATTCATCATCTCCTGGGTTTGACGGGACTTGTCGTTCTTGTGGATTTCCTGGACCTTCTTTAGTTTGGGCTGGATAACCTGCATGGCTCGTTGATACTCCGCATTTTTCTTAAAAAGAGGAAAAAGGAATAAACGAATAAGGATGGTTAGAAGTATGATAGCGACCCCCAGGTCGTGGAAAGCTAGGGTGTTATAGAAAAACACCAAAAGATTCAAAAGGGGATTATAAATTAAGGTGGCGTACATCAGTTTAATAGTTTCTGAAGTTCTCTGGATATGTCCCCGGGGCTGGCCGCCGCGATCGCTGGAAGTGCGACGACCGCAATGTCCCTGCCTCGAGAAGGTAACTTACGAGAAACCTCCGACAGGAGCCGCTTTATCCTGTGGCGCAGGACTGCGGTTTTCGCGGTTTTCTTACTAACCACAAATATGAACCGATTAACTCCCAACCGGTTTGGCTCGGTGCGGGCCGAAAACAGCTGATTTTGAAATTTCTTGCCGCGGCGAATCGCACCCGGGGGGAGTCGCAAGGCCTTGGGAAGCATACTCTAAAGAGCTAGGCGCTTCCTGTTCTTCTGCCTTCGCCTTTTAAGGACGTTTCTCCCTCCGTGCGTCCTCTGTCTTTTCCGAAAACCGTGGGTTTTTGCCCGTTTTCTTTTCTTAGGTTGATATGTGCGTGACATTCACAGGATTATATCACAAAAGAATTTCGGCGCAAGACTTGAAATTTTTTCTCGGAGTGAGAGAATGTTATGAACAAGTCATACACATTTTGCGCAGGAATTTTTTGGTTTAAATAAAAGAGGATTACAACTACAATAAACCCCATGGACCTTAACGAGCTCTGGCAATTAACCCTAAACGAGATGGAACTACAACTCTCAAGGGCCAATTTCGCGACCTGGCTAAAGAGCAGCCGCCTAATAAACAAGGATGACGGCATTTTCTACATAGCCCTTCCGAACAACTTCTCCAAGGAGTGGGTGGAGAACAAATACCACAAGAATATTCTGGGAATAATAAGAAACTATGACAGCTCCGCTAAAAAATTGGAGTTTTTAGTCCAGAGTTCCACCGTGGAGATAAAGCCCCAGAAGGTCTCTGCGGCAGATTTCTCGAAATTTGAGAATAGGATGGAGTTGGAATACAGGGTGGACCCCGAAACCAACCTAAACTCCCGCTATACTCTAAAGACCTTCGTGGTTGGTCCCTCCAATGAGCTTGCCTACGCCGGAGCAAATGCGGTAATCCAAGATCCAGGAACAAAATACAATCCGTTTTTTGTGTATGGGGGGGTAGGTCTCGGAAAAACACATCTAATTCAGGCCATAGGCAATGAGGTTAAATCTAAATACCAGGGTAAGTGTAGGGCGCGCTACGTTTCTTCCGAAAAATTTACCTCGGACATAATCTGGGCCATACGCAACAAGCGCATGGAAGACATAAAAAGGAAGTATCGCGACTGCGACCTTTTAATTATTGACGACATCCAATTTATAGGCGGCAAGGAGAAAACCGAAGAGGAGTTTTTCAACACCTTTAACGCCCTCTACGAACAAAACAAGCAAATAATCATCTCATCTGACCGCCCCCCCCAATCAATGCCCACACTAGAAGAACGTCTGCGTTCCCGCTTCGAGGGGGGCCTCGTTGTAGATGTGGGTTACCCGGAATATGAAATGCGCCTGGCAATCATAAAGAGCAAGCTCCAAGAAAAAAACCACAAACTAAGCGACGTGGTCACGGACATAATAGCCCAAAGGGTGAAAAAAAATATCCGGGAGGTGGAGGGGATATTAAACCAGATTATTTTTTACCAAGACACCAAAAAAACAGAGTTAACCAGGGAAGAAGTTGAGGAGATAATCAAAAAATCTTCACAAAACCTTTCCAAGAGGGTGTCGGACGATCAAATATTAAAATCTGTGGCGGACTTCTTTAACGTCACCACCCAAGAATTAATCGACAGGGGAAGAAAAAAAGAAATTGTGGAGCCACGGCAGATTGCCATATATCTTCTTAGGGATATCTTGGACATGTCCTACCCATACATTGGGGAGAAGATGGGCAGGGACCACACCACCGCAATTCATGCCGTAGAGAAAATAAGCCATGAAATAAACAAAAACTCTTCTTTAAGCCAAAAAATAAATCTTATTAAAGAGTCTTTGTATAAAAACTAATCCCCAGGAAAAAACCGCCGCGCGGATAAAAACAATCTAAAAAACCCAATCTAAACAAGTCTATCCACAAACAAACACCCTAACCATAACAACAATAAACTAATATATGAATTTAATAGTTATAAAAGACAAACTACAGGATGGTTTACAGACCGTGTCCCGAGCAAGTGATAATCATCAAAACCTCCCGATATTAAAAAACGTTTTAATTGCGTCCGGGGAAAATCAAATAAAATTATCCGCCACCAATTTGGAGATAGCGGTGAGTTATAAAGTTGCGGGCAAAGTTATGGAGCCGGGCTCTGTGACCGTGCCGGTAGATACTCTTTTGGGCCTCGTGAATAATATCCAAAGCGAAAGATTGGGCCTAGAGACAAAAAACAACACACTAGAAATAAAAACAGACAATTATCACGCTAAATTACAGGGCCTTCCCCCGGAAGACTTCCCCCTGATTCCTCAGGTGCAAAACAACGAGGAAAACATAACCATAAACGGAGGAATCCTAAAAGAGGCCCTGTCTCAGGTATCCATAGCGACCCAATTTTCAGAATTACGCCCAGAGTTAAACAGCGTAGCCATGTCTTTTAACTTGGATAGTTTGGTTTTTGCCGCAACCGATAGTTTTCGCCTGGCGGAAAAAACCATCCAAACCCAGGATTTCAAAGCCACGCTTTCCGGGGATGTTTTCTCTCTAATACCACTTAAATCAATACAGGAATTACTGAGAATTTTAAAAGAAAACGAAGAAATAATGATTTGCCTAGACCAAACCCAAATACTTTTTAAGAGTGAGCGGTTTGAGTTTGTGTCCCGCCTATTACAGGGATCTTTCCCGGACTACAAGAAGGTTATTCCGGAAAAATATGGGGCGGAGGCGGTCTTAAAAAGAGAAGAACTTATAAGCGCCCTTAAGTTGACCGGAGTTCTTAGTCCTAAGATATCGGAGGTTAAGATTCGTTTTTTGGAAAACAAAAAAGCCCTGGAAATATTTTCCTTGGACGAAAGCGTGGGAGAAAATAACTACGTTCTGCCGGCAAAAATAAGCGGTAAGGCCGGAGAGGTGGGATTCAATTGGCGTTATCTTCTGGATGGGCTAAGAGCGGTCCCAGGGGAGGAGGTGGTGTTTGGTGTAAACGACGACAATCACCCATCAATCCTCAGGTCTCAGAGCGACCCGTCCTATTTTTATATCTTGATGCCGATATTGAAATCTTAAAGTTGGCTACTCGTGGGGTTTGGCATCCAAAAAAGGGGATTCACCTGCAGCCAGGAATTAACCCCGGTCTCCCAGTTTATAAATTCGGGATCATTAGCGGGATTCGCCGGTTGTGGTCCGGTCGGGTTCCCCTTGTCTATCCAATATAACTCACTGTGAATTTCTCCGCCGGGAGCATAGTCTCCTCTTAAAATTGGCTTCTCGGGCGGGGACACATCCGATCTTTTAAAGGCCTCCGGAGAAATCTTTTTGACTGCTTCTTGCATAAACGCGCTCCAAATGGGAACCGCCGCCAAAATACTTGAGCCATGTTTGTGCATTGGGGTATTGTCGTTGTTACCGGCCCAGACCCCGGCCACAATGTTCGGCGTATAGCCCACACTCCAAGCGTCCACGTAGTCGTTGGACGTGCCTGTTTTGAGGGCCAAGTCGTAACCAGGGAAAATACTAAGCCCCAAACTACCACCCAGAAGTCCCGCGCGGGCATTAACATCCGAGAGAATATCATTCACCATTTCCACGTAGCTTGGATCCGCCACGTTTTCAGCCTTATCGTTATAGGTTTCAAGAACGTTGCCCTTCGGGCCCCGTACTTCTAGGACCATGGTTTGGTCGTGACGTGTCCCGTTCTCGGCAAGTCCCGAGTAGGCCCCAACCAGATCATAAAGATGCACTGCGCCGCCCCCCAGGGTCAAAGCCAGCCCATACCGCGAGGGGTCGGAAATTGTTTTAAGGCCGAAGTCGTTCATTATTTGCATCGCGCGGCTAATTCCCACCATGTAGAGCATTTTTACGGCTGGAATGTTGCGGGATTGAGAAAGGGCCGTGCGTATGGATACGGGCCCTGCGAAAATTTCATCAAAATTCTGGGGGTGAAAACATTTTTTGTCTGCATTCCCGTAATTTGGGATGGGGGGACAGGATTGACTGGTAGAAAATTCCGTGGGAGCGTCGAAGAGTATGGATTGGGGCACGAAGCCATTTTCAAACCCGCCCAAATATACAAAAGGCTTTAAAGCTGAGCCCGGCTGGCGGAGCCCTTGAGTCGCCACATTAAAGTTGCCGCCGTCGGATACGTCAAAATAATCTTTGGAGCCGACCATGGCTAGGATTTGGCCGGTCTTGGGATCTTCAGCAACCAGAGCTGCGTTTTTCCCACCGTAATTTTGAGTGTTTTTTGCCGCCCCATCCGCAACCGCCTTTTCCGCGGCAGTTTGGAGGTCCATGTCGAGAGTAGTTACAACCCTAAGACCGCCGCCCCTAACCACATCTTCTCCGTAGCGGGAGATAAGATAGTCTTGCACGGCCATAACAAAGTGGGGAGCCAAAATACCATTCGGTTTTTGGGGGGCGAAGGTAATTTTTTCCGCAAGCGCTCGATTCAATTCCGTTTCGTTAATTTTACCGGCCTTGTATAGCGCCTGGAGCACAAATTTTTGCCGGGCCATGAGTTCGTCTACGTGGTTCCCCCAGGGGTAATAAATGCTCGGCGCTTTGGGTATGGCGACAAGGATGGCGGCCTCGGCCAAGGTCAGATTCTTGGCCTGTTTGCCGAAATAGGACTCACTGGCAGACTCCACTCCGTAGGTGGTGGGGCCATAGGGAATTTCGTTGAAGTAGAGCTCTAATATTTGGTCCTTGGAATATTCCTGATCCAAGCGAAAAGCGAGCAAAAGCTCTTTTATTTTACGCGTGAAAGTGCGTTCCTGGGTCAAAAACGCGTTTTTGGCCAGCTGTTGCGTAATGGTGGAACCGCCCTGGACCACGCCGCCCCGCAGGAGATCCACAAAAAACGCCCTCATTATTCCCGAAACAGAAATGGCGCCCTCGTGGTAAAAATTCGCGTCCTCAATAGTAATGGTGGCGTCTTTAACCGATTGCGGTATTTGGTCTAGGGTCACCACCGTGCGGCGTTCCCCTCCGTTTATTTCATAAAGAAGGATTTGTCCGCCGCGGTCATAAATCCTAGTGGATTGAGTAACTTGGCGGTTTATGATTTGGTCGCGGGTGGGCAGGTTTTTTGCGAAAGAAAGAAGCACCACCAAAGAAATCAAGATAAAGGCGGCGAGCAGTATTATAAAAACCAGGAGTAGTTTGCGGATAAGTTCCCGACGGGAACGAAAGAGCCTGAACATAAAAAAATTATCCCGCAATCCGTAAGGATGCGGGATAATCATAGCTCTTGGCTGCAGATTTTACAATTATTCTTCTACAACCGTTTTCTTTTTGGCGGGCTCACCCTCTTCTTCTCCTCCCGCCTCTTCCGCGTCGTAATCGTCATCCACGGTTTCCGGAACGAGAGTTTCCTCGGGATCGTCTACCGCCCCATCAACCTCTATGTCTTCTTCCTCGTCGTCTACCAAAAGAGGCAGAAGAGTTTCTCTTGTTAATTCCATAAATTCAGTAACTTGCGCGACCTTTTTTCAAAAAAGTATTTTGAGTATAACGAGAGGGCTTGGGTTGTCAATAGAATTTATGCCCCCCATTTTTCTCCGCACCCCAAGATCGCCAAGGCCAAAGCATCCGAAGCGTCATCAATAATGGTTCCGCTTAACTTCAAAGTAATCTTTACCATCTTCCAAACCGCTTTTTTGTCCGCCTTCCCGTACCCGGTTATCCCTAGCTTTACCTCGTTGGGAGAATACTCCTTTATGGGAATTCTGGATTCTGCCGCCGCGAGGAGAATCACTCCTCGGGCTTCCGCGACTGCGAGCGCCGTCTTGCTGTTTTTGGCAAAATATAAGCGTTCCACAACAAGGAGGCCCGGTTTAAATTTTTCAATGATTTTAACAAGGCCTTGTTTCGCTTCTTGCAAGACGAGCTCTGGCCGATCCGACACAATTTTTAAAATTCCAGCTTCCAAACAGAAAAGTTGTGGGCCTGTTTTTTCCACAAGGCCATAACCTATGCGTTTAGTGCCCGGATCTATGCCCAGAACTATCATGTGGCGTTAGTAAAAACCTTTTGCACCCCCTCGTTTTCCTCCAGTTCCGAGATTAATTCCAAAAGACTTTGTTTGGCATCCCCAGAAATTTCTTGGGGAAATTTCGGAGTCCAAGAATTTTTGTCCGGACTCTCTTCAAAAGCCCAGCGCACACTCCCGGGCTCGGCCCACTTTGCGTTTTGGTCCCCCAAAACTTTCTTTATCTCCTGAACCAGGCGGTTGCGGTTCGCGGTAATGGCGAATATGAGAATTGCGGTCCCCTCCGGGCCGTAGGCTTCAAACAAGCACTCCTCCACTTCGCCCTCTTTAACCTGGGACACTGCTCGCTCTATGACATCTCCGGGAACATTCTCTGCCTTGGCCTTAAGAATCGCAGTCCTAAGCCGAGGATTAAAGTCCGGATTGGTTTCGCTTTTGGCGGCAGCAGAAATAGCCATTAAAAGTTTGGAAAAAACCTCGCCGCGTTTTTTGTCCGTTATTCCTTTTTGATGTTTGATGCCCGCCCAATGAGAATGCCCTGACATGGCTTTAGAATACAGAATTTAGAATCTAGAATCTAGAAAGTTAAAATAGGCGCCCAGGGTCTTTCCTTGCCCCCAGAAATCCTAGGTTTTACACTTAAACCAATGGCAAGCGACGAACCATCGGCTTTAAATATAAAAGTAAAAGAAATCCGCAGGGAGGCGGAAGAGCGTGACGCCAAACGCCGCGCGGAGAAGGGCGGCACCCCCTACCTTGAAGTCGGGAAAGCACCAACCTCCATCGATGCGTTGCGTCTTATAACAGAAGAGGAAGCGCGCCGCGCGAAAGTCGCTGCACTCCAAATCAAAGTAAAAGAAGTGGCGGTGGCCGCCTACAACCCGTCTTCACCCGAAGCCCAAAAAATCGCAGAGGAACTTAGGGCCAAAAAATGGGAGCCAAAGTTCTTTACCTCTTCCTTGTCGGGATTGGAAGAAGTTTGGCGCCTATATAAATTCGCCGGGGCGGAAGCACAAGAGATAACCGGCAAGGTTGACATCGAGAGCAAGAAAATTCAAGAGCTTACCGCAAAACTCACCACCTTTCAGGCGGTCTCAGCAGAGCTTGAGGGGTTTGATTTTAAAAAGGGCACCACAAGCGAGCTCATGGAAACTCTTCTCGCGGGAGCGCTCGGCAACAAGGCCTCTGATATCCATTTTGAGGCCAAGGAAAAGGACGCGCTCATACGATTCCGTCTGGACGGGATACTGCACGACATTGCCCACCTGCCCGTAAGAAATTACGAAAACACTGTTTCCCGGGTGAAACTCCTGTCCGGACTCAAGATAAACGTGAGGGGCGAACCCCAGGACGGTAGGTTTACGATTGAACTTGGAACCAAAGAAGTAGAAGTGCGCGTATCCATCATTCCTTCCGAATTCGGGGAAACCATTGTTATGCGTCTTCTGGATCCGGATTCCATAAGCGTGGAATTGGAGCAACTTGGTTTACGGCCGGACGATTTGGAAATGGTGAAGACCGAAATAAAGAAACCGCACGGATTAATTTTAAACACCGGCCCCACCGGGAGCGGCAAAACCACCACCCTCTACGCATTTTTAAAAAGCATCGCCAATTCCGAGATAAAAGTGATAACCGTGGAAGACCCCATTGAATACCGCATCCCCCAGATTGAACAAACCCAGGTGGACGCGGAGGCGGGCTACACCTTTGCCAAGGGTTTGCGCGCCATTGTGCGCCAAGACCCGGACGTGATTCTAGTTGGTGAAATTCGGGACGCGGAAACTGCCGACATTGCCCTTCAGGCATCACTCACCGGTCACATGGTCCTTTCAACCGTGCACGCGAACGACGCCATAGGCGCCATACCGCGCCTAATAGACCTGGGTGCGAAACCCATCACTATCGGTCCGGCTCTGAACTTGGTAATCGCCCAGCGACTAGTCAGAAAGCTGTGCGAGAAATGCAAAGTAAAAGAAGAAATTACGCCGGAGCTAGCGGCAAAAATAAAAACGTTTTTAGAAAAATTACCAGAACGGGTTGATAGAGAACCATACGAAACCATAACCATGTATAAGCCGGTGGGATGTGAAGCGTGCAACAGTTTGGGCTATAAAGGTAGAAGGGGAATCTTTGAATTCTTGAAAGGAGGTGAGGAATTGGCGGATGCGATCCAAAAAGAAGCATCGCAGTCCACTATGCGGGGCTTGGCGGAAAAACAAAAGATGGTTACGATGCAGGAAGACGGGATTTTGAAAGTGATAACGGGAATGACCACGCTGGAAGAGGTGGAGGGAACGACGGGGCCGATTGAGTGGAAATAAAAAAGCAGCCTCATGGGGACTGCCTTAAAATCTCGGACCACTCCATCTTTTTGAGACCAGGGGGTTGGGGGTGAATCAATATGACAAGGATGTCTCTGTGCCAGGTGAAAAACTTGAGAGCCGCAGTAGGGACTCCGGGAAATTCTTCTCTGGTCACGTCTAGGAGTTCCTGAAGGCTGAAATCCTTTAAAGAACAAAAAAATACTTGTTTCTCGCCGAGCGAAATTCTAGTAGCGTATTCGAGCATTGCCCACTCCTTTCAAAAGAACTTTGTAATAACCGACTCACACCTGGGGGCAAATATTCCCCGGAAGGAAAGTAGACTCTTTTAAATAAGCTTAAAAGAGGTTAGAATTGCTTCGAGGATAGGTTTCGCCGAGGCCAAACCGTCCTTAATTTCTAAAATCAATTCCTGCCCCCAGATGTGAGGCGACCATTACGCGGAGTGTATGTTAGCATAAAAAATTATCTCTGTCAAGTTGAGGCTCTCCTTGTGGGGTATGTGTATAATAGGTTCCAAGACCCCCATTTATGGCAATCAATCTTACGCCCGAACTTCCAGAGGAAAGCTCGGTTGACGTCGTCCTTAGACCCAGTTCCTGGAAAGAATATGTGGGCCAGGAGAAAATTAAGGACAATTTAAAAATAATAATTGAAGCCGCCCAGAAAAGGGAAGAGGCCATGGACCACGTGCTCTTTGCGGGCCCGGCTGGTCTTGGTAAAACCACCCTGGCCTATCTTGTTGCCAAAGAAATGGGGGTTGGTATCACGACCACCTCCGGTCCTGCCCTAGAGAAGTTGGGGGATGTGGCGGCAATTTTAACCAACCTGGAACCCAAGCAAATTCTTTTCATTGACGAAGCCCATCGGGTGAATCACTTGGTGGAAGAGGTGCTCTATCCTGCGATGGAGGCCAGGAAACTGCATTTAATAATCGGCAAGGGCCCTTCCGCGCGCACGGTTTCCATTGATTTGCCGCCTTTTACTATTCTTGCCGCTACCACTCGCGAAAATCTTTTGTCTCAGCCCTTTCGCTCCCGTTTCGGGGCCACTTTGCGATTGGAGTATTATTCTCCGGAAGATATCCGCGCCATTTTAAAACGTTCCAGCCAGATTTTGGGAATACAGATGGAACCGGAAGCAATAGAAATCCTATCCAAGGCGGCGAGGGCCACCCCCAGGATTGCAAATCGCCTTTTGCGCCGCGCTCGCGACTACGCCCAGGTTAAAAACTTAAAACAAATAAACGTGGAGACAGCCAAGAAAACTTTAGAGTTGTTGGATATTGACGAATTGGGTTTGGAACCACAGGACAGGAAGTTGCTCAACATAATAATCCAAAAATTTAACGGCGGGCCGGTGGGTTTGGGAACTTTGGCCGCATCTCTCCACGAAGAGAAAGGAGTGATTGAGGATATTTATGAACCATATCTTATGAGTTTGGGATTTTTACAGAGAACTTCGGCGGGGAGGATTGCGCTCCCGTCTTCATATGAACACTTGGGTATTCGGAGAAAGGGGGAGCTCTTATAAAAATGCCCGAAAAATTTCCATCCCTGGAGTTTTCAACCGAAGAACGGGAGTTAATTCGGGCGTTGCGGGAAAATTTTGAAGACCCAGCAACCAAAGAGGCGTTAAATAGCTGGCTAGACAGAAAAGAAGGTTGGGCGAACGAACAAAATACGAGTCGCGCGAATATAGAAGTCAATTTAGCGCGGGCGAAGATTTACGCCGCCGCTGGATTCAAAGACGAAGCGCGGGAAGCATTTGAAGACGTTCGCACTCAGGCGCATAACGAAGAACAAGAAGATTTGTTGTCTGCCGCAGAAGCCGGGATGGATGACCTGGAGAGATGATTCAAATTAATGAGTGGTTGCCCAACCCTGCGGGCACGGACTACGGAGCGGAGTGGATAGAGCTTTGGAATGACGGGGGAAGTTCGGTTTCGCTTGCGGACTGGAAACTTTCCGATTCCAAAAAGACCTATTCCTTGGGCGATAAAACTTTGAATCCTGGGGAATATTGGGTTCTAAACGCCAAGACAGCGGGTCTCACCTTGAGAAACCAAGAGGAAACACTTACCCTAAAGCGTACGGACGGACAAATCGAAAGCACCTCACATTTTTTGGGGACAGCCCAAGAAGGAAAAAGTTGGGCCTGGAACGGGGCGGGTTACGCTTGGAGTGAACCTTCGCCCGGCAAGGAAAATATTTTCTCCGCAATTTTAGCAGAAGACAATTTGCCGCGTGGCGTAGCTTTGAATAAATTCTCTTCGGTGGGCATACAGGAGGCGGCCTTGGGCGCTGCTTTGCTCCTCGCCCTGGGAATCATGTTTTTAATAAAAAGAAATGACGACCAAGAAAACATATTCCGCGGAGGAGACCAAGAAAATCGGGGGACTTTTGGCTAAAAAAATATTTGCTCTCCGCCCCGGCAAAAAGGCGGTTATAATCGGCCTTTTGGGAGATTTAGGAAGCGGCAAAACCACTCTGGTTCAAGGGTTTTTAAGGGCGTCAGGTTGGAAAAAGAGAATTACGAGCCCCACCTTCGTACTTATGCGGCGCTACCCTTTGCGTGGCAAAAAATTCAAAAACATTTACCATCTGGATGCCTATCGTTTGAAGAGCTCCGAAATTCATCACCTGGGGCTTGGGGATACAATTAAAGACCCGCGGAACATAATCTTAGCGGAGTGGCCGGAGAATATTAAAAAAAAGAATTGGGAGGGAATAAAAGTGCGTTTAGCACACGGCAAAAAAGAGAACGAACGCGTGATACGCCTACAATGAAAACACTTCTGCTTTTTGACGCTAATTCCTTGGTGCACCGCGCTTTTCATGCCCTACCACCCCTCACCGAAAAATCCGGCAAACCGGCCCAAGCGCTCTATGGCCTCTCAAGCATTCTTTTAAAGCTGTGGAGAGAAAATAAACCTGACTATGCCGCGGCGTTATTTGATTCTCCGGAGCCAACCTTTAGGGAAGAACATTATAAAGAGTACAAAGCCACCCGCGCGGAGACTCACCAAGACCTTCTGGGACAGCTAAAAGAAGCCCCGCGCGTTTTCGAACTTTTCGGGGCGCGACCTTTTGCTAAATCTAGTTTTGAAGCGGACGACCTTATCGCAACCTTCGTGGAACTTTTCCGGAAAGAGAAAGATTTAAACATAATAATTTTGACCGGCGACCTGGACACTCTGCAGCTTGTAGGGAAAAATGTCGCGGTCAGGGCTTTTAGGACGGGAGTTACGGACACGGCGCTTTATGACGAGAAAGGAGTTGAGGAAAGGTATGGCCTCACGCCCGAAAAAATGTTGGACTATAAAATTTTAGTCGGAGATGTTTCCGACAACGTAAAAGGGGTACCGGGCATAGGTCCCAAGACCGCCACGGAACTTCTTCAAAAACATGGGAGTATAGAAACCGCCCTAAAAAGAATGGAGGAGGGCAAAACAAAAGAAAAACTATTTGCCGCCAAGGAAATAATAGAAATTTCGCGCAAGGTTTTGTCTTTGCGGCGCGATGTACCGGTCGAGGTTCGCCTGAAAGAGCTAAGAGCGGAAGAAAACACTCGGGGCCTTACGGAATTTTTTGAAGAGAAAGGGTTTAAGGCGCTTCAGAAGCGCATGGAGGGGGCTCCCAAGGAGAAAAGCGGGCAGGGACAAATATTTTAGGGTATTATGAGATAAATGAGGAAGCTCGCGGATTTCCTCCCGCTTTTATTCCTCGCGGGAGCGGTTGTAATAGGATACTTTAATCTTCCCCTGGAATTGTTTTTGGTTTCT
>Ga0210377_10000622_pt1 | contig 33758 bp, 30 predicted proteins | sample PLM4_65_b1redo_FD_155480 | JGI IMG/M metagenome (GOLD analysis project Ga0210377, IMG submission 155480) | Groundwater sediment microbial communities from an aquifer in East River, Colorado, USA - PLM4_65_b1 redo | ecosystem: Environmental > Terrestrial > Soil > Riparian zone | place: USA: East... | reverse complement strand
GGGACCCATTGCGAGGATCTGCTTCGCGCCCTCGAGCGTCACGACCTCGCGGTACGGCGCGAGGTTCTGGAGCACGCCCTGCGAGACGAGGAAGAGCGCGTAGACGACGCTGATCGGGATCAGCAGATACACGAGCCCGCGGACGAGGTCGACCCAGAAGTTGCCGAGCGTCTTCGGGGCGTCGGGCGAGACGCGGCGCGTGAGACCGCGCGCGAACGCGAGTGCGACGCCGATGCCCGCGGCGGCCGACGTGAAATTGTGCCAAGCCAGCCCCGCCATCTGCGTGAGGTAGCTCATGGTCGTCTCGCCGGCGTACGACTGCCAGTTCGTGTTCGTCGTGAAGCTCGCGGCCGTATTGAAGGCGAGCTCCGGGCCGACCGCGGGGAACGCCTGCGGGTTCAGCGGCAGCACGTGCTGCAGGCGCTGGATCAGATAGGTGACTGCGACGCCGAGCGCGCTGAAGACGAGCAGCGCGAGCGCGTACTCGACCCAGGTCTGCTCCTTCCTCGGATCGACGCCGCAGGCGCGGAAGGCCAGTCGTTCGAGGGGTCCGAAGAGTCGAGGCAGCGGTGGGCGGTCGCCCTCGAAGACGCGGTACATGTACGCGCCCATGGGCTTCGTGAGCGCGAGAACCGCGAGCGCGAAGGCGAGAATCTGCAGCCAGCCAATGACCGACATGGATCGCTCCTAGAATCGCTCGGGCCGGACGAGGGCGTACACCAGGTAGCCCGCGATCAAGACCGAGAGAACAAGGCCGAGCGCGTAGTCGAAGATCATCTCGCTCCCCTCATAGCCGGGCGCAGGCGCGCACGTAGAACCAGGACAGGGCGAAGAACGCAATCGTCAGGAGAATGAAGCTGAGGTCAGCCATGACACACGTCCGTGTGCAGCTAGCGTGCCGCGCCCGCGGTGTGCGGGAAAGCCGTTCCGCCGGAGGGCGCTTGCAGCCTGCAAGCCGCCGAGCGGCGCGTCCTTGCCGTCTGCGAGACGTCTGGCGCGGGGCCGCGCGGCGCGGCCGGAGCGTTGGCATGCTGGATGCTCCGATGGATGGGCCATGAGCGAACCGGGTCCCGAGCGCGCCAGTGGGGCGCCGCGCCCGACCTTGAGGCCGATGGTCCTCGCGGCCTTCGTGTTGGCCGCGGTCGCGATCTGGATCTGGTCGCAAGGGGCCGAGCGGCGCGGATTTCGCGGCCTGCCCGCGGACGAGCGCAAGGCGGTATACCTGCGCACCCTCGAGAACCTGCAGACGGTCTGCGCGAGCCCGGATCTCGCGCTCGAAGAGTACTGCCGCGAGCAGGCGCGCGTCCTGCTCGCGTTCCCGGAGTGCGACGCGAGCTGCCGCGAGATCGCGCGCCTTCAGATCGGGCGGCGCGGCGGCTGAGCCGGACGCCCGCGGGATTCGCGCGAGCTACGGCGCTACGCTCGGGCGAACCAGCGGCGGGATGAGATGGCGGAAGCCTCGCGCACTGAAATCTCGGCGATCTCCTCGCTCGGCATCGCGGTTCCGGAGATCCTCCTGCCCGCCGCAAGCGTCGATTTGTCGCGCTGGGCGGTGATCGCCTGCGACCAGTACACGTCGCAGCCCGAGTACTGGAAGGCGGTGGCGGAGCGCGTCGGGGATGCGCCGTCGGCGCTGCATCTGGTGCTGCCGGAGGTCTGGCTCGGCGCGCCCGACGAAGCGCTGCGGATCGCGGCGATCGGGGCGCGCATGCGCGAGTACCTGTCACGGGGTGTGTTCGCGCCGCCCTTCCGCGGCTTCGTCGCGGTCGACCGGAGCACGCCGCACGTGCCATCGCGGCGCGGGCTGATGGTCGCGCTGGATCTCGAGCGCTACGACTGGCGCCCGGGCGCGCATGCGCTCGTGCGAGCGACCGAGGCGACCGTCGAGGAACGGTTGCCACCCCGTCTGCGCGTGCGCGAAGCGGCTGCGCTCGAGCTTCCGCATGTGCTCGTGCTCGTCGACGATCCGCAGCGCACCGTCATCGAGCCGGTCTGCGACGCGGCCGTGCGCGGCGCGCCCCTCTACGACGTCGAGCTGATGCACGGCGCCGGGCGCGTGCGGGGCTGGGCGGTGCGCGAGACGGGCGAGATCGAACGTGTGGAGCGCGCGCTCGCGGCGCTCGCGTCCCCTGCAGTGCAAGCCGCGAAATACGGCCCGAGCACGGGCGACCCGTTCCTGTATGCCTCCGGGGACGGCAATCACTCGCTCGCCGCGGCGAAGCTCTACTGGGAGCAGCGCAAGGGCGCGCTGCCCGCTGCGCAGCGGGAGAGCGATCCCGCGCGCTTCGCGCTCGTCGAGCTCGTGAACGTGCACGATCCCGGGTTGCGCTTCGAACCGATCCACCGCGTCGTCTTCGGGCTCGAGCCCGATGCCCTGCTCGAAGATCTCGAACGCGCGCGTGGTGCGGGGCCGGTCCACCGGCTGCGCTGGAGCGCGGGAACACGCTCCGGTGTCGCGTCGCTGTCCGCCGAGAACGAGCCGCTCGCCGTCGCCGCGCTGCAGGGCTTCCTCGACGCGTGGCTCGCGAAGAATCCTGGCGCGCAGATCGACTACATCCACGGCAACGACGCGCTGGCGGAGCTCGCGGCGCAGCCGCAGCGCATCGGCTTCTTCCTGCCCGCGTTCGAGAAGTCCGCGCTCTTTCCGACGGTCGCGCGGCGCGGCGTGCTGCCGCGCAAGGCCTTCTCGCTCGGCGAAGCCGAGGAGAAACGCTTCTATCTGGAAGCCCGCCGCATCCGCGCCTAGAACCCGCCCGGCACGTGTATGATCCGCCGGCGGGCCAGGCGAGGAGATCCGGGATGAGCGACGGCGAGTTTCAGACGATCCGCTACGAGCAGCCGGCGCCCGGCGTCGCGCGCGTCGTGCTCGCCCGCGCGGAAGCACGCAACGCGCAGGACAAACGCATGACGTACGAGCTGAACGCCGCGTTCGACCGCGCCGCGCGCGACAACCAGGTGAAGGTGATCGTGCTCTCGGCCGATGGCCCGCACTTCTCGTCCGGTCACGACCTGCGCGACGCGTCGAAAGTGAGTGACTTCGAGACGGTGGGAACCTGGGGCGGCTTCGACCTGCCCGGCGCCGAGGGCACCATGGCCGTCGAGCACGAGATCTACCTGGGCATGTGCTGGCGCTGGCGGAACCTGCCCAAGCCCACGATCGCGTCGGTGCACGGCAAGACGATCGCCGGCGGGCTCATGTTGATGTGGGTCTGCGATCTCGTGATCGCGAGCGAGGACGCGACGTTCTCGGACCCGGTCGTCGCCTTCGGCGTGAACGGCGTCGAGTACTTCGCCCACCCGTGGGAGCTCGGTGTGCGCAAGGCGAAGGAGATGCTCTTCACCGGTCAGGCAGTTTCCGCCGCCGAGGCGAAGACACTGGGCATGGTGAACCACGTGGTCCCGCGCGCGGAGCTCGAGAAGTTCACGCTCGAGATGGCGCAGCGCATCGCGTCGCGACCGAGCATGGGGCTCAAGCTCGCCAAGCAATCCGTGAACCAGGCGCAGGACGCGCAGGGCTTCTGGACGGCGCTACAGGCCGCGATGTCGCTGCAGCAGCTCGGACATTCGAACAACGCCCAGGTGCACGGGATGCTCGTCGACCCGCACGGCGCGGAGGTGATCCGGCGCGAGGCCAAGGGCGGATGAGGAGCGCGCGATGAAGCTCGGCGCATTCATGATGCCTTCCCACCCGCCCGAGCGCGGGATCTACGAGGGCTACCAGTGGGACCTCGCACAGCTCGAGCTCTTCGACCGGCTCGGCTTCGACGAGGCGTGGATCGGTGAGCACTTCACCGCGCCGTGGGAGCCGAATCCGGCGCCAGACCTGCTGATCGCCCAGGCGCTGCTGCGCACCAAGCGCATCGTGCTCGCGCCAGGCGCGCACTTGCTGCCCTACCACCACCCGGTGGAGCTCGCCCACCGCGTCGCGTTCCTCGACCACATCGCCCAGGGCCGATACATGCTCGGGATCGGCATCAGCGCGCTGCCGAGCGACCTCGGGCTCTTCAACATCGATGCGGCGGCAGGCCAGAACCGCCGCATGACGCTCGAGTCGCTCGACATCATGCTGCGGCTCTGGACCGAGGGACCGATCAAGTACGACGGCGAATTCTGGTCGGTGCGCCCGCCCGAAACGCAGTTCGACTTCCTGAAGCTCCACATTCGACCGTTCCAGAAGCCCCACCCGCCGATCGGGATCGCGGGCCTGTCACCGAACTCGGAGACGCTGAAGATCGCCGGCGAGCGCGGCTTCATGCCGCTCTCGGTCTCGCTGAACCTCGCGCACACGGCCTCGCACTGGCTCTCTGTCGAGGCCGGTGCGGCGCGCAGCGGCCGCACCCCCGACCGCCGCGATTGGCGGCTCGTGAAGGAGGTGTACGTCGCGCGCACGGACGCCGAGGCGCGCCGCTTCGTGCGCGAGGGCGCGATGGGCCGCGCCTGGCGCGAGTACCTGCTGCCGTTCTATCTGGGCAGCGGAATGCACGCGAGCATCAAGGTCGATCCGAGCCATGCGGATGCGAGCCTCGACGTGGACTATCTGCTCGAGCACAGCTGGTTCGTCGGCTCGCCGCAGACGGTGATCGACAAGATCGGCTCACACCAGCAGCGCACGGGCGGCTTCGGCGGCCTGCTCGCGATGGTCTACGACATGAGCGGAGAGGCCGAACGCTGGACGGAGTCGCTCGAACTGCTCACCCAAGAGGTCATGCCGCACTTCCGCGACGTTTGAGACCGGGACGCGCTCTCGCGCCGAGCTCAGATGTGCTTGCGCGCCTGGCTCGCGACGAGCGCCCCACCGAGGATCATCAGCAGCACGGAGCTCGGCTCCGGGATCGGGCTGCCGGGAGCGGGCACAGCGCGCCGGGTCTGGTCGATGCTGATACCCGCGAGCGTGAAGTCGTTCAGCTCCCACCGATCGGGCACGAAGCTCAGCGACGCTGCCCAGCGGTTGATGTCGACCGTGAGATGACCCTGCGCGTCAGCGTCGTCGGAGCTGAAGGCGATGTCGAAGCCAGCACCCTCGATCGAGCCGCCCTCGTCGATGTGCAGGACGTAGCGACCGATCTTGAAGTTGGAAGGAACCAGCTGACCGAGATCGACGGAGGTGATGAACACCGGTCCCGAATCGAAGCTCAGGCTGAGAATCTCCGGGTAGTCGATCTGGTAGGTCGTATCGATCGAGCAGCCCGCGGTGGACCTGGGACAGTCAATTCCGAGCCCGTTCCCGAGCGACCACGAGATGTCGCTGCCCGTGGGATTGGCGTCGAAGGTGACGGTTCCGAAATCCGCGTTGCCCGAGTAACTGACCACCTCGGCGGATCCGGCGGCGATCGCCGCGCCAACCGCACCGGTCAGATCGAGCGTCGCCGCGCTCGAGATCGGTGAAACAGCAAGACCCACAACCGCGAAGACACCCGCGAGCCAGCGCATTTCGAAATCACCCTCATACCCAGCCACAGATTTTTCCAGTGCTGGGTGAGCGGATCCTATCGGAGAGCTAACCGTCCGGTCAAGCTGGAGTTTTCCGTCCTGGCGAGCTTTTTCGGGGGCCGCGTTTTGGATACCGAGCCGTCTTCAGAGAAATCCACTGTGATCTCGATCACTTGGAGCCCGTGAGTGCCTGAAGCACCGGATCGACGATCGCATCGGCCTTGGCGCGCATCTCCGCATCGCTCGCGTCCTGGATCGGGTGCGGCACGAATACGCGGCGCACTTCGGAGAGGCCCAGCGCGCGTGCCTGACCCCCGGCGGCATCCTCGAACACGCTCGAAGCGATGAAGACCGAGGGCTTGCCCGCAAGCTCGAACCAGACTGTGTCGTGCACACTGCACGTCGTGCAGGAGCCTCAATCGGCGAGGGCTTCGATCACGAAGCCACACTCCGCCGCGATCTGGCGCCGCAAGTCGAGCGGCGCGGGTTTGGTGAACGTCGGCTTGCGATAACGCCGAAAAGTGACACCCGGCAGGCGCTCGCGCAGCCTCTCCTCGAGTCTGGCGAGCAGCACGTCGCCGCGCGGCTTGATGATGTCGAGCAGCGCGACCGTGCCCGTCACCGATCCGTGTCGCTGTGCGAGCGCCCGGCGGATGGGCACGCGTTCGTCGGTCGGATCGAGAATCGTCGTCATCGGTTTTCTCCCTGTTCCTCGATCGCACGGGTCGTCATGACCGAGCCGAGCGGCCCCGAGACCCAGCCCTGAAAGTAGGCCGCAAACTTGCCCGCCTCGCCGCCGGCGACCACGAGCACAATGTCCGCGGGCGTGCGGAACTTCGCAATGCGGGCGTCTGCGCCCAGCTTCTCGAGCAGCTCCACGGGCAGACCCTCCGCGCATGTCTCGTCGCGCACGAGCTCGCGCAGCGGTCGCGCGCTGACCTCCTGAATTCGCGCGCGCAGGTCGTCCTTCGTGAAGGCATCGCGCTTGAACGTGTCGACGTGCTCGGGCGGCACGACGACGACGATCTCCCCATGCAGGTAATGCTTGGGGTGGTTCGCCGCCGCCAGCACCAGGCCGTAGCTCGTGGCAAGCGTGCGCGCGTCGCGCGCGAGCTGGTCGATGAAGCCCGTCGGAGCGCCGCCGGCAAACGCGGTCACCGTGCTCTGCTCGCGCCGGAAGCCGCGCTCGACGTGGAGCGGCGGCCACGCGCTGCGCTCTTCGTTCTCGGCGAAGCACATCGTGAACTTGCCGGGTTGCCCGAGCGCGGCGCGGTCGACCTCACCGGGTCGACCGCCACCGAGATTTCGCACCACGAGCTGCACCGCGCGCCCGATGGTCGCATTCGCGCGGTTGCCCTGGCCGAGGCAGTTGATCCCGGAGTTCATGCCGATGCGCGCGCGAATCGGCCCGTTCACGATCAGCACGGGCGTCGGAAAGAACGTGGTCGCGAGCACGCCGTGCATGTTGAACTCGTTCGTACAGACCGCCTCCACCGCCGCGATCACGACCGGCAGGTACGCGGGCTTGCAGCCCGCCATGACCGCGTTGATGGCGATCTTCTCCACGGTCGCAGGCGCGTAGTTCGGCGGCACGTCGGCGACGACGTCCTGCGCCGCGCGGCGCGTGCCCGAGAGCATGCGCATGACGCGTTCCGGTGTCGGCGGCACGACCGGCAACCCGTCGGTCAGCCCCTGGTCGAAGAGGAACTCGAACAGGTCGTCCGACGCGCCAACCTCGATGCGACGCGCACGCAGCGGACTGTCCGCGGCGCATGCCGCGAGCCGCTCGGCCAGCTCTGGCTCGTTCGAGCGCGACCCGCAGCCCGGGCGGAGCTCAGGCAGCCGCGCCCAATCGAGCGCCGGCGCGGAGCGGCCGGCGAGCTCGGCCATCCGCCCGAAGAGCGCACGCCAGTCCGCGCGCGCGAAGCCCTCGAAGCGAGCGAGCTCGCCGCCGTCGGGCGCGAGCAGCACCGTCGTCGGTACGGCGTCGATCGCCGCGGCGAACGAGACCACCAGCGCCGAATCGTCGAGGAACGGCGCGCGCAGGCCGTGCTTTTCGCGAAGGGCGCGGCCACCGTCCTCGTCCTGAGAGACGACCGCGACTTCCACCGCCGGGCCGAAGGCCGCGTGCGCCGTCTCGACCAACGGCAGCGACAGCTCACACGTCGGGCAGCCCGCGTGCGCGAAGACGAGCAGCTGCGCGCGCTGCGACGGCGACGCGTGCTCGCGGCCGTCGGTATCGCGGAGCGTGAACGCGGGAACTGCCGCCACGCCCCGAGTATAGCTGCGACCGGCTCAGGCCTGCGGAGCGGGCTTCGGAGCGCGCAGCTTCTCCAGCTCTTCCCGGAAGCGCTCGCAGGCGTCCTCGTCGTCGACACGCGGTGTGAACCAGACCAGGTCGAAGCCCTCGCCGAGCTGTGAGGCGCGCTCGGCCGGGTCTTCCGATTCCGGCGCTCCGCGCGGCACCTCGACGAACGCAACTGAGAGCACTCCCCTTCCCGGCGCGCGCCGCGCCAGATAGAGCGGCACGCCCCGGTCGGTGCGCGCGTGTCCCGCGCCTGCAATCAACACCGCCCCGTCGGAGCCGGCGGCACCGAGCACCGCGTCCGCGAGCACCGCGTCGCGAGCGCGTTGCACGTCGATCATCGCGCCGACCATCGACTCGGGAACCATTCCGCAGTGCGAGGCGCGCACCTCGTCGGCGAGCGACTGGCGGGCCCCCTCGGCGAGCGGCTGGTCGAGCGCCAGGCGCTCGCGCTCCGCGGCGGGCAACGCGTCGAGTCCGCCAGTTCGCAGCTGCGCGCGCTCCGCGCGCGACAGATCAGCGGGGATGATCGGCAGATTCGGCGCGAGCGCCGCCGCGAAGATCGGCCGGTAGAGCGGGAACGGCGGCCAACCGCTCTGCGACCAATCGAGCGCGGCAGCGACGGCGTCCGGATCGGTGGGCTGCAAGGCAAGCGCGGCCGCCAGCGCGCCCGCGCGATCGCGCGGGATCATCTCGAATGCGACGGCGGGCTTGCGACCGCTGCGGACGAGTGCCTCGATCAGCCACGCCTGCAGCTGATGGTGATCCGGGTTGTCGTGCTTCTCGCCGAGCAGGACGAGATCGGCGCGCAGCGCGCGCGCAGCGGCGTCCGCGGGCGAGACGAAACGCCGTGCGGCGGTGTCGAAGATGCGTCCCGCGAGCGCATCCTGGCGACCGAGCGGCGCCTGCCACGCGAGCCACGGCTCCGTCGCCACCGCGGGCGAGCCGCCGAGTCGAGCGCAGCCGAGGACGAGCGCACCAGCCAAAAACGCGGACAACGCGCGAGCCGTCATCCCGAGGCGAGCTCCACGCCCGCGAGCGCGAGGCCGATCCAGACCAGGCCCAACAGCAGCGAGCCGAGTGACGCGACCAGGAAGACCAGCCGATAAGCGCGACCGCCTTCCTCACGTGGAGCGATCGCACCGAGCAGCCAGGCGACGCTCATCATCGCTACGACGGTGCCCACGCCGAAGCCCGCGAGGTAGAGCGCCGACTCGAGGAATGAGTGCATGCCCGCGGCCGGAAGCACCGCGAGCGTGCTGCCCGTTCCGACCAGACCGTGAAGCGTGCCGATCGAGAGCGCCGCCGTCGCGTGAACGTGACCGTGCCCGGCGTCCGCTGTGCGGGAGAAGTGGTCCGTCGCGTGCTGCAGGTGCCAGAGTCCCCAGGCGCCGACGGCCACGAGCACGGCGCCGACCAGGTAGTCACCCGCACCCGCGATCAGCGCGAGGTCGAGCCAGTCGGCGGCCCACACGAAGAGCAGCGCGACCGCGACGATGCCGAGCGCGTGGCCGACGCCCCAGCGCAGGCCCACCACCCAGGCGCGACCGTGCGCCTCGACCGAGAAAGGCGCGAGCGCGGCGACGTGATCGGGTCCGAGCAAGACGTGCCCGAAGCCGGCCGCCACACCCGTGAGGAGGACCAGGATCAAGCGCGCGAGCCCGCGAGTGCCGCCCGATACTCGGCCGCGAGCTCGACGTAGTGGCGATTCTGCTCGTCGAGCACCGCGCGCTCCTCGTCCGAGACGCCGCGCACGAAGCGCGCGGGCCGGCCGAGCCAGAGCTCGCGGGCGCCGACGCGTTTTCCGGGCGCGAGCAGCGAGCCCGCCCCGAGCATGCCTTCGCTCGCGACGACCGCGCCGTCGAGGATCACCGAGCCCATGCCGACGAACGCGCGGTCCTCGAGCGTGCAGGCGTGCACGATGCAGCCGTGCCCGATCGTGACCTCGACACCGATCAGCGTCGCCAGCCCCGAACGCGACACGTGGATGATCGAGCCGTCCTGCAAGTTCGTGCGCGCGCCGATGCGCACGCGCTGGACGTCCGCACGCAGCACGCAGCCGAACCAGACGCTCGCCTGCGGGCCGATCTCGACGTCGCCGATCAGCGTCGCGCCGGGTGCGACGAACGCGTCGGCCGCGAGGCGCGGCGTGGCGCCGCGGTAGGGCAGGATCCGGGGTTCCAAGGTGCGCGGATTCTAACGCCAGCTCGCAGGCTTAGAAGCGCTGCGGCCGACCGCCGGACCGTCGGGGATGAATCTTGACTTGGTTGTACAGTTTATTAGGCTGCGGTCTCGATGCAGCTGCTCGCACAAGAGGAATATGGGCTGCGCTGCCTGCTCCAGGTGGCCCGGCAGCGCGGTCCCGACCCGCTCACGATCCCCGAGATCGCTGAGCGCGAGGGTCTTTCGCCCGAATACGCCGCCAAGCTGATGCGCGCGCTCCGTCAGACCGAGCTCGTGGTCAGCACGCGGGGAGCGGGCGGTGGCTATCGGCTGGCGCGGCCGGCGCACGAGATCACCGCCTGGCAGGCCATCCAGGCGCTCGGCGGGTCGCTATTCCCGGCCGAGTTCTGCGATTCCCACCCGGGCCTGCGCCACGACTGCGTACACTCGACCGGCTGCTCGCTGCGCGGGCTCTGGGGCTCCGTCGAGAGCGCGATCCGCAGCGTCCTCGAGGCCGTGACGATCGCCGAGCTCGCGCGCGACGACTCGGTGCTTCACGCGATCGAGGCCCCGCCCCACGAGCCGAAGGCGAACGCGGCGCGATGAGCACGAACCCCGAAATCGCCGCGCTCGCGAACCGCGAGTACGAGGCCGGCTTCACGACCGAGGTCGAGTCCGACACGGTCGCGCCCGGGCTCGACGAGGGCGTGATCCGGCTGATCTCGGACAAGAAGGGGGAGCCCGCCTGGCTGCTCGATTGGCGCCTGCGGGCGTTCGCGCGCTGGCAGGAGATGCGCGAGGAAGATGCGCGCTGGGCGAAGGTCCGCTTCCCGAAGCTCGACTACCAGGCGATCAGCTACTACTCGTCGCCAAAGCACAAGAAGAAGCTCGCGAGCATGGACGAGGTCGACCCGGAGATCCGCGCGACCTTCGAGAAGCTCGGCATACCGCTCAGCGAGCAGAAGCTGCTCTCCGGCGTCGCGGTCGACGCGGTCTTCGACTCCGTCTCGGTCGCGACCACGTTTCGGGCGAAGCTGGCGGAGCTCGGCATCGTGTTCTGCTCGTTCTCCGACGCCGTGAAGAGTCACCCGGAACTGGTGCGGAAGTATCTCGGCTCGGTCGTGCCCTACTCCGACAACTACTTCGCAACGCTGAACTCCGCCGTCTTCACCGACGGCTCGTTCGTCTACATCCCGCCGGGCGTGCGCTGCCCGATGGAGCTCTCGACCTACTTCCGGATCAACGAGGCGAAGACCGGCCAGTTCGAGCGCACGCTGATCGTCGCCGACGAAGGCGCGTACGTGTCGTATCTCGAGGGTTGCACCGCGCCGATGCGCGACGAGAACCAGCTTCACGCCGCGGTCGTAGAGCTGGTCGCGTTCGAGCGCGCCACGATCAAGTACTCGACGGTGCAGAACTGGTACCCCGGCGACAAGGAAGGGCGCGGCGGGATCTACAACTTCGTCACCAAGCGCGGTGCTTGCCGCGGCAAGCGCTCGAAGATCAGCTGGACGCAGGTCGAGACGGGCTCCGCGATCACCTGGAAGTATCCGAGCTGCATTCTGCAGGGCGACGACTCGGTCGGCGAGTTCTACTCGGTTGCGGTGACGAACCACCACCAGCAGGCCGACACCGGCACCAAGATGATCCACATCGGCAAGAACACGAAGAGCACGATCGTTTCGAAGGGAATCTCCTGCGGACAGGGCCAGCAGACCTACCGGGGGCTGGTCGAGATACACCAGAAGGCGACGGGCGCGCGCAATCACTCGCAGTGCGACTCGCTGCTGATCGGCGACCGCTGCGGCGCGCATACGTTCCCCTATCTCGACGTCCGCAACGCGAGCGCGCAGGTGGAACACGAGGCCACGACCAGCAAGATCAGCGAGGACCAGCTCTTCTACTGCCAGCAGCGCGGCCTTGGCACCGAGGACGCCGTCTCGATGATCGTGAACGGTTTCTGCAAGGAGGTCTTCCGCGAGCTCCCGATGGAGTTCGCGGTCGAGGCCTCGAAGCTTCTCTCGGTCACGCTCGAGGGCGCGGTCGGCTAGGCACGGAGGCGCAATGCTCGAGATCCGGAATCTGCACGCGCGCGTCGAAGGGAAGGAGATCCTGCGGGGTCTGGACCTGGTCGTGCGCGCGGGTGAAGTGCACGCGGTGATGGGCCCGAATGGCTCGGGCAAGAGCACACTCGCGAACGTGCTCGCGGGCCGCGAGGGCTACGAGGTGACCGCCGGCAGCGTCCTTTATCGCGGCCGCGACCTGCTCGCGCTGACGCCCGAGGAGCGCGCACGCGAGGGCGTCTTCCTGGCATTCCAGTATCCGGTCGAGATCCCCGGCGTCACGAACTCGTATTTCATGAGGGCCGCGACGAACGCCGTGCGCAGGCACCGCGGGCTGCCCGAATACGACGCGATCGACTTCCTCACGCTCGTGAAGCAGACGATGAAGTCGCTCGAGATGGACGAGAAGTTCCTCGCGCGCTCGGTCAACGAGGGCTTCTCCGGCGGCGAGAAGAAGCGCAACGAGATCCTGCAGATGCTCTTGCTCGAGCCGACGCTTGCCGTGCTCGACGAGACCGACTCCGGCCTCGACATCGACGCGCTGCGCATCGTCGCCGACGGCGTGAATCGCTTGCGCTCACCCGAGCGCGCGGTGCTCGCGATTACGCACTACCAGCGCCTGCTCGACTACCTCGTGCCCGACCAGACGCACGTTCTGATGGAAGGGCGGATCGTGAAGTCGGGCGACCGCTCGCTCGCGCTCGAGCTCGAGAAGCGCGGCTACGGCTGGATCGAGCGCGAGGTCGCGGGAGCGGCGCCCGCATGAGAGACACGGCCGCCGAGCTCGCCTTCGTGCGGCACTTCGCCGCCGCGCGTGCTTCGCGCGAGGCGCGCGAGCCCGCTTGGCTCGGGCGCGTGCGCGCCGAGGCCTTCGACGCGTTCCAGGCGCAGGGTCTCCCGACGACGAAGCACGAGGACTGGCGCTTCACGTCGCTCGCCAAGCTCGAGCGACTCGAGTTCGAAGCGGCTGATATGCGCCCCTCGACCTCGGCGCCGAGGCTGCCGACCGGAGTCGCGCTCGGACGCACACACCGTCTGGTGTTCGTGAACGGGCGCTTCGCCCCGACGCTCTCGGATCTCGGCGCGCTTCCCGCGGGCTGCCGCGTCGCGCCGCTCTCGGCCGCGCTGGCGACCGATCCCGAGAGCGTGAAGCGGGCATTCGCGAGCTGTGCGGACGTGAAGACCCGACCCTTCGCGGCGCTCGCCTCCGCCCTCGCCAGCGACGGCGTCTTCGTCGAGCTGGCGCCCGGCGCCGCGCTCGAGCGCCCCGTGCACGCCCTATTCCTGCAGACCGGCTCGGGCGCACCCGCCGCGGCCCATGTCCGGAGTCTCGTCTCGGCGGGCGCTGGCAGTCGCGCGCTCGTCGTCGAGGAGCACGCCGGCGACACACTCGTGCCGGATCTCACGAACGCGCTCTCGGAGATCCGCGTCGGTCGCGACGCCGCGATCGATCACGTGCTGATCCAGGAGCTGCCCGAGCAGAGCTCGTGCTTCGCCTCGGTCCTGACGCGGCAGGACGCGCAGAGCCGCCTCGGTCTGCACTCACTCGCGCTCGGCGGCGCGCTCACGCGCGTCGAGCTCGAGAGCCGGCTCGAGGGCGAGGGCGCGGAGCTCGAGATGAACGGCCTCTACCTCGGCCGCGGCTCACAGCACCCCGACCACCACACGACGATCGACCACGCCGCGCCGCGAACCACCAGCCGCGAGCTCTTCAAGGGCATTCTCGACGAGCGCGCGCACGGCGTCTTTCACGGGCGCATCCACGTGCGACCCCACGCCCAGAAGATCAACGCGGATCAGACCAATCGCGCGCTGCTGCTCTCCGACCGCGCGACGATCAATACCAAGCCGCAGCTCGAGATCTACGCCGACGACGTGAAGTGCAGCCACGGCGCGACGGTCGGCCAGCTCGACGACGCGCAGCTCTTCTACCTGCGCGCGCGCGGCCTCGACCTGGCCGCGGCGCGCGCGCTGCTGACGTACGCCTTCGCGAGCGAGGTGCTCGAGCGCTTGCCGTCCGAGAGCTTGCGCGCTTCGCTCGAACGCGCGCTGCTCGGCTGGCTGCCGCAGGGCGGCGCGTCATGACCACCGCGGCCGAGACGCACGCGCCGCCGCCGGCGCTCGACGTCGAAGGGCTGCGCAAGCAGTTCCCGATCCTCGCGCGGCGCGTGCACGGAAAGCCGCTGGTCTACCTCGACAGCGCGGCCTCGAGCCAGAAGCCCGCCTGCGTGATCGAGGCGATCGCCGACTACTACGGGCGCTACCACTCGAATGTCCACCGCGGCGTGCACACGCTCTCGGAGGAGGCGACGGCCGCCTACGAGCGCGCGCGCGCGAAGGTGCGCGACTTCGTCGGCGCCGCCTCGCCGCGCGAGATCATCTTCGTGCGCGGCACGACCGAGGGCATCAACCTCGTGGCCCAGGCCTGGGCGCGACCGCGTCTCGGTCCCGGCGACGAGGTGCTGCTGACGGAGCTCGAGCACCACTCGAACCTGGTGCCCTGGCAGATGGTCTGCGGCCAGACGGGTGCGGAGCTCGTCGTCGCGCCGATCGACGCGCGCGGCGACGTGATTCCCGAGGAGTTCGCACGCCGGCTCTCGTCGCGCACGCGCGTGGTCGCGCTTGCGCACGTCTCGAACGCGCTCGGCACGGTGAACCCGGTGGCGGAGTTCGCGCGCCTCGCGAAGCAGGTCGGCGCGCTCGTGGTCGTGGACGGCGCGCAGGCCGTGCCGCACATGCCCGTCGACGTCGCTGCGCTCGGCTGCGACTTCTATGCGTTCTCGGGGCACAAGATGTACGCGCCGACCGGCATCGGCGCGCTGTGGGGAAAGCTCGCGCTCCTCGACGCGATGGATCCGTGGCAGGGCGGCGGCTCGATGATCCGCAGCGTCACGTTCGCGAAGACCACGTTCGCGCAATCCCCCGAGCGATTCGAAGCCGGCACTCCGAACATCGAGGGCGCGATCGGCCTCGGCGTCGCGATCGATTGGCTCGAAGCGCTCGACCTCGAAGCCGTTCACGCGCACGAGGCGGATCTGGTCGAGTACGCATCGGCGCGGCTCGCCGAGCTTCCGGGTGTGCGCTTGATCGGTACGGCGCGCGAGCGCGCGGGTCTGGTCTCGTTCGTCGTCGGCGACGTGCACGCGCACGACGTCGGCACGATCCTCGACGGTGAAGGCGTGGCGGTGCGAGCCGGTCACCACTGCGCGCAGCCCGTGATGGATCACTTCGACGTGCCCGCGACGGCGCGCGCGTCGTTCGCGGTGCACAACGGACGCGACGACGTCGACCGCCTCGTCGCCGGCGTGCGGCGCGTGCTGGAGATCTTCGCCTGATGTCGGACCTGCGCGACCTGTACCAGGAGGTCATCCTGGACCACACCAAGCGCCCGCGGAACTTCGGGCCGCTCGAGCACGCGACCCATCGCGCGCAGGGCTACAACCCGGTCTGCGGCGACCAGCTCGCGCTCTTCCTCGAGGTCGCCGACGGCCGCCTGCGCGACGTGCGTTTCGCCGGCCGGGGCTGCGCGATCTCGACCGCCTCGGCGTCGCTTCTGACCGAAGCGCTGAAGGGCAAGACCACCGACGAGGCGCACGCGCTCTTTGCGCGCTTCCACCGCGTGGTGACGACCCCTCCCGACGAGCCCGTCGACGTCTCCGAGATCGGCAAGCTCGCGGTGCTCGCGGGCGTGCGCGAGTTCCCGATGCGCGTGAAGTGCGCAAGTCTGGCGTGGCATACGCTCGAGGCGGCGCTCGCCGGCCGAGCCGACCCCGTGACGACGGAGTAGACCGTGACCATGGAACCGATCGAGACACCACGACCCGCGCCCGAGAGCATCCGCGAGAGCGTGATCGAGGTGCTCCGCAGCGTCTTCGACCCGGAGATCCCCGTCAACATCTACGAGCTCGGGCTCGTCTACGACATCGAGGTCGACGAGGAGAACCACGTGCGCGTGCGCATGACGCTCACCTCGCCGATGTGCCCCGTCGCGGAGAGCCTGCCGCCCGAGGTCGAGCAGAAGGTCCGCCAGATTCCCGGCGTCGCGCACGCCGAGGTCGATCTCACCTGGGAGCCGACCTGGAGCCCGGCGATGATGTCCGAAGCCGCAAAGCTGCAGCTGGGGTTCTAGCGGATCTCGATCTTGTACAGCTCGCGCACGTTCGCGCCCAGGAAGCGCTGGCGCGCGGGCTCGGCGAGCAGGCCGGCGAGCTCTTCGACCTCGCGCATGTAGCTCGCCGTGTGATCGGCGTGCGGATAGTCCGAGGCCCAGAAGAAGCGCTCGGCGCCGAGCAGGTCGATCAGCGCAGGGATCGTGCGCTCGTCCGGGTCGGCCGAGATCCAGCAGCGTGTCTTGAAGTAATGACTCGGTTTTTCCGCGAGCGGCACGCGCTCGCCGATGAAGGTCGCCTCGTAGACCGCGTCGAGTCGGTCGAGCCAGTAGCCGATCCAGCCGGCGCCGGATTCCAGCACGACGACCTTCAGCCTCGGAAAGCGATCGAAGACGCCGAAGTCGAAGAGCGTCGTGAACGCGTGACGCACGCCGTCGGCCGCGGTCACGCTGGCGAGCAGCCGCGTCTTGCGCATCTGCGTGAAGCGCACCGACGCGATCGCGGGCGGCTCGAAGGCGGGATGGATCGCGAGCGGCACACCGAGATCCTGCGCGGCGGCAAAGAGCGGATCGTGGTCCGCGTGGCCGTGCGGCAGGCGCGACCACGTGAACGGCACGACGAACGCGCCGCGGCAGCCGTCGCGAACCGCGCGCTCCAGCTCGCGCGCGGCCGCCTCGGGATCGGAGAGCGACACGTGCGCGATCGGCACGAGCCTCCCCGCGGAGTCGCGGCAGAAATCCACGATCCAGCGGTTGTAGGCGCGGCAGTACGCGTCGGTCAGCTCCGCGTCGTCGAGCTCCGCTTCCCAGAGAATGCCGATCGTCGGATAGAGCACGGCAGCCGCGAGGTTCTCCGCGTCGAGCCGCTCGAGTCTCTCCTTCATGTCCATCGACCCGTGCGGCGCTCCGGCGAGATACGTGCGCTCAGGGCTCGGCCTCACGTCCTCGACGTGCATCTTGCCCATCGCACCGAGGGTCCCCGGGAAGCCCTTGCGCGAGAGCAGTGACGGCACGCCACCGATCTCGAGATACTCGAGTCCTTCATCGTCGGTGCGGATGCGCAGCGCGCGGTCGCGATAGCGGGGCTCGAGGTAGCGCTCCCAGAGATCGGGCGGCTCGAGAATGTGGCCGTCCGCGTCCATCGCGCCCGAGTATTTGATCCGGTAGACGTCGCGCATCGGCGTTCCCTCCACGGCTCTCGGAGTCTACCGCGTGGAAGCGCGCGCGGGGGGCTGATAGGCTCGGCGCGAATGGGCTCTCCGCTCGACACGCGCGCCGCGCTCGTCGCCGCACTCTGCTGCGCGATGGCGTGCGCCGGCAGCGATTCGCGCGCAGTCGACGAGACACGCGCGGGCCTGCTCGGGCTCGGCGGTCGCGAGCTGCGCGCGTGCCTGGGCGTTCCGTCCGATTTCGCGATCGACGGCGACGTCGAGCAGCAGAGCTACCGCTTCGAGACCGACGACGAGACCGACGCGAGCTTCGGCCCGGACGGTATCGGCGGCTACGTGAGCGCCGGCCGCTACCCGGACGAAAGCGGCGCAGCTCCACACGGGTTTCCGCGCGACGAGCTCGATCGCTCCTGGTGCCAGCTCGACTTCGAGCTCACGCAGGGCCGCGTCACGCGCGTCTCCGCCGAGGGCAAGACGCGCGAGGGCATGAACGCCGACGCGAGTTGCCTGCTGCGCGCGCGCCCGTGTCTGTCCTACGACGATCTGGAAGAGCTCGGCTGGAGCGAGTAGGCGCGCGCGCTCTGCGCGAGTGCATCGACGATCTGCGCCGTATCGGTGAGCCCGATGACGAGCGCCGCGGGGCGTGAGAGCCAATCGGCGCAGAGCTCGCGCACGCGCGCGCTCGTCGGGAGCTCGCCGACGAGCGCGGCTTCGAGCGCGATCAGATCGGGCTGCGCGGCGATCCAATCTCCGCGCAGCCGCACGCGTGCGAAGCGGCCGCCGCCATCGAGCGCGACGTGCGCCTCGAGCTCGCCGATCGGCGTCGCAAGCGCTCCTGCGCTGCAGAGACCCTCGAGCTCCGCGTCGACGACCGGCAAGAGCGTGATCGCCGCAAGCGCGCGCTCTTCGTCGGCCGAGAGCGGCGCAAAGTCGAGCTCGAGAGCGAAGCGCTCGGCAAAGCCCGTCGCGAGCGCGGCCGAGATCGGAGCGAACTCCGTCGCGGCGCCGCGCTCGCGCTCGAGCCAGGTCGGCTCGGGCGCGGCCGGCAGCCCCGGCCAGCTCGGCTCGCGTTCCGCCGTGGTGTAGCGGGAGCCGACGCCGAGAACGGCCTGGAACAGGAGCACTCCGCTCGCCTCGCGCGCGAGCGAGACGCAGGCGATTCGCCGGCCGTTCGCGACCACGAAGTCGCGGCCCGGGTAGCTCGCCGCGAGCCCGAGGCGCGCGAGCCCCGCGAGCAGTCCGCGCACGAGCCGGTTCAGGAGCCGTGGCCCCGAGAGCGGGCCCGGCTCGGAGAGCCACGCCTGCGCGCTCGGCGCCAGCGCCGTGAGCGAGACGACTCCGTCGCCATAGCGTGTAGACCGGCCGCCCGTGAGTCGGCGAAGCTCGCGCGGAGCGAGCGACCGGCCCGGGCGCTGCAGACGCCCGAGCGAAGCGAAATCGCCCGAGAGCTCCGCGATCACCAGCGCGGAGCTGCCAGTGTGTTGCGCCAGGCTCGCCACCGCCGCGAGCTCGATCTCGGGTGACACGCGCGCCAGGGACATCAGGCGTGCGCATTTGCTCGGATCGGACGGCGGCTTGATCACGGTCTGATCACGGTCATCGTCCGATAGCCCCCCTGCAGCCGTCTCAGCAACCGGCAACTGCACTAGTTGCACACGGCTGACGATTCCACCCGCCACGGCCTCCCTAGCCTGTCTTTCCATCAACCCCGCGGAGCCCCCGGCCGAAGCAGTGATATCAGGGGGTTACCCCCGGGGGAGAGCTGTGCTGGGGTTCCGCGTCCGCGCGCGGATCTGGATCGCGCCATGCGCGCTGGCCGCGCTCTGCCTGCTCGCAGCGAGCGACGCTTCGGCGCTCGGCACGCCAGCCGGTACGGCGGTCGCGAACACGGCGACCGTGACCTACGACATCGGTGCGACCAGCTACACGCAAAGCGCCAGCGCCCAGTTCACGGTCGACGAGCGGATCGATGTCGTCGTCACCTGGCAGGATGCGGCGCCCGTGCTGGTCGCGCCGGCCGACGTCGACCGGCAACTCACGTTCCTGGTCACGAACGTGGGCAACGGCAACGAGTCCTTCTCGATCGCGGTCGACACGCTAGTCGCCGGCGACCAGTTCGATCCGACGAACGGGCGCGCGTACATCGACACGAACGGATCGACCGTCTACGAGCCCGGCGTCGACCTGCTGTACCAGCCCGGCGTGAACGATCCGCTGCTCGCCGCGGATGGCGCGCAGCTCGTCTTCGTGCTCTGCGACATTCCCGCGGCAACGCTGAACGGCGACCGCGGCGACGCGGAGCTGCGCGCGACGTCGCTCACCGGCAACGTCACCGGTACGATCGTCGCGGGCGCAGGCGACGGCGGAACGGATGCGGTCGTCGGCGCCGGCACGAGCGCGATGCTCGGCAGCTACGTCGTCTCGGATCTGATCGTCTCGATCGCGAAGACGGCCGTCGTCGCCGATCTCGGCGGCGGCAGCACACCTGCGCCGGGCTCGACGATCACCTACACGCTCGTCGTCACGACGAGCGGCACGGGCACGGTCGCGAATCTCGTGATCACCGACCCGCTGCCGGTCTTCACGACCTACGTCGCGGGCTCGCTCACGCTGAACGGCAGCTCGCTCAGTGACGCCGCGGACGCCGATGCGGGCGACGTCGGCGCAACGACACCGAATCAAGTCACCGTCGCGCTAGGGAACGTGGCCGGCGGCTCTCTCCCCCAAAACATCACGTTCGCAGTCACGATCGACTAGGAGGAGACGCCATGAAGAAGAATGCAATCGCACTGGCTCTGTTGATTCTGCTCCCGGCATGGAGCGCGCGCACGGCCGAGGGCGCGCCGACGCCCGCGGTCGAGATCAAGGCAACCGCGGAGATCGAGGTCAAGGTGAAGGCGGCTGATGGAAGCGAGCAGGTGAAGCGCCTGCCGGCGACGAAGGTCCCGCCGGGCGATGCGGTGATCTACACGCTCAGCGCCCGAAACACGAGCGACAAGCCCGCGGGCGACGTCGTCGTGACCGACCCGATCCCGGAGCACATGGAGTACGTCGACGGCACCGTCAGCAGCGACGGCACGCGGGTCACGTTCTCCGTCGACGGCGGCAAGAGCTACGGGGCCCAGGCGAGCCTCGAGGTTCGCGGCGAGGACGGCCAGATGCGCGCCGCGGTGGCGTCGGACTTCACGCACATCCGCTGGCAGTTCGAGAAGCCGCTCGCACCCGGCGAAGCGCGCGCGGTGAGCTTCCGCGCGCGAGTCGAGTGACGTGGAGTGACAGAGAGAGTTCCCCCCCTGAAAAGGCGGAAGCGCCGACACGCGCAGCAGTGTCGAGTTGAGCTCGAGTTGAGTTGAGTTGAGTTGGAAATACTGCAAGGAGAAGGCAATGTTGAGGCATGACATGAAACGAATGGCAAGTGCGCTTGCCGCCGCTGTGCTCTTGTGGAGCGCGGCGGGTATCGCGTCGGCGATTGGCGCCGACGCGGGCACCGTCGTCTCGAACACGGCGACCGTGGTCTTCACGGTCAACGCCGTGGTCCAGCCCGCGGTGAACAGCACCGCGGTCGACTTCGTCGTCGATCGCCGGGTCGACCTGACGCTGACGACGGCGCTGGTGTCTGAGGTCATCGTCAACCCGAACACGAACGGGGCGTTCCTGTTCACACTGACGAACACCAGCAACGCGGCTCTGGGCTTCAACCTGAGCGGCGCCAACAACGCCACGAACCCGTTCGCGCCCCCGGTGGACTCGTTCGACCCGACGACGCTCACGGCGTTCGTCGATGCGGGCGTTGCGGGTGTCTACGAGCCCGGTACCGACACGGCGACGACGATCGACAACCTGGCCGAAGATGGGGCCACCGGCGTGTGGCTGGTCGGCGCGATTCCGGCGGGGGCCCTGAACGGCACGGCCGCGGCGGTCACGCTCACCGCGACGGCGCGGGAGACGGGCGTCGGCGGCGCCGCGCTCACGGAGCAGGCGAACCCCGAGAACCCGGCAGTGATGGAGACGGTCTTCGCGGACGGCGCGGGTGACACCGACGCCGTGCAGGATGCGGCCTTCTCTGAAAGCGGCGCCTTCCTCGTGGAGTCCGCGGACGTGACCATCGCCAAGACCGAGACGCTGATCAGCGACCCGGTCAACGGTGCGGCCCCGAACGCGCGCCACATTCCGGGTGCGGTCGTGCAGTACGTGGTCACGGTGACCAACGCTGCTGCCTCGGCACTCTCGGCCACCGCGCTGACCATCAGCGACGTGATCCCGGCCGGCGTGACGTTCGCGCCGGATACCTACGCGCTCGGCTTCGGCATCGACCTCGGCGGTGCCGCGCAGTCGAACATCGTGGATGGCGACGCCGGTTCGTTCGGGGCCGGCACCGTGACGGTGTCACTCCCGACCCTGGCGCCGGGCGCATCCGCAGTCATCACGTTCAGAGTGACGGTGAACTAGCTCCTAGCTAGCACCATGGTGGGTCCCCTCCCCCGAGTGCCGCGGCACGTCGAGTGCCCGCGCGCCGGCCTGTATGGCGGCGCGACGGGAGACTTGCGTCCGCGCACCAGGACGGGGGATCCGCCTGACCGCATCCGTGCGGTCCGCACGTTGTGCCTCAACGAGCCGGCTGCGGCGGGAAATCCCCGTCGCAGCCGGCTCCGCGAGGTGCTCGCGTTTCTGCTTCTCACCGCGCTCCTGCTGCCGTGGCACGCGCACGCGCAGACACCCGCGGGAACTCCGATCCCGAATACCGCTTACGCGACCTACGACAGCGGCGCCACGGTCGGCATCGTCCGGCCGTCGAACACGCTGGTCATCACCACCGCGAATCTCGGCACGAGCTCGAGCTTCACGTTCCTGCGCTACGCGCCCGGCGCGTCGGGCTCGAGCACGTACAGCATCACGCCGACCGCCTGCTTCACCGGCGCAGGCTTCAGCCCGCTTCCGGCGCCCAACGCGTACGGCGGCGGAGCGATCAACCTGGCGAGCGTCGAGCTCGTCACGACGCCGAGCTATCACCCGGGCGAGCCCGTCTTCGCGCGCCTGGTCGACGGCGACCAGAACCGGAACCCACTGCTCGTAGAGTCCGTGCTCGTCACGCTCACCGCGCCGAGCGCAGGCGACGTCGAGCAGCTGCAGCTCTTCGAGACGGGTGTCTCGACGGGCATCTTCGTCGGCTACGTGCCCTCGTCCGCTCCGCCTGCGCCCGCGAACGACTGCGTGCTCGCGGCCCCGTCCGGTCAGACCATCGCCGGCGACTACAGCGACGCGTTCAACGCCGCCGACAGCGCTTCGGGCACGGCGCTGATCGACCCCGAGAGCCGCGTCTTCGACAGCGCGACCGGCAACCCGGTCGACGGCGCGATCGTCACGCTGATCGATGACGCGACCGGGCTACCCGCCGCGAGCATCCTCGGCGACGACGGCACGAGCGCCTTCCCCGCCACGCTGACCTCGGGCGGCTCGGCGAGCGACAGCGGCGGACAAGTCTACAACTTCGGCCCCGGCGGCTACCGCTTCCCGGTCGTGCCCGCGGGCAGCTACCGGCTGCAGGTGACACCGCCCGGTGACTACACCTTCCCGAGCGTGGTGCCCGATGCCACGCTGCAAACCCTTCCGGGCGGACCGTTCGCGCTCGCGTTCGGCTCGCGCGGCGCGGTCTTCGCAATCGCCGCCGGGCCCACGTTCCAGCTCGACCTGCCCATGGACTCGCAGCCGACGTCGGGCTTCGTCTCGATCGAGGCCAGCCGCGACGTGGTCTCGCTCGGCGAGCACTACCAGTACGACGTCCGCGTCGAGAACCCGGGCATCGCGGGCGCGCCGCTCGGCGTCGAGGTCACGGTTGTACTTCCGCTCGGCATCCGCTTCCGCCCGGGCAGCGTACGCATCGACGACCTGAAGCAGCCCGATCCCGGCTTGAGCCCGGATGGCCGCACACTGACCTGGACGCTCCCCGCGAGCGCCCTGCCGCTCGTGACACACATCCGTTTCACCGTGAAGGTCGAACCGAGTGCCCGACCCGGCCTGGCGCGCGCGACGGCGCAAGCCGATGCGCTCGGCGGCGCGCGCACGCACAGCGCGGTCGCCACGGTGCGCGTCGAAGAGGATCTGGGCGCGAACAACACGTACGTGCTCGGCCGCGTCGCCGCGGGAAGCTGCGACAGCGACAGCTTCGCGGGCGAGGGCATCCGCGGCGTGCGCGTGTACCTGGAGGACGGGACCTTCTCGATCACCGACGAGAACGGCTACTACCACTTCGCGGGCGTGACACCGGGCGCGCACGTCGTGCAGATGGACGTGCAGAGCCTGCCCGGCTTCTACGAGCCCCTGCCCTGCGCGAGCGCCGAGGGTCAGGCCTTCGCCGGTCGGCCGTTCTCGCAGTTCGTCGATCTGCAGGGCGGCACGCTCTGGCGCAGCGACTTCCGCGTCCAGCTGCGGCCACGCCGACAGGGCGGGATCAGCCAGCGGCTCGAGAGCCAGCTCTTGAGCGACACGATCCACTACCAGCTCGCGCTGCGCGGCAATGGCGTCGGCGTGCACGACGCGCGCGCGATCGTGATGCTGCCGCAAGGCGTGACGTTCGTGCCGGGGAGCGCGCGCAACGCGGGCGTCGCGCTGCCCGATCCCGAAGTCAAGGACGGCGTGGTGACCTTTCGGCTCGGCGACACCGCCGACGGCGATTGGTCGATGGACCTCGCGCTCGACGCCAAGTCCGAGGGCCCGAGCGAGCGAATGCTCGAGACGTCGTCGGTCGTGATCTTCGAGACCCCGACCGAGAAGCTCGCGAAGACGCCGGTCGCGAAGACGCTGCTGCAGGGTGAGTCGAGCTCCGGCAGCGGCATGCAGGTGGTCGAGACGCTCGGGCTGCGGCCGGGCGAGCAGTGGACGACGGTGACCGCGCCCGAGCCCGACGCCAAGCCGACCAAGCCGACCGTCTTCGGCAAGGCCTGGCTCGACCAGGCAACGCCGGGCTTCGAGTGGCTGTCGCCGGAGCCGGGCTTCGCCGCCGCGATCGCGAGCGTGCACATCGCGATCAAGCACGCGCCCGACACCACGCTCGAGCTGGTGCAGAACGGCGTCCTGGTGCCGAAGTTCAACTTCGAAGGCTCGTTCTCGAACGGCGCGAAGACCGTCGCGCTCTCGCGCTGGCGCGGCGTGGATCTGGTCGACGGCGACAACCAGTTCGTCGTGCGCGAGCTCGACGCGGCGGGCAACGAGCTCGCGCGCCTCGAGCGCGCGCTCCACTACGCGGGGCCGCCGTTCCGCGCCGAGCTCGTGCCCGAGCTCTCGAGGCTCGTGGCCGACGGCGCCACGCCGCCCGTGATCGCGGTGCGCTTCACCGACGAGGACGACAAGCCCGCGCGCGAGGGACAGATCGGCGCGTTCGAGGTCGACGCGCCGTATCGCGCGAACCTCGACGCATCGCTGCGCGAGCTCAAGCGCCAGGCGGGCGTCACGCCTGAGCTGCCGACCTACGTGATCGGCCCCGACGGCGTGGCGAAGATCGAGCTCGCGCCGACGACCGCCTCGGGCCGCGTGAACCTGCGCTTCGCGCTCGCCGGCAAGCACCGCAAGGAGCTGCACCCCTGGCTCGAGGCGAACGCGCGCGACTGGGTGCTCGTCGGCCTGACCGATGGCACGCTGCTGCGCGATTCCGTCTCGGAGCACGCCGAGAGCCTGGTGCCCTCGGGCGTCGAGGACGGCTACGACCTCGATCGCGGCACGACCCTGTTCGCGAAGGGGCGGGTCAAGGGTGCGTGGCTGCTGACCGCCGCCTACGACTCGCGCCGCGAGTCGAACGAGTCCTCGGACGACATCCACCGCTCCGCGCTCGAAGGCGGCCTCGACCCGAACCAGTACTACACACTTTACGGTGACGCGACCACACAGGGCTACGAGGCCCCGAGCCAGGAGAAGCTCTACGTGAAGCTCGAGCGCAAGCAGTTCTACGCGCTCTTCGGCGACTACCAGACCGGCCTCACGATGACGGAGCTGTCGCGCTACAGCCGCAGCCTGAACGGCTTCCACACCGAGTACGACGGCGACTACCTGACGGTGAATGCCTTCGGCTCGGACACGAGCCAGGCGTTCGTGCGCGACCAGATCCGCGGCGACGGCACCTCGGGCCTGTACCGCCTGTCGCGCGAAGCGATCGTGCTGAACAGCGAGAAGGTCTCGATCGAGATCCGCGATCGCTTTCACGGCGAGCAGGTCGTCTCGACCGAGAACCAGACGCGCTGGATCGACTACAACATCGACTACGCGTCGGGCACGATGTTCTTCAAGCGGCCGATTCCGAGCACCGGCGAGGGCTTCAATCCCGTGTTCATCGTCGTCGAGTACGAGGCCGACGACGCCTCCGACCAGGCGATGAACGGCGGCGGGCGCGCCGCCGTGAAGCTGCTCGACGATCGCGTCGAGCTCGGCACGTCGCTCGTCCACGAGGGCACCGTGGGCCAGACCTCGAGCCTGTACGGCACCGACCTGCGCGTCGACCTCGACGCGTCGACCAGCCTGCGCGGTGAGTACGCGCTGACGCGCTCGGCGCTTCTCGACCCGCTCGCCGATCCGCGCGGCGGCGCCTGGCTGGCCGAGCTCGCGCGCCGCGACAAGGCGCTCGACTCGCGCGTCTACTGGCGCGAGCAGCGCCCGGGCTTCGGGCTCGGCCAGCAGAGCGCGAGCGAGACGAACATCCAGCAGCTCGGCGGCGACGCAATGTACCGATTGAGCGACGCGTTCCAGCTCTCGGGTCAGGCGTTCCGCCAGGTCGACGTGGCATCGGACGCGCACCGCGATCTCTTCGAGGGCCGCGTCGACCACCACGACGGGCCGATCTCGAGCTATGGCGGCATGCGCTGGGTGAACGACGTCTTCTCGGATGGCAGCGAAGGCACCTCCCCGCAGGTTCTCGGCGGCGGCAGCTACACCACGTATCAGAACCGGCTCAAGCTGCGCGCCGACTCCGAAGTCACCGTGGCCGGCGACGAGAGCCTCGACTTCCCCACGCGCTTCCTCGTAGGCGCCGACTTCCAGCTGCTGCCCGAGCTGACCGTCTTTGGCGAGGAGGAGTTCACGCTCGGCGGCGAGCGCAGCACCGCCGCGACGCGCGTCGGGCTGATGACGAGCCCGTGGCAGGGCGGCCAGGCCACCGCGGCGATCGGCCAGCGCAGCCAACAGGACAGCTCGCGGCTCTTCAGCACGCTGGGCCTGTTGCAGACCTACCAGCTGTCCGACGCGTTGAGCTTCGACTTCGCGGTCGACAACTCGGTGACACTGAAGGGCGACGACGTCGCCTCGACCCAGATCTCGCCGTTCGCGCCGAGTCAGCCCGTCAACTTCGGCCTGGCCGGCAGCGCGCAGGGCGACGACTTCACGTCCGTCTCGGTCGGCACCACCTATGCGCAGGACCTGTGGGCCGCGAACCTGCGCGTCGAGACCCGAATCGGGAACGCGCGGGACAAGTGGGGCATCACCGCCGGCGCGTATCGCGAGGTCGCCGACGGCATCGGCGTCGCCGCGCGCGCGGAGTTCTTCGACTCGAGCGGCTCGAGCTCGTCACTCACGACCGGCGCCGATTCGAGCACCGGCCCGGTGTACACGTCCGACGGCACGGTGCGGCAGAACACCGCGCTCGACGGAATCGAGTCGTTGGGCCGGCTGCGCCTGAGCGCCGTCTACCGGCCGATCGGCAGCCGCTACACGCTGCTCGACTCGCTCGAGCTGCGCAGCGAGCGCCTCGACGACGCCATCTTCGAGAGCCGCGCGACGCGCATCGTCAACAACATGAACCTGAACGTGAAGCTCGACCGCAAGACGCAGGCCTCGCTGCAGTACGGCGCGAAGTACCTGATGGAGAGGATCGACGGCGAGAATCTCAATGGCTACACCGACGTCACGGGCTTCGAAGTCCGCCGCGACCTCTTCGGCAGCTGGGACATCGGCGGCCGCGTCGGCATGCGCCACTCCTGGACCGACGGCAACATCCAGCAGCTCTACAGCGCATCGCTCGGCTACATCCTGATGAAGAACCTGTGGGTGAGCGCCGGCTACAACTGGGGCGGCTACCGCGACAGCGACTTCTCGGAGGGCAACTGGACCGCGAGCGGCCCGTTCATCTCCTTCCGCTACAAGTTCGACCAGGAGACGGTGAAGGAGCTGCTCGACTTCGCGGAGTAGGCTCGAGTGAGCTAGCGGCTCGCGAAGCCAGCCGCCGCCAGCTCCGCGCGCAGCGCGCCGCCGCTCGCGAGCAGCCGCACGAGCGCGCGCACCGCGGGTCGCTCGCGGCGCACGCGCGGCACGACGAAGTCGTAGTGCTCGCTGCGCAGCGGCCGGAAGCGCAGCCCCGAGTCGCGCGCCACGCTCTCGATCGTCACGCCCCAGTCGGCGCGGCCCTGCGCGACGGCCGCGGCGACCGCGTTGTGGGAACGCGGCTCGTAGGCGTAGCCGTCGGGTCGACGCGGGCCGAGCAGACCGTCGAGCAGCACGCGCGTCCCGCTGCCGCGATTGCGGTTCACCATGCGCAGGCTCTCGTCGGCGAGCAGCGCTTCGGTCGTACGGCGCTCGTCCTCGCGCGTCACTACGCCCTGCATGCGCAGATAGCCGGGCACGAGCTCGAGCGTCTCGTCGAGAAACGGCGTGTTGTAGGTGTCGGTAAGCGGATCGAGCAGGTGCGCGGGCGCGACGTCGCACTCGCCGCGGCGCGCCGCCTCGATACCGCCCTGCGAGCCCACCGCGAGCAGCTTCACCGAGAAGCCCTCGGCGCGAAGCGCGCGCGCGATCAGGTCGAGGCCCGTGCAGTGGCTGCCGATCACGACCAGATCTGCGGGCTCGAGCGCGCCGAGCAGCACGACGTCGACCTCCGTACCCGCCTCGACGATCTCGATGTTGCGCTCGAGCCGGACGAAGCCGTCGGCGCGACTCCAGGTCGTGACGCTGCCGCTGCCCTTCCCCATCGGGTACGCGCCGAGATCGCCATCCGCGCCGCGCACGAGACCCACGAGCAGATACTCGAGCCGTCCCCGTTCGGTGTGGGTGCGCAGCGCGAGCTTGGCGCGGACGCTCTGACTGCGCGCCGCCGGCAGGCCCGCGAGGCCGCGCAGCACGGGCGCGACGAACTCGTGAAAGGTGAAGACCGCCGAGGTCGGGAAGCCGGGCAGGATCGCGACGGGCTTGCCGCGGTGCGCGGCGAGGCAGATCGGTTTGCCGGGCTTCAGCGCGACGCCGTGAACCAGGATTCCTGGCTCGAGCTCGGCCACGACGCCGTACGAGAGATCGCCCTCGCCCTTGGAGGTGCCGCCGGAGAGAACGACGGCATCGCACTCCGCGATTCCGCGCGCGAGCGCGCGCCGCAGCGCTGACTGCTCGTCGCGAAAGGCGCCCATCGGAACCGGCTCGCCGCCGAGCTCGCGCACCGCGTCGGCGATCATCCGGCCGTTCGAGTCGAAGACGAGTCCGGGCCGCATCGCCTCGCCGGGCGCGATGATCTCGTCGCCGGTGGAGATCACCGCCACGCGCGGCCGGCGCACCACCGCGACGCGCGCCGCGCCGATTGCGGCGAGTACGCCCGTCTCGCGCGAGGAGAGGCGCGTGCCCGCGAAGAGCACCGTCTCGCCCATGCCGATGTCCGTGCCCGCGAACGAGAGCGCGGCGCCGGGGACGCGCGCGGCGCGGACGACGACTGTCCGGCCGCCGTCCTCGACGTCGGTGAGCTCGACGGGCACCACCGCGTCTGCCCCGCGCGGGAGCATGCCGCCGGTCGCGATCGACGTCGCCGTGCCGAGCTCGACCGTCACCGTCGGGTGTATGCCGGTGGGAATCGTCTCGTCGTTCAGGCGCAGGCGTACCGGCTCGAGCTCGCTCGCGCCGTAGGTGTCCTGCGCGCGCACGGCGAAGCCGTCCATGTTCGAGCGGTCGAAGCTCGGCACGTCGACCGGCGCGCGCACGTCGTCGGCGAGCACGCGGCCGAGCGCCGCCTCGAGCGGAACGTCCTCGGTCTCGAGTCGCCCTAGCGCCAGCGCGGCGTGCCAGCGCAGCTCGGCGACGTCCCGATCGAGCACCTCGAGAAACTGCTCCTGCTTCATGTCCCGATCGCGTCCGCGCGCGGCTCGTCGTCGTAGAGAAACACCTCGACCTCGGCGCCCTCCGGCATTCCCTCGAGCTCGCGCGGCACGATCACGAAGCCGTCGGCGCGCACCGTCGACGACAGGATCGACGCGCCCGCGGTCGCGAGCGGCGCGATGCGGCCGTCCTCGAAACGGACGCGCACGTAGTCGGTGCGGCCGACCTCGGAGCTGAGCTTGCGCGCGAGCACGGCCCGCACGCGTCGGTGCGGCCACGCGCGCGAGCGCCCGCCGAGCGCGCGGGTCGTCGGACCCGCGAAGAATTCGTAGGCGCACAGGCAGCTCACCGGGTTTCCCGGCAGCAGGAACACCCACGCCTTGCCGATCCGCCCGCCGCCTGCCGGGCTCGACGGACGCATCGAGACGCCGTGGAAGAGCAGTGTCCCATGCTCGGCGAGCAGCCGCGGTGCATGGTCTTCGGCGCCGACGCTCGAACCGCCCGAGACGAGCACGACATCGGCGTCGCCCGCCAGCAGCGCGTCGCGGATCCGCTCCGGCTGATCGGGCAGCAGCTCATACGGCAGCACCACGCCGCCGTCGCGGGCGGCGAGCGCGCGCAGCACGACCGAGTTCGAGTCGACGATGCTGAACCCGCTTGGTGTCGAGCCCGGGGCGAGCAGCTCGTCTCCGGTGATCACGAGCCGCACGCGCGGCTGTCGCACGCAAGAGATGTCGGCGCAGCCGATCGAGGCGAGCAGCCCGGCGTCCTGCGGGCGGATGCGCCGGCCTTTTCGCAGCACCGGGTCGCCCACGCGGATGTCCTCGCCGATCGCGCCGATGTTCTTGCGCGGCGCAACCGGCTCGCGCACCCAGACCTGGCCGCCGCGCTCCTCGCAGACCTCGGCCTTCACCACCGCATTCGCGCCCGCGGGGATCGGCGCGCCGGTCATGATGCGCACGGCTTCGGCCTCGCCGACGCTGCCGCCGAACGCTCGGCCGGGGTACGACTCGCCGATCACGGTGAGGGGCAGCCCCGTGTACTCCGACGCACCGAACGTGTCTTCACCGCGCACGGCGTAGCCATCCATGGCCGAGCGCGCGAAGCCAGGCACGTTCACGCGCGCGACGACGTCCTCGGCCAGCACGCGACCGACCGAGTCGAGCAACCCGACGCGCTCCGCCGGAAGCGGCAGGCACCCCGACGCGAGCAGGCGATCCACCTGCTCGACGTCCACGCGCTCCGCAAATCCGCGCATCCGAACGTCGCGAGTCACCGCGGACCCCTCCGGCGGCGAGCGATGCGCCCGCGCCCCGGGTCCCGCTCGAAACCGAGGGCGTTCGTTGCGCGTCCGGCAAGCGGAGCCGAAGGCGGAGCGCGCAGCGAGGCGCAGCCGAGCGAAGTGCGGGTCGCGCGCGGCCGCCCGCGCGCCGGCTCCCGCTCGAAACCGAGGGCGTTCGTTGCGCGTCCGGCAAGCGGAGCCGAAGGCGGAGCGCGCAGCGAGGCGCAGCCGAGCGAAGTGCGGGTGGCGCGCGGCCGCCCGCGCGCCGGGTCCCGCTCGAAACCGAGGGCGTTCGTTGCGCGTCCGGCAAGCGGAGCCGAAGGCGGAGCGCGCAGCGAGGCGCAGCCGAGCGAAGTGCGGGTGGCGCGCGGCCGCCCGCGCGCCGGGTCCCGCATGTACCGTCAGCCCGCCGCTTTGGTGCTGTACAGATTCTCGCGACCCGGCTTGCGCACCTTGGCGTCGGCGATGATCGAGGCGGGCACGTCGAAGACGGCCTTCGCCGGGCCGATCGCGTCTTCCTTCATGCACTGCGGGAGCACGTCGTCCGCGTCGGTGAAGCCCGCACGGCGGTTGAACTCCCACTCGTCGAGAAGCACCTGCCAACCCTGATCGGCGATCTCCTCGCGCGAGACGTCGCGGCCGACGAAGTGCCCGTAGTACTGGCGGATGTCGTCGAGCGTCGGCTGCACGAACTGGCAGAAGCCCGACGAGTCGCAGACGGCGTTGACGAGCTGCACTTCCTGCGAGACGAGCGCCCACTGGTCGGCCGGGAGGCCCGGATTCACGACCAGCCCCGCGGTGTGGTCAGCCCCTTGCGCGCTCGTCGCGTACGTCACGCCCGTGGCCTTGAGCGGCCGCGGATCCCAGGCGGGGATGGCCTGACCGCGCACGACCGGAACCCGGTGGTGCTTGGTGTGGCGACCGGTTGCGGCGCAGCCGTTGCCGATCACCTTGCCGAGCTCGGTGCCCTTGCCCACGTCGGCGACCAGCTTCTTCATCGCCGCCGCGTCGCCCCAGCTCATCTTGCCCGCGTCCATGAGCACGCCGATCGCCGCGCCGGTCTCGATCGTGTCGAGACCAACTTCGTCGCAGAGCCGGTCGAGGTCGGCGACGTCTTCCCAGCTCGCCACCGCGCAGTTCGAGCCGAGCATCGTCAGCGTCTCGAACTCGAGCGCACTCGTCGTGTAGTTGCCGTTGGCGTCGTTGACCACGTTCGAGCACTTCACGATGCAGCCGGTCAGGCAGTTGTGCATGCCGCCGCCGCGCTTTTCGAAGCTCTCGACGATGCGCGCGCCGTCGAGCGTCGCGACGTCGGGCGACTGCCCGAAGGTGCGATTCTTGTACGGGAACGTCTGCAGCATGTTCGCGATCGGCACGACCGACGACGTGCCGGTCTTGAACATCTGCGGGCCGTCGAGGTACGTGCGCGTGTACTTCTTGGAGAGCTCGTTGAACTCTGACTTGCGCTTCGGCTCGCGCACGCGCGCCTTGCCGCGTTCGACCGCGACGAACTTCAGGCGCTTCGAGCCCATCACCGCGCCGACACCGCCGCGGGCCGCGTGGCGCGCGGGGTGGCGGCTGTCCTGGTCGGTGCACGCGACGGACGCACCCTTCAGCATCTGCTCGCCCGCCGGGCCGATCGTGATGAAAGAAGCGTTCTTGGTGTACTTCTGCGCCAGCTGCTCGCAGGTGGCGTAGTTCCATTTCAGCGCCAGATCGTCGGCCGGCACGATGCGCACGCCCTTGTCGTCGCACTCCAGACCGTAGAGCCGCGACATGTCCTTCGGCCGGCCAGAGACCACGATCGCGCGGATGCCGAGCTTGTTCAGATCCTGGCCCGGATTGCCGCCGACGTTCGCTTCCTTGATGCCGCCGGTGAGCGGGCTCTTGCAGCCGATGCTGAGCCGGCCCGACGTCGGGGCCGAGGTTCCGGCGAGCAAGCCCGGCGCGATCACGAGCAGGTTCTCGGCGCCGAGCGCATCGCACTTCGCGTTCTTCAGGTCGCGCAGCAGGATCTTCGCCGACAGACCGCGGCCGCCCAGAAGCTCCCACTCGCCTGGCAGCTTCTCCGTCGACACACTCATCTGCATCATGTTGACGTGAACGATCCGGTCGCCTTCCATGCTGAACCTCCTCGAAGTCGGTTCAGACTACCACCGGCTGCTCGTTCTCAGCCACCGGCGATTGCGGCCACGATCTCGAGCGCGTCGCCAGCGCCAACCGCCTGGTCGAGGCGTCTGGGATCGACCGGCTCCCCGTTCACGAACAGCTTCACGAAGCGGTGGGGTCGGCCGTGCACGTCGAGCACCTGGGGCAGGAAGCCCGGGAACTTCCGCTCGACCGCCTCGAGGGAGCCCTGCACCGTCGCCGACTCGACGACGAGCTCCGCCTCGCCATTCGTCGGGCCCCGGTACGGCGGCGGAATCAGAACCTTCGGCATGTCCCCGAACCCTCCTAGAACGCGAACACGCGGAACTCGTGCGTCCCGCGGAAGCCGAGCGACGCGAAGAGCGAACGCGCCGCGTGCTCGCCTTCCTTCAGCTGGATCACCGCGCGGCGCTCCGGGCTCTCGAGTGCGCGCAGGGCTGCGACGGCGAGCGCGCGCGCGTAGCCCTGGCGCCGGCAGTCCTCGCGCGTCTCGAGATGCGCGAGCAGCGCGACGCGGTCGGTCTTGAAGCGCGCGCCGACTACGGCCGCGAGCTCGCCGAACGCGTCGCGGATGCCGAAGAACGGGCCGAGCTCGAGCTCGAGCGGCGCGAAGCGGGTGCCGCAGAAGCGCACGAGCTCGCTCGCATCGGTCAGACGCTCGACGCGCCCGTCGGGGGGCGGGAGGGGGATGGCGGCGTCGAGCCGCGCCATCTGCAGCTCCGTCCGGATCTCGCGCCCGCCCGCGCGTGCGACCTGGCGCGCAAGGCGCGACGGCACCGGGCAGACGAACGGCCGAGAGACGCTGGCCAGCAGCGCCTCGGCGACACCGGGTAGAGCGCCGTCGACCGCGACCAGCCGGAACGGAAACAGCCCTTCGATCGCGGCCGCCAGGCCGACGACCCGCTCGCCATCGAGCGCCTGCGTGACCTCGGTTCGCGCACAAAGGGGCGGAACCTCGAGCGCGCCGTGCAACCAGATCCGCTCGAAGATCGGCTCGCGCGCAAACGCGCGCGCAGCCGCGAGCGCGGCCGGGTCGCCTTCC
>Ga0210377_10000621_pt1 | contig 33771 bp, 32 predicted proteins | sample PLM4_65_b1redo_FD_155480 | JGI IMG/M metagenome (GOLD analysis project Ga0210377, IMG submission 155480) | Groundwater sediment microbial communities from an aquifer in East River, Colorado, USA - PLM4_65_b1 redo | ecosystem: Environmental > Terrestrial > Soil > Riparian zone | place: USA: East... | reverse complement strand
CGCGGCCGCGCTAGCTTTGCCCGGCGTGCTCGGCTGCGCGGGCGGGGCGGACGACGGCGTGATGTGGAACCGGTGGTGGCAGCGCGAGCAGCGCACGCGCGCGCCCTTGGCGGGGATGCGCGCATCGGCGACGTGGAAGCGCGTCTCGCAGTTCTGGCACTGGACGATCATCGAAGGGCCTCATCCCCGCGTCGGCCGTCACGACGAGTCGCTTGAGGTGCCCACGTGACGGACCTGCTCACGCAGCTGCTCGCGCGTCGCCTGCTGCTCGTAACGGGCAAGGGTGGCACCGGCAAGACGAGCGTCGCTGCGGCGCTCGGGCGGCTCGCCGCCGATGCGGGCGTGCGCACGCTCCTCGTCGAGCTCGGGCACGAAGCGGTTCTGCCCGAGCTTTTGTGCGCGGCGCGCCCGCTCGTGAGCGGCGATCCGCGCCGCGATCCACAGGCCGCGGGTCCGAACCTCTCCACGCTCCGGCTCATCCCCGAAGAGGCGCTGCTCGAGTATCTCGAGCTGCAGCTCCGCGTGCGCGCGCTCGCGCGCGGGATCGTCGGAAATGCCGGCTTCCGGCGCTTCCTCGAGGCGGCGCCCGGCTGGCGCGAGCTGATCACGCTCGGGAAGCTCTGGCATCTGGCCACGCGCGAGGACGCCGACGGCAGGCCCGTCTGGCCCTTGATCATCATCGACGCGCCCGCGACGGGTCACGGCCTCTCGCTGCTCTCCGCTCCCACCGTGATCCTCGACACCGTGCGGATCGGCCCGTTGCGCCGCAACACCGATCTGGTTCAGACGCTCCTCACCGATCCGACCAAGACGCTCGTTCTGATCGTCACGCTGCTCGAGGAGCTGCCGGTGAACGAGACGCTCGAGCTGCGCGCGCGCGTGCGAGGGCTCGGCCTGGCACTCGGCCCGGTGATCGCGAACGGCGTCGAGCCCGCGCTCGCGCTTCCCGATGCTGAGCGCGTGCTCGCCGCCGTCGCCGGTCTGGCCGGCGCCGACGCGCCCTCCCCGCTCGCGGACCCGGTCGCGCTCTGCGCTTCGGCGCGACACCGGCTGGGGCGCGCGCGAATGCAAGCCGGATTCCTCGACCGACTCGAGCGCGAAGTCGGCGCCGCGCCGCTGCAACTCCCCTGGCTCGAACGCGGCGTCGACGGCCCGGACGGCGTCGGCGAGCTCGCCGCATGTCTGCGAACCGCGCTCGCGCAAGTCGCCAGCGAGCTCGGAACGTGAAGCCCGGAGACTGGCTCGCCTGCCGCGTGCTCGTCACCGTCGGCACAGGTGGCGTCGGCAAGACCACCGTCGCGGCGTCGCTCGGCCTGGCCGCCGCGCGCGCGGGCAAGCGCGTGCTCGTGATGACGATCGATCCCGCGCGCCGACTCGCCGACGCGCTCGGCACGGGCCCGCTCGACCACGAGCCGCGCGAAGTGCCGCGCGAGCGGCTGCGCGAAGCCGGCGTGACGGGAGCGGGAACGCTCGCCGCGCTGATGCTCGACACCAAGCGCACCTTCGACGAGTTGGTCCTGCACGTCGCGCCGGATCCGGCGGCGCGCGAGCGGATCTTCTCGAATCCGATCTACCGCAACCTGACCGACGCGCTCGGCGGAAGCCGCGAGTACTCCGCGATGGAGAAGCTCCGCCAGGTTCACGTCGAAGGGCGATACGATCTGATCGTGCTCGACACACCGCCGGCCTCGCACGCGCTGGACTTCCTGGACGCGCCGCGCCGGCTCTCCGGATTTCTCGAGGGCCAGTTCCTGAAGGTCCTCTTGCACCCGGCCGCGGTCGTCGGTCGCGCCAGCTTGCGGCTCTTCCGCGGCGGCTCGGAGCTCGTGCTGCGCGGCCTCGAGCGCGTCACCGGTCTCGAGTTCCTGACCGCGATCTCGGAGTTCCTGCTGGCGTTCGAGGAGATGCTCGGGGGCTTCTCCGAGCGCGCCCACGAGGTCGCGCGGCTGCTGCGCGATCCCGCCTGCGGATTCGTGCTCGTGACGGGCCCGGATCTGCAGCAGGCCAAGAGCGCGGAGTCCTTCTGGCAGCGGCTGCAGGCGGAGGGCATCCAGCTGGTGGGGCTCGTGCTGAATCGCGTTCACACCTGGCCCGGCGCCGGCGCGCCGCCCGCCGACGATCCGCGCGAAGCGGAGCGCGCGATCGACTGGCTCGCGCACGCGCTCGCCGAGCGGGCGCCGGATGTCGACGCCCAGAGCAGCGCGCGCGCGCTCGTCGCCGCGACCCGCGCGCAGGCCGCGCTGGCGCGTCGCGACGCGGTCGTGCGCGCGCGGCTCGAGGGCGCCCTTCCGCTGCCGGCGGAGGCGGTGCGCGCAGTGCCGCTTTTCAGCGAGGACGTTCACGAGCTCCAAGCGCTCACGCGCATGGCCGAGCTGATTTTCGGCGAGCGCGGTCGTGCCTGAGCCAGGAGCGCGCGCGCGTGAACATCTGCTGCGCGCCGCGCAGGAGCTGGCCCTTGCGCTGGCCGCGGGCGCGAGCGCGTTCGGCGGACTCGGCCCCGTGCAGGCGCGCCTTCGCGAAGCGCTGCGCGCCGAGGAGAAACGCTGGGCAGATCGCGCCGCGCACGATCCCGCCGCAGAAAGGGTGCGCGAGGTCTTCGCCGCCCTCGCCGATCTCTTCGAACCCGGCCCGCACGCGCGCAAGAGCGACGAGCGCGGAAGGTTTGACCGACCCAGGATGCGGTGGGATACTCGCAAGTGATGGCGATCCTTATCAAGCGCTACGCGAACCGGAAGCTCTACAACACCGAGTCGAGTCGGTACATCACGCTCAAGGGCATCTCCGAGCTGGTGCGCGAGGGTCATGACATCTGCGTGATCGACAACGAGACCGGCGAGGAGATCACGCCGATCGTGCTGTCGCAGATCCTGGTCGACGATCAGCGCGAGAACCGCGGCGATCGCGAGTCCGCGGTCTCGGGCACGTTGCTCACCGAGCTGATCCAACGCGGCGGCGACGCGCTCTACAGCCTGGTGCGGCGCGGGGTCGGGGACGTCGAGACGAACCTGAACGAGATGCGCGACAACGTCCGGCGCTGGATCCGCACGCCGGCCGATGCCGCTCGCTTCGACACGTCCGAGATCACGCAGACGGTACACAGTGCGGTGGAGCGCGTGCTGCGTGTAGCGGATCTGCCGACGCGCGGAGACCTCGAGGCACTGAACAAGAATCTCGAGCGCCTGGCTTCGGCCCTCGAGAGCTTCGAGGCCCGGCTCGCGGCCGTCGACCGACCGCGCGACCGCTCGGTCTAGCGCGAGAGCGCGCGCCGCGCGACGACGGCGAAGAGCAGCGCGACGAGCGCGAGCGCGACGGGAGCCGGCAGCACGGGAATCGCGGGCGCGAGGCCGACTGCGTAGGCCTGCGCGAGGTCGGGGAGCGGCCCGATCTGCCGTGAGTCCGCCGCCTGTGGCGTGCCCGTCTGGACCAGAAGATCGCGCGCGGCAACGGGATCGAGGGCGGGCAGCCCGTTCGCCAGGCGCAGGCCCTGCACCGCGAGCAACACGCCCGCGACCATCGCGCTCGCAGACGACGAGCCGCCGAAGTTCGCCTGATAGCGCTGGCGCACGTCGCCCGGATCGAAGAGCGAGCCGTCGCCGAGTGTCGTGATGTCTTCAGCGACGCCCTGGACGTCGACGCGGCTGCCGTAGCTCGAGTACGAGAGCGGCGCGTGCGAAAGCGCCGAGCCTGCCGCGACGATCACCGCACCGCTGTCGGAGAGCGCGCGATTGAACACGCCGCCGCACGACGTCGCATCGAGATCGGCCGCTCCGTTGCCCGCGGCCTCGACGACGATCACGCCGCTCGCGATGGCGGTCTCGATCGCCGCGCGCCACGGCGCGAACCACTCGACCGGCCCGGCCCCGGACTGGGATCCGCCTGCGCAGCTGTTCCCGCACACGCAGATCTGCTGCAAGATCGGGATCACCATCACGTCCCCCGGGAGCAAGGTCGCGAGCGCCTGCATGATCGCGTGACCGACGTCCCAGAAATTCTCGGTGGTGTAGGACGCAGCGACACGCGCCTGCGCCGCGGGCACGAGACCGGTGACGCCATAGCCGTTCGCGCGTGCGGAGAGGATGCCGAGCACCGCGTTGCCGTGGCTGCCGTCATCAGGGAACGGATTCTGCGCGGTGCCCGTCGCGATCACCGCGATTGGCAGAAGCTCGAGGTCCTCGTGATCGAGCCGCCACTCGTACTCGATGTCGACGAAGCGCGTGCCCGCGCCGTCGGCACCGGCAACTCCCGCGAGCGCAGCGCTGCCGATCCCGGCCGGCGCCGCGGCGGTGTAGGTCTGCGCCCCGCTGAAGTCCGGCGTGGGCGGCGCGAGGTCGACCGGCGCCGGGAGCGGCGTGGGCCAGAGCTGCGCGCTCTCGACCTCCGGCAGCGCGCTCAGCGCCGCCGCGAGCGCCTTCGCATCGCTGCCTTCGGGCACGCTCACGTTGAAGAAGAGCTCGAGCTCCGGCAGCTTGCGGCCGCTCTTGCGCTCGGCACGAATGCGATCGCTGCGCAGCGCGGCCGCCGAGCGCCCGAAGGTGCGGGCCAATGCGCCGTGCCGCACACCGCGCTCGGCGAGGATTCTCCGGAGCGGCCCGAGCTCCGTGCGCATGGCCACGAGCTCTCCCTGCTCGAGCCGCGCATCGCTGCCGTCGCGGAGCTTCAGCGCGATGCGCTCGCCCCGTTCCTGCGCCTTCGCAGAGGCCGCCGCGGCGCACAGCACCAGCGCGACGAGAAGCACAGCCAGCTCGCGAGCCAAATTCCGCAAATGTCCGCCGCTGAATGGAAATCCAGTTCAGGCTGGAACAATATCAGAGGCCGTCAGCGCGCGGAGAAGATCGATCGCCGGCGTGGCAGCTCTTCCTCGAGCAAGGCTTGAATTGCGCCGCGCACCTGCTCGCGGGTGCGATTCACATAGAGCGGATCGGCTGCCCGCTCCGGCGGCACCTCGTCGAACCAGATCGGCTCGCCGAAGCGGATGCGCCACTGGCTCGGCAGCGGGATGATGCCGAGCGGGCCGAGCAACGGGAACGTCGGGGTGATCGGGACCGGAACGCCGACGAGCCGCCGCAGAACACGCGGTTCGAACAGGATCGGGTACAGCTCCTCCGAGCCGACGACGGCGACCGGAACGATCGCGGCCTGCAGTCGCGCCGCGAGTGGCACGAAGCCGCCGCGCGCGAAGCGCTGCAGCCGGTAGCGCTCGCGGAACGGCTTCAGCGCGCCCTTCTGGCCCTCGGGAAACGCGATCACCCATTGATCGCCGAGCAGCAAGCGTTCGGCATTCTCGGCGCAGGCGCGCACCGCACCGATGCGCGCGAGCCGCGACTGTGAGAACGGCAGCGTCGCCAGCCAGTCCGCGACGAGCGGCCGAGGTCGCCGCCCCGACGGATGCAGGCGTTCGACGGCGTGCGCGACCATCAGCGCGTCCCACGGCAGGATGCCCGCCGTGTTGGCGACGAAGAGCAGGCGGGGCGCCTCCGGGATCAGCTCCACTCCCGAGACCTCCACGCGCCACCAGCGATCGAAGAGCCAGTCGAGCCAGCCGCGCGCGCGCGAGAGATAGCGCTCGTCGAGGCCGAACTCATCGACCTCCGCGGAGACGTCGGCAGCACCCGGGATCGAGACGCGCTCGCGCAGCGCCTCATAGAGCTTCACGACATCGACGTCCTCGAACCGCGCGCGCAGCCGCCGCCCGAGACCTTCGAACCAGCCGGCCGTCGGCTCGAAGGCGGGAGCGGTGAACGGAACGTCGGCTTCGGCCGGGTCGACTTCACCTTCGTCCACTTCAGCTCGTGCCGGCGGGCTCGTGTCGGGGATGCCGAAGCGCCGCTCGAGCTCTCCGCGCAGCGCGCGCACCGACGCGCGCAGCTCCGCGAGTGCCTCGGGCGGAATGCGCCCGTTCGCATCGGGCGGCTTGGCGTCGCTCAACGGTAGCCCCGCAGCTTTCGCGAGACGACGAAGCTCATCCACGCCTCGTGCGTGGTGTAGACCGGCTCGAAGCCGAGCTCCGCGCGCGCGCGGCGCGTGTCGACGACCCAGAGGAAGCGCAAGTAGTCGAAGAAAGCCTCCGGCGAATCGCCGCTGCGCGCGACCGCGTCGAGGTAGGCGGCGCGATAGAGCAGCGGGTGCGGCAGCGGCAGGCTGCGCTTGCCCGCCAGGCGCAGCAGCGTCGAGAGCGGCAACACGCCGTCGCCCGCCAGATTGAAGGGGCCGGGCGCGTCGCGCTCGAGCGCGAGCTCGACGGCGTCGAGCCAATCCGTCTCGTGCAGGAACTGCAGGAGCGGGTCGTAGCCGAGCAGGGTCACCACGCGCGAGGCGTCGAAGCGGCGCGTGACGGCCGACGCGTAGTCGGGGCCGACGATCCAGCACGGCCGCAGCGACGTCACCACCATTGCGCGGTGACGCTGCGCGAAGATGCGCAGCAGGCTCTCGACCTCGGCGCGGTCGCGCAGCGCGTGCGCGGCGCGCTGCGGCCGGAGCGCGTGATCCTCGGACAGGAAGTTCGGGTTGTCCGGGTGCGGGCCGTAGACCTGCGCGCTGCTGGTGACGACGAGCTTGCGCACGCCCGCGGCGGCGGCCGCGTTCATCATGTGCAGCGAGCCGACGACCTCGAGCTCGTGCGCGTACTCGAGATCGGGATAGGGATCGGTGAAGAACGCGGCGTGCAGGACGGTGTCGCAGCGCTCCTTCTCGAGGATCTCGGCGACGAGGCTGTCGGCGGTCGGCTCGGTGAGATCCACGCGGTGGAAGCGGACGCGCCCCTCGAGCCGACGCGGCAGGCGCAGATCGAGGGCGACGATGCGCGCCGGCGCGTCGCGCTCGAGCAGACGCTCCGCGATCTGCGCGCCCGTGAAGGTGCCCAAGCCGGTGATCGCGAGGGTGGTCCCCGGTCCGACGCTGCGCCGCGCTCGCCTGGCGCTCACGAGGCCCTGTATCGGCCATGGGTCGGGGGGTGTCAATCGCGGCTATGCTGGACGGTGATGCAGGATCAACGCCCGCTCGTCGTCCGCGATCCGCGCTTTCGCGAGCACACTTCGCCGCGCCCGCATCCCGAATGCCCGGAGCGCCTCGCCGCGATCGACCGCGCGCTCGACGCGGCCGGCGAGTCCGTGCGCGTGCTCGAGCCGCGCGAGGCGACCGACGAGGAGCTGCTCGGCGCGCACGAGCGCGGCTACCTCGCTGCGCTCGAAGCCTGCGTCGGCAAGACCCGGCAGCTCGATGCGGACACGTACTGCTCGCCGCGTTCGGTCGAGACCGCGCGGCTCGCAGCCGGCTCGCTCGTCGAGGCGGCACTGCGCGTCGCGCGCGGCGAGGCGACGCGCGCATTCGCGGCCTTGCGGCCGCCCGGTCACCACGCCGAGCACGACGCCCCGATGGGCTTCTGCCTGCTCAACAACGTCGCGATCGCCGCGCGCGCCGTGCGCGCGCAAGCCGGCGTCGAGCGCATCGCGATCGTCGACTGGGACGTGCACCACGGCAACGGCACGCAGCACACCTTCGAAGCCGAGCGCGACGTGCTCTTCGCGTCGCTGCACCAGTTTCCGTTCTATCCCGGCACCGGCGCGCTCGATGAGCAGGGACACGAGCGCGGCCTGGGCGCGACGCTCAACCTGCCGCTGCCCGCGGGCTGCGGCGACGGCGAGTACGGTCTGCTCTTCGATCGCGTGCTCGCGCCAGTCCTGCTCGCCTTCAAGCCGGAGATGATCCTGGTCTCCGCCGGCTTCGACGCCCACGCGCGTGACCCGCTCGGCGGAATGGAGGTGAGCACGCGCGGCTTCGGGCTTTTCACCGAGCGCCTCTGCGCCGTCGCCGACGAGACCTGCGGCGGGCGCATCGTGCTCGCGCTCGAAGGCGGCTACGACCTGGACGCGCTCGCCGACTCCGTCCGCGAGACGGTGCACGTGCTCGCGACGCGGTCGCCGGGCGGCGGCGAATTCCCGCCGGCGAGCCCGCGTGGGATGGAGATGGCGCGCGTCTTCAGCGAGGCGCACGCCCGTTACTGGCCCGCGCTCGCCCGCCGCATTCAGGGCTGACCCACGTCACCCCCAGATATTGAGCCTGTGACTCGAGTCACCTCAAGATGCAGTGGCTCGAGCCTCGCTTTTTCGACCGTCTCGAAGGCAGTGGATTTCTTCGTCTTTTTTCTCGAATGGGTGTTGACGAGCGGGAGAGAAGGGATGTAGAGTGGGTTCTAGTGGGATAGGGCCCCAAGGGCCGCCGGTGCTGTTCAGGGGGGGAGCGCCGGGTCTTTGGGGCCCCCTTCCCACCGGTGCGTGCGGGGGCCGGTGGAAGCATGTTCTGGGGGTGCCATGAGCACGTTCTCGACGAGAAAGGGCGTACCAGTCTTCCCAAGGAATTCCGCGACCTTCTGACGCGCGGCAGCGAGTTGCCCTGGCTCACCGCGAGGTCTCGCTGTCTGGCGATCTACCCGGCCGAGAAGTTCGACAAGATCCGCCAGCGCTTGTCCGAGGAAGTGCTGAACGACGCGGCCGAAGCGCTCGAGCGCTTGATCATCGGCCACGCGACACCGTGCAGTGTCGACCGCGCGGGACGCATCCTGATCCCGCCGACGCTGCGCCGGCGCGCACGACTCGAGCGCGAGATCGTCTTCATGGGTCTCACGGATCGCGTCGAGATCTGGGACCGCACCCGCTACGAAGCCGAGATCGCGAACACCCAGGAGAACGAGGCCGAGAACTCGCGCTTCCTCCGGGGCGCCACGCGGTGACGCCTGAACACGTCCCCGTAATGGTCGCCGAGGTGCTCGCGTTGCTCGAACCGCGCGCGGATTCCCGCATCGTCGATGCGACCACCGGCCACGGGGGTCACGCCGAGGCGATCCTCGCGAAGCTCGGCCCCGACGGCGTGCTCGTCGGGCTCGACCGCGATCCAGAAATGCTGGCCGTCGCCGAGGAGCGCCTGCGCGCCTTCGGAACGCGCGCGAAGCTCTTTCACGCGCGCTTTTCCTTTTTGCGCGAGGTCGTCGCCGCGGCCGGTGCCCTGCCCGTCGACGGCGTGCTGCTCGATCTCGGCGTCTGCTCGGCGCACCTCGACCGGGTCGAGCGCGGCCTGAGCTTCCGCCCGGGTGCCGAGCCCGTGCCGCTCGACATGCGCATGGACCGCTCGCGCGGCGAGACCGCGGCCGAGCTCCTCGAACGCGCAAGCCGCGCGGAGCTTGCGCAGTTGCTTCGCGATGGCGGCGTGCCCATGCCCGGACGGATCGCGCGCGCGCTCGACGAGAAGCGGCCGATCCGCACCGTGCAGGCGCTGGTCGCGGCGCTCGAGGGTGTGCGACTGCCGGCTCGCAAACACCATCCTGCGACGCTCGTCTTCCAGGCGCTGCGCATGGCCGTAAACGACGAGCTCGCCGAGCTCGACACGGGTCTCTCGAGCGCCCTCGAGGTTCTCGCGCAGGGTGGCCGGCTCGCGGTGCTCTCCTATCACTCAGGCGAGGACCGGCGCGTGAAGCAGTTCCTGGCCCGCGAGGCGAAGGGCTGCATCTGTCCGCCGGATCTCCCCGTCTGCGGCTGCGGACGCACACCGCGCCTGCGTATCCTCGCGCGCGGCCTCGCGCCCTCGCCCGCCGAGATCCGCCGCAATCCACGCGCGCGCAGCGCGCGCCTGCGCGGAGCCGTGCGATGCTGAACGCGCGCTTGCGAAAGCGCAGCCCGTGGTTCGGTGCGCTCGTCGCGCTCGCGCTCGGGGCGATCGCCGCCTCGGGCGTGCTGGTCTACGTGCGCACGCACTTGACCTCGATGCGCTACGAGCTCGGCCGGCGCGTCTCTCACGAGCACGCGCTCTCGCGCGAGGTGGAGCGACTGCGCGTCGAGGCCGCGGCGCTGGCGGCACCGGAGCGCATCGAGCCGCGCGCGCTCGAGCTCGGCCTGATCTACCCCGCGCCCGAACAGGTCGTCACGCTCAGCGACAGCCACCTCGCCGCACTCCACGACGTCGCGGCGGGAGGACCGCGTTGAGCGCCGTCCGGCGAACGCGCCGGCGGCGGAGCGCGGGCCTGCGGCCCGTTCGTCTCACCGTCGTCGCGTGCGCCGGCTTGCTCGGCTTCGCGGCGCTGCTCGGACGCGCCGTGCAGCTGCAGACGCTCGACGCCGAGTGGCTCGCGACGCGTGCCGAGCGCCAGGGCGCGACCACGCTCGAGCTCGAGCCGCTGCGCGCCGAGCTGCGCGATCGCAGCGGACGACCGCTCGCGGTCTCCGCCAGCGTCGAATCCGTGGCGGCCTCGCCGCGGCTGATCGCGGACCGCCGCGCGGCCGCGCGGGCGCTCGCGAAGCCGCTGCGCATGCCTGCCAAGGAGCTCGAGCGGCGCCTGGCGCAGGGTGCGAGCTTCGTCTGGCTGCAGCGCTGGGTCACGCCTGCCGCCGCCGAGCGCGTGCGCGCGCTCGAGCTCCGCGGCATCCACCTGCACAGCGAGCGCCGCCGCTTCTATCCCAACGGCTCGCTCGGCGGACCGCTGCTCGGCTTCGCCGATCGCGACGGGCGCGGGCTCTCCGGCGTCGAGCTGCTCTTCGACCGCGAGCTGCGCGGCGCGGGCGCCGAGCTGCGCGTGAACCGCGACGGTGGCGGCCGTGTACTGCCGACGGCGACGAGCGCGCCGGAGACGCGCGCGGGCCAGCCGATCACGCTCGCGCTCGACCTCGAGCTGCAGCACTTCGCGGAGAAGGCGCTCGCCGAGTCACTGCGCAAGACGGGCGCGCGCCACGCGACCCTGGTCGCGCTCGACCCGCGGACCGGCGAGATCCTCGCGCTCGCCGAGTCGCCGAGCTTCGACCCGAACCGCTTCTGGGAGGGCGACTCCGCCGCCTACCGCGCGCGCGCGTTCGTCGACACCTTCGAGCCGGGCAGCACGTTCAAGCCCTTCTCGATCGCGGTCGCGCTCGAGGCCGGCGTGACGCGGCCCGAGGAGCTCTTCGACTGCGAGGGCGGGCGTTTTCGCATCGGGCGGCGCACGATCCGCGACTACCACCCGCACGATCTGCTCACGGTCAGCGACATCCTGCGCCTCTCGAGCAACATCGGCACGGCGAAGATCTCCGAGCGGCTCGGCGCGCGCCGGCTGGTCGACGGCGTGCGGCGCTTCGGTTTCGGCCGCTCGACGGGCTCGAGCTTCCCGGGCGAAGTGCCGGGCAGCCTGCGCGAGATCCGCGAGAAGCAGGCGGTCGAGCGCGCCAACCTGTCCTTCGGCCAGGGCATCACCGTGACACCGCTGCAGCTCGTGACGGCGATGGCCGTGTTCGCGAACGACGGCGTGCGGGTCACGCCGCGCCTCACCCGAGCGGCCGCCGACACGCCGGCTGTCGCGGGTGAGCGCGTGCTCTCGGTGCGCACCGCGCGGATCGTGCTCGAGATGATGCGGCGGGTCGTCGAGGACGGCACCGGCAAGGCGGCGGCGCTCCCGCACGTGGCGGTCGCCGGCAAGACGGGAACCGCGCAGAAGGTCAAGGACGGGGTGTACTCGCAGCGCGACTACTTCGCGTCGTTCGTCGGCATCGTCCCGGTCGTGAATCCACGCCTGGTGATCGGCGTCTTCATCGACGAGCCGCGCGGAATCCACACTGGCGGCATGGTCGCCGCGCCGGTCTTCCGCGAGGTCGCCGGCTACGCGGTCGACCGGCTCGGGATCGGGACCGGCGTACCGGGCCGGGCAGCGGCAGCGCCCGCGCGGCCGCCGCGCCTCGAGACCCGGGAAAGCGGAGCGGGAGAAGGCGCGGGATGAGCCAGACGGTGGCCGAGCTCATCACGGGCCTCGACGCGGTCGTCGACGGCCCCGCGGGTACGCGCGTCAGCGACGTGACGTACGACTCGCGCGCCGTGCGCCCCGGCGCGCTCTTTGTCGCGCTGCGCGGGGCGCGGACCGACGGCCACCGCTTTCTCGCGCAGGCGATCGAGGCCGGCGCGAGCGCGCTGCTGGTCGAGGAGGTGCCGGCGTCGCGGCCGGCGCACGTCGCGGTGGTGCGCGTGCCGGACGCCCGCGTGGCGCTGGCCGACGTCGCGGCGCGCTTCTTCGCCTTCCCGGCTCGCAGCCTGACGCTCATCGGTGTCACCGGCACCAACGGCAAGACCAGCACCGTGCGCATGCTCGAGTCGATCCTGCTCGCGGCCGGACGCCCGGCGGGCAGCCTCGGTACGATCTCGGTGCGCTACCCCGGCTTCGAGGAGAAAGCGGCGCTCACCACGCCGGAGTCCCTCGACCTGCAGCGCTGGCTCGCACGCATGCGCGACGCGGGTGTGGAGGCGGTGGCCCTCGAAGTCTCCTCGCACAGCCTTGCGCTCGGGCGCGTGCGGGGCCTGCGCTTCGCGGTGGCGGTCTTCACCCACCTGTCGCAGGACCACCTCGACTTCCACGCCGACATGGAGAGCTACGGCCGCGCGAAGGGCTCGCTCTTCGGGCCTCCGTATCTGGCGGGAACCGCCGTCCTGAACGCAGCGGATCCGTGGACGCCACGCTTCGCCGCGATCGCGCGCGCGGCCGGTCGCGACGTGCTCACCTGGGGACGCGGCGCGGACGCGCGCGCGGACTTCCGCAGCGTCCTTGAACGTGTCGAGCTCTCGCGCTCGCACCTGCGCGTGCGCGGCGCGGACGCCGAGATCGAATTCGAGCTGCCGCTGGCAGGCGACTTCCAGATCGACAACGCGCTCGCGGCGCTCGCGGCGGGCCGTGCGCTCGGCCTCGCGTGGGACGCGATCCGGCGCGGCCTCGAGCGCTGCCCGGCGGTCCCGGGCCGGCTCGAGCGCGTGGGCGAAGGCCGGCCGATCGTGCTCGTCGACTACGCGCACACACCCGATGCGCTCGATCGCGTGCTCGGCCGCGTACGCCCGCTCGTCGCGGGCCGGCTGATCGCGGTCTTCGGCTGTGGCGGCGATCGCGACCGCTCCAAGCGCGCGCCGATGGCGCGCGCGGCCTGCGCCCACGCCGACCATGTGATCGCGACCAGCGACAATCCACGCACCGAGGACGCCGACGCAATTCTGCGTGACGTGGCGATCGGGCTCTCCGGTTCGCACGAAGTCCTGCGCGATCGCCGCCAGGCGATCACGCGCGCGATCGCGCTGGCAGGCGCTGACGACTGCGTCGTGATCGCCGGCAAGGGTCACGAGGACTATCAGATCATCGGGCGCGAGCGACTCGCCTTCGACGATCGCGAGGAGGCGCGCCGCGCGCTGCTCGCGCGCGGGGCGGCGGCGTGAGCTGGACACTCGCCGAGCTCGCGCGCTTCTGCGGCGGCCGCACGAGCGGCTCCCCCGACGTCGTGATCGCGAGCGTCTCGACCGATACCCGCACGCTCGGACGCGGCGCGCTCTTCGTCGCGGTGCGCGGCGAAACCTTCGACGGCCATGACTACGCACGCGACGCGCTGGCGCGCGGCGCCGCGGCACTGCTCGTCTCGCGCGCGGACGCGGCGCCGACGGGGACCCCCGCGATCGTCGTCGACGACACGGTCGCGGCGCTGGGCGCGCTCGCGCGCGAACACCGCGCGCGCTTCACCGGTCCGGTGATCGCGATCACGGGCTCGAACGGCAAGACGACGACAAAGGAACTCTGCGCGCGCGTGCTCGAGGCGGCCGGCCGGCGCGTGCGGCGGACGCCCGGCAACCTGAACAACCACATCGGCCTGCCGCTCTCGGTGCTCGCGCTCGAGCCCGCGGACGAAGTGCTGGTCGTCGAGATGGGCATGAACCACGAGGGCGAGATCGACCAGTTGGCGCGAATCGCGGAGCCGACGGTCGGTGCGATCACGAACATCGCACCGGCGCACCTCGGGCCGCTCGGGTCGCTTGCGGCGATCGCGCGCGCGAAGGGCGAGCTCTTCGCGCGCATCCGCTCCGGCGGCGTCGCCGTCGTGAACGCCGACGATCCGAACTGCGTCGCACAGAGCGCGCGCTTCGCGGGACGGAAGCTCCGCTTCGCGGAGCGCACGGATGCCGAGCTTCGCGCGCGCTCGGTCTCGGCGCAGGCCGGCGCCGCGCATTACACGCTGGAGTGTCGTGCCGGGCGCGTGGAGATCCGCATGCGCGCGCCGGGGCTGCACCTCGTCGAGGACGGGCTCTGCGCCGCCGCCGCGGCGCTCGCGAGCGAGGCGCTCGGCTCCGCCCCGCTGGAGGCGATTCGCACCGGTCTCGAGGGCTTCACGGGCGTTCCCGGGCGCGTGGCATTGCGCGAGACGGCGGACGGCTTGCGGCTCGTCGACGATACCTACAACGCGAACCCACACTCGGTAGCGCGCGCGCTCGAGACCCTCGCGCAGCTGCGCGGCGGCCAGCGCAGCATCGCCGTGCTCGGCGACATGCTCGAGCTCGGCGACGATGCCGCGCGTCTGCACGCCGAGGTCGGGCGCAAGGCCGCAGCTACCGGCGTCGATCTGCTCGTCGCCGTCGGACCGCTCTCGCGCCACACCGCCCAGGCCGCGCGCGAAGCCGGGATCGGGATCGCCCTGGAGTGCGACGACGCAGAGTCAGCGGCCGAGCTCGTGCGCAAGCACGCGCACGCCTCGGACGTCGTGCTCGTGAAGGCATCTCGGGGCATGCGCCTCGAGCGCGTCGTCCAGAGACTGTCGGAGCCGCGCTGATGCTGTACCACCTGTTCTACGAGCTCCTCTCGGCCGAGATCTCCGGGCTGAACGTCTTCCGGTACCTGACATTCCGCAGTGTCGGGGCCGCGCTCACGGCGCTCTTGATCTCGTTCATCGCCGGTCCGGCGCTGATCCGCTTGCTCGAGCATCGACAGATCGGACAGACGATCCGCGAGGACACGCCCGGCCGGCACCAGGCGAAGCGCGGCACGCCGACGATGGGCGGCGTGCTGATCCTCTCCGCCGTACTGACGAGCACGTTGCTCTGGGCCGAGTGGACCAATCCGTTCGTCTGGGTCGTGCTCTTCGTCACGATCGGCTGCGGCGCGATCGGCTTCGTCGACGACTACAAGAAGGCGGTTCGCAAGGACCCCAAGGGCATCAGCGCGCGCGCGAAGCTCGTCGGCCAGATCGCGGTCGCGGGCGTCGCCTCGCTCTGGCTGTACCTGCTGCCGGGCTTCGACGCGGCGATCTCGCTGCCGCTGCTGAAGGGCTTCCACCCGGTGCTCGGCTGGCTCTACGTACCGCTCTCGGTGATCTTCATCGTCGGCTTCTCGAACGCCGTGAACCTGACCGACGGCCTCGACGGGCTCGCGATCGGACCGACGATGATCACCGCGGGCGTGATCGGCCTGTTCAGCTACGTCGTCGGCAACAGCGTGATCGCGAACTACCTGGAGCTGAAGCACGTGCCGGCCGCCGGAACGCTCGCGATCTTCTGCTCGTCGCTGATGGGCGCGGGCCTCGGCTTCCTCTGGTACAACACCTACCCGGCGTCGGTCTTCATGGGTGACACCGGCGCGCTCGCGCTCGGCGGCGCGCTCTCGACCGTCGCGATCATCATCCGCCAGGAAGTCGTGCTCGTGATCGCGGGCGGGCTCTTCCTGGTCGAGATGTTCTCGGTGATGATCCAGGTGGCGTCGTTCAAGACGCGCGGCAAGCGCGTCTTCCGCATGGCGCCGATCCACCACCACTACGAGCTCCGAGGTTGGCCCGAGCCGCAGATCATCGTCCGGTTCTGGATCATCTCGGTGATCCTGGGTCTGGTCGCGATCTCGCTGTTGAAGCTGCGATGAGCTACGCGGGGCAGAGCGTTCTCGTGCTCGGACTGGCCCGCTCGGGACGCGCCGCGGTCGAGCTGCTCCTGCGCGCCGGCGCGCGCGTCTGCGCCTACGACCGCAAGCCCGAGGCGCTCGCCGATCTGCCTGCCGAGGTGGAGCGGATCTGCGCGCCCGCGCCGCCCGACTTCGCGCGCTTCGACCGCGTGGTCGCGAGTCCTGGATTGCCGCTCGCCGCGAGCGTGAAGCTCGTGCCGGAGGTCGACCTCGCGGCGGAGTTTCTCGATGCGCCACTCGTCGGTGTCACCGGTTCGAACGGCAAGAGCACCACGACCGTGCTGATCGGGCAGATTCTCGCGGCCAGCGGCTTCGACACGGGCGTGGGCGGGAATCTCGGCACGCCGCTCTGCGCGCTCGTCGGCCGCGGTCACGCGCGCATCGTCGCGGAGCTCTCGAGCTTCCAGCTCGAGCATGCGCGCCGGCTTCACGCGAGCGTGGCGGTGCTCCTGAATCTCGCGCCAGACCATCTCGACCGGCACGGGAGCCTGGCGGCCTACGGCGCGGCGAAGGCGCGCCTGGCCGAGCTGCAGGGTGCGGAGGATCAGCTCGTGCTGAACCACGACGACGCCTGGGCGCGCGCGGTCGGCGCGCGCGCGCCGGCGCGCGTGCTCGAATTCTCGACCGAGGCGCGGCTGCGCTCGGGCGCGTGCCTCGACGGCAAAGACCTGGTGCTCGCGCGCGAGGGCCAGATCGAGCTGCGCATGCCGCTCGACGCGCTCTCCGACGCCGCGCGCCGGCCGGTCGCGAACGCGCTCGCGGCGGCGCTGGCAGCTCAGCTCGCCGGCGCGACGCCGGCCGCGATTCGCGCGACGCTGGCGCGCTTCGAGGGCCTGCCGCACCGTGCGCGCGACGTCTGCACGCGCGCGGGCGTCCGCTACGTGGACGACTCGAAGGCGACCAACCCCGCCGCAGCCGTGGCGAGCCTGCTCGCGCAGACGACACCGGTCGTCTGGCTCGCCGGAGGGCGCAACAAGGGACTCGCATTCTCGGAGCTGGCCGACGCGGCACGGCGCGCGAACGTGCGACAGACCCTGGTGTATGGCGAGTCCGCCGCCGAGCTCGAGGTCGCGCTCGCGGGCGCCTGCCCGGTCGAACGCGTCAGCACGCTCGCCGAGGCCGTCGCGCGCGCGCGTTCGTGGGCGCGGCCCGGCGATGTCGTCCTGCTGGCGCCCGCCTGCGCGAGCTTCGACCAGTTCACGAGCTTCGAGGAGCGCGGCCGCGCCTTCGCGGAGCTGGCGGCCGCGCTTCCCGACGCGCGCGCAGCCGTGAATGGAGGTGCGCGATGATGAGCCGCTTCGGCATCTCGGAGCTGCTCGTCGCAGCGATCCTGCTGCTCGGCTTCGGAATGGTCATGGTGTACAGCGCGAGCGCCGCGCGCGCGGAGGTCGTCTTCGGCACGTCGTTCGCGTACCTCGGTCGGCAAGCGCTCGCGCTGCTGATCGGGCTCGGGATCGGGGCGATCTGCTTCTTCACGCCGCTGGCCTGGCTCGAGCGCATCGGCTATGCCGCCTGGGCGCTGTCGGTGCTGGCGCTCGTCGCGACGTTCACGCCGCTCGGCATCAGCGAGAACGGCGCGCGGCGCTGGATCTTGCTCGGCGGCTTCCCGTTCCAGCCGCTCGAGCCCGCGAAGCTCGGCGTGATCTTCGGCCTCTCGCAGTGGCTCGCCTCGAACCAGGACCGCATGCAGGACTACCGCGTCAGCATGGTCGTGCCGGCGCTGCTGGCGGGCGTGCCTGCGCTCCTCCTGTTGCTTCAGCCCGACTTCGGCGGCGCGATGCTGATCGCGATGTTCACGGGCGTGCTGATCTTCGCCGGCGGCGCGCGCCTCGATCACCTGGGCTGCACGGCGGCGGTCCTGCTGCCGATCGCCGCGGGGGTCATGGGGCTGCGCGAGTATCGCGTCGCGCGGCTGGTCGCGTTTCTCGACCCGTGGGCCGACCCGCTGGGTCATGGCTATCAGCTCGTGCAGTCACAGCTCGCGTTCGGCGTGGGCGGACTCTTCGGCGCGGGCTTCGGCGCGGGGCAGCAGAAGCTCTTCTTCCTGCCCGAGGCGCACAACGACTTCATCCTGTCCGTGGTCGGCGAGGAGGTCGGCCTGCTCGGCGTCGCGGCGGTGCTCGCGGGCTTCGCGGTGCTGACGCTCTCGGCGCTCGGTATCGCGCAGCGCGCAAAGACGGCCTTCGGAACACTGGTGGCCGTCGGCGCGAGCCTTCTGCTCTGGCTGCAAGCGCTGCTCAACTCCGGCGTCGCGATGGGCCTGTTGCCGACCAAGGGCAGCACGCTGCCGCTCGTCTCGTATGGCGGCACGTCGCTGATCGCGAGCCTGGCGGCGATTGGACTGATTCTCAACGCGGCGCGGCCGAGCAAGCGCGGGAGGGCGGGATGGCGCTAGTCGTCGTACTGGCCGGCGGCGGCACCGGTGGACACATCTTTCCTGCGCTCGCGCTCGCCGAGGCGATCCGCAAACGAGAGCCCGACGCGCACGTTCGCTTCGTCGGCACCGCGCGCGGGCTCGAGACGCGCTACGTGCCGGCGGCGGGTTACGCGCTGGAGCTGGTGCCGAGCGCCGCGGTCACCGGCCGCGGCGTGGCGCGCGGGCTGCTCGGCCTGCTCGTACTCGCGCGCGGCACGCTTGGCGCGCGGCGACTGCTGCGCGACCTGGATGCGGATCTCGTGATCGGCGTGGGCGGCTACGCATCGGTGCCCGCGGTCGCGGCCGCGCTGACGCTCGGAATTCCGACGGCGCTGCTCGAGCCGAACGCGCGGCCGGGGCGCTCGAACATCCTGCTCGGGCGCTACGCGCGGCGCGTCTTCGTCGCCTTCGAGGACGCGGTGCCGTTCTTCCCCGCGGGACGCGCGCTGCTCACGGGCCGACCCGTGCGCGCGATGCCGCGCGCGCTCGGCCGAGGGAACGGCGGGAAGCTGCGGCTGGTCGTCACCGGCGGCAGCCAGGGCGCGCGCGCGATCAACCGCGCAGTCTGTGCGGTGCTGCCGCGGCTGGTGTCGATCCCCGGGCTCGAGATCACGCATCAGACCGGTGCCGCGGACCTGGACGAGACGCGCGCGGCGTACGCGGCCGCGGGCGTGCACGCGGACGTGGCGGCGTTCTTCGACGACCTGCCGGCCCGCTTCGCGCGTGCCCATCTCGTCGTCTCTCGGGCGGGCGGAACCGTCGCCGAGCTGTGTCACGTCGGCGTCGGCTCGATCCTCGTCCCCTACCCGTTCGCCGCCGACGACCACCAGCTCGCCAACGCGCGCGAGCTGGAACGCGCGGGCGCCTGCGTGGTCGTGCCGGACGCGGAGCTCGGAGCGCGCTTCGAGGGCGAGCTGATCGGGCTGCTCATCGATGCACCTCGGCGCACGCGCATGGGCGAGGCGGCGCTCGCGCGCGCGAAGCCGCACGCAGCGGAGGAGATCTGGGCGCACTGCCGGACGCTGCTGGACCTCGACACGAAGAGTCGAGCCGCTGACCGCGGAGGCGCGCGATGAGGCGGCGCGTGCAGCGCGTTCACTTCGTCGGCATCGGCGGCGTCGGCATGTCGGGCATCGCCGAGATCCTGAACACGCAGGGCTACTCGGTCTCCGGCTCCGACCTCCGGGAGAGCGCCGCGACGCAACGCATGCGCGCGCTCGGCATCCGCATCGCGATCGGCCACGACGCGCAGACCGTCGCCGGCGCGGACGTGGTGGTCTATTCGTCGGCCGTCCCGCGCTCGAACGCGGAGCTGCGCGCGGCCGAAGCGGCGGGCATCCCCGTGATCCCGCGCGCGGAGATGCTCGCCGAGCTCATGCGCATGAAGTACGGCGTGGCGATCGGCGGCTCGGCCGGCAAGACCACGACCACCTCGATGACCGCCGAGGTGCTCGCGGCGGGCGGGCTCGATCCGACCACGATCGTCGGCGGGCGCGTGATCAGCCTGGGCGCGAACTCGCGCCTGGGCGGGGGGGAGGTGCTGGTCGCCGAGGCCGACGAGAGCGACGGCTCGTTCCTCCGGCTCGTGCCGACGGTGGTCGTGATCACGAACATCGACCGGGACCACCTCGACTACTACGGCAGCTTCGAGAAGCTGCACGCGGCGTTCGTCGAGTTCGCCAATCACGTGCCCTTCTACGGCGCCGCGGTGCTGTGCATCGACGATCCGCACGTTCAAACGCTTCTGCCCCAGGTCACTCGCCGCGTTTGGACCTACGGGTTCTCGCCGCAGGCGGATGTCGCGGCTGAGCGCGTCGAGACGGCGGGGCTCGGCATGCGCTTCTCCGTGCGCCTTCGGGGCGTGCCGCTCGGCGCGTTCTCGCTGCGCGTTCCCGGCCGGCACAACGTGCAGAACGCACTCGCGGCGCTGGCCGTGGGCATCGAGTTCGACGTTCCGGTCGAGCGCATCCGCGAGGCGCTCGCCGCCTTCCGCGGCGTCGAGCGGCGCTTCGAGATTCTCGGCGAGCGCGACGGGATGATGGTGATCGACGACTACTCCCATCATCCGGCGAAGATCCGGGCCGCGCTCGCGGCCGCGCGCGAGGGGCTGGGCCGGCGCGTCGTCGTCGCCTTCCAGCCGCATCGCTATACACGCACGCGCGACGTCTTCGACGAGCTCGCGAGCGCCTTTCACGACGCCGACGTGGTCCTGCTCACCGACATCTACGCCGCCGGCGAGGAGAAAATCCCCGGCGTCTCCGCCGCGCTCCTGGCCGAGGCCATCCGGGCGCTGGGCCACCGCGCCGCGGAGCATGTGCCCGAACGGAGCGCGCTCGTCCCCCGCCTGCGCGAGCTCACGCGGCCGGGCGACCTCGTCTTCTTCATGGGCGCGGGCGACATCGGCCGGCTCGCGCGCGAGTTCCTGGAGCCGCAAGGAGAGGCGCGTTCCACTTGATGAAGACAGCCGAGCTCTACTCGAAGCGTTGCTGCCGGGGCGCGTCGCGTCGGACGAGCCGCTCGCGCACTGGACGAGCTTGCGCGTGGGCGGGCCGGCCGACGCGCTCGTGCGCGTCGATACCCGCGACGAGCTCGTGCGCACACTGGCCCTCTGCCGCGCGCGCGCGCTGCCCGTCACGATTCTCGGCGGCGGCTTCAACGCGCTCGTGCGCGACGGCGGTCTGCGCGGCGTCGTCGTGCGGCTCGCCGGCCTGCGCGAGATCGCGTTCGAGGGCGACGCGCTCGTGCGCGCCGAGGCCGGCGTCACGCACACCCAGCTCACGCGCTTCTGCGCCGAACAGGGCCGTAGCGGTCTCGAGTTCGCGATCGGCATCCCCGGCACGGTCGGAGGCTGGATCGCGATGAATGCCGGCGTCCACGGCCGCGAGATGAAGGACTTGGTGACTTCGCTCGAGCTCTTCGAGCCGGAGCGGGCCGAGATCGTCGCGCGCGCGCGCGAGGCGCTCGTCTTCCGCTATCGCAAGGCCGAGCTCCCGCCCGGCGCGGTCGTGCTGTCGGCGACCTTTCGCACCGAGTCGGCGGCGCCCGCCGAAATCCGCGAGCGGCAGAAGCGGTATCTGGCGCAGCGCCGCGCGACGCAGCCGGTCGACCAGCCGTCCTGCGGCTCCGTCTTCAAGAACCCGCCCGGCGACTACGCGGGCCGCCTGATCGAGGCCGCGGGTCTGAAGGGCGCGCGCGAGGGCGCCGCGGTGATCTCTCCGCTGCACGCGAACTTCATCGTGAACGAGGGCGGCGCGCGCGCAGGGGACGTGCTCGCGCTGATCGAGCGCGCCCGCGCCGAGGTCGCGAAGCAGTTCGGCGTCGAGCTCGAAACCGAAGTGCGGATCTCGGGAGAGGCGCCGTGAAGCGCAAGCTCGACGACCGCGCGCTGCCGCGGCCGGTGCTCGCCGCACTCGCGTTCGTCGCCGTGCTCTTCGCCGGGCTCTGGGCGCAGCACCACGGCTATCTCTCGGCGCGCGGTCTCTCGGACGCGCTGCACACCGAGCGCTTCCGCTTGAACCACATCGACTTCATCGGCATCGGCGCACTCGATCCCGACGCGCTCTGGCGCAGCGTCGGCATTCCGGGCGGAACGCCGCTGATCGACATCGACCCAGCGCGCGTCGTGCAGGCACTCGCGAGACACCCGCGGATCGCGCGCGTGCGCGCGGCGCGCCTGCCGCCGGACCGGCTGGTGATCGCGATCGTCGAGCGCGTGCCGATCGCGCTCGAGATGAAGTCCGGACTCGGTCTCGCCGAGAGCGGCGAGCGCTTCGCGCTCGAGGCCGGCGAGGCCGAGCGGCTGCCGCAGGTCTCCGGCGAGGCGCGCCGCGCGCTACCGGTGATCGCCGCCGCGCGGGCGCTCGGCGTGAACATCGCGACCGTGGACGCGCCGCGCGCGAAGGACGTGCGCGTGCGCGCGCTCGGCCGACCGACGGTCCTGGTGATGGGGCGCGACGCGGACGCGTCGCTCGGCGACTGGCGCCAGCTCGCCGAGACCGGGCTCGTCGAGAGCACGGGCGCGCGCGAAGTGGATCTGCGGTTCCGGGGCAATCCGGTGCTGCGGGGCTTTCCGAAATCGACAGGGGGTGACAATGGCGAGACACGATGAGCTGATCGTAGGACTCGACGTCGGGACGACGAAGATCTGCGCGGTCGTGGCGGAGCCGAACGGCGAATCGATCGACGTGATCGGCATCGGGACGCATCCGTCGCGCGGACTGCGCAAGGGCGTGGTGGTCGACATCGAGGCGACGGTCGATTCGATCCGCAAGGCCGTGGACGAAGCCGAGATGATGGCGGGCTGCGAGATCAGCTCGGTGTACGCCGGCATCGCCGGCGGCCACATCCAGGCGCACAACGAGATCGGCATGATCGCGATCAAGGACCGCGAGGTGAAGGCCTCGGACCTGAAGCGCGTGATCGAGCAGGCGCAGGCGATCGCGATCCCGGCGGATCGCGAGGTGATCCACGTGATCCCGCAGGAGTACGAGATCGACGGTCAGGACGGGATCAAACACCCGATCGGCATGTCGGGCGTGCGCCTGATCGCGAAGGTGCACATCGTGACTGCGGCCGTGACCTCGGCCCAGAACGTGATCAAGTGCGCGAACAAGGCCGGCCTGAACGTGATCGACATCGTGCTCGAGCCGCTCGCCTCGGCCGAGGCGACGCTCGCGCCGGACGAGAAGGAGCTCGGCGTCGCGCTGATCGACCTGGGCGGCGGCACGACCGATCTCGCGGTCTTTGCCGACGGCTCGATCAAGCACACCGCCGTGCTCTCGCTGGGCGGGTACCACCTGACGAACGACGCCGCGGTGGGCTTGCGCACTCCGTTCGACCAGGCCGAGCGCATCAAGCGGCGCTTCGGCTGCGCGGCGGCGCGCTACCTGCCGCGCGAGGAGCTTCTGACCGTACCTAGCGTGGGCGGCCGGGCGCCGCGCGAGGTCTCGCGCAAGATCCTGGCGGAGTTCCTCGAGCCGCGCGTGGAGGAGATCCTCTCGCTCGTGCGCGAGGAGCTCGCGCGCTCGGGACACCTCGGGCACATCCCGTCGGGCATCGTGGTGACCGGCGGGTCGTCGGCGCTCGAGGGTCTGCCCGAGCTCGCAGAGGAGATCTTCGAGCTGCCCGTTCGGCGAGGGACGCCGCGCGGGATCGGCGGCCTCGTCGACCGCGTACAGGGTCCGGAGTTCGCGACCGCCGTCGGTCTCGCGCTCTACGGCGCCAAGCGCCGCGGCAAGCCGCGCTTCCGCGTCTACGACGGATCGTCGTTTCGCAAGGTGCGCACGCGCATGCGCGAGTGGTTCTACGGAGAATTGCGCTAAAAAAATCGATTCCGGCACCACCGTGAAACGCGAAAGCGAGTTACAGTGAGACCGCGATCAGGGGGGTAGAGATGATCGAGTTCGAGCATGAGACGGATCTTCGCGCCCGAATCAAAGTGGTGGGCGTCGGGGGCGGCGGCGGCAACGCCATCAACACGATGATTCGCGCCGGCCTTTCGGGCGTCGAGTTCATCGCGACCAACACGGATGCACAGGCGCTGGCGATGAACCTCGCCGCGACCAAGATCCACCTGGGTGATCGGGGCTTGGGCGCGGGCGCGGATCCCCGCGTCGGACGCACCGCAGCCGACAGCTCGCGCGAACGGCTGGCCGAGGCGCTCGCGGGCGCCGACATGGTCTTCGTGACCGCGGGCCTGGGCGGCGGCACGGGAACCGGCGGCGCGCCGATCGTGGCCGAGGTGGCGAAAGAGCTGGGCGCGCTGACCGTCGCGGTCGTCACCAAGCCCTTCGTCTTCGAGGGCGCGGTTCGGAAGCGGCAAGCCGAGCAGGGCATCGACTCGCTGCACGACGTGGTCGACACGCTGATCACCATCCCGAACGAGCGGCTGCTGATCATGGCCGGCGAAGACACCACCATGACCGACGCCTTCCGGATCGCGGACGACGTGCTCCTGAACGCGGTTCAGGGCATCTCCGACCTGATCACCGTGCACGGCATCATCAACCTCGACTTCGCCGACGTGCGCACGATCATGAGCGAGATGGGCATGGCGCTGATGGGCACCGGCCGGGCGCGCGGCGAGAACCGCGCGATCCGCGCGGCGCAGGAGGCGATCTCGAACCCGCTGCTCGACGACGTCTCGATCAAGGGTGCGCGCGGGGTGCTGGTCAACATCACCGGCGGCCCCGACATGAAGCTGAAGGAGGCCAACGAGGCCGTCAGCCTGATCCACGAGGAAGCGCACGAAGAGGCGAACATCATCTTCGGCTCGGTCGTGCAGGAGAACCTGGGTGACGAGATCCGCGTCACCGTGATCGCCACGGGCCTCTCGGACGCCAGCCGCTCGCGCCGCAAGGTGGCGATCACCGAGAGCTTCGAGAACGTCACGCCCCTGCGGCTGCCGCTGCGCGAGGCGCCGACGGTCGAGAGCCTGGCGGAGGCGAGCCTGCACGCGCCGCGGCAGCAAGCGCTCGAGGCCAACGGCACGAACGACTTCGTCTCGCCGTTCGAAGAGGAATACGACGTACCGGCCTTCATCCGCCGGACGCGCGAAGCGGACTGACCTCGAGTTGTCCGCATCTCGCAGCTCCGAGGAACGCAGTCGGCGCAACCTGACTGCGCTCCTCGTTTCTCTGCTCGCCCTCTCGGCGTGCACTTGGACGAACGGGGCGCCCGACTCCGTCCGACTTGCACACGTGGGGCGCTCGCTCGCGCCGCCCGGCACCTTCGACTACACCCCGCTCGATCCGGCCAGCGTCACGCTCCAGCCCGAGGGGCTGACCGTGGAGGAGAGCTGGGTGCTCGACCTGTACACCCTCTTCCACGCGCGGGATTACAAGGCCTTCCGGATCCAGATGCGCGACGCGCATGGCGAAGAGCGCGTCGGCCACCTGATTCTGCCGCCTGGCCCGGGGCCGCATCCCACGATCGTCGCGTTCGAGATCCTGGACGGGCCGCAGGACGTCTCGGAGGGCATGGCCAAGGTCTTCGTGAATCGGGGCTATGCGGTCGCACGGCTCGACCGGCGCGCCCTGGACCTGAAGAAGCAGTCCGATCCGGAGGTCGTCCGCGCGGCGATTCGCGAGGGTGTGATCGACGCGCGGCGGCTGCTCGACTGGCTGGTGACCCACCCGAAGATCGACCCGACGCGGATGGCCGCGGCAGGCGTCAGTCTCGGCTCGGTCCAAGCGCTCTTGCTCGCGAGTTGCGACCCGCGGATGCGGGGAGGCTACTTCGTGCTCACGGGCGGCGACCTGCCGGGCATCTTCTACGAGTCGACCGAGGGGGCGGTCCGCGAATTCCGCGATCGCCTGATGGCCGCGCGCGGCTGGACCACACGCGAGCAGTTCGTCGCCGGCATCCGGCCCTACACCGAGTCGGTCGATCCGCTCACCTATGCCGGGTCGCTCGAGCCGAGCAGCGTCGCGATGGCGACCGGCCGCTTCGACGCGGTGATCCCCTCCAGCAACGCGCAAATGCTCTGGGAATCCTTAGGCCAACCGACCTGGTACAAGCTCCCCTGCAGTCACTACACGCTCTTCCCGTTCTTCTGGTGGACGATGTCGCGTGGCGCCGATCACTTCGATCGGCTGCTCGCGCCGAGTGCGCAACCTGCCGACGCTGGCCTATAGCCGCAGGCGGGAGTTTCCGAAGGGGATGCAAATGGAAGCCGTCGAACCGAAGTCCGAACCGGGTGGCGCACTGCGCCGCAACCTGCTGCTCGTCGCGTCCTATCTCGTGCTGATGGCGCTGATCGCCATCGGCTACGCCTAGCGCTTCACGAGCTCCGTCTCGGCAAAGAAGTACGCGATCTCCTGGCGCGCCGTCTCGGGCGCGTCGGAGCCGTGCACGGCGTTCTGCTCGATGTTGGTCGCGTGCAGCTTCCGGATCGTTCCCGCTTCGGCCTTCGCGGGATCCGTCGCGCCCATCAGCTTGCGGTAGCGCGCGATCGCGTCGTCGCCCTCGAGCACCGACACCACCACCGGACCCGAGGTCATGAACTTGACCAGGTCCTTGAAGAACGGCCGCTCGCGGTGCACCGCGTAGAAGCCCTCGGCCTTGGCCTGGTCGAGCTGCAGCATCTTCGTGCCCACGATGGTGAGCCCCGCGGCTTCGATCATCTCGAAGATCGGACCGAGTTTGCGGGTGCGCACGGCGTCTGGCTTCACGATCGAGAAGGTTCTTTCCATGGCGCGGCGCAGTTTAGCTTGTCGGATTGACTGCGCTCGGCTGCGCCTCGCTGCGCGCGCCGCGAGCCGGCGCTTGCGGCCCACGCGCGAGGGCGGTCTCGCGCGCGGCCGTCGCTCGCCTCACGCCCAGTCTTCGGGGCGGTCGAGGTCGCGGCCGCGCTCGGCCGGGACGTCGACGGCGCGGACGGCCTCCGGGTGGTGGGAGATGACGCTGCGCCCGCCCTCGCGACCGCACAGCTCGAGCAGCTCGGGGAAGTAGTCGCGCGCGAACAGGACCGGCGAACCCGGCTGGCCGGCGTAGCGCGCGCGCACGATCGCGTGCGGCTCTCGCCGCAGCGCCGCGAAGAGCTGCTCGAAATCCGCGGATTCGAGGAACGGTTGATCGGCGAGCGCGAAGAGCAGGCCCGTGCACTCGGGTCGGGCCGCTCGAACCGCAGCGCGCACCGATGCGGCGCGGCCTTCGGCCGCGCGCTCGGCAGTCAGCGCCGCGATGCCGAGCCGCGTTGCGAGCGCCTGTCCGTCGGCGTCCCCTGGCGCGAGCACGACCGAGACGCGCGCGGCGCTCGTGCCCGCGAGCGCGCGCACGACGTGCTCGAGCAGCGGCACGCCGTCGAGCGGGAGCAGGTGCTTCGCGCCGCCCATCCGCTCGCCGCGGCCGGCCGCGAGCACGCAGGCTTCGGCCATCGCCGCTGTCAGTCGTCCCGGCGCAGACCGAGCAGCCGCAGGATCGTGCGCCACAGGAGCTGGAAGAACGAGCGGCCGGTCGTCTCGGCGACCTTCTCGTCGGGCGCTTCCGGACGCCAGCGCTCGAAGGCCGAGAAGAACTGGCCCGCCATCTCGCGCGTCACGCCCGAGATCATGCGCTGTCCGAGGCGCGCGACCTGCCCGCCGATCTGCACGTCGGCGACGTACTGGATGCTCGTGCCCTCGTCGACCTGAGAGAGCGAGAGGGTTACCTCGCCGTCGACGAAGCCGACCGCACCCTTGCCCGCGAGGCGCAGGCGCAGCCGCTCTGGCGGCACGCGCTCGAGGAACTCGAGCGTCCCCTCGAAACGGCCGGTGAGCGCGGGCATGCGCACTTCGAGCAGCGCGTCGTAGTGGTCGGCGTCACGCGCGTCGAGTTTCTCGAGCCCGGGTGTGCAGGCGCGCAGCACGCGCGGATCGGTGATGCGCTCCCACGCTTGCGCGAGCGGCGTCTCGACCACCTGCCGGCCCTCGAGCTTCACGCCGCGGCCCGACCGCTCGCCGCCGCGAGCGCGCGCATGGCGAAGACGCCGACCAGGTGCGCGCGGTAGTCGGCCGAGGCGTGCAGGTCCTCCATCGGGTCGGCTTCTTCGATCCGCGCGCAGAGCGAGCGCAGTGTCACGGCATCGGGGGTCTTGCCGACCAGGCGCTTCTCGAGCGCGGCCGCGCGAAAGGGCACCGAGTTCACGCCGGTCACGCCGATGCTCGCGCGCTCGATCCGACCGCTGCGGTCGAGCGTCACCTGCGCGGCGACACCGACGATTGCGAAGCCCGACGCCGGCTGACGCAGCTTCACGTAGGCGGTTCCGGCGCGCTTGCGCTCGACGCTCAGCCGCACCTCCGTCAACACTTCGTCGTGTCGCACGGCCGACGCCAGCATGCCGGTGAAGAAAACCGCGGCCGGGATCGCGCGTTCGCCCTTGGGACCGACCACGGTCGCTTCGCCGTCGAGCGCGAGAAAGGCGGCCGGCCAGTCCGCCGCGGGATCGGCGTGGACGAGGCTGCCGCCGATCGTGCCGCGATTTCGCACCTGCACGTCGCCGATCGAGCCGGCGGTTTCGTGGATCAGGTGCACGTCTTTGAGGTCGCCCGGCGTGGCGAGCGCGCGATGCGTCGTGCGGCCGCCGATCGCGATCTTCCCGCGCTTCTCCGAGATGCCCTCGAGATCCGGCACGCGGCCCAGATCGACGAGCAGCGACGCCGCCGCGAGCCGGTGCTTCAGCGCCGGAATCAGGCTCATGCCGCCGCCGAGCAGCTTCGCGTCGGCGCGGCCCGCGAGCAGCTCGATCGCTTCCTTCAAGCTGCGCGGCGCAGCGTACTCGAAGTTCTCCGGGATCATCGCGCGGCCTCCGCGAGCGCGCGCCAGACGCGCTCGGCTTTGAGCGGCATGTCGAGATGCTTCACCCCGCGCGGCCGCAGCGCGTCGAGCACCGCCGAGACGAAGCACGGCGTCGAGCCGATCGTGCCCAGCTCGCCGATGCCCTTCGCGCCCAGCGGGTTCAAGTGCGTCGGCGTGCAGGTCGAATCGAGCTCGATGCGCGGGAACATGTGCGCCTTGGGCATGGCGTAGTCCATCAGCGTGGCCGTCAGCAGCTGTCCGCTCTCGTCGTAGCGGACCTCCTCGCACATCGCCTGACCGAGGCCCTGGATGATTCCGCCCAGGCGCTGCCCGTCGGCGAGCAGCGGGTTCACGATCTTGCCCGCGTCGTCGACCGCGAGATAGCGCAAGAGCGCCACCTCGCCGGTATCCGGGTCGACCTCGACCTCGCAGAAGTGGGCGCCGAACGGGAACGTGGTGCCGGTCGGCTCGAAGCGCGCGACCGCCTCGAGGCCCGGCTCCTCGCCGGGGATCGGCACGTTCCACAGATGCGCCGCCTCCGCGACCTGGCGGAACGTCATCTTCCGCTCGCTGCCCGCGACGCGAAACGACTCGCCGTCGAAGCTCACCTGCTCGGGCTTCGCGTCGAGCAGATGCGCCGCGATGCGCGAAGCCTTCGCCGTCACCTTCGCGAGCGCCATGTGCACCGCCGTGCCGCCGACGACGAGACCGCGGCTGCCGAACGTGCCGACGCCGTGCGTGACCACGTCCGTGTCGCCGTGCATCACCTCGACGTCATTCATGTCGATGCCGAACGCGTCGGCCGCCATCTGCGCGAAGGCCGTCTCCTGGCCCTGGCCGTGCGGCGATGCCCCCGTCGTGATCACGACGTTGCCGGTCGGCTCGACGCGCACCATGCCGCTCTCCCAGCTGCCGGTGCGTTGGATCGGCGAAGCGCCCGTGCTCGGGCCGAGCCCGCAGATCTCGGTGAACGTCGCCACGCCGATGCCGACGAGCTTCCCCTCCGCGCGCGCCTTCGCCTGCCTGGCGCGCGAAGCGGGATAGTCGAAGCGCTCGAGCGCCTTCGCGAGCGCGAGCTCGTAGTCGCCGGAGTCGTAGACCGCGCCGGTCGCGGTGGTGAACGGGAAGGCGCTCTTCGGGATGAAGTTCCGCCGCCGCACCTCGACCGCATCGAGCCCCGTCGCCGCGGCGATCTCGTCCATCACGCGCTCGACGGTGTAGGCCGCCTCGGGCCGGCCCGCGCCGCGGTAGGCGTCGGTCGCCATCGTGTTCGTGTAGACGCAGACGACTTCGACGTCGAGCGCCTTCACGCGGTAGCAGCCCGGCATCATCAGCGGCGTGAACGTGGCGATGCTCGCGCCGAAGAACGACGGGTACGCGCCGACGTCGGAGATCACGCGCCCGCGCAGCGCCAGGAGCTCGCCGTTCTTGCGGTAGGCGGCTTCGATCTCGTGGATGTGGCCGCGGCCGTGGGTGGTGCCCAGCAGGTTCTCGGTGCGCGTCTCGGACCACTTCACCGGGCGGCGAAGCTGTTTCGAGATCCACGGCAAGAGACACTCTTCGGCGTAGACCGGGATCTTCGCGCCGAAGCCCCCGCCGACCTCGGGCGCGATCACGCGGATGCGGATCTCGGCGAGCCCCAGACACTGCGCGACCGACTGCTTCACCAGGTGCGGCACCTGCGTCGAGGTCCAGAGCGTGAGCCGCTGCGGTCCCTCGTCCCAGTGCGCGAGCACCGCGCGCCCTTCCATCGAGACGGGCGCGACGCGCTGATTCACGAGCTCGAGCCGGACGGTGCCGTCGGCTTCCGCGAAGAGCTTCTCGACCTCGGGGTTCATGCTGCGCGGAATGTGCAGCGCGATGTTGTCCTTGTGGTCGGCGTAGACGCGCGGCGCAGCGGGCTCGAGCGCGCGCTTCAAATCGACGACCGCGGGCAGCGGCGTGATGTCGACGGCGACGTCGAGCGCGCCGTCGCGCGCGATGTAGCGGTCCTCGGCGATCACCACCGCGATCGGCTGACCGACCCAGCGCACGAAGCGATCGGCGAGCAGCGGGTGCTCGGCGTCGCGTCCGGGCTCGGGTCGCGCGACGCACGGCGTGCGTCCGACCTTGCCGCGGAGGTCGTCGAACGTGTATACGGCCACGACGCCCTTGCGCGCGAGCGCGCGCGAGACGTCGACCTTGTCGATCCTTCCGGCCGCGTAGTCGCTGCGCACGAACGCGGCGTGCAAGCCCCCGTGCAGCTTCAGATCGTCGGTGTAGCTCGCGAGTCCGCGGATCAGGCGCGGGTCTTCGCGCCGCTTGATGCGCTCGCCCACGCTTACGGGTCGTACCGGCACTAGCGCGCCCCCTTTCCGATCGTCGACGCGATCTTCGCCGCGTGCTGCACCGCGTTCACGATCTGCTGATAGCCCGTGCAGCGGCAGATGTTGCCCTCGATGGCGTGGCGGATTTCGACCTCGCTCGGGTTCGGGTTCTCCGCGAGCAGCGCCGACGTCGTCATGATCATGCCCGGCGTGCAATAGCCGCACTGCAGGCCGTGCTCTTCCCAGAAGCCGATCTGCACCGGGTGCAGGTGCTCGGCGTCGCGCGCGAGCCCCTCGACGGTCGTCAGCTTGTGGCCGTCGGCCTGCACCGCGAAGAGCGTGCAGCTCTTCACCGCGCGCCCGTCCAGATGCACCGTGCACGCGCCGCAGATCGTCGTCTCGCAGCCGATGTGCGTGCCGGTAAGTCCGAGATTCTCGCGCAGGAAATGCACGAGCAGCGTGCGCGGCTCGACGTCGCGCTCCTGCGCCTGTCCGTTCACCTCGACCGAAATCTTCACGCGGCGATCTCCTCGATCAGCTCGGGCACCTTCTCGTGCACTTCCTCGGGCACGCGGAAGGTGGTCATCAGATTCAGAACGGCCAGATCCGCTCGCTCCACGCTCTCCCGGCCCGCGAGCAGTGCATGCCCGCGCAGGAGCTTCACCGCCTTCACCAGGAAGCTGCGATCGGTGAGGAGCGAGTTGGTCTCGTCGCAATCATAGTCGACCACGAGCCGGCGCAGGAACTCGATCAGCCGGTCCTTCTCGGCGGGCGGGACGTCGATGCGCGCCTGCGCTTCGTGGAGCGCGTCGAGGTCCGCGCGCCCGAGCACGGCCTCGGGCTCCGGCTGCTCGACGACGCGCCCGTCCGCGAACTGGTCGACGAGCGCGCGCGCAAGCGAGCGATCGCCCGACTGGATCAGGCCCGAGACCCGCAGCTGGATCGCGAAGCGGTCGAGGTTCGCCGGATCGAGCGGCTCGTTGTAGTACTCGTCGCGCAGCGGATTGCTCGTGGCGATCGCCGTGAGCAGCGGAATCGGCTTCTCGCCGAACTTGCGCTCGTTCAGGATGCGCAGCAGCACGTTCAGCGCCTCGCCGGGCGCGCGCGAGACGTCGTCGAGCACGCAGATCTCGGCGGTCAGGATCCCGCCCGGCAGGGTCGTCTGGTGGATGCGCTCGCCTGCGCCGTCCGCGAGCGGCCGGCGCTCGAGCACGACATCGCCGACGAGCTCGGAGAGCCGCGTGTCGCGGTGCATCTGGTAGAAGAAGAACTCCAGGCTCGAGCCGCGCGCCGCGACCTCGGCCATGCGCGTCTTCGCGGAGCCGGGCGGGCCCTCGAGGTAGATGTGCTCGCGGCAGACGAGCGCGAGCAGGAGCGCGTCCTTCGCCTCGTCGTGGCCGACGACGTGGCGGTCGAGCAGCGCGCGCAGGCGACCGAGACCGTGCTTCAACCCTTTTCTCCGCCTTTGCGCTCGAGCACCGTCACGCGTCCGTCCGGCCGCGGCCGGGCCACGAAGGAGCCCCCTCGTGTCTCGCGCGAGATGTCGTCCAGAACCTCGGGACACTCTCCCAGCCCGAGGAAGACCGTGTGTACCTTAACTCCGAGCTCGCGAGCCAGCGCGCGCTCGCGCCGCACCGACGGATCGCCGAGCACGGGCACGCCGTCGGTCAGCAGGACGACGTGGCGCTCGCGACCGGCGACGCCGCGCAGCTCGCCGAGCACGCTGCGCAGCGGCGCCTCGTAGTTGGTGCGGCCCTCGGCGCGCCGCCGCGAGGCGAGCGCAAGCAGGCGCCGGTAGCGCCGGTGGAAGAACGCGCCACCCGCCTCGAAGCGCTCGGCCTCGTGGTTGAACTCGACGTAGCCCATGCGCATGCGGCGGCGCGCGCCGGTGCGGACGAGCCCCGCGACGACCTGCCCCGCCCAGCGCGACAGGCGCCCCTCCATCGAGGCCGAGACGTCTCGAAGCACCGCGAGCGTTCCGCCGGAGTTGCGCCGCTCGCGCCGATAGACGCGCGCGCCCGAGCTCAAACCCTGCGCAAAGAGCAGCGCGTCGACCGGATCGGCGTCGAGCAGCTCGTCGAGTCGGCGCATTCGCCGCCAGCCGCGCGGCTGGCCGCCGGGATCCTCTCCGCGCGCGACCGCACCTCGCTCGAGCCGGCCGAGCAGCGCTTGCACCAGGCTCTCGACCGAGGCCGCGTCGTCGTCGCCCCGTGCACGCGCCTGCGGCGTGACCGACTCGATCGGCGCCGGAAAGGTCTCGAGGCCCGGAACCGCGACCGGCGCGTCGGCCGGCCCTCCGCCCTCACCCGCCGCGGCCGCGGGACGCGTCGCGGCCGGCGGCGCGAAGACCGGCGTGCTCTCGAGCAGCGCATCCTCGAGAATCGCGGCGACGTGCGGCTCGAGGTTCTCCGGCACGCGGCGCGCCAGCATGAAGCGCAGCGCGCGCACGTCGATCGGCTCGACGCGCTCGGCGCCGCGCAAGAACGCATGCGCGCGCAGAATCGCCGGCGCGGCGCGCGCGAAGGCGCGGTCGCTCACGAGCACCGGCTCGTCGCCCGCGGCGGCGCGCAGGCGCTCCACCGCGCGCAGGAGCGCCGCGCGTGCCGCCGGCTCGATCTCGAGCGCCGCTGCGGCGCGCTGCAGCGCGTGACGCTTCTCGGTGTCGAGCACGGGCACGAGCCGCGTTTCACCGGGACGGTCGAGCAAGCCGCGCGCCAGCTCGAAGCGGCGGCCGAGCGCGAGCCCGCGCATCCGCACCTGCACCGCAAAGCGGTCGAGCTGGCTCGGCTCGAGCGGATCCGCGTAGCTCTCGAGATCGCTCGAGCCCGCGGTCGCGATCGCCGTCTCGAGCGGCAGGCGCGCGCCCGCCGCACGGCGCTCGGAGAGCACGCGCAGGAGCGGCGCGAGCGCCTCGCCTGGTGCGCGCGAGAGGTCGTCGAGGACGAGGATCTCGGCACGTCCGAGCGGCCCGGGCGCGAGCTCGAAGGACAGTCGCTCCGCGTTTCCGCGCCGCTCCCGGCGCAGGCGCGGGGCGCCGAGCAGCTCGGCTGCGTGGGTATCGCGGTGAAAACCGACTT
>Ga0210377_10000620_pt1 | contig 33825 bp, 33 predicted proteins | sample PLM4_65_b1redo_FD_155480 | JGI IMG/M metagenome (GOLD analysis project Ga0210377, IMG submission 155480) | Groundwater sediment microbial communities from an aquifer in East River, Colorado, USA - PLM4_65_b1 redo | ecosystem: Environmental > Terrestrial > Soil > Riparian zone | place: USA: East... | reverse complement strand
CGCGCGGAAACTGCTTCATCTTGACCGCGTACTCGATCGCGGGCCCCTCGCCGCTTAGGCGCGGAGCCTCGGTGCTCCCCGTGATCGCCACGACGTCGAGGTACAGGTCTGGCGCCAGCCGTCGGTTCAGCCGCAGTTCCTCCCCGCAGAAGAACCGCCGCTTCTCCAGGGTGGAGAAATCCAGGAACCCGAGGTCCACCGGCTTCTTGATCTTGTACGCGAAGGGCCCCGTGAGCAGAACCCAGGAAATGTGCGTCTCGACCACCTCGAACCGCTCGACCGGGTGGTCGTACAATGCGGGATTCTGCAGCGCGGCGATCAACATGGCGGGATACCGGCAGCATACCGAAATCGCCGATGGGTTACAATAACCCCTCTCGGAGTCTGTCCGACTATTTGGATGTTGGAGCCTGTTCGGGAATGCGCCAGATGCAAGGCGCCGCGAGCACCGCACCGGAGCGTACGCGGTGGGTACGTGAGGAGCGGATGCGCAGCGGCAACGCCGCAGATGGCCATTCATGGACAGGCTCCTGGAGGCGCGCATGATCACGATCGACGGCTCCCACGGCGAAGGCGGCGGCCAGATCCTCCGGACCGCTCTCGCCCTGTCCGCCATCACGGGCAAGGCCGTGGAGATCGTCAACGTCCGCGCCAACCGCCAGAAGCCCGGCCTTCAGCCCCAGCACCTCACCGGCGTCCTCGCGTGCGCCGCGATTGCCCACGCCGACCTCGAGGGCGCGAGCCTCAACTCCACGCGCCTCGCGTTTGCTCCCCGCCGGATCGCGGGGGGCGAATACGTCTTCGACGTCGAGCAGACCATCGGGAGAGGATCGGCCGGATCGGCCGCGCTGATTCTGCAAGCCGTCCTGCTCCCGCTCTGCCAAGCCGACGCTCCCTCCCGCCTCATCCTGCGGGGCGGCACCCACGTGAGCCGATCCCCGTCGGTGCAGTATCTCGACGCGGTCTTCCTGCCGACGGTCAGGATGATGGGCGTGCAGGCCGACCTGGACCTGGTGCGCTGGGGCTTCTACCCGATCGGCAAGGGCGAGGTCGTCGCGCGCATCACCCCCGCCCCGCGGTTGACGCCGCTGTGCCTCGACGAGCCCGGCGCGCTCAAGCGCATCACCGGCGTCTCCGCCGTCGCCAACCTCCCGCTCTCGATCGCCGAGCGCCAAAAGCAAGCCGCCCTCGCGCTCCTACAATCCAAAGGTCACACGGCCGACATCCGAGTCCAAAGCGCCCCCGCCGTGGGCCGAGGGACCGCCTGCTTCCTCAAGGCTGTGTTGGAGCGAGGCGCCGCGGGCTTCGCCGCCCTCGGCGAGATCGGCAAACGCGCGGAAACCGTCGGCCGCGAAGCCGCCGAAGCGTGCCTAGCCTTTTTGAACACCGGCGCCTCGGTCGACAAACACCTCGCCGACCAACTCCTCCCCTACCTCGTCTTAGCCGAGGGACCATCGAGTGTGACGACCGAAGAGGTGACGTCCCACCTGCTGACGAACCGGTGGGTGATCGGGCACTTCGTGGACCGCGAGGTCCGGGTGGAGGGAGCATTGGGCGAGAAGGGGCGGATCATCGTGGCGTGATTGGATTGGAATTTCCCGTCCCGATCCGGCATAATGCCCGCAAGCCGTCGATAGATCCCCCCTTTGAAAAAGGGGGGCAAGGGGGGATTTGCCCCAAAAGGTTTTGCCCATGCTCCCCTACAATCCCAACCTCACACCTCCCGCCCGCCGTCTTCGAAAGGAGATGACCGACGCCGAGCAGCTCCTCTGGTCGCGACTGCGCCGGAAGCAGATTCTCGGTGTGCAGTTCTATCGACAAAAGCCTCTTGGAAGTTTTATTGTGGACTTCTATGCGCCCAAGGCGAACCTGGTGGTGGAAGTGGACGGATCGCAACACGGGGATGCGGATCATGCCGGAAGAGACGCGGAGCGCGATGCGTATCTCGTGGCTCGGGGGTTACATGTGATTCGATTCAGTAACGCGCAGGTGCTGCGGGAGGTCGGTGCGGTGACGGAGGCGATTTATCGGGCGATAGCGGGAAATCCCCCCTTCCCCCCTTTTTCAAAGGGGGGAACTGAACAGGGGCCATGAGTGTCAACAAGTCAAATCTGACCCTCAGGCCCATCGGGCGAGCGGCGCCGGCATCACATACACGAGTCCGTGCCGCAGCGGGCCATTCGCGAAGCCAGACCCCGCGCGGGTATCACCAGGCCGGTTGGGCCCCACACGTTAAGGTATGGCTTCGCCACGCATCTTCTGGAGGCAGGCTATGACATTCGTACAGTCCAGGAGTTGCTCGGCCACCGCAACGTCAAAACGACGATGATCTACACCCACGTGCTGAACCGCGGAGGCCGTGGCGTGCAGAGTCCTGCGGATCGGTTACTCGGCGAATCCGGCGGGGGGCGTTAGGACGCACGATATGCGTGCTAACACACTTCAATTTTTGCGTGAGATACCTGTCGTAAGCACTGGATTAGAACGAGATACTTCGCTATATTGTGGTTGCGCGTCATGAGCGATTACCAAGCGCTCCACGCTCGTTTTGCAGAAATGATTGGGACGTCGAATTATAGTTCGGCCCCAATAATTCAGGATGGGCCAATCAGGAGTGATCTGATGGCGGAACTCAGTCGGTTGTCCGAACTCGCCGCGTTGGTTGCAGATTTTGAACAGATCGACGGATCGATAGTTGCCGCCGTGAGGGCGGGCCATCTGGACGTAATAGAGAACGCAATGGAGGCCAAGAAGAAGGTTAAGAGGTACATGGCCGACTGCGGTCCTCTTAATGTGGCCCCTAACCTTGCAATCAAGCTGAAGAAAATTCGAGACAATTATGGATACACGATAGATCGTGTTATTGAGGCTGTCGAACGCACCACTGGAACCCAGATGTCCCAGGAGTCCGAGGAAGGTATCGACTATATCGAGGCGTTGTTCAGCCGGGGAACTGCGGACTATGTCGACGATAGTTTCTATAGAAGAAAGAACCAAATCGGCACTCTGGTGGTCAGCCAATCTCTCCCAGACCACTTCGGTCACCATTTCGACAATCTTCGCGAATGTTACGCGCTTGGGCTCTTTAATGCATCTGTTATCTACTGTCGAGCCGTTATCGAAACGGGGTGTTTTGAATCGCTTCGCCGTAGGGGCAGGTTGAACCGGGACCACAAAGTTGACGACATCCGCGAGTTCAGTCTCAAGGCGTTAATGCGGGACGTGAAACCGTTCGTCAAAGTCAACTTTGACAAAGCCGACGCGGTGATCAAGAAAGCGGACGAAGTCCTTCACTCAAAGCGAAAGAGGATCATGATTTCGGAGCAAGAGGCGTTTGATGCCATCCAAGACACCATTGCTATGGTGGAGGAGTTGTTCTCCGGCGGTCAAGCGAAGACTCGATGAAAAAATGGCCGAACAAAGTGCTGGAGCGGACGCGCCGATAGCAGGCGCGCCTCTCAGCACCGAGCGTTGGGCTTCACAGGGCGCGATTTTTCGTAGATCAACCATTCAGGGGAGTGAACGCAGATATGAGATTCCGCATCGCGTTGGTGTTTGCGGCCATGCTGTCCGGATGCGCTGGTTTGAATCCAGCTGACAAGAACGCTCAAAAAGAATTCACGTACGACTTCACCGTTCAGGGCAAGTCTCAGTCCCAGCTCTGGCATAGTGCACGAGACTACTTTGCCGAGGTGTACGGTGATTCTCGATCTGTTTTCCGTATCATGGATAAAAATGATGGAACCATTATTGGAAAGGGTCTAGCACCCTGGTCCTTAGCAGGAAACAACTGTCAGACTGAATATCATATTCGTTTCGCGGCGAAAGAAGGCAAGGCCAGACTTCAGTTCGAACTAATTGAGGGCGTCCCACCTCTGAGCCCGTGCGGAGGATATCCCTGGCCGTCAAGAGATGGCTACGACCAGATCGTTGCGTCCTTCAAGAAAAGCGCACAAAGTCTGGAGGCGGCACTCAACGGAGCCGGTTCTAGTAGCAAGCTCAAAGACTTTTGAATGCCCAACAAAGCGCTGGAGCGGACGCGCCACTAGCAGGCGCGCCCCTCAGCGCTGGCGTTATGCCCCATTACTTGGACACACCGGTGGCCACAGAGGAAACCCCGACCGACAAACCTTCCGGAATACGCCGACTGATCGATGCCGGAGCTGAGATTGCCGGAGGCGCAATAGGGGGCGCACTCGGCTTCTTGGCCGCTGGCCCAGCCGGCGCAGCCGTTGGTGGAGCTGGCGGTGCAGCGGCTGCCGCCGTGCTGAAACACATCGGCGGGGAAGTCTCTGAACGCGTACTCAGCCCGAGAGAACAGGTGCGCGTCGGTGGTGTACTGGCACTTGTGGCCGCAGAGGTCCAGCAGCGGGTGAAGCAAGGTGAACATCCTCGCACAGACGGTTTCTTCGAACCGAACAAAGACGGACGCAGCGACGCTGACGAAGTCGCTGAGAGTGTGCTGCTTAAGAGCCAACGCGAAGCCGAGGAGCGCAAACTTCCTTATATGGCGCACCTCTTCGCGAGTATCGCGTTCGACTCGTCCATCAACGCTCATATGGCACACCAGCTGCTAAAAGCCGCTGAACAACTCACCTTCCGACAACTCTGCTTGCTGAGGATCAGCGCCATTCGTGGGCAACTCGGTCTTCGATCCACTGACTACCGGAATCAAGGCAACTTCGACAAGGAGCTCTATCAGGTGCTGTATGAGTGCCACGACCTCTACAACCGCGGGTTCGTCGCCTTTGGCGGAACGGCGGGCTTCGGTCCGACGGATGTACTTCCTGCGCAAATGAATCCACAAGGAATCGGCGCAGACTTGCACAACTCGATGAAGCTCGCGTTAATCCCTATGGAGCAACTGATGCCCATCGCCGCCCGTCTGCGATGACGGGGCATAACCACGCATTGGAGGCGACGCGCATGACGCCGCGCGGCTCAACGCGAACGTTAGGCGTCAGGTAGAGGGAGGGCAGCGAGATGCCATATTTTGTTCGAATTGGCGCAATTCCGGCAAACGTATACGGCGTCGGGTCACGGGGATATCATGTGTTTCGGCGAGCCAAGAAAGTGATGGTCCGATGGGGCGCCGTTGAAGTCCGGCCAGGGCGACGATTCTATTGGTTGGGGACACAAGAGAAGGAGTATCCACACCGATCACTTCATGCCGCTCGCGAACGACTTAGAAGCGAAATTGAGCGCCGCGTGACGCGGGAGAAATATTCCCGATTGCCCAAGGGACAGAAGATCCACTATGCATCGTCTTACGCCTAACTTTAGGTGCTGCGGACGGGCCGCCAGCATCGCGCGTTGCTCAAGCATCGCGGTGGCCCGCCGCAGACCAAGACGTTAGACGGTGAAAGACCTTTCTTCCCGCTCACCATCCGGATCAAAGCAATGACACCCGACAGACAACAACTTGAGCAGCTACTGGCAGCGCTACCGGAGCGCTCGTTGCGCAGCACACTCTTCAACCTTGCGCACGCATACGCCCGAGCTGCGGATACATCTTGGAATAACTTGGGCGCATCCAAGGACGCTGATTTCGCCGCGCCCGCAATAATGTGTCAAAGCTTCGCGATTGAGTTGCTCCTGAAGTTCTTCTTGGCGCTCGATCACCCGCTGGCCAAAACCATCGACGATCTCAAGGCTGCCGGCGTGAAACTACGGTGTCACAAGTACTCTGAACTCTATGACCAGCTCACGTCGGCAGCCAAGGACAAGATTGCCAACGCGTATACGACCCTCTCGGGAAAGCAGACCGATGCCACTGGATTCCGACACGCACTCATTGCTCAAGGAGACGACCCATTCGTCTATTGGCGCTACGTCTACGAAAGAACATCTGGGTTCTCATACTTTGACCGTCAAGCCTTTGGTTTTATCACTGACGCATTAGGAAAGGCCGCCGAGAGCGAAAGGAAGGCGGCGCCGAACGCATGAAGGCGTTTCCGAGGTCGCGAGAAACGCCGTCTAACCCTTCCATCGAACGGACACACAACGGCGGGGCACAATGTCCCGCTCCGTCAAGAGCGGTGCCGCCGTTGTGTGCCGCTCATCTCAAATGTTCGGCGTGTTGAGAGAATGAGCCAGTCCCCGAAGCTCCGGACCTCCACACCTCTGAGCATCCCCCACCGCCTCTCCGGTACAAAACAGAAGCGATGTGGAAGAGGCGATACGTCGACGAGGAGCAGCATGAAACTCATTCTCTTTCTCGGGGCCGGAGTCTCTGTGCCGTCTGGCCTGGAGACTGTTGACCGACTAACAAGGAAGATTCTTCGTTCCACCTACCATCAGAATGTCGACAGGACCTTCAGTCCTGGACCTCAAACAGACCAGGCGCTACGACAGTCAGACGTCACGCTGCGCGTTCGGACATTTCTGCGATGTCTCAGCAGGTATGACGAACGCGGCAGCAAGCACGCTGTATATCGCCGTGGCGCGCCGACTTATGAGGACCTCTTCTCTCTGTGTCAAGAACTGTGGCTTTGGCACATCGGGCTGACTGATAACTCGATCTCTACGTCATTCGTGGAGTCGATTGAGCGTGTTGCACGCCCATTACTGAAGGGAAGGAGCCTTAAGACTCGGATACGTGATCTCGGCTCTCTCGCTGGGAATGCCTGCGTCTTTATGGAATCAGCAGTGGCCGCAGCGCTTCAGTCTCAACGCGTGGCTGGGTTCGAACTGCTTCTAGAGCTGACCACGACCCAAACAATCGAACAGTTGAATATCGTCACGCTGAATCACGACACACTTGTCGAGCAGTATCTGACTCAGAACGGTGTCGCTTTCGTCGATGGGTTCGGTCCCCGCGATGGCGACGTCCGCTGGTATGACGATGGTGTCTATGATTCCGGCCAAGCCAGAGTAAGGGTATTTAAGCTCCACGGTTCCGTGAATTGGCGCGAGTTCGTCGGAAGACTCCGGCTGGCCATTGTCCTTGGACCCGACATGGCGCAAATTGCAGACGGTGAACAGAGGCAGCTGAATCTCGATCGTCGCACGCCATCATTTCTATCAGGTGTGAACAAAGCGATCGCCTATCAACGTGGAATCTACGCCGACGCCCATTTTCGATTTCACGAGGTGCTCCGTCAATGCACAGTCATGGTGATGTCAGGTTATGGATGGGGCGATACCGCCATCAACTGGAGGTTAGATACGTGGTTAGATCAAAACAAGCGCAACACCATAATTCTGCTGCATCCTCATCCGGATGAGATAGCTCAGCGGTCAGTAATCGTCGGGAGGGCTTACGATTACTGGACTCAGGGCGGGCAGCTGCGTTTGGTGCCCAAGTGGCTATGCGAAACATCAATGCGCGACATTGAGGGGGAAGTGCATTCCGCTACCGCGTCTAGAACCTGAGGACGAATGCATTCTGCGACGTAGCATGACGAGGGCGATGAATCCCAAGCGGCCGGATCGGATGCAATCAGGCCCCAAGGGGGACGTAGGGCCGAGTCGGCCGAGTCTCACCAGCTCATTGTGGCGCAAGGGCTCCACAAGGCCGAAGCAACAGGGGACGAGTTGAGGTGAAAGGAGGACGAGGTGGGTGCGAATCGTGCAAAGGTCGGTCACTCTGACAGAAAGGCCGAACAAAAGAATGCAGCCGACGCCAAAGGACGGCGCGGCTGATTCTTGGCGTTCGACCTATGGAGAATGCGACCTCGTCCTCGCAGAGGGACCATCGAGCGTGACGACCGAGGAGGTGACGTCCCACCTGCTGACGAACCGGTGGTGATCGGGCACTTCGTGGAACGTGAGGTCCGGGTGGAGGGAGCGCTGGGCGAGAAAGGACGCATCATCGTGGCGTAACCGGACTGGAACGCTCCGAGAGATCGACGATCCCCATTCGAGATGGGGCATGATTGACTTTGTCCCCCCTCATGCGTTTCACTCCAGACGAATGGCCGCGGACGACGCCGCTCCTGGTGACTGACGATGAAGAACGTGCTGACGATGATTCTCGCGGGCGGTCGGGGAGAGCGACTGCATCCCTTGACCGCACACCGCGCCAAGCCGGCCGTGCCGTTCGGCGGCAAGTATCGGATCATCGACTTCACCCTGAGTAACTGCATCAACTCCGGCCTGCGCCGGATGATCGTATTGATTCAATACAAGTCCCACTCGCTTGATCGACACATCCGCCGAGGGTGGAACATTTTTAGTCCGGAACTCGGCGAGTACGTGACCTCCCTCCCGCCTCAACAGCGGATCAATCAAGACTGGTACAAAGGCACGGCGGATGCCGTCCATCAGAACTGGTTCATCGTGGAGGATGAACACCCCGACTTTCTCCTGATCCTGGCCGGCGATCACGTCTACAAGATGAACTACAAGGCGATGTACAGCTTCCTCCAACAGAAGCAGGCCGACGTGGTCGTGGGCACGATCGAATATCCCACCGTGGACGCCTCCAACTTCGGCGTCATCGGCGTCGACGGCAACGCACAGATCACGCGATTCGATGAAAAGCCGCGCGTCCCGGTTCCCCTGCCCCACGATCCCAGCCGCGCCTTATGCTCGATGGGTATCTACCTTTTTCGAACCTCGTCCTTGCACAAGTATTTGATGGCCGATGCGAAGCGTGAGACCACCCACGATTTCGGGCGAGACATCATTCCCGATATGATCGGCAATCTTCGCGTCTTCGCATACACCTTCCGCGATGTGAACCACAACGCGTTCACGTACTGGCGCGATGTCGGCACGATCGACGCCTACTGGGAAGCCAATATGGATCTCGTGTCGGTCGATCCGCTGTTCAATCTGTACGATCAGTACTGGCCGATCCGAACCTATCAGGGACAGCACCCGCCGGCCAAGTTTGTCTTCGCGGAAGAGGACGCCGGCGGCCGGTTGGGCGTTGCCGTCGATTCGATTGTGTGCGGAGGCTGCATTGTAAGCGGCGGGCGGGCGCAGAACTCGGTGCTCTCTCCCAACGTCCGCGTCAACGAGCACGCCGAGGTCCGTGAGTCGATCCTGATGGAAAACGTGGTGATCGGCGCGGAGAGCCGGATCCGGCGGGCCATCATCGACAAGGATGTCACGATCCCTCCGAAGACCACCATCGGGTACGATCTCGACGTCGATCGTCGGCATTTTACGGTGACTGACTCGGGGATCGTCGTGATCTCAAAAGGTATGAAGCTCAACACCCAGTGAATCCCTCTTCTTGATGGCCGTCACTCCGCAATACCGAGATTACGTGGTCGAGCAGCTTGCGTGCGTCGGCCGGGTTGCGGCGAGGAGCATGTTCGGCGGCGTCGGGCTGTACCTGGACGGCGTGTTCTTCGGGCTCATCGCGCACGACGTGCTGTATCTGAAGGTGGACGATGCCAATCGGCCCGCGTACGAAGCCGCGGGCATGGCGCCGTTCAAGCCGTACCCGAACAAGCGCACCACGATGCCGTACTACGAACTGCCGGCCGAGGTGCTGGACGACCCCGATCAACTGCGCGAGTGGGCGAGGACGGCGTGGGACGCGGCGAATCGCCGAACCGGAAACACGACAAAGCCGAACCCGTCCCGCCCGAGCGCGGCGCGACGATCCCGTCGCTGATTCGCGCGGCGCTCGCGGCGGGACCGAAGACGGCGCGGGAGCTGTCCGGCGAGCTTCACCTCGCCGAGCGCGAGATCGTGCGGCACCTCGATCACCTCGAACGGTCGCTGCGAGAGACGGACGCCCGCCTCGTCGTCGAGCCACCCGCGTGCCTTTCGTGCGGTTTTGTCTTTCGCAAACGCGAGCGGTTGAGCCGCCCCAGCCGCTGTCCTATGTGCCGGGGCGAGCGACTGACGTCCGCGCGGTTCGCCGTAGAACCGGTCGCAAAGCGATAGCATCGGTCATCACGGCTCGACCTCCCGCGTGCGAAATCGCTTCGTCCGAAACACCTCTTCCCGGTCGCGCTCCTCCAGCGCCAGCCGAATCTCCCGGACCTGATGGGAGAGCGTGGGCAGGACGACCTCGTTCAAAGCGTTGATCCGCCTCGTCGTCCGCTTGATTTCGCCGCCCAACCGCTTCAGCAGAATGTGGGGCGAGAGATGTTCGAGGATGAGGTCCAGGGCGTGCTCGAACGCGCCCGCCGCGACCTCGACCTGCGCCGGCGCGCTCCCCGCGTCCGCACGCTGGACGAGCGGCCGATACCGCACGTCCGGCACCCGCACGCCCCACACGTTGCGCGCCTCGATCTCGACCGAGACCGGACTGGGATGCCGCAGGGCCGCCGACACGAGGGCACTCCGGCCTTCGCGTCCCCACGCCACGACCACGCGATCCGTCGCCTCGCGCATCGCGGCGTCGACCGCGTCCCGGCCCGCCACGACCCGCTTCATCACGGTGAGGAACTCCCGCACCAGCGCGTCGCGCTTGCCCCGCAGCAGGTCCAGGCCGCGCCGGGTGATCTCGATCCGGCGCCGGAGCGTGGTCAGGTTCGTGCGAGTGGGGCTCGGCCGCTCCACTACGCCCCTCCCCCGCCCCCGGGCCGATGGCGACGGATCGCCTCGGGCGAGAGCCGCGTCAGCCGCTCGCGGGGGACCGGCCCCAGGAGCCGCCAGCCGATCTCGAGCGTCTCAGCGATCGACCGCTCCTCCCGGCCCTGGTGGATCAGCTCACGCTCGAACCGGTCGGCGAAGTCAACGAGCGGCCGGTCCGCCTCGCCGATCCCCTCCTTCCCGACGATCGCCTCCATCCGCCGCAGGTCGCGTCCCTGGGCATACAGCGCGTAGAGCTGGTCGGCCCACTCCCGGTGATCCTCACGCGTCTTCCCCGCCCCGATACCGTGGTTCATCAGGCGCGACAGCGACGGCAACGGGTCGATCGGCGGATAAATCCCCCGGTGATGGAGGTCGCGCGAGAGCACGAGTTGACCCTCGGTGATGTAGCCGGTGAGGTCGGGGATCGGATGGGTGAGGTCGTCGTCGGGCATCGTGAGGATCGGCAACTGCGTGATCGACCCCGGCCTGCCCTTGATGCGGCCCGCGCGCTCGTAGATCGTGGCGAGATCGCTGTACATGTAGCCGGGATAGCCGCGGCGGCCCGGCACCTCGCCGCGGGCGGTGGCGATCTCGCGGAGCGCCTCGCAGTAGTTGGTCATGTCGAGGAGGACGACCAGGACGTGCAGGCCGCGGCGGAACGCGAGGAACTCGGCGCAGGTCAGGGCCAGTCGCGGCGTCATCAGCCGCTCGATCGCGGGGTCGTCCGCAAGGTTGAGGAACATCACGGTTCGCTCGGCCGACGCGCCGAACTCGTCGAGGAAGAAGGACGCCTCGCGGAACGTCACGCCCACGGCGGCGAACACCACCGCGAACGCGTCGTCGCCCGCGCCGTCGGCCACGCGCGCCTGCCGGACGATCTGGGCGGCGAGCTCCTTGGCGGGCAACCCCGCGCCGGAGAAGATGGGCAGCTTCTGGCCGCGGACCAGCGTGTTCAACCCGTCGATGGTGGAGACCCCGGTCTGGATGAAGTCCGACGGCCGGTCCCGCGCCACCGGGTTGATCGGCGCGCCGCCGATCGCCGCGCGCGCCTCGGGAATCACCGGCGGCAGACCGTCGATCGGCCGCCCGGCGCCGTCAAACCGCCGTCCCAGCACGTCGCGCGACAGGTCGATCGCGGCGGCCTCGCCGGTGAAACGGATCCACGTTCCCTCAACCCCGATCCCGATCGTCTCCTCCAGCACCTGGACGAGCGCGTGCTCCTCCGACGCCTCGATCACCTGTCCCCGGCGCTCCTCGCCCGAGGGCAGGAGGATGCGGACGATTTCCCCGAGCGCGACCCGCGACACCCGCTCGACGAACAGCAGCGGGCCGGAGACGGAGCGGATTGTCCGGTACTCACGTGTAATTAAGTCATCCATGTTTCTCCTGGGAGCCTGTCCGAGTCATCGGGTGTTGGAGCCTGTTCAGGAATGCGCCAGATGCAAGGCGGAGGGAGGCCTTGCGCGCGGAGCGTACTGGGTCGTACGTGAGCACGCAAGGCCGACTGACAACGCCGCTCTAGCGTGACGGACGAATGCTGCTTCCCGAGATGGTCATTCATGGACAGGCTCCTAGCGCTCCATTTCTTCCATCAGCCGCGCCGCGTGGGCCTCGAAGTTCGATGAGGGATGGTCCTTGAGGCGGCTCATTGCCTCGAACAACGGCGAGGCCGTCAGCTCGTCGAGCGACGCCCCGGCGTCGAGCCGCCGGGCGGCGTGCGCCGCGAACGCGAGCATCAGCTTGAGCATCCCGAACTGCTTGGCCGGCGGACACGCGGCATCCACGTCCGAGAATGCGTGCTGGCTCAAGTACCCCTCGCGCAGGAGCTTACCCATCTCCAGCGCGAGGCGCTCCTGATCCTGGAGCGCGTCGGCGCCGACGAGTTGGACGATCTCCTGCAGCTCGGCCTCCCGCTGGAGCAGGCGGAACAGGTCGGCCCGCAGCGACGCCCACTCGGCGCCAACCTCTCGCGCAAACCAGCCCGCAAGGTCGTCCACATACAATGAGAAACTCCGCCGCCAGTCGACGGCGGGGAAATGCCGGCGGCGCGCCAGGTCGGCGTCCAGCGCCCAGAGCGCGCCGGCCACGCGGATCGACGCCTGGGTCACGGGCTCGGAAAAATCCCCGCCGGGCGGGGAGATCGCGGAGACGATCGTCACCGCGCCCCGGCGCTGGGGAGATCCCTGGCACTCGACCACCCCGCCGCGCTCGTAGAACTGGCCCAGCCGCGAGGCAAGCGACGTGGGGTAGCCCTCCTCCCCCGGCATCTCGCCCAGCCGCGCGGCCAGCTCGCGCAACGCCTCGGCCCAGCGCGAGGTGCTGTCGGCCATGAGCGCGACCCGGTATCCCATGTCGCGGTAGTACTCGGCGATCGTCACCCCCGTGTAGATCGACGCCTCGCGCGCGGCCACCGGCATGTTTGACGTGTTGACCACCAGGACGGTGCGCTCCATGAGCGGGCGGCCGCCGGCCGGGTCAATCAGCCTCGGAAAGTCCGCGAGCACCTCGGTCATCTCGTTGCCCCGCTCCCCACACCCGATGTAGACGATGATGTCGGCGCGCGCGAACTTGGCGAGGCTCTGCTCGACGATGGTCTTGCCCGTCCCGAATCCGCCCGGCACGATCGCGGTGCCGCCCACCGCGACGGGGAAGAGCGTGTCGAACACGCGCTGGCCGGTGAGGAACGGCTCGCGCGGGGGTAGGCGGCCGGCCACGGGGCGGGGCCGACGGACCGGCCACCGCTGCATGAGGCTCAGCGCGCGGCCGTCGGCCAGGTGCGCGACGGCTTCGGTCACCGTCACATTCCCCGCGCGGATGTCGGCGAGCGTGCCCGACACGCCCGGCGGGACCAGGATGCGATGGACGACGCCCGCGGTCTCGCGGACCGAGCCGATCACGTCGCCGGGCGCGACCGCCGCGCCGGGCCGCGCCGCGGGCTCAAAATCCCACCGCGCGTCCCGTGACAGCGCCGGGATGGACGCGCCCCGGGCGATCGACTCGCCCTGCGCCTCGGCCAGCCGGGGCAGCGGCCGCTGCACGCCGTCGAACACCGACCCGAGGAGGCCGGGGCCCAGCTCCGCCTGGAGCGGCTCGCCGGTGTCGACCACCTCCTCGCCGACCGACAGCCCCGTCGTGTCCTCGTACACCTGGATCGTCGCGGCGTCGCGCTCCAGGCGCACGATCTCGCCCGCGAGGCCGAGCCGCCCGACCGTGACGAGGTGGTACATCGCCGCGCCGGCCAGGCCCTTCGCCACCACGGTCGGGCCGGCGATCTTGACGATCCGCCCCTCTGGCGTGACGCTAGATAGTTGCCTCGCGGTCACCTCGTGATCTTGAGCTGGTGGCCGATGGCCGCCCTTAACACGCGGGCCAGGTCGCGGTCCTCGCGCGCGCCCTCCCGGCGCATCCGGATCATGGGGATCGGGAGCAGGATCGGCCGGTCGGAGTCCTCGACCCGCCGCCGTTCCTTGTCGGTCAGGCGGTCGAGCACGGCGTCGTCGAACAGCACCACGCCGGGCGCCGCCCGCGTGAGCGCGTCCAGCACCAGCGCCCGCGCCTCCTCGACCGTCGCCGCCTCGCGCGTTGCCGCGCCCGCCAGGCGAAAGCCCAGCGCGGTCCTCGAATCGCCGATCACGAGCACGCCGGCGATCATACGGTCGCGGGGAGGGTCAGCACCTGGCGAATCGCCGACGCGTCCAGGCCGTACGCGACCCCGTGGGCGATCATCCGCAGGGTGCGCACTTCGTCCACCTTGCGTTCGACGTAGCCGATGACGAGGCCGAACCCCAGCGGGTCGGGACGGCACGAGGCCTCGACTCGATGGATCACGTTGCGCCGGATCTGCGGCTCCAGAAGGGCGAGCGGCGGGTGGGGCGCGCCGCGCGCGATCGACACCGGGCCGTACCGGGTGTGTGACACCAGGTCGGCGACGCGCTCCCAGTCGTCGGCGCGGAGAAGGCGCCGGAACAGGTCGCGGTCGACCTCGGCCCCGCCGGGGACGAACGCCTCGTCCGCAATCGTTCCGCCACGGCCTTCCTGGCGCAGCCGTATCGCCGCGAGCAGGTTGCGCTCGTCGATCACCCACCCCAGATACGAAAGGACCGCCCGGTCGCTCTCGTCCCGCGGGTCCAGCATCGCGCGAGCGGCGTCGTGAGACCAGTGGTCCAAGGCCGACTCCACCGCGATCAAGTCGAGGCGATCCTCGTCGACCGCCCCGCCATGCGCGTTAAACGGCACCAATAAGCGGCCGTTGAACGGCATCAATAAGCGGCCGGCGACCGCCGCCTTGAGCGGCCTCGCCGCGGGATGCCGCCAGAGGATGAGCGTTTCGACCATCGCATGGATCGACGGACGGCGGGCCAACTCGGCCAGCGCGGGCTCGTCGGACCAGCCGATGGGCGCGAGCCCGGCTAGGATCTCCTCGACGGAACTCCCCGCCCGCCGGCCCCTCAACAACGTCTTGAGGTTTTCAACCTCCCACCGCCCCAGGAGCGCGTCCATCAGCTCCCGCCATCGGCCGCGGCACGCTCCCCGCAGCGCCGCGACGTTCGCGCGCAGTTCGCGCCGGAGCCCCTCCTCGATCGCGCCCGCGTCCGCCCCTCCTCCCGCGCGCTCGATCGGCGCGCCGTACGGCGTGCCCTGGAGCAGCCGAGCGACGCAGGGCGCGTCCCCGCACGCGAGGAGGTCGGCGAACCGCCGCGCATCGAGCAGGCGTCCGCGCATCGCCCGGACCCTGGCCGCGACGTACGGGTCGTCAGCCACGGGACGGCTCCTCGGACGAATCCGTCAACCACAACCGCTCAAGGTCAACGACCAACTCGCCCTTCAACCGCTCCAGGCGGGAACGAAAACTGTTGCGGTATCGGATCCGCCCACCGGCTGCCGCCACCTCCAGGCCGCAGCGCAGGCCGTCTCCGGGAACGGCCTCCCACGTCAACCCGCGGCGCGCGAACAGCGGCCGCCACGCCTCGGCGTCCCGCTCGTCGACGACCGCGCGGACGGGATCGGGAAGCGGCTCGGCCAGCGCCTCGTCGGCTAACCGGTCGAGCACCGCGGCGTAACTTGGGCCGCTCGCGAGAGCGGCGAGGCGATGCTCGGCTTCGGCGAACGCCTCGTCTAGCGCGGCGTGCCTCGCCGCCAGCCGCGCGGCACCGGCGCGCAGCCGGGCCTGGGCGAAGACGTCACGCCGTTCGCGCTCCCGCGCGGCGGCGGCGTGTCGCGCTCGACGGGTGGCCGCGTCGTCGGCCTCCCTCGCCGCCCGTTCGACCAGGTCGCGGGCGGCGGCTTCCGCGCCGACCTCGATCTCACGCGCCTTCGATTCGCCCTCCGACAGCAGGGCCTGGATCAACGCCTCGTAGCCCACCCCGTCTCCCTCACCTCAACCCGAACATCAGCAGGATCGCCACCGTGAACCCGAAGATCGCGAGCGTCTCAGGGATCACCAGAAGGATCAAGACAGTGCCGAACGTCTCCGGTTTCTCCACCACCGCCCCGACCGCCGCGGCCCCGATCCTCGCCTGGGCGATCGCCGTGGCCAGCGCCGAAAGGCCCATCGCAAGCCCCGCTCCGATCGCAATCAATCCCATCTCCATGCGCGCTTCCCTCCTGTGTCAGCTCACCCCGACCGACCCGTCGTCCATCGCCTCGACGGCCGCTTATTGATGCCGTTCAACGCGACGAAACGGTCGGTACTCCCGCCCACCGGACTGAAAAAAGTTCTCGAAGAACTCGACGTAGTGCAGACGCAGCGCTTGGATCGACGGCGAGACGACCGCGAAGACGAGGTTGAGGCCGTGCACGAGCGCGCCGATCGCCACTGCCGCGAGGACGTGGCCGCTCATCGCGCCCAGCAGATTTGCCGCGAGAGCCAGCGCGGCCGACGCCACGCCGATGCCCATCAACCGCAGGTAGGAGAGGACGTTTACCAGGTTGTGCAGCTCCATGAAGGCCTTGGCCTCCCTCGACGCCGCCAACAGGAGGACGCCGAGTCCCGCCGCGCCAGCCGCCGGCCACCGCGTCCACGCCGGGATCACGCGGAAGGCCCCGGCTATGAGCGCGACCGCGCCCAGCAGGATGCAGAGCCCCCCCAGCTTGCTCAGGACGTCGGACCTTCGCCCCGCCCGAACCGCCGTCGCGATCCCCAGGCCGATGCTCAGGCCGACGTGGAGGACGCCGACGCCCGCGGTCGCGGCGAGCATGACGGGGAACGCGTGCAGGCGATCGACCAACAGCGGCGCGATCCCCCATCGCTCGCCCAGCGTGCCGAAGCACTCGCCGTAGAGGACGCCGAACACGATCGTCCACGCGCACGCCCAGACCCCGATGCGGACGGCGGGTCCCGCGACGGGATGGCGGGGCCATCGCTGCCGCACCCACCCCAGCGCGGCCAGAAGGATCACGCCGTAGGCTACGTCGCCCACGATCATCCCGAAGAAAAAGGGAAACCCCACGGCGAGGAACGGGGTCGGGTCAATCGTCCCGTAGCGGGGCAGCGAGATCAGGTGGACGAGGCGCTCGAACGGCGCCATCCACCGGGCGTTGGACAGGGCGACCGGCACGCGGGCGGAATCGGAGGGCAGCGTCTCCGTCGTGTCGACCACCACGCGGCCTCCCGTCTCGCGCCGCAGGCGCTCCCGCAGGCCCGCCACCGCGTCTCGCGGCGCCCAGCCGTCGATCAGGAACGTCAGCTCGGTCTGGTAAAACCACGCCATCGCCTCGATCTGGCTCAACCGGTTCGCCAGCGCCCGGTCGAGGGCCTCAAGCCAAGACCGTCGATGCCAGCTCAATGACTGAAGGGCCGCGTCGAGGCGGGCGAGCGCGGCGGGGAGTCGCACCCGCCGGTTGAGGACAACGGCGACCGCCCGGCCCCACGGCTTGTCGGCGAGCGACGCGGGCACCGGCATCTCGCCTAGACCCTCCTCCCCGAGGGCGGCCCTGATCCGCGGCCCAAGCGATGCGGGCACGACCAGCATCCCCGCGGTAAGGGTCGGATCGACCTCGGCGGTCAACAGTTCGAAGCGATCGTCGGTCAACCGACCCAGCGCCTCGCGGACGCGCCCCAGCGTCTCGGGGTCGGCGCGCTCCAGCGTGATGCCGATGGACGCCAGGTCGCGGGACACGGGGAGGCGACGCACCAGCGGCGCCAGCGCCTCCATCACCCGTCCGTACCGCGACAGCAGCGAGAGCTCGTCCTCAACCAGTTTCCGCCGGCGGGTCAACTGGTCGAGCCGGCGCGTCACCGCCGCGAGCCGCGCCCGGTTCGACTCGGTGACCGCTTCGCCGGAGGGGTGTGCCGCGCCTGCACGCTCCGCGTCGGGACGTTCCGGCAACAGGAGCAAGCATCGGGTCACTTGGGCGCGCAGCCGATCGAGATCGACGTGCTCGCGCTCGATTGCGTCGTCGGCGGCCAGACGCGCGAGGGGCGACGCGCCGCCGAGCGCGGGCGCCGATTCGATGTGGACGACGCCCTCGGTGTGGAGGAGGTCCACGGTCTGTCGCAACAGCGATTTGGGCCCGACGCACCGGAGCCGGGACATGGGGACGATCACGGCCGCTCCCCCGCCGAACGATCCACGTTGGGCATGGGCAGGACGCGGCGAAGAATGAGGTCCGCGGCGGCGGCGCGCCTCGCGGCCGCGCGCGCCCGGAGCGCCCGCATCGCCTCCTCCGCGCGGGCGACGATCGCGTCGGCCTCCCGGCGGACCTCCGCCCGCGCCGCCTCGGCCAGCACGGCCAGCGCCTGAGCCGACCGCGCCTCGCTCTCGGCCCGGATGCGGTCGGCCTCCCACCGCGCCTCGGCGAGCTGCTCGTCCGCCCGAGCCTGGGCGGCGCTCAGCATCCGGCCGACCTGCTGCTCGGCGTCACGGATTGCGTCGAGGACAGCGTCCGCGGGACGATCGCCCTCGCTCATCCCGGCGGCCCCGGCGGCTTCGCGAACACGGCCTGCACCGTCCACAGGGCTTTCCGAACCTCGGAGGCGAACGTCTCGGAGATTCGATCTTGCCTTGGAACTGCGGTCAGATCGACGCCAATCTTCAAGGTGTCCTTGAATGTCTTCCCTCGAAACTGGCCGAGGAACGTCTCCTCTTTGAAACGCGGATCGTCTTCGGACTTGAGCACCTTCACGTTCGTGATTCGTCCCTTGAGATCGACCGCCACCGCCACCGACAGGGGTTGCTTCGTGCCCTCCACCCTGACGAACTGGGCGACCTCATACCGTTTACCCTGTGCGATCGCGAAATAAAACGTCGGCACGCGGTCGTCCTCGTTCAGCACCTCGCCGGTCTTGCTTTGCACCAACGCGATCTGCACGTCGTTCAAGCTCCCCTCGACCGCGCTGAAGGCCTCGGCTCCCGCAAACAACTCCTTGAGGGGCTTGTCGGGGATTGGAATTTTCCCGGCATCGGCCAGCCACTCGCCCGGCTTGTCCGGCGTGCTGCGCGGATCGCCGGGGTTGGATCTCGCCTGGATCTCCTCGAGATTGGACGCGCCATCCCCATCGGAGTCCCTCTTTTCAAGCTTGGCAAACGCCGGGAAGTTGGCGCCCGCTCTGAGGAAGGCCTTGCCATAATCACTGCTGGAGGAGCCGCCCCCTTGTTCATGGCAGAGGTCGCACGTGACCTTGTAGCCGTACTTCGCCTCGAACAGGCGGCGCGACGACGGCAGCGCGAACGAGTCGGCGACCCACGCCGCGAGGATGATCGCCGCGACAACGACGGACGCGACCGCGCGCCTAGGGCAGCGCCGCACCGAACGCCTCCCGGGCGAGCCACAACGCCTTTCGGACCCCGACGGCCACCGCCTGCGACGCCTTCTCCGCGCCGGCGACGGCCGTGACGTCCGCGCCGACCTTGAGCGGGTCGCCCGCCGTCTTGCCGGCGAACTGATCGAGGAACGCGGGTTTGGCGATCCGCTTATCCTCGCGGCTGGACGCGATGACCGCGTGGCGCACCTTCCCGTCCGCCCCGACGGCGACCGACAGTTCGATCGAGCCGTTCTCCCCCGCCTGATCGACGAACACGACAAACCCGATCTTCGCGCCCGCCTGATCGAAGGCCGGATAAAACGTGGGCGCCCGATTCTCCGCTTCCACCCGTTCCCCGATCGCCTGCTCCACCCGGCCGATCTGATCCGCGGAGAGGGTGAGCTGCCGCGACGTGAACCGGGCCGCCTCGGGAAACGCCTGGCTCAGGCGCTTCCCCGGCCAGCCCCGCTGATGGGCCAGGCCCGCGGCATCGGCCATCAACACGACGGCCAGCGCGATGAAACCATATCCGAGCAGCGAGCGGCGCATCGTCACTCCTTTCTCAAACATTCTCAAAACGTGAGGAGCATCTGGGCCACGACCACCGTTTCCATGTGCGCGTTGTGCCCCGACAGCGAGGCGTCGCTCACCAGGCCGACGAGCCGGAGCGTGGCTTGGTCCAAGGCGTTGTAGGTCACCCCGCCGGTGATGACGCCGTCGTCCGGGGTCTGGGGAAGGCCGTCTCGCCAGAGGTCGTACTGCAGCAGCAGTTTCAGCTTCTGCGGGATCACCGCGTAGTCGGCCCGCGCGTAGTACCCTCGCACATTCACGGCGGCGCCGGCCTCGTGGTCGTCGCCGACCGTCGCCTCCCCGGAGACATCCCACCGACCGATTCCGTAGCGAAGGTCGAGCGAGGCCCGGCGTTTGAGCACAACGCCACCGCGATCGAGCGAGCCGTTGGTCAGCATGTCGTCCATGTCGAACGACGGCCCGTTGACGAACCGGTAGGCCTGCCCCCGGAAGACCGACAATCCCGCCTTGATATCCCACGGCGACTCATACCCCAGACGGAGCGCCGTCGGGCGGTTGTTGTGCTCGGCCGGCGCCTTGATCTCGCCCATCGCCCCGCTGCTGACGAAGTCGGGCCCCATGAGCGCGGCCGCCGAGTAGTCGAGGTCGCCGTAGTAGCCCGACACCTCGATCCCCTTGTCCGAGATCATGCCGAGGTTCTTGTAGACCAGATTCCGCGCGGGGTTGGCGGGGGCGTCCGACACGGCGTCGATCCCGTACCGGAACCGGATCCGGCCGACCTTCACGGCGAGATCAGCCGGCAACCCGGGGAGGTTCGTGAAGATCGCGTAGACGAATCCATGGTCCTGCCCCACCACCGTCTCCACGTCGGACGTCAACAGAAGCTGCTCGGCGAGGATCGCGATGTTGTCGCCGATGTTGGTGGTGACGAAGAGCTCGTTCACGTGGATTCCCAGCGACGGTGAGTCGCCGTTGGTGGGAATGATGAACCGATAGTCGAGCGTGCCGCCCAGGTTGATGTTGCCGAACGGTCCCAGGCTGGTCGACGGCGGCGGAGGGGGCGGTGCGAGCGTGGGCGCTTCGAGTTGCAGCCCTTCATCCTCGGCGCCCCGTGCGACGGTTCCCCACGTCGCCAAGATGGCCCACAGCGCGTAGGCCACAACGAGACGCCGGCGCGTCATGCCGTCGCCCCTTCGCGACGTCCGGCCGTCCACAGCTGGGACAACGCGATGACGGTCATCGTCAGATACCCGACCTCCGAGGTCACTTCGCCCGCGAGCGCCAGCGCTTCAAACAGCGGCGAGACGTACTTCATCAGCCACCACGAGGCGATGTCGATCGGGCTGCCCAGCATCGTCGCCGTGATCAGGACGATCTTCCAGCTCTCGCGGATGCTGGTCAGCAGGAACACCGTGGCCACCACCAGGTGCATGACCATCGTCCCGAAGAGGTGCGCGTGCGTCATGCCGGCGAGCTTGCCGATCTTCATGTAAAAGAAATACTCCTCGGCCGACGCGTTCACCACCGACGACATGATGTACGCGGTGGTCATCCCGAAGACGTGGACCAGGCCGAAGATCAGGAGCGCCAGCGAGCACATCACCCGCGCGCTGCCGGACAGGTCGGCCACGGCGATCGGGAAGCGCAGCCGGTCTCCCCACCGCCAGATGGCGACCGCGGAAATGCCACCCACCAGCCCCGCGCCGGCGGCGATGGAGAAGAGCACCCACCCCCACATCCATCCCGAGGTCCTCGACGCCGCGACGGCGACGATGCTCTCTCCCGGAATCTGGGCCTCGCCGAACCCCAGTTCCTCTCCGGAGGGTGGCTCGGTGGACGCCGGCTGCGCCCGCGCGACGCCGAGCGACACGAGGATGAGCGCCACGCATGCGACGAGGACGGCGCGCGTCATCTCGCGCGTCCGTCCTTCGCGTCCCCCAGCGACCGGAGAAAAGCGACGAGCCGCCAGCGGTCGGTTTCGGCGAGGGTCTTCTCGTACGACGGCATGGCGCCGCCCCCGCGCGTGATCTTCCACCGCACCTCTCCGTCGGTCTGGCCATTGAGCGACGTCGTCATATCCGGCGGGCGGTGGGCAAGACCAGCCAACGCGGGGCCGTCGCCCTTGCCGGACGCACCGTGGCACGACGCGCAGAGGGTCGCGTAGAGCGTTCCGCCGGCTTCGACCGCCGCCGGGTCTCCCGCCAGCGGATTCTTCATCGCCCTCACTTCCGGGGGCACCTTGGACGGAATGTCGTGGGCCGCCGCCGACGCGGCCATCACCAACATCCCGACGGCGACGGAAATTGACGCCGCCCACTGCCGGTCGGTTGAAAAATCCCCCCATCCCCCCTTTGTCAAAGGGGGGTGAGAGGGGATTTCGTCATGCGCGGGTGAACCCATGTTCATGGGACCTTCTCCCGAACCGCTCCGCCGCGCAGCAGACGGCGGGCGACGCGCGCCGTCATCGTCGGCAGGATCAGCCATTGCAAGAGCGGCGCGAGCCCGGTGCCGATCCACGGGAGGCGCGGCATCGTCTCGGCGTAGCCCCACGCGCTCCAAGATCGACGTTCACCCACTCGCTCACCATGGTGTACCCCAGCCCCAGGCCGGTGAACGCGGCCAGGTCGCGGGGCCGAAGCGCCGTCACCCAGTATCGATTTCGGACCAGCCCCGTCGTGATCCAGTAGGCGACGAGCAGGATCGCCACGTCGCCCAATGTGCAGTGCAGGCGGGACACAAGAATCTTCTGGTAGGTCTTCCGTGCGACGTCGGCGTACAGGCCGGACTGCGCCATCTCCCAGAAGAAGTTGAGGAAGAATCCCGAGACGGCGATGGGCCACTCCGGGGTGACGGTGAGGCGCGCAGGGTTCACCACGCGCTCGGAACCTGTCCATGAATGGCCGTCTGCGGCGTTGCCGCTGTGCATCCGCTCCTCACGTACCCGCAACGTACGCTCCGGTGCGGTGCTCGCGGCGCCTTGCATCCGACGCATTCCTGAACAGGCTCCACTATCAAGCAATGCTCGGACACACTCCTAGCCGGCACTCGGGGGCAGCGTGGCGATCAAGATCCAATATTCCTGCACGGCGTTCACGACGCGCATGAAGTTGTCGAACTCGACCGGCTTTTGGATGTAGGTGTTGACGCCCAGATCATAGCTGCGGACGACGTCCTCCTCCCGCTGGGACACGGTCAGGACGATGACCGGGATCTGTTTGAGCTGGTCGTCCTTCTTGATCTGCTGCAACACCTCCAAACCCCCGACCTTGGGCAGGTTCAGATCCAGCAGGATCATGCCGGGCCGGGGCGACGTCGCCGGATCCTGGTACTTCCCGCGATGGTAGAGGTACTCGATCGCCTCCTCTCCGTCCCGCACGACCGTAAGTTCGTTGCGCACGCGCCCCTTGGCGAAGGCCCGCTGCGTGATCTCGATGTCCTGCACGTTGTCTTCCACCAACAGAATCTTGACCGGCTGGAGATTCTCGCTAATCATGGCTCCCGTTGCCTCTCTCGGTGCTACCCCTGCTTCGGAATGGTGAAGAAGAACGTGCTGCCGGCGCCCGGCTGCGATTCGACCCAGATCTTGCCCCCGTAACCCTCGATCACCGCCTTGCAGATCGCCAGTCCAGCCCCCGTCCCCTCGAACTCCTCCTGGGGGTGGAGCCGTTCGAAGAGATCGAAGATGCGCGCGGTGTAGCGGGGGTCGATGCCGATCCCGTTGTCCGCGACCGAGACGACCACGGCGTCCTTTTCCTCCCACGCGGCGATCTCGATGGTCGGCGGCGTCGATCGGTTAAACTTGATCGCGTTCGAGACGAGATTCTTGAACACTTCGCCCATCCGGGTGGGATCGCACCGGACGGTAGGCAAGGGCGACCGGACCCGAATCTCCGCCCCCGTGGCGTGGATCGAGAATTCCAGATCCTGCCGGACCCGATCCACCACCCGGTCGAGCTCCACCGTCTGGAACGTCGGCTCTTTTTTGGAGATCGACGCGAGCGTCAGCAGGTCGTGGATCAGGTCTTTCATCCGGACCGCCGCCTGTTTGAGGAAGCCCAGGTACCGCACGCCCTGCTCGTCGAGCTTGGTCCCGTAGTCCTCCAGGAGAAACCCGGAGAACGCCTCGATCCCCCGGAGGGGCTCCTTGAGGTCGTGGGACACGACGTGGAGAAAGTCGTCCATCTCCCGCATCTTCCGCTCGAGCAGCGCCTTCTGGACCCGCAGCTCTTCCTCCGCGCGTTTGCGCTCGGTCACGTCGCGGATGATGCTGATGACGAGCACACCCTCGTCGACCTTGAGCGGGCTGAGGCTGATTTCGATGGGGAATTCGCTCCCGTCCTTACGACGGCCGGCCAGGTCCAGACCGCTGCCCATCGGCCGCGTCCGCGCGTCCGCTCCGTACTGGTCCCGGTGCCCGCCGTGCCGGTCCCGGAATCGCTCCGGCACCAGCAGCTCGACGGGCTGCCCCAGCAGGTCGTCGCGAGAGTAGCCGAAGAACGTCTCGGTCTGGGCGTTGACGAGAACGATCCGGCCGCGCCCGTCGACGATCACGATGGCGTCCGGCGCGGCCTCCAACAGCCCCCGAAATCGCTCCTCCGCCCGCCGGTGCTCGATTTCCAAGCGCTCCAACCGACCCAGTCGCTCCCGGAGCGCGTCCATGTCCTCCATCACCGATTACCGACCACGGTGTCCGCTCGTTCCCCGCGCCTCCGGCGTCGGCCAGGCCGCCTCGTTGACCCCGATGGAAGTCCCCTTATATAATGAGGCACTCAGCATTCCCCACTGCATCGACCATTCAGGAAAGGGACATTCACCATGGACGAAGCCGCCATCCCCATCCTGCTGGTGGAGGACAACCCCGCCGACGTCGCGATCATACAGCGATCCCTGAAGAAAGGAAATCTCCACAATCCCGTGCGGGTCGCGCGGGACGGCGCTGAGGCCATCGACTGCCTGCACGACCGCGTGATGCAACCGGGGGTCCTGATCTTGGACATCAACCTCCCCAAGCTGGACGGCATGGAAGTCCTCAGAGCCGCCAAGCGGCTCGACCCCGAAACCGTGGCGGTGATGCTGACCTCCCACGCCTCGCTGCGGACGGCCGTGCAGTCGCTCCGGCGGGAGGGCGCCTTCGACTACATCGAAAAATCGAAGGACGACCTCCCCCAATTAGTCGAAGCCGTGCGCCTGGCCTTGAAGAAGCGGGCGCTGCAGCTCCAGACCCGCTGGGTGGTGCGGTCGCAGGCCGGCGGCGAACGCGTCATCGACATGGCACAGATCAAGGAACGGTTTGACCTCTCCGACCGGGAGATCGACGTGGTCAAGTGCCTCTGCCAAGGGGACACCAACAAGGAAATCGGCGAACGGCTGTTCATCAGCGACCTCACCGTGAAGGGCCACCTCAAGCACATCTTCCAAAAGATGAACGTCCACAACCGCGCCACGCTGGTGGCCACGATCCTCGCCGGCGCCGAGCCTCCGTCCTCCAACGGGGAACGGCCCCCGGCGCGTGAGCCTTCTTCCCCGCGCCGCGTGCGCACATGACGCCGGCACTGTGGCGCATTTTCCCGAAAAAGGCTATCCCCCGAACGGGGTGTTTTGACCGGGTTTGACGAGCCCGCCCTCGTCGTACTGCACTTCTTGGCCGCTGAACTCCGCCACCCGCGGGATCACGTGACCCCGCCCCTCGGATTACCCCTATATCTACATCTCCCGCACCGCGTCCGCCAACAGATCCGTCACGTCCAGCGCGTTGGACGCGTGGGGCACCGTGTTGCACGTCACCACGCGCGCCGCCCCCGCAGCCAGGAGATCGGCGTACGCGCGCTCGGCGAAGAGGGCGTGCACGCCGACGCAGATCGGCGCCGGCAACCCGGCGCGCGTCAGATGTCCCACGGTTTCGATCATCGTGCGACCGGTTGAAATCAGATCATCCACCACCACCGGCGTGCGGCCGCGCCACTGTTCGACCTCGGGAGAGGAGACTTGGACGTCCCGATCGCCGCGGCGAGTCTTGGTCAACACCACCCACGGCGCGCCGGCCTCGTCCGCGACGGCCTGCACCCATTGCGCGCTTTCGCCGTCGGGCCCCACCACCACCGGCGAGGGGACGTGGCGTCGAATCCATTTGGCAATGAGAGGAGCCGCGCGCGCCACGCGAGTCGGAATCGAGTACACCTCGGCGAGCGACCGGCGCCGGTGCAAATGCGGATCGACCGTGACCAGCCAGTCCACTGCCTGCGAGAGCAGGCGCGCGACGTACGCCGAGGTGACGCCCTCGCCGGGCTGGAACCGGGCGTCCTGGCGCATGTAGGCGAGGTACGGCGCGACCAAACCCACCCGGGACGCGCCCAGATCCTTCGCCGTCGCCGCCGTCAACAACAGCGGAAGCATCTTCTCGTCGGGCCGCGAGAGCGTGCAGACGAGGATCGTCGCCCGCCCCGTCACGGGCGCGTCGATCCGCACGTACGTTTCCCCGTCCGGAAACCGCCGCCACGTCACCGCGCCCACCTCCGCGTCCAGGCGCTTGGCGAGAGCCGCCGCCATCTCGGCGTTTTCGGGAAACGGGAGAATGACGGGCCTCATGCGTCATCCTCAATTCGCACCAGATCGGTCTGGGCCTCGGCGTAGCCCATGGCGTACGCCAGTTCGCCCGGCGTTTCGGCGTGGACCGTAAACAGGGGCTGTCCGACGGCGACCCGCGTTCCCAGGGGCGCGTGCAAATCGACGCCGCCCGCCGCCGCCCGCGGCGCCCCCGACAGCTTGGCGACGCGCGCCAGGCGGCGGTTGTCGATCTCGACGACTCTCCCCGCTTGGGGGGATGTCACGACCGCGGTGTGCTTCGCGCGCGGCGGCTCGCGCATCCCGCCCTGCGCGTCGCAGATCGCTTGAAATTTGCGCCACGCGCGCCCGTCGTCGAGAATCGCTTCGGCCACCGCGCGACCCCGCCCGCTCGGCACGCGCGCGGACTGCTCCAGGACGTGGCCTGCCAACAACAGCGACCGTTCTCGGAGGGTCGGGGGCGCGTCCCGGTCCCCGCGGAGGACGGCCAACACGTCCCGGGCTTCGAGCGCCGGGCCGATGCCCCGGCCCACCGGCTGCGACCCGTCGGTGATCACCACGCGCACCGCCAACCCCACCGCGCGCCCCACGTCCTCCAGGCGCTGCGCGAGCGCCCGGCCGGCGTCCGCGCTGCGGATCTTGGCGGTCGGCCCGACGGGCAGATCGACGACGACGTGGCTCGAACCCGCCGCGGCTTTCTTGGAGAGGATGGACGCCACGAGCTGCCCCTCGCCGTCGAGATCCAGCGGCCGCGAGACGCGGATCAACACGTCGTCGGCCGGGCTCAAGAGCACCGACCCGCCCCACACGATGCAGCCTCCCTCGCGCGCCACCACGCGGCGCATCGCCGCGAGATCGAGCGCGACCGGCGCGAGGGTCTCCATAGTGTCGGCCGAGCCCGCGGGCGACGTGATGGCCCGCGACGACGTTTTCGGCATCGTCAACCCGAAGGCGGCAACGATCGGCACCACCACCAGCGACGTGCGGTTCCCCGGCAGCCCGCCCACGCCGTGCTTGTCGACCACCGGGCTTCGATCCCACTCCAAGCGCTCCCCCACCGCGATCATCGCGCGGGTGAGGGCGGTCGTTTCATCAAGGTCGAGCCGGCCTCCCGCGCTCGCCGTCAAGAACAGCGCCACGTGCACGTCCGCGTAGCGGCCGGCCGCGACATCCCGCACGATCGCGTTCATGGCCGCGTCGTCGAATCGCTTCCCATGAACCTTCGCGCGAACGGACCCGAGCGACTCCAGCGGCGCGGGATGCCGCACGGTGATCAAGTCATCCGTTTCCGCGCCCAGCATCCGCCACGCCACTTCCGAGAGCCCGGCCTCGTCCGGGGCCAGGAGGTCGGACGTCACGACGTTGAGCGTCGCGATGATGGAGCGGCCGTCCAGGCGGACCTCGACGCGCGACTGAGCCTCGAATCCCTCCGACCGGCACACCTCGCAGTCGCGGCGCATGTAAATCACCGGCTCCTGGTACGTCTCGATGCCCAACCGGCGCAACCGCAGACGATGCGCCGCGCGGCCGGCAACCGGCGCGGTCACGGCAACATCACCGTTTCGAGGTAGTCGGGCACGCGACAAAACCATTTCAGCTGCTCCTCGATCCGATGTCGGAGCGCGTCCGCCGCGGCGGGCTCGCCGTGCGTGACGAACGTCTGGCGGGGCGCGGGATGGATGTGTGTGAGCCACTCCATGATCTCCGAGGCATCGGCGTGCGCGGAGAGGTTGTTCACGACGACGATCTCGGCCTTGATCGGAACATACTCCCCGTGAATCTTGACCGATTCGGCGCCGTCGACGATGGCCGCGCCGCGCGTCCCCGGAACTTGAAAGCCCACGAACAGGATCGTATTGCGCGGGTCGGGCGCGAAGGCCTTGAGGTGGTGGAGCACGCGTCCGCCGGTGGCCATGCCGCTGGCCGAGATGAGGATCATGGGCCCCCGCCGGGCGTTGAGCCGCTTGGACTCCTCCGCGCTGGTCACGAAGCGCGCGGCGCCGCACATCGCCTGGCATTGCGCCGGCGTCAGGCGGTGCTCGCTGCGGTGCTCGCGGTAGATGCCGGTCGCGTCGATCGCCATCGGGCTGTTGAGAAAGACCGGGACGTCCGGAATCGCCCCCGAGGACTTGAGCAGATGAAGCGAGTAGAGGACGGTCTGCGCGCGGCCCACCGCGAACGAGGGAATCACGACCACCCCGTCCCGCTTGACCGTCCGGTTGATGACCGACGCCAGCTCGGCCTGGGGGTCCGTCGGATCGTGGCGCCGGTTTCCATACGTGGACTCGATCACCAGATAATCCGCCTTGGGGATGACCGCCGGCGGCCTCATGATCGGATCGTGGGGACGTCCGAGATCCCCGGAGAACACGAGCAGCCTCCCGTCGCGCGCCAGCGACACGAACGCCGATCCCAGAATGTGCCCCGAAGGATCCAGGCGGAGGGTCACGCCGTCCCCCAGGTCCACCGGGTGCTCGAACTCGATGGGGACGAACCGATCGAGCGACCGCTCAGCGTCCTCCCGCGTGTAGAGGGGCAGCGCGGGGGCGTGCTTGGAGTAGCCGGTCCGGTTCGCGTACTCGGCCTCCTCCTCCTGCAGGTAGCCGCTGTCCGGGAGCAGAATGCCGCACAGATCGCGCGTGGCGCGGCTGCCATAGACCGGCCCGGTGAACCCGTGCTTGACCAGGAGCGGCAGATAGCCGCTGTGATCGAGGTGGGCGTGGGTCAGAACAACCGCGTCGATTTCACGGGGATCGAGGGGCAGCGGCGCGCGATTGCGCAACCGCAGGTGTTTGAAGCCCTGGAACAGCCCGCAGTCGATAAGGATCTTGCGGCCGCCGGTGGTGACCAGGTATTTGGATCCGGTCACCGTGCCGGCGGCGCCCCAGAACGCGAGTTCCATCATCTCCCCCCTTGGATAAGGTCGTGTGGTAAACGGCTCCTGGGGTCGCTCAACAGGGCATCCACATAGGATCCCAAGTACGCTTGGGTTTGCTCCATGGCCGACTGTTGGACCTGGGGGCCGCTCTTATCGAGAGGCCACCGGAGCTCCGGCAGTTCTGGTTCGACCACCACGACAATGGCCCCGCAACCACACGGACATCGTTGAACGCTCAATCGCTCATCGGAGAGATACCACGGACGTCGGCGGAACAAGAGCCGCTCCAGTATATGAAACATGGACCAAGGACTTTCCCGAATACGCTTCAGATCCTTCTGGCCCTCATACCGGCTCGAGACGTGATGAACGATCAGCGCATCCAGATGATGTTTACAGCAGATGGCGTCCGTCGGCGCCAGATCAGCCAGCGCGCCGTCGCAGTACCAATCGCCATCGATCTCGACCGGTCGGTACAGAACCGGCGTGGCGGCGCTGGCCGCGATGCGCGGCGCCAGTTGCCCCTCCGAAAAGACCACCTTGCGCCCTCGACCGAGACTGACGGCCAGGGCGTAAAACGGGTACCGGCATTCCTCAAACGTCTGAACCGCCAACTGGCTGCGGCAGAACTCGATCGCCGCTTCGGGACTGGACAACCCGGTATAGCCTCGTCCCCGGCGGATCAGGAACTGCCACAACACATACGCCACGGGATCCGGCCGCCAGAAGCGTGCAGGCGCGATATGGGCGATGGTCTCCGACCACGCGCGCAGATCTGTGCCGCTTGCGGCCATGCCACCGACGACCGCACCGGCACTCGACCCCGTAGCGGCGGCGACGGGAATGCCCAGTCGTTCCAGCGCGATGAGAAACCCGGTGTGGGCATAAACACCCCGCGTCCCACCCGAACTCAGCACCACGCCGATCCGCGGCGTACTCATGAATCAGGATCGGAGAACCATACGCACATCACGTCTTCTCCCTGGCTTCTTGTGACACGTAGCGCTCCGGCCTGGCGTCGAATTTCGCCAAGCAGCCTGCGCTGCAGAAGTAATAGGTCCTCCCTCCGGCGTCCGTTGTCCCACCGCACGCGGAGGATCCACTAGCATGCCGCATACCGGGTCTTTTTCCATGGTCGTGTCTCCGTGGACAACCCACCGCCCGATCGAGGATGTCGCGGCCGGTCAGGTCCTGCGCGCCGGCGACCGAACAACGGGGCTCGACACGTTACGCGGGCGGCCCCTGCTTGAGCCGGATCACGAACCACACCAGCAACCCCGCGAAGAGCGCGATGCCGAGATGGCTCAGGGAGACGCCGAGCAGCGTGCGCTTGCCCTCGAGGTAGAGCAGGCCGAACGTCCCGAAGAAGACCGCCGTCAGTACGATCCCCAAGATTCGAAGATCGTTCTGGCGGTCGAATTCCCGCTTGATGCCCTGCAGATCTCCCGCGTCCAGTTTGACGCCGATCTCGCCCTTCTCGACCTTGACGAGAACGTTCTGTATCCGTTCGGGAAGATCGGTCAGCGCTCCCGCGTAGTCCAGCAGGTTGGTTTCGATTCGCTGCAGCGCTCGCGTCGGACTGAAGTACCCCCGCAAGGCCTTGTTGAGGAACGGTTCCAATTCCTTATTGAAATTGAATCCCGGGTAGAGCTTCAATCCCATGGCCTCGGTGGTCACCAGCGCCTTGCCGAACAGCGCCAGATCGGCCGGAAACCGGATGCCGTTTTGGGCGCCCTTGTTGATCACGCGAAAGAACGCCCAGGCCACGCTGGGCTGCTGCTCGGAAAAGAAAAACTCGCTCAAGATGGCGGCAACGTCCTTCTCAAACGCCGCGACGTCGCTTCGCTCGTCGGTGATCGCCAGGTGGAGGACGTGCTTCGAATAGGCCTCGATGTCTTGATTCACAAACGAGACCAGGCAACTGAGCAACTCCCGGCGCGTCGTGGAATCCAGGTAGCCCACCATGCCGCAATCATGCAGGCAGAGCGATCCACCGGGCAGGACGAAGAAGTTTCCGGGATGCGGATCGGCGTGGAAAAACCCCGCGATGAAAAATTGCTGGAAAAAGGCGTCCACGCCAGTGGACGCCAACTGTTTCATGTCCACCCCGAACGCCCGGATCTTCTCGACCTCGTTGATTTTCACCCCATGGGAAAATTCCATCGTGAGCACCCGGGGCGTGGTGAACTCCCGATAGATTTTGGGAATCGAGATCTTCGGATTCTCTTTGAAGATGAAACGGAAGCGCTCGGCGTTGTGGCCTTCCACCGAGAAGTCGAGCTCGCGCATCGTCCAATCGGCGAACTCTTTCACGATTCTCGTCGGCTGATAGATCCGCAGTTCGGGGATGAACCGTTCCACCAGTCCGGCCAGGTAATACAGAATGTGGACGTCCTGCTCGATGATCTTTCGGATACCGGGGCGTTGGACCTTCACGGCGACCTCGGTCCCATCTTTCAACCACGCCCGGTGGACCTGGGCCAGGGACGCGGCGGCCACCGGCTTGTCCTCGAACGAGCGGAACACATCCTCGGGAAAGCCGCCCAGCTCGTCTTTGACGATCCGTCGGACCATGTCGTAGGGAAATGGCTGAACGTCGCTATGCAATTTGGAGAGTTCCGCCGACATGTCTTCTCCGACCAAATCTGCCCGGAGGCTGAGGATCTGACCCAGCTTGACGAACGTCGGCCCAAGCCGCTCCAGCACCGCGCGGAGGACCGGCGGCGACAGAATCGGCTGCGCCCCTTCCATCCTCATCAGGTCGGGCCCCGAAGGCTGCCTTCTCAACCATCGATGAACGCGCGACCACAGCGGAACGAAGTATTTCAGTCGCAGCCGGTCGACGAGCAAGCCGCCGCCCGACTCGAACACGACGACCAGAATCTTGCGCAATCGATTCAGGTCGGCGAGTTTCATGTGCAAGGATCGGTTCGCCAAATCAACCTCTCGGCTCGTCGGGTTTGCGCGCCACCCAGAAGCTGACACTCCACCGCCAGCGCCCCACGAGATCCACCGGCCGGAAGCCGGCTTCCACAAAGTAGGGGGTCACTCGTCCGGCCGCATGGGCGCGGAGCATGGGCGCGATCCGCAACGGCCAAGCCAGCATCCGCCAGACGGGATGGGCGCGCGACCAATCGAAATCTGCGACGACCAAACGGCCGCCGGGCCTGAGCACGCGGCAGACCTCGCGTAACCCCTCACGCTTCACGTCGGGGGGCAGGTGATGAATCATCAGGCTGGACAACACCACGTCGAAACTCCGATCCTCGAACGGAAGGCGCTCGATCACGCCCAGATTGAAACCGCCGCGCGAGCCCTCGCGCGCCGCGTTCTCTCTGGCGCGGGCGATCATCTTCGGCGCGGGATCGATCCCGACGGCCCTCCCTGTCGGACCGACCGCCTCCGCTGCCAGGCGCGTCAACACGCCGGTGCCGCACCCCACGTCGAGGACGCGTTCGCCGGGTTGCAGCGCCGCGTGGCGCAACGTCTCCGCTCGAAACGGGTCTCCAAGACCGGTCCCCCTGCACCACCCATCATAAAACGGAGCCGCCCAGTCCAGCGACATCCCGCGCGTCTCGGGCGCGGGTTCCAACGGCAATGCAGCGGGACGGCGGATGGTCCGGATCACGCCCCAGACCATGATCGCCGGACAGACCAGGAGAACGGCAACCAGCAGGGCGGTCCACACCGAGAATCCCCACAGCAACAGGATCCCCGCCGCGGCCCCCAGCATCACGAACGGGCACATCCAACCCCAGCGACGCATGGCGTCTCTCAATACAGCACCACCTTTTCTTCGAGGATCAGGCTCGTCACCCGGCCAATATTCTCCAGCCACTCATCGGCGATGGCCGTCGCGTTCTTCCGTAACTCGTCCGTGAGCCCGCGCTTGGAGCCCACCTCGATCGCGGCGACCTGGGGCTGATCGGTCCGTTCTCCGATGGCGGACAACAGTTTCACGTCGACGTCATCGGCGGCGTCGAGGCGCTGGTGAATGTCGCGCGCCATGAGCATCGCGAGCACATTGTAGACTTTTCCGACGTGCGACGTGGGGTTCTTCCCCGCCGCGGCTTCCAGCGACATGTCGCGGCCCGGCGTGATCAGTCCGTTCACCCGGTTGCCCCGGCCTACTTGACCGTCATCTCCCATCTCAGCGCTCAGCCCCGTGACAGTCAGGTAGACGCCGCTCTCATCCTTCGCGGCAGGATCATCCAGGGTATTGATCCGGATCGCGGCCGGACCACCCAGGTGATCGGCAAGATCGTCGCAGATGGCGCGCTTACTGGCGAAATACGACTCCACCCCGTCCACGTGGCGGTCGACAAACGCCAGCGCGATCGTAAAATGCAGGCTCCCGTTCACGCGGTGCCCCATGATCTTGAAGTCGTCCCCGGCGGCGGGAAACGCCGTTCTGAATTCGGACGACTTGAGCAGGCGCGAGAGCGCGAGCACGTTCTGTTCCAGTCGGGAGTATGGCGCGTAGCCGCATCCGAACGACGTGTCGTTCGCCACCGGGGTTTCCCCTCCGCGGGCAAACACCTCTTTGAGATTCGCGCTGCCCTCCCGGATCTCGGTCACGAGATCGAAGTGCGCAAGACCGCACCGCACCTGCCGTTCCAGCGCGTGTCGC
>Ga0210377_10000619_pt1 | contig 33875 bp, 37 predicted proteins | sample PLM4_65_b1redo_FD_155480 | JGI IMG/M metagenome (GOLD analysis project Ga0210377, IMG submission 155480) | Groundwater sediment microbial communities from an aquifer in East River, Colorado, USA - PLM4_65_b1 redo | ecosystem: Environmental > Terrestrial > Soil > Riparian zone | place: USA: East... | reverse complement strand
AGCGGAGCCGCGGAGCGGCCCCCGCGCCGCCCCGCGCGGGGCCTCCGAGACCCCGAGGGACAAGGCCGCGCATTTCAGCGGCCCCCGAGGGGCGAGGTGAGGGGAGGGTGCGCGCGATCCGCGCGCCCGGACCCGCTGCCCCGCGCGGGGCGGCGCGGGGGACGCTCCCGTGCGGCCGCCTCCGTCCTGGTTAGAAAAGGTCAGCGCCGCGCCGGCGTCCCGGTCCGCGCTTCGCGCGCCGCGACCGCCTTGGCGCACGTGTCACACGGCCGTCCCACGACGGTGCAGGGGACCCCGTCGGCCTGGGCTTCGGAGCACAGGCCGGTGCCACCCCATTCCGGCGGAGCATCCGGCATCCGCTTGTCCGGGTCGTGAGGATTCGGCTTCGATGCCATCCACTCCATCCCTTCGATGCCCCGCTCCATGCCGCCCTCCGTTGATGAGCGGCCGGGGCTGCTGGTGCGGCCCCGGCCGTTGTCGATTCAGCGTCCCGCCGTCACCAGATCCGCCGTCGGCTTCGCCGCCACGGGCTTCGCGGCGACGGGCAGGGACTCCGGCGGACGCGCCGGCGGCGAGACCCGCGGGAACTGTTGCGCGTCGGCGACCGCCAGGGCGGTGACGTTGACGATGTCGGACACCTCACTCGCCTGGTGCAGCACCTGCACCGGGCGATTCATGCCGACAAGCACCGGCCCGATGACCTCGGCGCCCCCCAGGCGGTGCAGGAGCTTGAGGCCGATGTTGCTCGAGGCCAGGCCGGGGAAGATGAGCACGTTGGCGTCCCCCTTGATGGCGCTGAACGGGAAGTGCGCCTGCGCGACCTCCGGAGCCACCGCGGTGTCGGCCTGCATGTCGCCGTCGACGATCAGGTCGGGGGCGCGCTCGCGGACGAGCCGCGTCGCCTCGGCCACCATGCGCGGCAACGGCTGGTTGACGCTGCCGAAGTTCGAGAACGACAGCATCGCGACTTTCGGCGTCAGGTTGAACCGGCGCGCCATCTCGGCGGTCAGGATGGCGATGTCGGCCAGGGTGTCGGCGTCGGGATCGACGTTGACCGTCGTGTCGGCGACGAAGAAGGAGCGGTTGCGGAAGGTCAGCAGGAAGACGCCGACCACGTGCTTGACGCCCGCCCGCGGTCCGATGATCTGGAGCAGCGGGCGGATGACGTCGGGATAGTGCTGCGTCAATCCGGAGACGAGGCCATCGGCCTCGCCGCGGCGCACCATCAGGGCGCCGAAGATGTCGGGCTGCGTCGCCAGGCGCAGCGCGTCGGCGCGCGCCACCCCCTTGCGCTGCCGCAGCGCGTACAGCTCGTCGGCGTACGTTTGCGCCAGCGGCGAGGAGACGGGGTCGATCAGCGTCATGCCGTCGAGCGGCACCTCGAGCTCGCGGGCCGCCGCCTTGATCTGATCGATCGGCCCGAGAAGGATCGGCCGGGCGATCTTGTCCTCGACGACCTCGGCCGCCGCGCGCAGCACCTTGGGATGCGTCCCTTCCGGGTAGACGATCGGGCGCGGCTCCTTGCGGGCGCGGTGCATGATGCCGCGCATCGCCTCGCGCGCCGGCCCGAGACGCGCCTCGAGGGTCTCGCGGTACTGCTCGAGGTCGACCGGCTTGCGCGCCACGCCGGTTTCCATGGCAGCGCGCGCGACCGCGGTGGCCTCCCACGGCAGGACGCGCGGATCGAACGGCTTCGGGATGATGTAATCGGGCCCGAAGTGGAAGTGGCCCTGGTTGTAGGCGCGGAGCACGCTCTCGGGCACCGACTGGCGGGCCAGGTCGGCCAGCGCATGCAGGGCAGCCAGCTTCATCTCCATGTTGATGGCGCGGGCCCGCACGTCGAGGGTGCCGCGGAAGATGAACGGGAAGCCGAGGACGTTGTTGACCTGGTTCGGGTAGTCGCTGCGGCCGGTCGCCATGATCAGGTCCGAGCGCACGCGGCGCGCGGTCTCGTACGGGATCTCCGGGTCGGGGTTGGCCATCGCCAGGATGACCGGCTTCGGGGCCATCGACGCGACCATCTCCGGGGTCACAAGGTTGGCGTCGCTCAGGCCGATGAAGACGTCGGCCCCGCGCATCGCATCGGCCAGGGTGCGCGCCTTGTCATCGGTCGCGAACAGCTCCTTGTAGGGGTTCATCTTCGTGCCGCGGCCCTTGTAGATGACCCCGGCGCGGTCGATCATGATGATCTGCTCGCGCTTCATGCCGAGCGCCAGGAGTATCTTCGCGCTCGCGATGGCGGCGGCGCCGGCGCCCGAGAACACCACCCGCACCTTGGTCAGGTCCTTGCCCTGCAGCTGCAGGGCGTTGAATACCGCGGCGCCGGAGATGATCGCCGTGCCGTGCTGGTCGTCGTGGAAGACCGGGATGCCCATCGTGCGGATGAGCTCCTCCTCGATGATGAAGCAGTCGGGCGCGGCGATGTCCTCGAGGTTGATGCCGCCGAAGGTCGGCTCGAGCACCTGGACCGTGCGGATGATCTCCTTCGGGTCGAGCGAGTCGATCTCGATGTCGAACACGTCGACGTCGGCGAATCTCTTGAAGAGGACCCCTTTCCCCTCCATCACCGGCTTGCCGGCCGCCGGGCCGATGTGGCCCAGCCCCAGCACCGCCGTTCCGTTGGACACCACGGCGACCAGGTTTCCCTTGGAGGTGTATTCGTAGACGGCCTCGGGGTTCTTCTCGATCTCGCGGCACGGCTCGGCCACACCGGGTGTGTACGCCAGCGACAGATCCCGCTGTGTCGCGCAGGGTTTGGTTGACACCACTTCAATCTTGCCGGGACGTCCGCCCCGGTGGTAGCTCAGTGCGTCGCTTCGGAGGTCCATGCGATCGTCCTTTCTTCCTCGTGGGCGGCGGCCGCGGTCTCGGCGGTGCGGGCATAGCCGTACACCGGCTCGATCCACGCCCGGTACTGCGGCACGCGGCCGCGGACCACGCGTTCATAGAGCGCCTGTATCTGGAGAGTGAGCGGGCCCGGTGTGCCGGTGGCGATCGGGCGCCCGTCGACGCGCGTCACCGGCGCGACCTGCGCCGCGGTCCCGCACAGGAAGACTTCATCCGAGATGTACAGCTCGGCCCGGTCCACCGCCCTTTCCTCGGTCGGGATGTCGAGCAGCTCGCGCGCCAGCCGCATCACCGTGTCGCGGGTGATCCCCTCGAGGATCCCCTCGGACACGTCGGGGGTGATGAGGCGGCCGTCGCGCACGATGAACAGGTTCATCGCGCTGCCCTCGGCCACGCTGCCGGCCTCGTTGAGGAAGATGGCTTCGTCGAAGCCGCGATCGCGCGCCTCCTGGGCGGCGAGCGCGGAGTTCACGTACGCGCCGCAGATCTTGGCGCGGCACGGGATCGAATTGTCCTGGAGCCGGCGCCACGACGAGATGCCGCAGTGCAGGCCCTTGCGGGTGTCGAGGTAGTCTCCCATGGGAACCGCGATCATCGCGAAGGCGTCGTCGGGCGGCAGCGTGACGCCGATCCTGGTGGTGGATTTGAAGGCGACCGGCCGCACGTAAACGTCGGTCGTGAACGCGTTGAGCCGGATCAGCCGGGCCGCGATCTGCGTCAGCTCCGCGGCGGGGACCGGCATCTTGATGTTGAGGAACTTCACGTTCTGGGTCATCCGCACGAAGTGATCGGTGGCGCGGAACAGCATCACCTCGCCCGTGCCCTCGTCATGGTAGGCGCGGATCCCCTCGAAGACCCCGGTGCCGTACTGCAGCGCATGGGTCAGGAGCGGAACGCGCGCCTGGGATTCCGGCATGAACTGCCCGTTGAAGTAGACGACCTGTTCGCTCATGGCTGCTCCTGGCGGCCGCCCTGGCCGCTCAACGCCCGCCGGCCGCCAGCACCGCCCGCGGCCTCGTGCCGCCGTGCTCGTGCCGCCGTTCGGCGAATTCCGTCAACATCTCGCGGTAGTCCGGGTGCGCGATGGCGATCAGCGCCTCGGCGCGCTGCCGCAGCGTGCGGCCGTGCAGCTGCGCCACCCCGAACTCCGTCACCACGTAATGCACGTCGGCCCGCGTCGTCACCACACCCGCCCCCGGGTCGAGAACGGGGACGATGCGCGACAGATGGCCGTCCTTGGCCGTGGAGGGCAGGGCGATGATCGGCTTGCCGCCCTTCGACCGGGCCGCGCCCCGGATGAAATCGAGCTGCCCGCCGAAGCCGCTGTAGATGTCGCTGCCGATCGAATCCGAGCAGACCTGCCCCGTCAGATCGACCTGGAGGGCCGAGTTGATCGCGGCCATGCGATCGTTCGCGGCGATGATGAACGGGTCGTTGGTGTACTCGTTCGGGTGCAGCTCGATGATCGGGTTGTTGTGCACGAAGCGGTACAGGCGCTGGGATCCCATCATGAAGCCCGAGACCACCTTGCCCCGGTGCAGGCTCTTGCGTTCGTTGTTGATGACCCCCGCCTCTATCAGGTCGACCACGCCGTCGGAGAACATCTCGGTGTGGACGCCGAGATCCTTGTGGCCCGAGAGCGCCTCGAGCACGGCGTCGGGGATGCCGCCGATCCCCATCTGCAGTGTCGAGCCGTCCTCGATCAGGCCGGCGACATGCCGGGCGATCTGCCGGTGCAGGTCGGACGACGGCTTGCGCGGCAGCTCGAGGATCGGGCGGCTGCTCTCGACGATCGAGTGCAGCTTGCGCACGTGTATAAAAGAGTCACCCAGCGTCCGCGGCATCTCGGTGTTGACCTCGGCGATGATGGTGCGCGCCACCGAGGTGGCCGCCTTGGTGGTGTCGACACCGACACCGAACGAGCAGAATCCGTGCTCGTCGGGCGGCGACACCTGGATCAGGCAGATATCCACCGGAAGGACGCCGCCGGTGAACAGGGCCGAGATCTCCCCCAGGAAGACCGGGATGTAGTCGGCCCGGCCGGTGTTCACCGCCTCGCGGACGTTGCCGCCGACGAACATCGCGACATGATGGAAGTGCGGCTCCATGCCCGGACGGACGTAACCCGCTTCTCCCAGGGTCATCAGATGGATGACCTCGACGTCGCGCAACGCCGGTGCCCGGGCGATCATCGCCCGCACCAGCACCTCCGGCTCGGCCGCGCCGGGATGGATGTAGACCCGGTCCCCGGAGGCGATGAGGTCGACCGCCTTCTCGGCCGTGGTGACTTTGGAGCGGTACAGGTCGGTCCAGGTGCTCATGGTGTCCTGTGGCGCGATCCGGCCGCCGCGTGCCCCTGGGCCGTGCCCAGGATCGACGCCAGCGGACCCGATCGCAGCCCGAAGGCCCGCGCCACGCTCGCCGAGACCAGTTCGCCGCGGTAGGCGTACACGCCGCGGGCGAGACCCGCCTCCTGGGCGAGCGCCGGCTCGAGCCCCATGTCGGCGAGGGTCTGGACGAACGGCAGGGCCGCGTAGGTGAGTGCCAGGGACGCGGTCCGGGCCACGGCCGACGCCATGTTCGGCACCGCGTAATGGATGATCCCGTCCTCGACGAACACCGGGTCCTGCAGGGTGGTCGGCCGGCTGGTCTCGACGCAGCCCCCCTGGTCGATCGACACGTCGATGATGACGGCGCCCTGCTTCATGCCGCCCACCATGGCGTGCGTCACCACGTGCGGCGTGCGCTCGCCGCGCAGCAGGATGGCGCCGATGAGGACATCGGCGTACGACACCGCCCGGGTGATCGAAAACAGGTGCGCCACCTCGGTGACGACGCTGCGGCCGAAGATCTCCTCGGCCCGGCGCAGCGCCCCGAGGCGGGTGTCGAGCATGGTCACCTGGGCGCCGTTGCCGAGCGCCGTGCGCGCCGCCCAGGTTCCGGCGACGCCGGCCCCCAGGACGACCACGTGCGCCGGCGGGATGCCGGTGGAGCCGCCGAGGAGGATCCCCCGGCCGCCGCCGCGGGTCTCGAGACGGTGGGCCGCCACCGTGACCGCCAGCTGCCCGGCGATCTCGCTCATGGCGTGCAGGATGGGGACGTCGCCCGAGGCGTCCTCGGTGACCTCGAAGCCAATCAACGTGACGCCGCGCCGCAGCAGGGCGTTGAGATGGTCGCGGCTGGCCGCCGCCAGGTGGTGGAAACCGAACACGATCTGCTGCTCGCGCAGCAGCGGCACTTCCGGCGGCCTGATCGCCGTCACCTTCATGATCAGGTCGGCCCGGCCGAAGACCTCCTCGTGGTCGTACACGAGGTGGGCTCCCGCCGCACCGTACTCGTCGTCCGTGAAGCGCGACAGGCGCCCGGCCCCCGATTCCACGACGACCATGTGGCCGTGGTGCACGAGGGTGCGGGTCCCGGCGGGAGTGAGGGAGACCCGGTTTTCAGTCGGATCCCGTTCGAGCGGCACGCCGATGATCATGGTCGTCCCCCCCACGCCGCCGGGTTCTTATGGCCGGTAGCGCATACCCTCGTCGAGGGCCTTGACGTTCTGCTCCACCTTGTCGGCCTTGAAGCCGTGGTCTTCGAGCGCCGCGCGCACGGCGGCCGGCGGCAGGATCTTCGTCCGGCCGATCCAGGCCCCGAGCGCGACGATGTTGGCCATGCGCGCCGAGCCGCAGCGCTCGGCGATGGCGGTCGCGGGCACGCCGATCACCTCGCGCCCGGGCATCGCCGGCGGGTCGGTGATGAGACCCGAGTCGTAGATGACGATGCCGCCCTCGCCCACGTCGCCCGCGAACTTGTGCAGCGACGGCGAGTTGAAGGCGAACAGCACGGTCGCCCTGCTGACCAGCGGCGAGTCGACGTCGCCGTCGTTCAGGATGACGTGGCAGTGCGCCGTGCCGCCGCGCATCTCCGGGCCGTAGGACGGCAGCCACGACACGCCCCGGCCGGTCAGCATGCCGGCCTCGGCGATGACCGTGCCGAGAAGCAGCACCCCCTGGCCGCCGAATCCCGCCACCTTCACGCGCGGGTTGCGGTAGCGCGGCTCGATAGCCTCGCGGTTCCAGCCGGCGACCGCCTCCGCATCGAGGCCGTGCGAGCCGTTGCGCAGGCCGAGGACCCGCGGCACCTCCTCGGGCGCCACCGGCATGCGGTGACCGGTGACCAGGTGCGGCCCGGGCGTCACTTCCTTCCGGTCGCGCACGACGCCGAGCGGGAAAGTCTTCGTCATGGTCTCGAGCACCCACTTCGCCGCCGCCGGCGGCTCCTGCTTCCAGCCGGTCGGGCAGGGCGACAGGACCTCGACCAGGGAGAATCCCCTCCCCTCCATCTGGTTCTTGATCGCCTTGCGCACCGCCTTGCGCACCATCAGGTCGTGCCTGGCGTCGCCGAGCGCCACCCGCTCGAGATAGGCCGGCGCCTCGAGACCGTTGAACAGCTCGCAGATCTTCATCGGGTACCCCTCCTGGTCGGAGGCGCGCCCGCGCGGCGTGGTCGCGGTGACCTGGCCGATGAGCGAGGTCGGGGCGAGCTGGCCGCCGGTCATCCCGTACAGGGCGTTGTTGATGAAGATGCAGGTGAGGTGCTCGCCGCGCCCGGCCGCCTGGAGGATCTCGTTGCCGCCGATCGCCGCCAGGTCGCCGTCACCCTGGTAGACGATGACGATGCTGCCGGGATGGGCGCGCTTCACCGCGGTGGCGACCGCCGGCGCGCGGCCGTGCGGCGCCTGGATGTGGCCGATATCGAGGTAGTAGTAGGCGAACACCGAACAGCCGACGGGATTGATGAAGATGGTCCGGTCGGCGATGCCGAAATCATCGATCGCCTCGGCGACATACTTGTGGACGTTGCCGTGTCCGCAGCCCGGGCAATAGTGGGTGACCGTCTTGTCCCCGGTCTTGCGCTCGAAGGTGGGATAGAACGAGGCCGGCCGTTCACGCAGCAGTGGCATGGCGCTTCCCCTCCCCCGCGGCGCGCGGCACCGCCGCGCCCGCTCCGACCAGCTCGCGCTCCGCCGCCGGCGCCGGCGCCGGCGTTGCGGCCGCGGCGCCCGCGGCGGCTTCCATCCCGGCGGCCGCGGCCACCGACCACTCGTCGACGTACTCGCGGTGGCGCAGCGGTCCGGCCACTGTGTGGACCTGCTCGACGATCTCCTCGGCGGTCGGGACGTTGCCGCCCATGCGCCCGTAGAAGTGCACCGGGCAGCGCTCGCCCACGGCCAGCCGCACATCCTCGACCATCTGCCCGGCGCTCAGCTCGACGACCATCATCGCCTCGAGGCTCGAGGACAGCGTCCGGATCTCGGTCTCAGGGAACGGCCAGACGGTGATCGGCCGCAGCAGGCCGGCCTTGATCCCTTCTCCACGGAGCAGGTTCACGACGCGGCGCAGCACCCGGGCGACGATGCCGTAACCCACCAGCACGATGTCGGCGTCGTCGGTGAGGATCTCCTCGTAGCGCACTTCGCGCGCCCGGATCACCTCGTACTTCGCCTGCAGCTTCTGCTCGTGGCGCTCGAGGGCGTCGTGCGACAGGTAGATCGACGAGATCAGGTTGTGGCGCGTCGCGGCGTCGCCCTGCACCGCCCACGGCCGCGGACGCGGCGCGACGATGTCGAGCGGCAGGGCCACCGGCTCCATCGTCTGGCCGACGAAGCCGTCGGCGATCAGGAACGCCGGGTTGCGGTACTTGTCGGAGAGGTCGAAGGCCAGCATCGTCAGGTCGGCCATCTCCTGCGCCGACGACGGCGCCAGGGTGATGATGCGGTACGAGCCGTGCCCGCCGCCCTTGACCACCTGGAAGTAGTCGGCCTGCTCCGGCCCGATGTTCCCGAGACCGGGCCCGCCGCGCATGATGTCGATGACCACGATCGGCAGCTCGGAGCCGGCCGAGTACGACACGCCCTCCATCATCAGGCTGATACCCGGGCTCGACGATCCGGTCATGGTGCGCTCGCCGGCGCTGGCGGCGCCGTAGAGCATGTTGATGGCGGCGATCTCGCTCTCGGCCTGCAGGAAGGTCCCGCCGCACAGCGGGAAGAGCTTCGCCGCCGTTTCGGCCAGCTCGGAGGCCGGCGTGATCGGGTAGCCGTAGAACGACCGGCAGCCGGCGAGCAGCGCCCCGTAGATGGCGGCCTCGTTGCCCTTCATCAGGCGCGGCAGCGCGCGGCCGCCGAGCCGCAGCACGGGCTCCGCCTGCGGCGCCGCCGCGGCGCCTGCGGCCGCGGCCGCCGCGGATCCCGCGGTTTCAGGCTGCGGGTTTTTCATTGGCGTCGCTCCTGTAGACGGCGATGGCCCCGGGCTCGGGGCAGGCATAGAAGCAGTGACTGTCCGCCAGGCACCCCTCGCCCGCGTAGCGCACCGGGTGGTAACCCTGGTGGTTGAACTCGGGCGAGAAGTTCAGCGCGCCCACCGGGCAGGCGGCGATGCACATCCCGCACCCCTTGCATTCCTCGGCGTTGATGACGACCCAACCACGCTCGGCTCCGGCCATGAAATCCTCCAACCGCGATGTGCGTCCCGTAACGTCGTATCCCAATCCGCGGGGAGGCAAATAGCAGGGTCCGTGCCACGGGGCGGCACGGCGGAGGCCGCGAAACCTTGCGTGGCTCTAGGGTTATCGCCGTGACGGCGCGCGGGACGGAGAGCGGCGGGACAAAGCGGGCCGCACCTTCTGCGGCCCGCCCACCCTGCGGCGAAGGGATTGCGCCGATGTCACTTCTTCGGCGGCGCAGGCGCCTTGTCGGGACCGAGCGTGCGGATGAAACGCACGATCTCCCACCTGTTCTGTTCGACGAGCCGCTTCTCGGCGGGCATGTCGCCGTGACCCTGCGACATGATGTAGAACAACTCGCCGTCGGTGCGCTTCGCCTGCCACGCCGCCGTCGTGAACGAGCCGACCTTCCAGCTCATGCTCACGGCGATGTCGCCGCGGCCGTCGCCCTTGACGCCATGGCACATGGCGCACTGGCTGGCGTAGAGGTTCTTTCCGGCCTCGATCGCCTCGGGTACGTTGGGGACAGGGTTGGGCCGCTTCTTGTCGGCGTCGGGAATGATCAGCGGCTTCGGCAGATCACCCGACGGCACCTGGCCCGCTTTGGCACCCGGGGGTTGCTGTTGCTGCGCTGTCGCGCGTGCCGCCGGCCCGAGAAGGGCGGCGACGGCGAGAGCGGCGCAGACGATTCCGGTGGTTCTTCGGAGGATCGTCATGGTTCGCCTCCCCGTCACGCCTGGGCGTGACATCGACGTCCGTCGCTGCCCTGACATCGAGCAAGCGATGTGCCACGCGTGGGGCCTGTCAGGGGGTTATTTTCCGGCTCGATCGCGCGCCATCGCCTGGTGGTAACCGCGCACCAGCGCCTCGTCGAGGACGGCGCGCCAGTACTTCTCGACCATGCGTCTGGCACCCAGCGCCCGCGCGATTGGGAGGACGGCACGGCGCAGCCGCGTGCGCAGCCGCTTGGAGGGCGGGATGTGCGTGATGCCGGTCCTGCCGATCAGATCCGGCTGGTTCCGGAATGCGACGTACATCGACTGGCCGGCCTTGAACTGGCGCCGCTGGTAGTCCTCGAACGAGCGCCGGTGATGATGCCATCCGAGCGCCTGCTCGTCGAAATGGAACACGAAGCCCTTCTGCTGCAGCCTCCAGGCCAGCTCGAGGTCCTCGAACCCGTAGACGATCGCCTCGTCGAACGGGTGATCGAGAAGCGCCTGCCGCTTGAGCGACACGTTGCAGGTGTAGAAGTGCTTGAAGGTGACCGTCGTCCGCCCGCGCACCTGGTGGTAGTGGAACTGCGGGCCGCCGTTGTCGAGCCAGTGCATGAAGTGGTCGACCTGCCAGTCCGGCGGCCAGGTGACGCGGCCGACCGCGGCCGCCGTCGTCTCCGGATGCCGCCGGTGGATCGCCAGGTGCCGCTCGAGCATGTCGGGCGTCGCCAGGATGTCGTCCTGGATGAGCAGCACGACGGCGCCCTTGGCCTCGCGCGCGCCCCGGTTGCGGGTCGCCGAGACGCCGCGGTTCTCCTGCACCATGTATCGGAAGCCCAGGCGGGTGCCCGCGGCGAGATCGCGCAGCCGCGCGGCCGTGTCGTCCGGCGAACCGTCGTCGATCACCACGACCTCGAAGCGGTCGAGAGGCAGCGTCTGCGCCTCGAGGTGGCGCAGGACCAGCGGCAGTGTGTCGGCCTTGCCGTAGGTCGGAATCACGACACTCAGGTCGGGAGCGGCGGCGCCGGCGGTCATGGCTGGGTAAGGTAGCATAGGGGGCCGGCGCAGGTCGCGCCCGGCGGGTCGCCCGACGACCGCTTCGTCTTGACCCCCATCCGCGAATTGAGGATCATGTCGTGTTGCGCACGAGAGAAAACCGACAGAGCGCCGTGCGGGGGTCCTTGGTGTCGCCGAAGAAAGCGCTGATCACCGGGATCACCGGGCAGGACGGCTCCTACCTCGCCGAGCTGCTTCTGGACAAAGGCTACGAGGTGCACGGACTCGTGCGGCGATCGAGCTCGCTCAACCGCGCACGAATCGATCATCTCTTCGAGGATGCCGGACGGTCCGCGGGGACCGCCGGGCCCGAGTACCTGCATTACGGCGATCTCGGCGACGCATCCTCGGTGAATCGACTCCTGCGCGCGATCAAGCCTGACGAAATCTACAACCTGGGCGCCCAGAGTCACGTCAAAGTCAGCTTCGAGATTCCCGAGTACACCGGCGACACGGCAGGTCTCGGGTCGCTCCGGCTCCTCGAGGGAGTGCGCGAGAGCGGCCAGGAGCCGCGCTTCTATCAGGCCGGCTCGTCGGAGATGTTCGGACAGTCCACTGAAATCCCCCAGAAGGAATCGACGCCGTTCCATCCCCGCTCGCCATACGCCGCCGCAAAGCTCTTCAGCCACTGGACGGCGACGAACTACCGGGAGGCCTACGGGATGTTCGTGTGCAACGGGATCCTGTTCAACCACGAATCGCCGCGGCGCGGCGAGAACTTCGTCTCCAGGAAGATCACGCTCGCCGTCGCGGCGATCAAGCTTTCCCTCAAGAACCAGCTGGTCCTGGGCAACATGGAGGCGAAGCGCGACTGGGGATTCGCCAAGGACTACGTCGAGGCGATGTGGCTGATGCTGCAGCAACCCTCTCCGGACGACTACGTGATCGCCACAGGCGAGTCCCACACTGTCCGCGAGTTCTGCGAACTGGCCTTCGACCACGCCGGGCTCGATTACCGCAAATACGTCGTCGTCGACCCCAGGTACTTCCGCCCCACCGAGGTTGACCATCTGCTGGGAGACCCATCGAAGGCCCGCACCAGGCTCGGCTGGCGTCCCAGGGTGAAGTTCGAGGAGCTCGTCCGGCTCATGGTGGACGCCGACCTCGAGGCTCTCCGACGGCAGACCGGGCGAGCCGGCTGACCCCGCGCATGCACCGAGAGATCACCGCGTGCCGCGTGTGTGGCAATCCCGCGCTGCGGACTCTCCTCGACCTGGGCGTGATGGAGCTCACGGGTGTCTTTCCAAGGACGCCGCGCGCTCCGCTGACACGCGGCCCGCTGCACCTCGTGCAGTGCGATCCCGGCGCCTCGGCCGAGGCCTGCGGCCTGGTCCAGCTCAGGCAGTCGTACGATGCGAGCGAAATGTACGGCGCCAACTACGGCTACCGCTCCTCTCTCAATGCGTCCATGGCGCGGCATCTGGCCGGGATCGCGGAACGGCTGAAGGGGCTTGTCTCGCTGGCTCGGAACGACGTGGTGGTGGACATCGGGAGCAACGACGGGACCCTTCTCGGCTGCTTCGACCCCGGCGGCCCCCTCCTGGTCGGGATCGATCCGACCGCCGAGAAGTTCCGCCGCTTCTACCGCGATGATATCCAGACGATCCCCGAGTTCTTCTCCGCCGATCTCCTCCGTTCGCGCTACGGCCCGCGGAAGGCGAAGCTCGTCACCTCGATCTCGATGTTCTACGATCTCGAGCAGCCGCTCTCGTTCATGGAGCAGGTGCGCGATATCCTGACGGACGATGGCGTCTGGTGTCTCGAGCAGAGCTACCTTCCGGCCATGCTCAGGCAGAACTCCTACGACACGATCTGCCACGAGCACCTGGAGTATTACGCCCTGAAGCAGATCCGCTGGATGTGCGATCGCGCCGGGCTGGAGATCATCGACGTGTTCTTCAGCGATGCCAACGGCGGCAGCTTCGCCGTGACCCTGGCCAGGACCGGCTCGGGGGTTCATCGCGATGCCGGCGCCATCTCCGCGCATCTCGCGTCGGAAGCCGCGCTGGATCTTGATGGGATGGGGATCTTCAACGATTTCCGCGGGCGGATCGAGGAGCGGAAATCCAGGCTGCTGGCCCTTCTGGACGGCATCCGCGCCTCCGCCGGGAGCGTGATGGGCTATGGCGCCTCCACCAAGGGGAACGTGCTCCTCCAGTACTGCGGCATCGGGCCCGAGAGGCTGCCCTGCATCGCGGAGATCAACGAGGACAAGTTCGGCTGCTACACACCGGGGACGGCCATACCCATCGTCTCCGACGCGGAGGCGCGCGCCCGCAAGCCCGACTATTTCCTCGTGCTTCCGTGGCACCTGCGTGCCGCGGTGCTTGAGCGCGAACGGGAGTTCCTCGCGGCGGGAGGCCGACTGATCTTCCCGTTGCCCGAGGTTGAAATCGTATCGGCATGAAACGCTTCACGCGCCCCGAAGGCAACGCGCTGGAATGGGGCGTGGCTCTCGCCGGCACGTGCATCGCCGCGTGGCTTCATTTCACTTTGCGGTCGAACGCCGGCGCGCTGTGGCGTGACGAGGTCGTCAGCGCCCGCAATGCCGCGCTCCCCACGCTTGCGGACATCTGGCGGCACCTGCAGTGCGACTCCTTCCCCATGCTCTGGCCCGTGCTGTTGCGCGCCTGGGCCTCCCTGGACCCGGCCCGCGGCGACGGGTGGCTCAGGACGCTGGGTCTCCTGATCGGACTCGCGATTCTCGCGGCGCTGTGGCTCAACGCCCGGCTGATGGGATACCGGATTCCGACGACGGCCCTGGCCCTGCTGGCGTTCAATGCGTCGGTGATCTGCTACGGCGGCTCGGTGCGCGGCTATGGACTCGGAATGCTGACCGGCCTGCTGGCGTTCGGGCTCATCTGGATCGTCGTCGATAACCCCCGACCATGGCGTGTGGCGCTGGCGCTGGCCGTCACGCTCGTCGCGGTCCACAGCGTCTTCTACAACTCCATCGTCGTGCTGGCGGCCTGCGCGGGGGGCGCCGCAGTCTGCGGCCGTAATCGACGTCCGGGCCGGGCGGCGCTGATCATCGGCATCGGCGCGGTCTGCGCAATCTCCATGCTGCCTTACGGCCTGACGCTCGGCAGCTCCCGGGAATGGGTGATGACCGTCCGGTACGATGTGGGCTTCGCGTGGATTTGGAACAAGTTCAGGCAGTCGAACGGCTCGACCGGTCCTTTCGCGCGCTGGTTCTGGATCCTCGCCTGCGCGGGAGGCCTCGTGGCTGCGGCGCGGGCGCAACTGCCGCGTTTGACTCCATGGGCCAGCGCCAGGCAGCGTGACGTCGCGCTCTACTGCGGCGTGGCGCTGGCGGTGGGGATCCCCTCCTACATCATTTTCCTGCGCCTCCTGCGCTACAGGATGAATCCCTGGTATTTCCTGGCCCTGATGGCCCTGATGGCCGCGTGCGTCGATGGCGCCTTCGAAGCGGTCAGGAATCGTCGGGTGGCGCGCCTCTGCCGCACGGGGTTTCTTGTCCTGGTGATCGCGTTGACGACCCATCGCCTGTGGCGAGCGGCGTCACAACGGAAAACGAGCGTCGACCTGATCGCCGCCCGCATCGAGCGCGACAGCGATCCTCGCGACCTGATTGTCTTGAACCCCTGGATCTATGGCCACACGTTCGAGTGGTACTACCATGGGTCCGGCCGCTGGACGACCCTGCCGCCGATCGAGATCCCGCACCTGCAGGGCGACTACGGTCTGCTGAAGCTCACGCGGCAGATGATGAACCGGCAGGCCGTCGAGCCGGTGCTGTCCGCGATGACCGAAGCGCTGCGGTCAGGCCATCGCGTGTGGTGGGTGGGCCGGCTGACCATCCCGCCGCCGGGCCAGGAGATTGCCGCGGTCGATCCGGCGCCGGACGGACCGCTGGGCTGGGACGAGAGCAAGTACCATCGGTACTGGGGTCTCCAGGCCGGCGCCTTCATTGGGTCGCACGCGATACGCCACGAATCCGCGAGCGTGACCCCCGAGGGGTCGGTCAACCGCTACGAAGACGTGGACCTGACGGTGATCGAAGGATGGAAGCCGTAGCCGCCGACGCGCCGCCCCCGGTCCCCGCCGCGCCCTTGACGGAGTCGCGCGCAGATCGGCTATTCTCCGCCGCAGCGCCGCGGGCGGGTGATCGCCGGTCGCGGCCGGGGTATTTCATGACCGAAATCGTGCGGCTGAAAGCCTGCGACCCGGGCTGGGGCGCCCGGGTCGCGACGATCCACGCGGCGGAGATCCGCCATGGCGTTCTGCCCCTGCTGGGCGACAAGATCCTCGCGCGTCTCTACCGCGGGCTGGCCGGGGCGCCGCGCAGCGGAGTCTGGGCGGCGGTCGATGGCGGGACCATCTGCGGGTTCCTGGCCGGCTGCGCCGATGCGCGGTCGACGTACCGTCGCGTGGCGCTGGCAGGGGCCGTGCCCCTGGGCGTCGGGTTGATCGTGCGATTGGCCGGATCGCCGTTGCTGCGGCGCAAGGTCGCCGCATTGATAAGCTATGCGCTTCGGGAGCCCGGGGCGTCCTCGGAGGTGTCCCCGACTCCGGCCGCCGGCCACGGTCAGGCGGAGCTCCTGGCGATCGCGGTTTCGGCGGACCACCAGGGGCGCGGCGCAGGTCGGCGCCTGGTCGAGGCCTTCGAGTCCGCCATCCGGGAGTGGGGTGTTGACCATTACTGGGTCAGCACGAACATTGCCGAGACCGCGTCCAACCAGTTCTATCGAGCGAGGGGATTCGTGCCCGCCGGAACGATCGCGCACCACGATCTGACCCTGCAGCAGTACTGCAAGCGGCTGGCGCCCTTCGCGCCACCCGGCCATCGGACGTCATGACGAGCGAGCGGAAGCGGCCCGCCATGCAGCCGGCGATGCCACCGATCCCCTGGGCGCAACCCCGGCTCTGGGGCGCGGAGGAACAATACGTAGGCGAGGCGCTGCGGTCCACCTGGATTTCCGGCGGTCCCTTCGTCGACCGGCTCGAAGAGCAGATCGCGCGCCTCTGCGGCGTCAAGCACGCCATCACCGCATCCAATGGAACGACGGCCCTCCACATGGCCTACCTGGCGCTGGGGATCGGGCCTGGTGGCGAGGTCGTGGTCCCCGGCTTCGCGTTCATGGCCGCGGCCAACGTGACCCTGCACGTCGGCGCGCGCCCCGTCTTCGCCGAGGTGGATCCCGAAACCTGGTGCGTCACTGCGGCCGGCATCGAGGCATGCCTCACAACGCGCACGCGACTCATCGTGCCCGTGCACACGTACGGCAATCTGTGCGACATGGACGACATCCTTGCGCTGGCGCGCGGCCGCGGCATCGCCGTGCTCGAGGATGCCGCCGAGGCCTTCGCATCGCGCTACAAGGGCCGTCCCGCCGGCGCGATTGCGCCCGTGGGCACGTTCAGCTTCCAGGCCACCAAGACCATCACCACCGGCGAAGGCGGCATGGTCATCACCAACGACGAGCAGCTCACCGAGCGCATGCGCCTCTATCGCAGCCACGGGATGCTGCGGCGGCGCTACTGGCACGAGGTCGCGGGACACAACTTCCGGCTCACCAACATGCAGGCGGCGCTGGGATGCGCGCAGCTGGAGAGCCTGGACCGGATCCTGGCGCAGCGGAAACGCGTCCACGAGCAGTACCGCGACCGTCTCTCCGACCTGCCGGGGCTTGCGCTGCAGCGCTTCACGGCGGGCGTCGAACCGGTGCTCTGGGCGATGGCGGTGCGGCTGGACGAGGAGGCCTACCCGCAGGGTCGTGACGGGATCATCGCCCAGCTCCAGGATCGCGGCATCGAGACCCGCCCTGGTTTCCATGCCGCCAGCCTGATGCCCCTCTATGGCGTTCCTCCTCTGCCTGCATGCGAGCGCCTCGGCCGCCAGGTGCTCAGCCTGCCGACCTTCCCAGGGCTGCAGGAAGAGCAGATCGAGCGGGTCTGCGACTCCCTCGTGAGCCTCCGGAGCTAGATGGACCTCGAGGTCCGCGACGACATCCTGCGCCCCTACCTGGGCATGGCGCCGCTCCCCCTGGCGCTCGAACGCGCCCTGGAGGGGGCGATTTACGCGCGTCACAGGTTCGAGCGGCCGGTGCTCGACATCGGGTGCGGCGAGGGCCTCTTTGCGACCCTCGTCTTCGCGGACAAGGTCGATACCGGCATCGATCCCGATCCCCGCGAGTTGCAGCGCGCCGCTGAGTTGGGCGCCTACCATGAGCTGATCCGGTGCTCGGGCAACGCGATTCCGAAACCCGACAACACCTACAGGACGATCTTCTCCAACAGCGTCCTCGAGCACATCCCCGACCTCGAGCCCGTGATGCGGGAGGCGTGGCGATTGCTGGCGCCCGGCGGCCGGTTCTACTTCACCGTCCCGTCGGAACGATTCGAACAATTCACGGTGGTCAACGAAGCGCTCAGTGCCTGCGGGCTTCACGGCGCCGCCGCGCGATTCCGGCGCCGGTTCAACGAATTCTGGCGGCACTACCACTGCTGCACGCTCGATGGCTGGCAGGATCTGGCACGCCGCTCCGGGTTCCGGGTCGTCGAAGCGCACACCTACGATCCACGCCGGATCTGCCTCCTGAACGACATGCTGGCGCCGTTCAGCGTCGTGAGTTTCGTCCTGAAGCGGCTGACGAACCGGTGGACTCTCTTCCCCCGGCTCCGGCAGGTCATGGTGTACCCGGTCTATCTCTGGGCTCGAGGACTTCTCCGCGATGGCAGCAAGGCCGACGCAGGGGGGCTCGTCTTCGTCTCGCTGACCAAGGACGGTGCTTCATGAAGGTGTCCATCGTCCTGCCGACCTACAACGAAGTGGACAACATCGTGCGCCTGGTGCGGGCGATCATCGGCCAGGTCCCGCCGGCATGGGACTACCAGGTCCTGGTCGTGGACGACAACAGCCCCGACGGGACCCATCGCGCGGTGTGCGAGGCGTTCGTGGACAACCCGTCCATCGTCCCCGTCCTGAGGACCGCCGACCGCGGCCTCGCCAGGTCGATACGGACCGGCCTCGAAGCGAGCACCGGCGAACGGATCGTGATCATGGACACCGACTTCACGCATGACCCGGCCGAGATCCCGCGCATCCTCCATGTGCTGGAGATCTGCGACATCGTCGCGGGTTCGCGCTTCTGCGCCGGCGGTTCGATGGAGGACGTGCCTCATTACGTCTGCAGCCTGATCTACAACTGGTTCATCCGGGTGGTGCTCCGGACCCAGATCCAGGACAACCTCAGCGGATTCCTGGGCATCCGGAGGTCGGTCCTCGACCACATTCCGTTCGACCGCGTCTTCTACGGCTACGGCGAGTACTGCTTCCGGTTCCTGCACTACGGCCAGAGGGCGGGCTGCCGCATTATCGAGCTTCCGGTCGAGTACCGGACGCGGCAGAAGGGGGCCAGCAAGTCCAACTTCTGGAAGCTCCTGCTCACCTACACCCGCGAGCTCTTCCTGTTGTGTCTCGACGTCCGGCGCGAGCGACACCTCCGGCACGCGCCCGGGCCGCCCGCAGGCGGGGGCGACGGCAAGCGAGCGTAGCCGCCCCGCCTTCGGCCGGGGGGCCGGGCGTGATAATGTCGCTGTCACGGCGGCGCCCCGGGTCGTGCCGGATTTCCAGGAGGTTCCTGATGCCACTCTACGAATATTCCTGCCGCAAGTGCTCGAAGCGCTTCGAAAAGCTGCTGTTCGGAAAAGAGAGACCCGCCTGTCCCAAGTGCGGCGGCACCGATCTCGTGAAGCTGGTGTCCACCTTCGCCGCCCACGGCGGCGACAAGTCGTCCGACTCGTTCGGTTCGGATTTCGGGGGTGGGGACGGCGGCGACTTCGGCGGCGACTCCGGTGATTCGGACGGCGGCGACTTCAGCGCCGGGTCCGGCGGCTGCGGCTCCTGCGGCGACCCGCGCGGCCCCGGTTCCTGCACCGTCAACTGACATGGCGCGCCGTCGCACCGCGCGCCGCGCCGTCGCCACCCGGGCCCGGGCCCGCCGCAGCTCCGCCGCGCGGCGCCGCGAGCGCCACTCTCGCCGGCGCGAGCTGCACCTCGACGACGCCGCGGCGCCGCCGGCCGCCACCCGCGCCGGCACGACCCGCCCGGCCCGCGCCGCCGGTCGCGTCGTCCTCCTCGTCGGCACGCGCAAGGGCGCCTGGATCCTGAAAGCCGATGCCGCGCGCCGCCGCTTCGCGCTCGACGGCCCGCACTTCCTCGGCTGCATCGTCCACCACGTCGTCCTCGACCCGCGCGACCGGCGGACGCTGCTCGCCGCGGCCAGGACCGGCCATCTGGGCCCGACACTCTATCGCTCGACCGACCTGGGACGCACCTGGAAGGAAGCGTCGCGCCCGCCGGCCTTTCCCAGGTTGACGGAAGGCGGCGGCGCGGCCACCCCTGCCGGCGGGCCGACGGTCGCCGGCGCCGGCCCGCGCTCGGTCGACGCCGTCTTCTGGCTGACCCCGGGTCACCCGAGCAATCCGGGTGTCTGGTACGCAGGTACCATCCCGCACGGGCTCTTCCGCTCGGAGGATGGCGGCGACACATGGGAGGGTGTCGAGGGATTCAACCGCAATCCCTCGGGCGTGGCGTGGGGCCCGCCCTCCTTCAGCGACACGCCGGAGGGCGGGATCACCCATTCGATCCTGATCGACCCGCGCGACCCGGCGCACCTGTTCGTCGCCCTGTCGATCGGCGGCCTGTACGAGAGCACCGACGAGGGCGATACCTGGCGACCGCTCAATCGCGGCGTCGCCGCCGATTTTCTCCCCGAGAAGGACCCGTTGTACGGCCACGACCCGCACTGCGTGGCGCTGCATCCGCTCCGGCCAAGCCGCCTGTACCAGGCCAACCACTGCGGCGTCTACCGTCTCGATCGTCCGGGCGACCTCTGGACGCGCATCGGCCGCGCGCTGCCCGCCGGGATCGGCGACATCGGCTTCCCGATCGTGCTGCATCCGCGCGATCCCGACACCGCCTGGATCTTCCCGATGGACGGCACCACCGTCTGGCCACGCACCAGCCCCGGCGGCCGACCCGCCGTCTACCGCACCCGCGACGCCGGAGTCACCTGGCAGCGCCAGGACCGCGGCCTGCCGCGCCGCCAGGCCTGGCTCACCGTCAAGCGCCAGGCGATGACCGCCGACGCCCACGACCCCGTCGGCGTCTACTTCGGCACCACGAGCGGCGGAATCTGGATGAGCCCAGACGAAGGACGCACCTGGCGCGCGATCACCGAGCACCTGCCGCACATCTACGCGGTGGTCGCGGCGGAGGTCTGATCCGGTGACGGCACGTTCCGTCGGCGGCGGAACCCTGCCCGCGGGCCCGCGCGCCGTCGCCATCCCCTCGCCGCTGCGCGACTACACCTCCGGCGCCGCCGAGGTCGGCGCCGCCGGCGACACCCTCGCCGCCGTCCTCGCCGACCTCGACCGCCGCCATCCCGGCCTGCGCTTCCGCATCATCGACGAGCACGACCGCATCCGCCCGCACATCTGGATCTTCATCGGCGCGCGGATGGCCCGGGCGATCACCGAGCCGCTCGCCCCCGGGGAGAACCTCAAGATAGTCGCCGCGCTCAGCGGCGGATAATCGTTCGGCGGAGGGACGATGGACGCGACACCACTCACACCCTGGAGGCGTCATCTCATGCTGGCCGCCGGTCTGCTGCTCCTTGTGAGCAGCCTGGCGCACTCGTTCCTCGGCTGGCCGTCGATCCGCCCGCAGCTCGTCGCGGCGGGCGTGCCGGAGGATCTGGTCGGGGCGCTCGCGGTCGGCTGGCACTTCGGCGGCGTGGCGATGGCGGCGTTCGCCGCCATCGTGCTCCTCGCCTGGCGCCGGGCGTGCGCCGGCGCCGCCGGCGGGCTCGAGGCGGTCGGCGTGGTGGCGGTCGCTTACATCGGCTTCGGGACGGCGGCATTCGTGCTGCGGTCGTTCGCGCCGTTCTTCCTGATCTTCATCGTTCCGGGGGTGGCGCTGGCGCTGTGCGCGTGGGGCGGTGTGCGGAAGCCTCCGACGTAGTCCGTGCGGTCCCCTTGTGGGGCCCCGCAAAAGCGTCTACTCTCAATGCACGTCCGGCTCAGGGTGCCGGCCTCGGGGCGCCGGCTCGGAACCTCATGGCATCCACGGGTGAGATCACCGAACGTCTGCTGGCCCTTCGTGCCGGGGACCAGGGAGCGCTCGACCAGCTCGTTCCCCTGGTCTACGAGCGGCTGCACGAGATGGCGCACGCGCGCCTGCGCGGCCAGGACCCCGGCGCGTCGCTCGACACCACGTCCCTCGTTCACGAGGCTTACCTGAGGCTCGTCGACCAGTCGCGCGCCGAGTGGCGCGACCGGGGCCACTTCTTCGCGGTGGCGGCGACGGCGATGCGGCAGATCGTCGTCGACCGGGCGCGGCGGCGGGGCGCGCTCAAGCGCGGCGCCGGGGTGCGCGCCGACCTCCTCGACGACGCCGCACAGGGTGTCGCGCCGCGCACCGAGGAGATCCTCGCGGTGGACCAGGCGCTCGGGCAGCTCGCGGCGTTGAGCGAGCGGCTGGCGAAGATGGTCGAGTTGCGCTTCTTCGTCGGCCTGTCGATCGAGGAGACCGCCGAGGTCCTGGGGCTCGATACCCGCACGGTGAACCGCGACTGGCGGGTGGCGCGCGCCCTCCTGTTCCGGGCACTCTCCGGAGAGGCCGCCCCCTGACCGCGGTTCCGGCGCCCGCAACGCCGAAGGGGTATCATCCACCCCTCGATGAGGTGACCGATGCACTATCTGCTGTTCTACGACGTCGCACCCGATTACCTCGAAAGCCGCAAGATCTGGCGCGCCGAGCACCTGGCCTACGCCCAGCGCGCCGTGGCGCGCGGCGAGCTCGTCCTCGGCGGCGCCCTGGCCAACCCGCCCGACGGGGCGGTGCTGTTCTTCCAGGGGGCGTCGCCCCAGGTCGCCGAGGAGTTCGCCGCCGGCGACCCCTATGTCAAGAACGGCGTCGTCACCCGCTGGCGCGTGCGCGAGTGGACGACGGTCATCGGGCCGGCCGCGGCGGCGCCCATCATCCCCGCCGGCGCGTGATGACACCCCTGCGCATCGGCCTCATCGGCGACCACGACCCCACCGTGGTGGCGCACCAGGCCATCCCGCGCGCCCTGGCGCTCGCCGCCGCGACGGAAGGCGTCGCGGTCGAGCCGGCCTGGCTGCCGACCGAGGCGATCACGGGCGAGGGGCTGGTCTCCGGATTCGACGCCCTGTGGTGCGTGCCGGCCACCCCGTACCGCAGCACGGAAGGCGCCCTCGCGGGCATCGGCTTCGCGCGCGAGCATCGGAAGCCCTTCCTCGGCACCTGCGGCGGCTTCCAGCACACCCTGATCGAATACGCGCGCGCCGTCCTCGGTTGGGCCGATGCCCTCCACGCCGAGACCGTCACCGCGAGCGCCGCCGGCGGGATCGCCGCGACCGCCGCGCTGCCGGCCGCCGCCGCGGCGCGCACTGCGGCCGCGGCGTGGAGCCGGGTGGCGGCGTCGCCCGCCCCCGGGACCGCGCGTCTGGTGGTGACGCCGCTGGCTTGCGAGCTGGTCGAGGCCACCGGTTTCGTGCGCTTCTCCGCGGGCACGCGGCTCGCCGCGGCGTACGGCGCCGTCGAGGCGATCGAGGAGTACCACTGCCGCTACGGTCTCAACCCGGCGTTCCGCGAGGCGCTCCTGTCGGGGCCGCTGCGGGTCGCCGCCGTCGACGCGGCGGGCGAGGTGCGCGCGGTCGAGCTCGAAGGCCACCCCTTCTTCGTCGCCACCCTCTTCCAGCCCGAGCGCGCCGCGCTTGCAGGCCGCGTGCCGCCGATCGTCGCCGCCCTCGTCCGCGCCGCGGCCGCCGGGAGAGCCCGGGCCGCCGGGCGCGCCACAACCGGCGCGACAGGCTGACACCCGGCCTGTAACCCGCGCGCTCCGGACAGCGTGCCAAGCCCGGGATCATCACCAGGCTTCGATGCCGGGGGGACGCCGTTCATGAGGATGCCGTCAGTGATGGGGAGCGCGCCATTGACGAAGCGGCGGCTGGCCGGTGCCGCGCTGGCTTTTGGCGCGATTCTCCTCGCCATCGGCGCCGTCGTCCTCGACCGGGCCCGACAGCGGGAAGACCGCGGCTACGCGCCGCGGCTCGCGCACCCGGCGTTCGTCGCCGGCGAGGCGGCGATGCTGACGGCGCAGGTCGAAAAGGGGCGCCGCTACGCATGAACGTCGAGGATAATGACAACCAGCAGTTCGCCCTGAACATCATGCACTGGCTGTCACGCCTGTTGTGATCATGAGACGACTGGCCCGCACCCTCCTTTGCCTGGGCTGTCTCGCTTTGGCGGCCTGCTCCTCGGTCCATCCGCCCGCGGCGACGACACCCGCACCGGCGGCGGGGCAGATGGCGGCGACGCCCGCGCCCTCCCCCGGCGCCGCGACCCGTCCCGAGCCGGGTCCCGTCGCCGGCCGGTTCGTCAACCCTTGGGCCGAGCCGGTCCGCGACGTCCTGGTGCAGCACTGCGGCAGTTGCCACCGCAGCGACCTCGACACCTCGCTCAAGGGAGCCCTCGCCGTCTACGACCTGACCGAGCCGGTCTGGTACGCGCGCCTGCGTCCCGACCAGTACGACGGCATCCTCGAGCGGGTGCACGAGGCCAGCGGCATCGCGCCCGAGGATGTCGCGGCGGTGGAGGCATTCGTCGCCTGCGCCCACGGCGGCTCATGCGCGGCCCCCTGAACGCCGCGGCATCGGCCGCGCCGCCGGCGCCGCGCATTGACAGACGCGCGCCGGGGGCGGGATGATGCCGTCGCCCGCCCTTCCCGGGAGGCGCGCGCGCACGGAGGTGCGTCGTGACCAAGGCGGTGTGCAGGCTTCTGCTCTGGACCCCGCGCGTCCTCGGGATCCTGGTCGCGCTGTTCATCGGGATCTTCGCCCTCGACGTCTTCACCGAAGGACGGCCGATCGGCGAGACCCTCATCGCGCTCGTCATGCACCTGCTGCCGACGTTCGTGCTGCTGGCGACGGTGGCCCTCGCGTGGCGCTGGGAATGGATCGGAGGCGCCGTCTTCCTGTCCCTCGCCGCTCTGTACACCCTGACGACCCTCGACCACCCGACCTGGATCCCGCTGATTGCCGGCCCGCTGGTCGTCGTCGGCACGCTCTTCGGACTGGCATGGCGTCATCGCACCGAGCTGCACCCGCAAGCATGAAAAGCGACCGAACACTGGCATGTGTCGCGGGCCTGCTCTGCCTTCTCGGCGCCAGCATCGGTGTCGGGGTCACTTTCGCGGCTGCCGACAAACCCGAGGATCTCGCCCAGACAGCCGCCGAGGCGTGGCTCAAGACCGTCGATGCGGGCCGCTACGACGACTCGTGGTCCGCGTCGGCCGGACTCTTTCAGGGCGCGGTCACGAAGGAGCAGTGGCGTCAGGCCGCGGCGTCGGCCCGTGGTCCGCTCGGCGACCTGGTCGGCCGCAAGGTGAAATCGCGGCAGTACACGACGACGCTGCCCGGGGCGCCCGCCGGCATGTACGTCCTCCTCAAGTTCGACGCGGTGTACAAGGCCAGGGCCGCCGCGGTCGAGACCGTGACCGTCATGGTCGATCCGGACGGCGCCTGGCGGGTTTTCGGTTACTTCATCAAGTGACCGGCGGCGACCGGTGACCGCCGGCGGCCTGGCGCCCGGACCGCCCGGCCGCGCCGAGCCGTGGCGCGCGGCCGCGGCGCTGGCGGCGCTCGGTGTCGTCGCCGTCTTCCTGGCGCTTCCACGGCCGCTGTCGCCGACGCTGTTCGCCTTCGCGGCGCCCCTGGCGGCCGCGCTCGCGGTCAGCGGCGCCATCCTCGGCTGGAGCGCGGGGCAGGGCGCCCCGCTGCTCGACGCGCTGCTGCACGGACAACCGGCCGGCGCCACCGCGTGGCGCGGGCTCGCGATCGGCGCCGCGTCGGGCTTCGCGCTCGGCGCCGCGATGCTCCTGGCGCTGCGTTACTTTCTGCTCCCGGCAATCCCGGCGCTGGGGACGCGCCTCGCCGCCGAGGTCCCCCTGCCTGCCGCGACGCGCTGGCTCATCGCCTTCGACTCCGCGGTGCTCGAGGAGCTGCTCTATCGCCTGTTCCTGCTCAGTGGCATGGTCGTCGCCCTGCGCCGCATCGCGACCCGACCGGGACGGCTGTCGCCCGAGGGGACGATGTGGATCGCCATCGCCCTCTCCGCGCTGCTGTTCGCCGCGGCCCACCTGCCACCCTGGACGCAGACCTCCGGCGGCGCTCCGGGGCTCGTCCTCGGCGTCGTTCTCGTTCTCAACGCGATCGGCGGGATGGTCTTCGGCATCGTCTACGTGCGGCGCGGCATCGAGGCCGCCATGCTGGCGCATTTCGCCGCCGACGTGGTGCTGCACGTGATCGGGCCCTGGTTCGCCGGCGCCCGGTCCGGCATCCCGGCCTGAGGGCGGCCGCGCCCTTGCCTCCGCGGCGCGGCGCCGCCGGCATCGTGATGCTCACCACCGCGCCCGAGGCGGCCACCACGACCGGCGGCACTTTCGCGAAAGGGCGGCCGGCCCGGCGTCACGGGCCGGCCGGCCGCGTCGTGACCGTCCCGGGAATGACGGCAACGCCGCTCCCGCCCTCGAACACGAAGACGACCGTGCTGGTGCGCGACGGACAGCAGAGCGGATCGCTGTCGGCGTAGCGCCGGTAGGTCACGGCGATCCGGTCGGCTTCGTACAGGAAGATCGTGTCGCCGGCTCCGTCGGTGCGCGCGTCCATCGGCGCGGGCGCGAGCGTCCCGGCAAATTGCCCGTCCCGGAACACGAAGTCCTGGTAGCCGAGCGGCCGGCACATGCCGTCCACGCCCGACAGCGCCCGGAGGATCGAGGTGGCGCCGAAGCGCTGGTACGGCCCGAACAAACGCCAGCCCGCCTTGACGACGGCGCGGTCCTCGGGCGAGGTGGCGGGGCGCAGTTGCGCGACACAGCGTGCGAAGTCGGCCGCGTCGTTGCCGGTGCGCGGGGCCGGCGGCACCGGCGCTCCCGGCTCGTTCCACCCGGCCGGGCGCGGCACGTCGAGCCAGGCGCCGCCCGGCGCCGGCGTCCCGGCGATCGCGAGACCGGCGTCGGCAACCGGGCCACGCAGCAGGAGCGCGACCATGACCGCCACCAGCATCGGTGAGACCTCCTCCAGTTCCGGCGCCGGGGAACAGGACCTGCCGGCATCCTATCAGAGCGCTGACGGATCGCCTCTCCGTGCGCATCCCGGCGCGCTGCCCGGCGCGCACCTCCGCCCGGCACAGGCCGCCCCGGGTCGCCGGGCCGCTCGTGTACAATCCCGCCGGCTCGCGAGCGGAGCGATGCATACCGATCGACGCACGAAGACCTCGACGACAGCGCCGGCACACACCCCTGCCGCGGTGGCGGCGGTATGCCTGCTGCTGGCGGTCGCAGCGCTTGGCGCCTGCGGCGCACCCGCCGGCGGCACGGCGCCCGGCGCGATGACAGGCCCGGCTTCCGGCGCGGCCCCGGCCCGGGACTCCGGCCCGCCGGACCCCGCCCGGCTCGCCACCGGCGACTGCCTCGGACGACTCTGCCTGGGCATGCCCGAGACCGAGGCGCTCGCGATCCTCGATGCCGCCGATCGACCCGCCGAGCCCGGCGACCGCCGCTGCTTTCACCTCGAGGACGCCGACCTCGATCTGTCGCTCCTGGTCGCCGGCGACGGCGGCGATCGCCGGCTCACAGCGATCCTGGCGACGTCGCTTCCCCACTGCGGCGGAACGCCGGCCCACGGCGCCGGTGTCATCGCCGACTGTCGCGGCGTGCGCCCGGGCGATCCGGAGTCGTTCGTATCGAAGATGCACCGGCGCGCCGCGCCGATCGCCGCGCCCGATCCCCTCTGGGCCACCGCCCCGGCCGGGGTGCGCGGACTCGCCGATCGCTGCGAGCCGCCCGAGGCGGGCGGACCCGGGACCGCCATCTATCTCCGCGACGGCCGCGTGGTCGGCCTTGCGATCTGGAGGCCGTGACATGCCGAAGAAGATCGATCGCCCCGCCGTCATCGAGGCGGCGGGTTCACCACCGAAGAGAATCGAGGAGTACGCCGGCCGCGTGAACAGCGGCCATTCCGCGGTCAGCGTGGCGCGGATGGTCTCGCCGCAGGGGTGGAGCGAGCCCGGCCAGCGTCCCGAGTTCGAGGAGATCACCGTCGTGCTGCGCGGCACGCTGCGGGTCGAGCACGAGGGTGGCGTCGTCGAGATCGGCGCCGGCGAGGCGGTGGTCACCGCCCCCGGCGAGTGGATCCGCTACGGCTCGCCGCACGACGGTGGCGCCGAGTATGTCGCGGTCTGCCTGCCGGCCTTCTCCCCGGCGACGGTGCACCGCGACGACGAGGCGGGGGCGACCGGCACCGCGCGTGGCGCCGCGGCGGGAGCCGCGACCGGCGTGGCCGCCGGCGCCCCCACACCCGGCGCCGCCGCGCTCCCCGCAGGGCTGCGCATCGATCGCCTGTCGATCGCCGACGCGCCGGCGGTGTTCGGGGCGGTCAACGCCCTCCTGCTCGAGCTCGGAGAAGAGGGCGACGAGGCCGGCATCACCGACACGGGGGCGGTGCTGGCGGCGTGGCGCGCCGCCGGCGATCGGTTCCAGGCGTTCGCGGCGCGCGAGCCGGGCGGCGCCGTCGCCGGCCTGCTGACCCTGTTCGAGTCGTTCGCCATCTACGCCGGTGGCGCCTACGGGGTGATCAACGAGATGTACGTCGCTCCTCGGCACCGGTCGTCGGGGGTCGGGGCCGCCCTCATCGAGGCCGCCGCCGCATGCGGACGGGGGCGTGGCTGGACGCGCATCGACGTGACCGCGCCCGAGTCGCCGCGCTGGACGAGAACGCGGCGCTTCTACGAAGCGCGCGGATTCCGCTTCGCGGGACCCAAGCTCAAGCATTATCTTCGCTGACGCGAGACCTGCGTCGACAGGAGGCAGCCGATGTCATCCACCAGGGCTCTCCGCCGCCCACGCGGCGGCCGCATGCTCGCCGGCGTCGTCGCCGGACTGGCCGATCGCTTCGGGATGGACCGCACGCTGGCGCGGGTGATCTACGTCGTCGTCTCGATCATCTCGGTGGCGTTTCCCGGCATCCTGGTCTACCTGGTCTGCTGGCTCATCATCCCCGAGGGCGATTGATGCGTGGAGCGCGCGGAGCGGCGCTGCCGGCGTTGCTCCTCATCACGGCCATCGGGGCGGCGCTCGCCGGCGGCACCGACACGCTCGCCGCGACACCGGCGACGCAGCCGCAGCGCTTGATCTCCATCGGCTTCATGGCCGGCGAGCCCTCGGGCGCCACCTTCCGGATGATCAACCCGGCGCACCCGACGCATGCCTGGGAGGTGGGGCTCGGCTGGTCGATGGCCGGCGACAACGGTCTCGACATGCACGCCCAGCGCCAGTGGCACCTGGCGACGATCACCCGCTCGCAGAAAGGCGCGACGACCTTCTACATCGGCGCCGGCGGGCGGGTGAAGCAGGTCGATGGAACGCGCATCGGCGTGCGCGGCGCGGTCGGATTGAACTACCTCGCCGGGATGAGGCCGCGCTCCTGGGAGGCCTACATCGAGCTGGCGCCGATCGTCGATCTCACGCCCGACAACGACACCTGGCTGAACGGGATTATCGGGGTGCGCTGGTTCGTCCCCGGCGGCACCGGGCGCTGAGCATCGACCTCTTCAGCCGACCGGCATCTCCGAGCCCCTGAGGATGAGGGCCTCCTCGAGGGCGCCGATGCGCTTCGACAGCTTCTCCACCAGCCGGAGCGACAGGGAGGGGTCCTCCTGCATGCGCCGCAGGAAGTTCGACTTCTCGACGGTGAGGATGGTCGAGACACCCAGGGACCGCGCCGTCATCGAGCGCCGCTCCTGGCGGACGATGGCGCCCTCGCCGAAGAAGTCGCCCGGCTCGAAGGTGGCGAGGCAGAACTCCCTCTCGCCTTCGCGGCGCAGAAGCTCCACCTTCCCCTCGACGACGACATACATGCAGTCGCCCATCTCCCCCTGCCGGTAGACCGTTTCCCCATCCTGGTACTTCTTGCCGATCATCCCCGTTGGCACCACGACACCCCCGTTTCCGCGCGCTCCCCTTTCGGGCATAGCGCCCGCCGCCGTCTCCCAGACGAGCCGGGACAGGAAGCCCGGATTCAGCGTCCGCTTCAGAACCGACCTGTAGGGCGCGCTGCCGGTGAAGGTGTCCCACATGACACCGCTCATCCGGCGGACCGCCCCCTCCTGCCGCTGCTCGCGCGCCAGCATGCGCCACACCCCGGTCTGCGCGATCCGCAGCTTCTTGATGATCCGCGTGACACCGAACACCGCCTCGCCGAGCAGGTTGTCCCGGGCGATCGCCCTGCAGGCGGGGAGATAGTGACGTTCGAAGTCACCGACCCCGACGCCGTAGAAGGCGGCCGCCGAGGCGGCCGCCTTGGCCGTCCGGTAGGCGGCGCCGATGCCGTCCTTGTAGAGGCGCGTGGTGCCGCAGTCGCCGATGAAAAGGCACCTGTCGGTATACGGCGGCCGCGTGGCGGCCACGTTGATGCGGGGCGCGCAGCGGCAGAAGTCGGCCGGTGGCTTCCAGTGCGGCGGCATGACCTCGCGCACCTGGCGCGAACCGAGGAATCTATCGATCAGGGGCTTGTCGATGTCCGCACCCAGGAGGACCACGGTGACGTAGTCTTCCTTGGGGATCAGGGCGGCGAACTCCAGGCGGGGCAGGTCGAGAAGAAAGACGTGCATCGAGCTGCCCAGATAGCGGCGCAGGAGCTCCACACCCAGGAAGAACTCGCAGATGTAGGTCTTTGTCGTGGCCGGAGCCCGGCGCACCCCGGCGTCCTTGAACAGGCGCGCGGACGGCCCGTTGACGCCGATCGCCATGGCCACGAGGTCATAGGTCTCGTGGTGGCCGCCTTTGGTTTCGAGTCGCGGCCGCCCGTCCGGGCAGCGGTCGAATCGCTCGACCTTCTCCCGTACCCAGCGTGCCCCCTGCGCGCGGGCCATGTCGAGCAGGTAGGCATCGAAGCTCGCGATCGAGGCCGTGGCGCTGCCGCGCGGCCCGCCGCCCCGGTGGACCGCCGCGATGCGCTTCTCCTGCCGCGGCGTCTCGATCCGGATGCTGCCGACATCCATGTGCAGGAAGTACGAGTCGATGCGCCGGCGGATGACCTCCTTCGGGATGTGGATGCCCTCGGTCGCGAGGTGCTGCACGAGGGACTCCGACACGATGCCGCCGCACATGTTGCAGCCCTGCGCGCCGAGGTTTCTGAAATCCCGCTGCTCGTAGATGTCGACCTCGAGATCGAGACCGAGCAGGCGGCTGTTCTGAAGGAGGAAGTAGCTGAAGAACGATCCGGCAGGGCCGCCGCCGATCACGCCGACGCGCGAACCGGGGGACAGTTTGAATTGCCCCTGGCTCGCCGCGGAGGCGGCCGGTGCGCCGGCGAGGGCGCCCGTTCCGCGCTCCGAACCGGGTACCACAACCGGCTCTGCCATGAACGGGCCTGACCCCGGCACAGGCGTTACACCGGGGCCCGGCTGGGAAATGTACCACCACCCTGAGCCGGCGCCACAGGAAAATCACCGCCGGCGCGCGGTTTCCTCGCGGGCCGCGCGCGCGATGCCGCGCAGCATCCCCGCGAACACCAGCTGGTGCAACGGCCAAATCCCGTACCAGTAGGCGAGCCCCGCCAGCCCCAGCGGGTCGAACAGCGCCGTCTGCCTGACGATCGAGCCCCCCTGGCGCCGGGACACCTCGAACTCGAGCCACGCCCGGCCCGGCAGGCGCATCTCGGCATGGAGCACCAGCCTGCGATCCGGCTCCACCGCCTCGACCCTCCAGCAGTCGACCACGTCGCCGACCACCAGGTTCTCGGGATCGCGGCGCCCCCGGCGCAGGCCCGGTCCGCCGGCCATCAGGTCGAGGATCCCGCGGAGCTGCCAGAGGGAGTTCCCGTAGTACCACCCGGCGCCGCCGCCGATGCGGCGGATGCACGCGAACGCCGCCGCCGGCGGCGCCTCGACGAAGGTCTCGCGCGAGTCGACCAGGCGCGAGCCGAAACGCACGCCGCCGAACTTCCGCGGGGCGGACGACGACAGCGCGTCGCACCAGCGTGTCTCCGCGAACTCGCCATCTTCATTGCGAAGCGCATCGGCAATCGCCTGGCCGAAGCCGCGCGGCGACACCGGGTACGCCCGCGCCGGCCCGGGGTCGCGCACATCCGTCGGGACCCGCAGTCCCTCGATCAGCCGGCGGCCGACGCGGGCCCGCAACGGGGTCACCAGCCTGAGCCAGAGCCCCGAGAGGTGCGGCGTCAGGAACGGCACGGGGATCATCAGGCGGCGCAGGCCGCGCTGCCGCGCATACTCGCGCAACAGATCGGCATAGGTCACCCGATCCGGGCAGCCGATCTCGACCACGCCGCGGGCGGGCGCGGGCACATCCAGCGCCGCCACCAGGTAGGCGAGCAGGTCGTCGATGGCGATCGGCTGGGTCGGGACCTTCACCCACCTCGGCGTCACCATGACCGGCAGCCGTTCGACCAGGGCGCGCACCATCTCGAACGAGAGACTGCCGGAGCCGATCACGACACCGGCGCGGAACTCGGTGACGACGCAGCCGGATCCCCGGAGGATCTCCCCCACCCTGTGGCGGCTGGAAAGGTGGCTCGACCTGCCCGCGCCCTCTGCACCGAGCCCGCCGAGATAGATGATGTGCTCCACGCCGGCGGTGCGCGCCGCGACGACGAAGTTGCGCGCCGCGGAGTTCTCCTCGGCCTCGAAGCCGCCCGCCGACGCCATCGAATGGACCAGGTAGTAGGCCGTGTGCACCCCCGCCATCGCCCGCTGCAGCCCATCGGGTTGCAGCAGATCGCCCTGCACGACATCGGTTGTGGCGGCGGCCCGCCCGCGCAGCCGCACCGGGTCGCGCGCCAGGCAGCGCAGCGACTCGCCGCGCTCCTCCAGACGGCGGAGCAGGCGACCGCCGATGTAGCCGGTGGCGCCCGTCAGGAGGATGAGCCTGCGGGCGCCCGTCATGGACGCACCGATCGCGGGCCGGGGCCGCGGGCGGGTCCGCCGGCGCCGGTGCTGGCGCCGGTGCCCGCGCCACCGCCGCCGGAGACGGTCGCGAATGCGGCGAGCGCCCGGTCGCGCGCCGCACGGTGATCGACGAGTGGCGCGGGGTATCCGGGCGGCGGCGCCGGCGCCTCCCATGGTGCGTGCAGGTGCTTCTGCGGGACATCGGCCAGCTCGGGCACGAAACGGCCGACGTAGCGCCCCTCGGGATCGAAGCGGCGCCCCTGGAGCGTCGGGTTGAAGATGCGGAAGTACGGGGCGGCGTCGGCGCCGCAGCCGGCGCTCCACTGCCAGCCGAGCGTGTTGTTGGCGAGGTCGGCGTCGACGAGCGTGTCCCAGAACCAGCCCGCTCCGTCGCGCCACGACAGCAGCAGATCCTTCACCAGGAACGAGGCGGCGATCATCCGGACGCGATTGTGCATCCAGCCGGTGGTCCACAGCTCGCGCATCCCGGCATCGACGATCGGGTAGCCGGTGCGGCCACGCTCCCAGGCGCGCCGCGCCCGGTCGTCGCGCCGCCACGGGAAGCGTTCGAACGCCGGACGCAGCGGTCTTTCGGCCGTGTGCGGGAAGTGGATCATCAAGTGATGTGCGAACTCGCGCCAGCCGATCTCGCGCAGCCAGGCGGCCGCGCATTTGTCGCCGGCCCGCGGCGGCTCCGTCCGCTCCCGCACCGCGCGCCAGACCTGGCGCGGGCCGATCTCGCCGAAGTGCAGGTGCGGCGACAGTCGCGATGTTCCCGGCGACCCGGGCCGATCGCGCCCCGACGGATAGTCGTCGATGGCGCTGTCGACGAACGCCGCGAGGCGCCGCCGCGCACCGACTTCGCCCGGTTCCCACGCCGCGCGCAGGCCGCCGGCCCAGTCGATCGACGGCTCGAGCCCGAACGACACCAACGGCTCCGACGCCGGCCATGCCCCGGGTGGCGCGAGCCTGCGCGGCGCCGCCGCCGTGCCCGGCGGATCGTCGAGCGCCAGGCACGCCTTCCAGAATGGCGTGAAGACCTGGAACGGCTGCCCCGCCCGGGTTCGAACCACCCCGGGCTCGAACAGGAGGTGGGCGTTGAACGCGGCGATCTCGAGACCGGCCGCGGCGAGATCGCGGGCCACGCGCGCGTCGCGCGCCGCGAGCGCCGGCTCGGTGCGGCGGTTCCAGGCCACCGCCCGGGCGCCGGTCGCGCGGGCGACGTCGGCCAGTGCTGCGCCACTCGGACCGCGGCGCAGGATCAGCCGCGACCCGCACTTCTCGAGCGCCGCCGCGAGACTCGCGAGCGACCGATGCAGCCACCAGCGCGACGCCGCCCCCGGCGGCCAGTCGCCCTCCTCGTCCGGCGCCCAGACGAAGATCGGCACGACCGGCCGGCCCCGCTCCGCCGCCCAGCGCAGGGCGGGGTTGTCCTCGAGCCGCAAGTCGAGCCGGAACCAGACGATTGTCGCGTCGCCATGCGCCATGATGCGCACCTTAGCAGACCTCGCGCGACCGGAGTATCCTTGCCGGCCGCCGGCGGACATGCGGTCACGAACCCGGAACAAGGAGAGTCTGTGAGCCGAATCATGAAACGACAGGCGGTCAGGTCCGCGGGCTTCGGGCTCGCGCTGCTGCTCGTGTGCGGGCCCGCCACGGCGGGGCCGCCCGCCGCCGACACCGTGCTCCTCAACGGCAGGGTCCTTGTCTTTCACGGCATCGAGGTGCGCACGCCCGGCCAGCCCGAC
>Ga0210377_10000618_pt1 | contig 33902 bp, 41 predicted proteins | sample PLM4_65_b1redo_FD_155480 | JGI IMG/M metagenome (GOLD analysis project Ga0210377, IMG submission 155480) | Groundwater sediment microbial communities from an aquifer in East River, Colorado, USA - PLM4_65_b1 redo | ecosystem: Environmental > Terrestrial > Soil > Riparian zone | place: USA: East... | reverse complement strand
ACCCGATCAATGCCTTTATCAACATTATTGCGGGCTTGATTGCCTATTGTCATCAGCCCAAGAAACCTTCCTTGGGCATTATTCCTGCTGACTGGCCTTTGCTCGCCGCTTAAACATTATTCACGTTACTTTACAAATCAAGGCGGAAGAAGCAAGTACCTGGCACGACCACCTCTACAGAGATACAGTTATTCATTCTTCCTTGCTCAGCAGTTGTTTGATAGTTTTCACCAGCAATTTGAGACTGACTGGCTTACTCATATATTCGTTGGCACCTGCCTCCAGACAACGCTCCCGGTCGCCGGGCATGGCGAGGGCGGTCAGAGCGATGATCGGCGTGGATGCGAAGCGAGGCATCGCTCGTAAACGGCGTATGGCTTCCAATCCATCCAGCGCAGGCATTTGGATATCCATCAAGATGATGTTCGGATGAACCTCCTCCGTCTTCTCAATGGCTTCCAAACCATCATGCGCAACCACGATTTGATAACCATGACTTTGTAGATAGTCACCGATTGTGAGGACGTTCGCCATGTTGTCCTCCGCGAGGAGGATAATCCCGCGATCCCCCGTTTCGTGTGCCGATCTATTTGATTTTTCTGCCTGCTCGCTGAGCAAAAGTTTACTGCCAAATTCACGGACTTCCCTTTCCTTTTGGGCTACCATATCCTGCCCCATTGGAAGATTGATGATAAAGCGGCTGCCCTTGCCTACTTCGCTTTCAACATTTACACTGCCACCATGTAGGTCGGTCAGCTTCTGAACCAGTGCCAACCCAAGGCCTGTACCTTCATATTCACGGGTCAGACCACGATCCACCTGCGAAAATGGAACAAATAACTGCTTAAGATCTTCAAGCGCAATTCCAATGCCGCTGTCGATCACTACAAATTGTATGCGATCCCGTTCCGCATCGGCGCGCACCTGCAGAATCACCTGTCCGTGATTGGGTGTGAATTTGACTGCATTGGTCAGCAGATTGACCAGAATTTGCTTGAGGCGGCGCAGGTCAGCATATACTTTGGTAACCGGCGTTTCTTCCCGATAGGTGACAGTAATGGATTTCTTTGTCGCCTGCTCCTTAACAAAGGCGAGGCTGGCCCGGCAAATTTCATCCACTGCAATAACTTGCGGATAATAATCGAATTTGCCGGCCTCGATCTTGGATAGATCAAGAATATCATTGATCAACTCAAGCAAATGACGTCCGCTGGACTCGATGATCTGTAATGATTTTTGCTGATATTCACTGAGCGGATCGCGCCTCTGCTCCAGGAGCGATTCTGACATCCCCATAATGCTGTTGAGCGGAGTTCGCAATTCATGGCTCATGGTTGCAAGGAAGTCATCCTTGGCACGGTTGGCGTGTTCCAGTTCGATATTTGTCCGTTGTAGTTCTTCAGTACGTTTCGCCACGCGTTGTTCGAGTTCAGCATTGGAATGTTGCAAGTTATCAAACAATTGGGCATTGTCAATCGCAATGGCAGCTTGACCTGCCAGCGTCTCCAAAAAATCCAGCCACTCCGGGTCGGGATGAAGCAGAGAACGATGATAGAGTTCCAATATCCCTTTGACCTCTCCCTTCACGATCAGCGGTGTGCCAAAGTAATCGACAAATTCATCCTCTGCCAGTTGGAGAGCTTCGAGAAGTTTGTTGTCAGCCACTGACAGATCCGGGACGTGAATCGTTTGGCGTTCGCGCACTACGCGGCCGGCGTAGCCTTCATTCAATTTCAGTTGTGTATGGTGCAGGGCATTGGAGTGCAAGCCGCGGCTGGCGGCGTATTCTATCGTTTGTTCATGAGGGTCAAACAACAGGATGGCGGCAGCGTCCACACCCAACTGCGAAGCAACCTGTTGCAGCACGATATCCAGCGTGACGCGTACGTCGAAACTGGAACTTATAGCTGTGTCGATGGCACGCAAACCATTGAGGCGTTTCAGTTGGCGCAGAATCTTTTCTTCCGCCTGTTTATGCTCGGTGATATTGCGATAATTGAATACAATCCCCTCGATTCCTGGTTCAGCGATCAAGTTGCTGATCGTGCTTTCCAGCCAGCGCCACGAGCCATCTTTGTGTCTAAAGCGGTACTGGACGAGCAGCTGGCCCGGTTTTCTGGTTAGTCGTGCCAGCTGCCGCAAAAGACGCGAGCTATCCATCGGATGTACATATTCAAAGGCGAATTGTCCGAGTGCCTCGGCCTGAGAATAACCCAGGATGCGCTCGACCGAAGGGCTGACGTAAATCACCTTTCCCTGCGATTCCACCACCGTGATGCCATCCGGCGCGTTTTCGATGAGGGCGCGGAAGCGCTGTTCGCTCGCCGCCCGCATTTCGTCTGCCCGCTTGCGCTGGCGGCGGGATTCAGCCTCCCGCAACTCCCGTTCTATCGCGGGTCCCAGCCTGGCGAAATTTCCCTTTACAAGAAAATCATTGGCACCAGCTTTCAGAGCGGTTACTGCGGTCTCTTCGCCGATCGTACCGGAACTTATAATAAACGGCAGGTCCAGGCCGCTGGCTTTCAACACTTCCAATGCCTGCGGAGCATTGAACTGAGGCAAGGTGTAATCGCTGATGATCAGATGCCAGGTCTTTTGTGTGAGTGCCAATTGCATGGCTTGGGCAGTTTCAACACGTTCAAACTCCACCTCATAACCATTGCGCTGAAGTTCGCGCAATAGTAATAGGACATCATCCTCAGAGTCCTCAACGATCAAGACCCGCAATGCTTTCATCATTATCCGTCCTTGTGAAATGGTGGCGCTTCGTTCAAAACCAACCAGTATAGGCCCAGGTTGCGTACGGCCTCCACAAATTGATTGAAATCCACTGGTTTGCGCACGTAGGAGTTGGCCCCAATTTTATAGCCTACAATCAAATCCTGCTCTTCATTCGATGAGGTAAGAATCACAATGGGAAGCAGCCGTGTCCGTTCATCTGCGCGGAGGCGGCGCAGCACTTCCAGCCCATCCACTTTGGGTAACTTTAAATCTAACAGGGTGAGCTGAGGCATTTCATGTGGATCGCGGTCGGCGTATACACCCGTACAAAACAGGAAATCCAGCGCCTCAGCCCCGTCATGTACAACGAAGACTTGATTTCTGATATTATTCTTTTTGAGTGCACGCAGGGTCAATGCTTCATCATCCGGATTGTCTTCCACAAGCAAAATCATTTTATCTTCCATATATTTTCCTTTGATTGCAAATTAAAGCTAATAGTTGCGCCCTGAGTAACCATTTTCAGTGGTTGAGCAGATCATCAGCCTGACTATGTTTATTGGCTCTCATCATTCAATGAAAGAATACCGTAATGCTGTTTCAACCAGCGCGGCGGCAGATAGGCAATGAGAATGGTCAACGCGGCGGCCAACCCGATGAACCGGCTTGCAAGCTGCCACCAATCTTGTTGCCCTACTCCTCCCGCTAGGGCGATTACGGGGCTCAGGAACCAGACAATGATGCTCCAGGAGACGAGGAGAATGCGATACTTTTGTGTTATCTCCGGCACTCTGAAATAGAGTGTAAAGTAAGCCAATCCACCAATAATCTGCGGCAACAAGAGCAAAACTATTATCAGACCAAAGAAGGGCCCTGTCAAAGGCGTGTGATAGACAAGCGTTACGCTCCAGCGGCCTATATCTACATTGCCGGGAGTGCTGGCGGTGATATAGTAAACCAGCAAGACATAGTAGATGATGTAGAAGGCAGCTAATGGCCGAAGCGATCGTCTGTTTCCTGTGAACAGATAGATCAGGTAATATACAAGACCCAACAGCGCGAGGCAGATTACCAAAAGATTCAGATAGGTCGCGGTGACGAAGAGCGGAAGACTCGCCAGACCAACAGCGCCAAACAGATTTTGGAGACCGCCGATCAATGTCGTAGTTGCCAGCCCATACCACCATACTGTAAATGATGCCCAGGCCAGCCTGGCTTCTGCGGAAGAAATAACACGCTGGCTTAAGCGCCAGCCAATATAACCATAAATACTGGCAGAAGCCACGGCGAAGAATGTACTGAATAATAATGTTGGCTGTATCGTCATAATGGCCTCGCGATCAGATGATTTCCTTTACCCGCCTGGCAAGAGGATCTTTTTCCTGAGGCACAGCCTCGGGTTTGGCGCGTTCCAGAACGGGCAGGGTAAAGAAGAAGGTTGCACCCTGATCCACCGCGCCTTCCGCCCAAACACGCCCGCCGTGTCGGTGAATGATCCGCTGAACTGTAGCCAGACCGATACCAGTCCCTGAAAATTCAGTCATGGCATGCAGACGCTGGAAAGCCCCAAACAACTTACCTACATACTCCATGTCGAAACCGGCGCCGTTATCACGGATGAAGTAAACTGTTTCATCGTTTTCAGGTTTCGATCCAAATTCAATTTCCGCCAGCTCCTGCTTTGAAGTGAATTTCCAGGCGTTATTCAAGAGGTTTTCCAAAACGACCTGCAGAAGATTCGGATCACCCCGCGCTTTCAGATTCGCAGCAATATTGAAGTTCACCCTGCGCTCACGCTGCGTGCGCTGAAGTTCCGCAACAATGCCCTGCACAAGTTGACTCAGATCCACCGCTACCAATTTCATTGATGCGCGTGTCACCTTGGAGAGGTTCAACAGATCGTCAATTAATTCTGCCATGTGTTGCGCGGAACTGCGTACACGCTCCAGGAAATTACGACCTTCAGGGGGGAGTAGCTTGCCATAATCTTCCAATAATGCCAGGCTGAAACCATCGATACTGCGTAAGGGTGCGCGCAGGTCATGGGAGACGGAATAGCTAAAGGCTTCCAGTTCCTTGTTGGCAGATTCAAGTTCCAGTTTGGCTTTTTGCAGTGCCGTTTCAGTCCGCTTTCGCTCAGTGATATCCCTGGAAATCCCAAACGTGCCAATGATCAGTCCAGTCTGATCAAAGAGCGGAGCCTTCGTGGTCGAGACCCAGGTCTCCCGGCCATCCGGCCAAACGACACGCTCTTCCATGTCTATCAAAGGCCTGCCAGATCGTATGATTTCCTGTTCTTTGTCATAAGACAGTTGCGCATGTGGAAAAAAATCAAAATCAGACTTGCCTATGGCTTCGGTGGAATCGCTCAAGCCGAGTGCCTTGGCTTGAGACTTGCTGTTCCTGATAAAGCGGCTCTGGGCATCCTTAAAGTAAATATGGTCCGGCATATAATCAAGCAGCATTTGGAGCAAGGCATTCGCCTGTGACAATGCGGCGGTTCGCTCCTGCACTTGGATTTCCAGTTCTTCATTCATTCGCTGTAACGCCGCTTCAACCTGTTTACGTTCGGTAAAGTCGTGATAATTATTAACGATAGCCTGGACGCTGGGCTCATCCAGTAGATTCGTGAAGATACCTTCCAGCCAACGCCACTCCCCATTTTTGTGACGAGCACGAGCGTGCACGGGAATATGTGCGCCAGGCTGCTGGAGCGACATGGTCAGACGATCCGTGACGAGCGCCTGATCTTCTTCATGGATCAGCTCAAATGCGTTCCGACCAACAAACTCGTCTAGCGAATAACCGAGGATTTGATGAGTCGAAGGGCTTCCATACAGGATGGTTCCATCGGCGCTAAACAGAGCAATGGCATCCCAACTATTTTCAGTTAAGGCGCGCGCCCGTTGCTCAGTCAGGCTTAATGCTCTCTTGGCCTGCCCACGTTCGATATCCGCCCGCTGGAGCAAACTCGCGTTCCACAAGATCAAAATGGCAAAAACGATGACATTCAATACTGTAAACAGGACCAATCTCAGTATGCTGTCGTACAGCCCCATGCGCTGCCCGGCTAGGAGCAGCCAGGCCAATACAATGGGAATCAGGATGGCGGTAGGCGTAAGACGACGTGCCATCATCCCCCCCAGGCCATCACTGCTGAAAATCTTCATCAGTCCCTGCTCGGGGTGGGCGAACAAGATTCCCATGCATAGAATTGAAAATGCAGAAGCGGTATGTATCGCCACGGAGGAAGAGGGAAAAAATTGGTACAGAGATGGAACCCCATATGCGTAACCCATCAATGCCAACCCGGAGATCAGCAGTACTGTGATGCTAAAGACATCCACGACCCACCGATACGGGTGACGGTCCAACAGCAGCAGCGAAAGAGCCAACATGAAAAAATTCAGGGCAGTGACCGGCGACATCCGCCCGGGGTGGGCGTTTTCAGGGGTTAATGGGTCTTTGAAAAGGAATTGGTCTATGCCAAGGTTTCGACTGAGAACATATTCACTGAGTGTGAGCAGGCTGATCAGAACGATGAGAGTCGCGCAGACTTTTGCGAAAAGATTGGTCTGCTGGTTTTCACTCTCACGAGTGGCCAACCATAGCGAAATTCCAGCCAGCACAAAAGCCAGAGCGGTGTTTGCTTTCATGGTGTCGGAGCCCGGAAGAATACTCTTTAGCATGGAGATATCGAACAGCCAGCCCGCCAGCACCAGGAAACCGATTGCTGCAACAATTCCACCTGCCGCACGTGAGGCAGCACGGTGAAAGGAAAGGAGACGCGAATTTAATGGAGCTGTCATAAGATGATAATAACAACGATCTGCGACTCAGGAATATCCCCCATGAAATTTAATGCTACCTGGTGATTACTTACGATCGCGCCTTCGAAGAGTTTTGCATTCATAAGTGTCTCCTCTGACATTCTATGGGCGAGCTTGAACAGGCACTTAACCCGGTATAACCCGTGCCTATCTGGGCGCGCCACAAACATGCGCTAGCTGCAAGGTTACTTCATAATTCTAAAGCAAGGCAGGATGCAAATGAGACTGCAACGGTCCGATCATCCACTTTCGGTTCCAATTTTGAAGGTCTAATACAAGAACGAATCCCGTTTCTAGTATACGTGAATAATGTTTAGGCGGCAAGCAAGGGCAAGCCGTTCGGGATGATATTCAAAGAAGGTTTCTTGGGTTGATGACAATAAGCCACCAATCCAGCGATAATGTTGATAAAAGCATTGATCGGGCTGCGATGACGAGTGTGCTCAATTTGAGAGATGTTCTTAAGCTGATCCACGACACTCTCAATAATGGCTCGTTTGCGTAGAAGTATTTTGTCAATCATTGGCATCAGTCGGTTCTTCATGTTCTTCTTATGGCGTGTGATGAGCTGAACGTTGAAAGTTTCCAGCAATAGCTCGAATAAAGGTTGAGAAATATAGCCACGATCTGCGATCAGCTTGCCAAACAAACGTTTACACAAAGCAGGAACAGGTTTGCGGTCATCCACGTTCCCAGGGGTAATCTGGCAAGCCAGAATCTCGCCGCGATCATTGATCACCAAATGAACCTTCAAGCCGTAAAACCAGCCCATCGAGCCTTTTCCGCGCTCGGCAATGCCTTCAAATACTTTGTGATTGTGAATGCGATGGTTATCACAGACTTCCAGTGCAGTTGATTCAACAAATGAGATACCGCTACAACTTCCATACAAATTTTTTAGGTAGGCGCTCAACGGCCCAAAGACTGAAGGCATCAAGTTCACAAAGCGCTCATAGCTCACTAAATTGGGAAACTCGCTTCTCAGATGTTGGTAGACATGTTCGGCGTAATATGCCTTGAAGTTCCTGTATCGAGATTGGTGAAAGTAAATGATGATCGTCATTATTTCACTGGCGCTTAATTGCCCTGCTCGACGACGTTTTTTACTTCCATCAGCAAATAGCTTCTTTTCCCAAACAGGTAGGAAGATTTGACAAAAATCATCTACATCCACAAATAATTCGAGTAAACTCATGGCGCGGGGTTCCTTTCAGGTTCATTTTTTGGTTCGCACCTAAAGTTTACCCAAAAGCGAGCCCCGTTCCCTTATCCATTATTCACGTTAGTATGATGAAATCATAGTGCGTCAAATCCATCACTCATTTCATGTGTCATTTGTCATAAAAATTTCCTCCTCTGGTGGCTCTCTGTTTCTTTATTGATCACTGATTTGTGCATCCACTCAACCATAGGTAATTCCCCAAACCTTTTCCTATTTCCCATCACCACAGCCACTCCCTCAGGTAGTTTTACACATGCCCAGCGCGCGGCTTCCAGAACCCAATTGGTGCTTAGCTGTGCATACACCAGTCGCACGCCAGTTCGTTTGCACAGTTTCCAGGCTTCATCCAGTCGCTTGTTTGTAATCTTCTCTATTTTCTTCCTGCTTTTATGCTCATCCCCCACCTCAAGCCAGAACAGGGTTTCATACCCTTGAATCCTTCCCCACACGAGGCCATCTGGGAAAACAGATATACCCGGCAAATGGGTTTCACTCCATCCGGTCCAAATCTCAGCGCGAGGATAGGCAGATCGCAGCCATGCCAACCACCTGCGGGAAGTGTTCCTGTGGGGCGTACAAATCTTGTCTGGATTCAGTTCCTTCACCCTGCTGAAATCCACCTGTTTGGAAGCGCCCCAGCTTCGTAAGGCAATGGAAAGCCCCTTGCGGGTTGGATGCCAAAGCGGGAACGGATCCATCTCCACCGGCTTGGATTTATCTTTTTGTATCTTCTTCCCGATCTTATGTTTCACCAACTTGCTTTTTTCAAGCCCATACAGCATATCAAGGGTTACTTTTTTCGTAAGTCCTGCCAGTGATGCAATCTCATGCTCATTCCCCTTCCTGATCCTTCCCAACACCTGCAAGCATTTCAGTGCTTCCATCGAAACATGCGAGAAACCATCGTCAATCGCAGGAGGACGGTTTAGAGATGGAGAAAACAACCTGGGACGAAAAGAAAAACTGTAGTAGTCAGGTTGTTCATTTGCCCGGGTCACTACATATGGTATTCCAAACCCACGGAGTAATGACCTTTTGATCTCCGCCAGATACCACTCCCCCGGAGAGTCCACCCGAATCCACAGGGAGGCGCCCGGTCTTTTTTTATTTAACTCGGCGACCAGGCGTTGCAACAGAGGACGATACCCAAAAGGCGGGAGTCCATTCAGTGCGTCGATGTGAAAGATGAATGTATCCGTATATCTGCCTGCATGTTCAATGCTGATCCAATCGGCAAAGGTCACATCACAAATCCGAACGGTCATGGTTAATCCGAACATCCAATGGAAATGTATTCATCCTCAGTGAAAAAGGATTGTGGGTTGAGCCATACAAAACTTTTCTCACCCGTCTTCTGCTTAATGCCATAATGCAAATGCGCGCCGGTGCTGTTGCCAGTGTTGCCACTCAATCCCACCAAGTCACCATAATTCAAGATTTCCCCTTCGGATACCTGGATGCTGCTCAAATGCGCCAGCCAGACCTGATAGCCATTATTCTCAACCACCACCAGATTGCCCCACGGACCATTCGAGCCAGCCCATACCACTTTGCCGGCAATGGTTGTATGGATAGTTGTTCCTTTATTCACAGGAAAGTCAGCGCCGGTGTGGGTCTGGTAATGCGGGTCTTGAAACATGCAGCCTAGTAAAGGCTTGTCAGACCAATCGCTCCAATGCTGGATCGGACCGACCATCGGCAAACCATAAATTTCTGAACCGGGTCCAACATAGCCATCCCAAGGAACAGCACTCATGCTGGCAGGGGTTGAGTTGCCATAGGAACCGTTGTCACTGGACTCTGCATATTGAGGAACATCGAACAGCCACTGTTCCACTCCAGGTTGCGCCCATGCTGGTAATTGAGGAATGGTCATTACTACCAGTATGACATACCCAACTACCAAAGCCGCCCCGCATAAGAACGGGGCGGTCATCAGTGCAATGGAAAATCGGAAGAAACCTTTCACTACAAAACTCGACCGAGGCGATCCAAACGGATCTCGCCCTGTTGTCCGGCTTGCAAGCCCATCGAGGCTTCGATGGATAAGCCATTGCGGATCATGCGCATCGAAAGCCAGTAGGAAACGCCTGAGCCGAGGATGACAGGCGAGAGAAACAAGGGATTGCTGGAATACAACTTCCCAACTTCGGGTGTGGTGATGGCGATCAACACCAAGACAGCTGGTGGAAAGAGCGCCAGAAATCGCGCCTGCCATTCCACGCCTTTGGCGGCGGCACGCGCGCGGGATAAGACTTCCACGACAGTTCCCAGAGTCTTTCGAAGAGATGCCACTAGCGGCCCGATCTCGATGCGCCCTTCGATGGAGGCTAATAATGAAGTGGCGACAATGTCAACGGCGGGATTATCCCAAGCGGTGGTCCATTCACGGACGGCAAGTGCCGCCTCATCGGCTGGGGCAGTACGCAAGCGCACCACCAGATCACCCAACACCATTCTTCCATCGGGTCCAACCGCTTGCGCCGCATCATCGAGGGCATCGCCTAATGGCTTGCCTTGTGAGAGCAGAGTCTCAACGACTCCCAAGCCAAGCAAAATATCCTTCGCTTGCTTCAAGCGAAATTCCTGACGTTTATCGGACAACGTGCCTGCATATAACAAACCACCTGCAATGGCAAACAGGATCGCCGGAAAGAATCCCAGGAATATGCCGCCTGCCAAGCCTCCGCCTGCCCATGCCAGAAAGCCATAGGCGATCTGATTGAATACCAAGCCCGTTCCAGTCTGGCGTGCGAATTTCTCAGGATCAAATTTCTTCTTTGGTTGGGCAATACCCATCGCACGCGCCATGCCCGCTTCATCAACGGTGCGGCGCCAGCCAAAGGCAATCGGGATGGTTGCCAGTGCTAATGCGCCAATGATTGAAATCAAAGTAATCATGCTATCTCCAAATAAACCAGATCGAAAGTTCCTGCGCGCCGCCGTTTGCCAGCCAGACGGCAAAATAAATTCCCACAACTCCCAACAGGACAGTCAACAATGGATAGACTCCAACTTCGTTCCATGCCAGATCAATGGGACGCACGGTTGGTCCCGCCGCATCTGGTTTATAGGAAGGAGTAGGACGTTCGCGCTCCATCTTTGGGCGTTGTGCCTTTTGTTTGGGTCGATTTTTTTCTTCTGCCTTCCGAGTTGCAGTCTGTTGGTTGACATACTGCCGGGTCTGCATCGAATAACGAAAGCGCCGCGTCAACCAGACTTCAGGGGGGACGCGGTCGGGTCCAAGACGTAGCAGCGCGAGCGCCATGAAGGAGACCAACACCAGAAAACCGATCACCACCTTTCCGGTAAAGGATAGCGGCAGGAATAAACACAGGATTGCCAGGAGTACCCCTGCTCCAAGGATGCCAAGATCGCGGTCGTTGAACATGACGCTCCTAGAAAGGCGGCTTGGGTTGGAAGTTCTTCAACATCTCACCCAATTGCGGCAGGAACAGAAAGGCAAACAACACAATGATGACCAGACCAACCACTCCGATGATCGCCATCGAGGTCATGCGGCTGCCACCGAACGCCATGCCCGCGGTGCCTTGCAGAATGAAATACAGACCGCCGAGTAAAGCCACGACGATCAAGAGTCCAGCCATGAATGCCCAGGCGTCACGGGCAATCGTCAAAATTTGTTCCATGATGGGATCGAACATAAATATTTTCTCCTTTTCGTTTTCAACAAGTACCCAGAAACCAGGCTGCCAATGGAACAGCGGCGCTGGCAAGGATCATGCCAAAGAGGGCTTCACCACTTTCGATGAGTGCATTGGCGAATGAGGATGCGCCACCGATGGAGGCAGAGAGCATCGTGGTAAAAGCCGCCTTGAGCATTCGTAAGGCTGCCAGTCCGCCGATCAATCCAGATGCGAGCGTCCCCAATTCACTGATCGGCCCGCAACTGCCTGCACCGGGTAAGGTGGATTGCAAGGCACTCACGATCTGCGGAATTCCAAGGAAGGCAAACAATCCCAACACCAGGATGGAGATCAAGGCAGAGATGGATTCCCACACCCACAGATTCGCGCCCAATACAGAAGCTGAACTCACTCGCAGCATTTGCGCGATACCTGCCAGCAACGCAAATGCCAGAAATGCGCCAGCCAGGGCAACCCAGGCTTCACGCAGGAAGGTCAGTAACAGGGAAGAAACTTCATTCATGAGGATGCCATTGGTTCGTGTTTATGGAATTCCGCTTCGAGAGCAGGATAGAAACGTTCACCCCAGAATTGCATCGGCCAGCGACGCGCAGGTCCAGTACGGTCTTTGAGTGTGATGACTTCGAGTGGCGCGCAACCACACTCACGGACATGGCCATTGCGATTCACCACCAACACGCGGTCAGCTTCATACGGGACTCGTTCATCGCCTAATAAGGCAGACAGATCATCGCCATCACTGAAGCGTTCAGATTTCAAGGCGGCAGCTGCAATGATCGCCCACCCATGCTGTCGCGCCATCTCACGCAACGTGGCGGCGGCTTCACCACTACGACCCTCTTCGTTCATCATGCCAGTTAGTCCAACAACCGGCACGCGATTGAGATAATCCACAGCGATCAGTGCCGGTCCTTTGATGGGAAATGCATAATCATGGATCAACATGTCTTCCAATGCGCGAACGGTATCTTCACGTGAATTGAGGGAGAGCAGGACGGCTTCACTGGCACGCGCCAGGGCGGATTCCACAATGGGTTGTGAGGCTTTGGAATGTGGACCACCCGTCATTGCCTCCGTTTGCAGGAACAGGCGAAAACGTAATTCTTCGGGCGTGTGTTCGTAACAGCCAATGGCAGATGGGATGTGAAGGCAGGCAGACTCGAAGATCATCCGCAGCAGCCAGGAAGTCTTGCCGATTCCTGGCGCTGCGGCGAGTAGAGTCAAGCCGCCGCCCCAGAAAGGCAGGCCAGCAAAGACACCAAAGGGAGTGTAGGGCTGTGGGTTGCCCAAAGTTCCAGAGCGCGGCATGGGGTCATGATATGCGATGGTTAATCGGGGACTACTGTTCATGTCGCTAACGCAGAGGGAACAAGCTTGATTAAATTGGAAATATTCATTCTCCCAATTCCCTGGCGGTAGTACTCCTAGGAGTTTGTTGAGTGCCGTACGCCTGATTGAGTTCATGGGGAAGCAAAGTTGAAAAATTGTTATTCAGCTTTGTGGTCTCCACAATCCCTGACAGACTCCTCCATACTTCCTCCACAATGAATTGATATTCTTAGGAAAATTTCACTCAGGAGAAATCGCCCCATGAATGCATCCGAAACACCATATCGTACCTATGCACGGGTCGCAGGTTTTACATTCCTCTTTTACATCGTAGCAGGCATATCCAGTATGGCGCTGCCCAACAAGTCGCAGGTCGCCGATTTACTCAATCTGCTCCTAAACTTCTCGGCGATTGTGCTGGGCGTGACGCTCTTTATGATCACCCGGGAGCAAGGACCTGCGCTGGCGTTACTGGCGCTTGCGTGCCGAATTCTCGAAGCTGTCCATAGTGAGAGCGCGATCTTCTTCGCGGTAGGCAGCCTGCTCTTCTCCTGGCTCCTCCTCCAAGGTCGGATGATCCCCGTCGCACTGGCCTGGCTGGGCGTGCTTGCGTCGGTCCTATGGGTCGTGGGGCTTCCGCTGCAGCTCATCGGCGTTCTCCCCGACTCCGTCACTTGGTTCATTTATTTACCGATGGCCGCGTTCGAGATTCCGTTCGCGCTGTGGTTAATCATCAAGGGTGTCGCCATATCCACACCTAATGCTGCCACACCACATGCGTTCCAAGTGCCGTGACAGGAATAAAGTTGCGTAAATTGTGGCAAGCAGTTTCGGACTGTCATTCCAGTATCTAGATCAAGTCAACCCTCATATCTTGGAGGAGAAAAATTAAATGACCACCCGTACCGATGCAGTATCGCCGCAAGTTTATGCACGAATCGCTGGCATCCTGTATTTGATCATCATCATCGCTGGCGCGCTTGGCCAGATTTTCATTCGAGGCAAGTTGATCGTAGCCGGCGATGCTGTAGCCACGGCCGGCAACCTAATGGCTTCACAGTCACTGTGGCGTATTGGCATTGCAAGCGACCTCCTGATGCATGTTTTCGATATCCCTTTGATGCTGGCCTTATATCTGTTGCTAAAGCCGGTAAACAAACATCTTGCCCGTGTCAGCAGTCCTTTTCAACCTGATACAAACCGCTGTGTTGGTCGTCAACAAGTTAAATCTCCTGGTGCCATTATTTCTACTGGGGAATGCAGAATACCTAAAAGCGTTGGAACCGCAACAACTACAAGCGTTAGCATATCTTCCTCTCAGGTTGCATGATTATGGATTTGGAATTGGCCTTATATTTTTTGGCTGTGTATGTCTGGTTCAGGGGTATCTGATCTTTAAATCGGGCTTTTTACCAAAGACCATAGGCGTGTTGATGGCGCTTGCTGGCTTGAGCTATCTGACGAACAGCATCACCCTCCTCCTCGCCCCTGCCTACGCAGAGATGGTTGTACCCGTTCTGGCGCTGGCTCTGCTTGGCGAATTGGCGCTTTCCCTGTGGCTGATCGTGAAGGGTGTCAATATTTCGAAGTGGCATGAGAAGGCACACCTACAAGCAGAGTAGCCGGATTGTTTCGCTCAACCAATTGAAAAGAGGCGTTTGCCTAGTCCGTATCCAATATGATCATTGATATTAAGGAGCTTGAACCATGAATCGCAATAACATGTTGATTGAAGCAGATGAACTGCTGAAAAAAATGAACAATGAAAATATCCGCATATACGACGCCACCATCACCGATGACGCATATCTACTAGGGCATATTCCTGGAGCGGCGTATTTTGATCATGAGAAATTTTCAGACCCCAACAGCCCTTACTCATGCACGCTACTCCCTGAAACCAGGCTTGCAGAGCAGATTGGCAAAGCGGGCATTTCCAATGATTCGGAGGTGGTTGTGTATGCCTGTGGAATGCTGCCCTATGCGGTGCGCGCCTGGTGGGTGCTCCGTTATGCAGGCCACAACAATGTGCGCATCCTGAATGGAGGACTGTCGGCGTGGAAAGATGCCGGGGGAAACATTGAACAGGAAGTCCATCAGTATGAGCCTTCTATGTTTAAAGGTCAATTCAGATCGGACATGTTTGCCAGCAAGGAAGAAATTTTGGCATCCATGCGGAATGATGATGTAGCCATCGTTGATGTATTGCCGCTCATGAGCTATGAAGCATCACACATTCCAGACTCGGTCTGCCTCCCATGTATGGATTTGATGCAGGGAGATTTTAAACAAGGGTTTGATTACCTCCTGCCCAATGACGCGCTCGCGCTGCGCCTAAGTGAGGTAGCGAACCATAAACGCATCATCACCTACTGCGGCGGCGGGATCGCTGCGGCAGTGAATGCCGCAGCACACTTACTGACGGGGCACGACAACGTCGCCGTGTATGATGGTTCATTGAATGAATGGTTGGGAGAAGGGTTGCCTACGATCGGAACTGGAAAATGGGAAGTCTGGATGCAAAAATAGCCAGGCGGACCGCAAGAAATACATAATGGAAAATGTTGAAGTGATTAAAGAAGATCAGATTTTGGATTGTTCTGGAATGCTGTGCCCGATGCCGATTGTGAAAACATCGAAAGCGTTGAAAGGTTTGGAAGCGGGGCAGATATTGAAAATGATTTCAACCGATGCCGGCTCGCCACCGGATATCGAAGCATGGAGCAGACAGACCGGCAATGAGTTGCTTCTTTCCACGAAGGAAGGCAATGAGTTTATTTTCTTTTTGAAGAAGAGTTAATCGAAGCGGAGATTTTCAAGTGTCGAAATCTGATCCAAATGCCCGAAAGAAACTCGCCCTCATCTCAAGCAAAGGGACCTTGGACTGGGCGTATCCGCCGTTCATCCTTGCCAGTGCGGCTGGCGCTATGGGCTGGGAGGTGGGCGTATTCTTTACATTCTACGGCTTGACTTTGCTCAAGCCCGAACTTACCGCGGCAGTATCGCCGCTTGGCAACCCCGCCATGCCGATGAAGATGCCGTTTGGTCCGGAAGGATTCCAAAATATTAACTGGCAAATGCCAAATTTACTCATGGCCAATGTACCCGGCTTTGAGCGCCTGGCAACCAATTTGATGAAGCAGACGTTCCATAACAAGGGCGTCGCCACGGTCGAAGAGTTACGTGAAGCTTGCATTGATTTTGACGTGCGTCTGATCGGCTGTCAGATGACGATGGATGTCTTTTGCTTCAAACGCGAAGACTTCATTCCTCAGGCAGAGATCGGCGGCGCGGCAACTTTCCTTGATTATGCCGCCGATGCAGATATATAATTATTTATATAACACACCTTGATCGCATAAGGAGTGAACTTCCAAATAAATGGGAACCCTTTTGAAAACGGACAACCATATCACCCTTCCTGATGATCGCAGATTAGCTTATGCTGAATTCGGCAAGCCAGATGGATATCCTGTGCTTTATTTTCATGGTTCACCGGCCTCAAGACTCGAGCCAATGCTCATTGGGGATGAAGCCTTTAGCCAATTCGGTTTGCGGATTATTGCCCCTGACCGTCCCGGCATGGGCCAATCCGACTTCCAACCCAGGCGCGGATTCTCTGATTGGCCCGCAGATATGCTGGTTCTGGCAGACACCCTGGGGCTGGATCAATTTTCCATTCTGGGAAACTCGGGCGGCGGCGGATATGCAGCAGTCTGTGCAGCCAAAATTCCTGAACGGCTTCGCGCGGTTGTGATCGTTTCCGGCGGTTGGCAGATGAACTCGCCCGAAGCACTCGACAACCTGCCTCCCATCAACCGTCTCTTCATGATCATAAGCAGGAGAGCTCCCATCCTACTACCCATCTTTCTGCGAATGATGGCAGGCTCCCCCAAAGACAAACCCGAGCAGACCCTGGCACAATTTAAAATGAGCATGCCCGCTGCAGACTATGCCGTACTGGAGGAACAACCCAGCCGTGTGGATCATCTGATGCAAATGACCCGCGAGTCTATGGCTCAGGGTACAAAAGGCGCTGTCTGGGATATGCGCCTCTACGTCAGCGATTGGGATTTTCGGCTGGACGAAATCCAAATGCATCTCAAGATATTTCATGGCAAGCAGGATCGAAACGTCCCCCTGGCAGCAGTGCGTAAAGCAATGACCATATTACCAAATGCTGAATTGGTCACTTACGAGAATGAAGCGCACCTGTCAACCCTTTGCAATCATCTATCCGAATTTGCACCGGCACTTATCGATCGGCAATAGCCACGGGTATGTTATTAATTGTTGACAAATGTTTTATCCGATACTCGGTGCGCCGATTACATAGTTGGGCATTCCGACCTAAATTTATCAAGAAGCAAAAGCATATACAACCATGTGAACACGGTTCCTACGCCACCTAAACCTTCTCAAAAAAACCGAGAAAACTGATGCAGCGAAAAACACAATGAAGAAAGTTATTGCAGGAGTATTTACGCCATCGAACCAAAGTTTGGTACGCGGACTTCGATTCTGAGCAACAACAGTTGCTCTGCATGGAGTCATCCTTGGGCTCTTGCTTGCAGCGCAATCTCCTTTCCCTGATGGATCCTCCCGGATGGCTCGCATGGCCAAAGCCGCTGGGCGGTTGAAAGTGCGCAAGAATTTCCTGACAAACTACAGATGCGAATTCATGGAGAAAATAGTATGACAAATGAACTTCTGCTACGCGATGTTGTAAACGATGACCTTCCAATCTTTTTTGAGCAACAATTGAATCAAGAAGCCAATTACATGGCAGCTTTTACCGCCAAAGACCCAATCGATCAGGAAGCCTTTACAGCACATTGGCGCAGAATTATGGCAGATGAAACAGTCAGCATAAGGACTATCATCTTCAATGGGCAAGTTGCGGGAAGTGTTTTAAGTTATGAAGATGAAGGCAAACCAGAAGTCAGTTATTGGCTTGGAAAGGAATATTGGAGTAAAGGCATTGCGACTTGGGCTCTGACAGAGTTTTTAGCACACAATAATAAGATACGCCCGATTTACGCACGAGTAGCCAAAGACAATTTCGGTTCACGTCGAGTGTTGGAGAAATGTGGCTTCACAGTAATCAGCGAATCTAAAGGATTTGCCAACGCACGCGGTCAAGAAATCGAAGAGCTGCTTTTAAAATTAGTAGAAATGTAAACAGACAAAGTGCAATAACAATTGCTGCCATCTGCCCCAGCGCCGGTAACGAAAACCGTTGGGCGGTGAGTATTTATTTATATATCAGAGTCTTGTCCAGAGGAAGAGATGATTGAACCAACAAGGTTTGCTTTGTTCATTGGCATTTCGTGGGCATTGATTATTGCCCCTGGTCCCGACATGTTCTATGTGATTACCCGTGGGATGGCTCATGGGCGCAAAGCGGGTATGTTATCTGCAATCGGCGTCGTTTGTGGGATTCTGATCCATACAACCGCCTCTGCGCTCGGGCTAACTCTGGTCATCCAATCTTCGGTTTTCGCTTTTCTCCTAGTCAAGTATGTTGGTGCAGCCTATTTACTTTTTCTTGGTGTCAAGACTTTTCGAGACAAAAGCACTTTCAGCCTACATGCGCCAACTTCGACCATGAATTCTCTTACGCTTTTTTGGCAGGGTGTGCTATCCAATGTTCTCAATCCCAAAATCGCGATCTTCTTTCTGGCTTTTCTGCCACAGTTTGTTGATCAAGAGAGCAGTCATATAGCACTGCAAATGGTTTTTTTGGGGTTGACGTTTGCCGTCATGGGGCTTTGTTTCTTGCTCGTGGTTGGATATTCTTCAGGGGCTTTCGGCGGATGGCTAATGCGCCGACCACACTACACTCAATACTTACAACGCCTAGCTGGTGGCATTCTTATAAGTCTCGGAATAAGCTTGGCATTTACGGAACGGTAATAATAAATCAGACTGAATTTAAAAGTAGTTTCTAAAGAGCTATGCAACTTTAAAAAATAATGACCTACATCACTTTTTGATGATGTAGGTCATGTGTGATTCTTACGGGCAAAAGGCTATCTGCCTAACGAAATACTAATACAAATACAATCGCAAGGTATCCAGCTATAGTAAACCACATGGCGAAAAAACCTCCATAATCCCTGACAGACTCATCCACAATTCCTCCACAGTGGATTGATAACCTTGAGAAAATTATTTATGATGAGATATCAATCCGTGAAAACTTCCAAAACATCACCCCAGACTCATGCGCGAATAGCCGGTTTACTATATCTGATGGTCATCACAGCGGGCATTATTTCCCAGATGGGTATCAGTGGCAGAATCGTTATAGAAGGTGATGCCGCGGCTACGGCAGCCAATATTCTGGCGCAAAAAGATTTGTTTCAATTAGGGTTCACGATTTACCTCATTGAAATGGCATGTCAGATCGCTCAGATGGCGCTGTTCTATATCCTGCTTAAGCCGGTAAACCGAAATGTCGCATTGCTTGCACTGGTCTTCAGTTTGATTGGTTGCACCATCAAAACGCTGAGCCGCCTCTTCTATATTGCCCCGTTACTCGTCCTGGGAAATTCGCATTACTTGAGTGTCTTCAACGCCGAACAGTTACAAGCATTGGCACTCCTCTTGCTGAATGTGAATAATCAAGGTACAGGAATCGCGGTAGCATTTTTTGGGTTTTCCACATTTATGAATGGGTTTCTGATCTTCAGATCAACCTTCCTGCCTCGAATTTTGGGAATCATATCAATGCTGGGAGGTTTGGGCTGGTTGACCTTTCTATACCCACCGCTTGGGAATCAGCTGTATCTATATATCCTGCCTGTTGCCTTGCTTGGAAGTGTTTTGCAAATCCTCTGGCTTCTCTTCAAAGGCGTGAATGTGGAGAGATGGGAAAAACTTGCGCTTGATTCAGCCTAAAGGATAGTCACAGAATGAAAGCCGTCGTTTACACCGAATACGGCCCGCCGGATGTCCTGCGGATCGCAGAGGTCGAAAAACCCGCCCCTGATGAAAATCAAGTTCTGGTCAAAGTTCACGCAGCATCCATCAACGCAGGCGACTATTTCGCGAGGGCAGGAAAACCATTCCTGTTTCGCTTTTTTACCAGAGGGTTTCTAAAACCAAAAAATACGGGCCTTGGAACGGATGTGGCGGGGCGGGTCGAAGCGATCGGCGAAAACGTGAAACGGTTTCGCCTAGGCGATGAGGTATTCGGGTGTCGGAACGGCGCTTTCGCCGAATATGTCTGTGCCCGTGAAGGATTATTAGTATTGAAGCCAGCTAATATATCCTATGAGCAAGCGGCGGCTATGCCCTGGGCAGCACTCGTTGCATTGCAAACCATTCGTTATGCTGGTGAAATTCAACCCGGGCAAAAAGTTTTAATTCAGGGCGCTTCGGGAGGTGTAGGCACCTTTGCCGTTCAAATCGCCAAGGCATTTGGCGCTGAGGTGACCGCTGTATGCAGCCCGCGGAACCTGGATATGGCGCGCTCGATTGGGGCGGATTATGTTATTGATTACACCAAGGAAGATTTCACTTGGAATCCACGCCGCTATGATTTGATTCTTGCCATCAACGGATATCACACTCTTTCCGCGTATAAGCGCGCACTAAACCCTCAGGGGATTTATGTTTGCAGTGGAGGCACCTTGGGCCAGATCATCCAAGCCATGCTCTTCAGGTCTTTAGCATCCAGAAAAGGCGGCAAGCAAATGCGATTGATGGGAAGGGCAAAGGTAATCCAGGAGGATTTGGTATTTCTTGCCAAACTTTTGGAAGAAGGCAGGATCGTCCCTGTCATTGATCGGACCTACCTGCTGAGCGACATTGTTGAAGCCTTTCGATATGTGGAAGAAAAACATGCGCAAGGGAAAGTCGTTATTAAAATCTTGAAAAACTAATCTCTATTCTCTTTTGCCTTATACTCACCCCATGTCCCAGCTCATCCTCGTCGTTGACGACGAACCCAAGGTTGCCCGCCTCGCCCGTGACTATCTGGAGAAAAACGGATTCCGAGTGTTAACCGCAAGCGACGGGCAATCCGCGCTGGCAACTGCTCGCCGCGAAAAACCTGATCTCGTCATCCTGGACCTCATGCTCCCCACCATTGACGGACGCGAAGTCTGCCGCATCCTGCGCCGCGAAAGCGATGTGCCGATCATCATGCTCACTGCCCTGTCCGAAGAGATCGACCAGGTCACTGGTCTTGAAATCGGTGCGGATGACTATATCACCAAGCCATTCTCGGTTCGCGCCTTGGTTGCACGTGTTCGGGCGCTCCTGCGCAGAACACAGGGTGAAGTCAAAACACCTGGAATTATCCGAACACATGGGCTTGAAATAGATTTGGCAAAACATTCTGTCAACTTCAACAACAACCCCATCAAACTAACACCCAATGAATTCAAGTTACTATATCTCCTCGCCAGTCGTCCAGGTCAAATCCTCACGCGCGAGCAATTGCTTGAAGACCTGCACGGTGTCACATCCAGTACAGATCGCAGCGCCGACTCCCACGTCAAGAATCTGCGCAAGAAACTAGAAATGGCCTCGAGCGAATCCATGATCGAAACAGTCTATGGAATTGGTTATCGTTTTACTGAAAGATAAAACCCATCAACATCATGTCCACTCCCGTTTCCGCGCACCGCTCCTACCGCTTTGTGCCGTTCTTGATTTTCATCATCATCGCCATCTGCCTGTTTGTCGGCGGTGGCGCCGCGGTTTTCTACCTTATTTTTTCGGAATACTCCGGCGTAAAGAACATCTGGCTTCTGCTCTGTGGGACACCATTTGTCCTGGTCGTACTCGCCATTACCATCGTTATCCGGTTATACACCCGCTTCGGTAAACCTTTGGAAGAACTCTTCAACGCCATCAATGCTGTCGAAGAAGGGAATCTCTCTGTACGTGTGTCTGAAAATAAATCTGATATATTCAGCGATCTGATCAAGCGTTTCAATAAAATGGTTGGTGAACTGGAACGCGCCGAACAACAGCGTCGCAACCTCAGCGCGGATATCGCCCACGAACTCCGTACGCCACTTCATATCATTCAAGGGAATCTCGAAGGCATTGTGGATGGTGTCTACGAACCAACCTCCGAACACATCAACAACACCTTGGATGAAACCAGACTCCTCGCCCGTCTCGTTAATGATTTGCAGATACTCTCCCTTGCTGAAACGGGACAGTTGCCGCTTCATCCCACCAGGTTTCTGATTGCGGACCTAATCCATGATCTCAGTTCGAGTTTTTCAGCCCAAGCCACATCCCAAAGCATTGACTTGAAAACAGATATCGCCAACCCGAATCAGGAACTCATAGCGGATTATGACAGATTAACTCAAGTCCTCTCCAACCTGATTTCAAACGCACTGCGTCACACGCCCAAAGGTGGGACTATTTCCATTGAAACGGGAATAGGTTCAACTCCAGAAAGAAACGTGCGGATTGCGGTTATAGATTCAGGGTCGGGAATAGCACCCGAGGATTTGCCATTCATCTTCGATCGCTTCTGGCGCGCCGATAAATCGCGCAGTGAACGAATTCATAGCGGACTCGGCCTCGCTATCACAAAACAGCTCATCCACGCCCACGGCGGGACCATTGAAGCGCAAAGTGTGGTTGGCAAGGGCACGACCTTTAACGTCGGATTACCAGAACATCCTCAACAAAACATAGAACAACGTTCCTAATAACAACCCCGGCAAGGCAGGGATGTCCCCTCCTTGTCTGCGTATCCAAAGCCTGCGCCAGAGTTCCAATCCCAGGAGGGATAGCAACACAGCAGGTAGAGGAAAAAGACAGGCCAGCCCGCTGATCGCCAATAAGTCTGCCCTGCCAATGATGCCCTTGCGATATCCATACCCGGTGAATAGCACCGGCCAGACAGGTGGATAAAACAACAAGGGCATGGCGAACCAACCAGATACATTGCGGAAAATGCTCCAAAGGCAAGCAAGCAATACAATCCCGGTTTGAAGAGGTGTGGCAGGAAAGGTTAACAAGGTAGTTCCCAATAGGAACACTTCGATCCCAGGAACCAGGCGATAGCGCAGGTCGGCATAGCTGAATATGGAAAAGGAGACCAGCGCAAAGGTTTCTGCAAGGGTCATGAGTGCTCCTCTTCATCCCGGGCGTTTGGCATGAAGGTGAAGATCTCTTTTACCCGTGTGGCGTTTCCGAGTTCAGAAGCGCGCATCAACGGGTCGCGCGCAGTGATAATCTCTTCCGCATGATCCAGGTAGGCCCTGGTCATCTGGGCTGTTTCTTCCGGGTATTGTGCGGCAAATACATTCGGATCTATTCCATGCCGGGCTATATCGGAAGACATGGATTGAAAGCCCTGTTGAAATTCCTGTGGTGAGCCATTGAAGTTGGATCGGATGGAGGCATTCACCGTTGGGGAGAAACCAAAATCCTGGGAGGAGGATGTGGATGGAACACCGCTAAAGCGTTGCATCCGTTCACCCAATTCCGCCTGGCGCGCCGCCAATTCATGACCGTGCGCCAATGAACGGTTGTAGGCAGCCGGGGCACGCAGTCCCATTGCTTCCAGGTTTCCAGCTTGTTGCGTTAATTGTCCCGCTGCATTGAGATGACCCATCGCGGCTTCTGCTCCGGTGAGTCCACTCGTGCCAGCGGATGTTGCCGATGCACTGGAAGTGCCGCCTGCTGCTCCCACTGCTCCTGCGCCTGCTGCTCCCACTCCGCTGGCAGCCAGCATCCCAATGGAGACGATCTGTTGCGCGGCTTTGATCATCCCACCGAACGCATCTGCAGTGGTAGAGATGGTCATCTTGCCAAGGATGCCCGCCAGTGACAATAACAATCCAGTCGCGCCCCACAACCAGACCACGCGCAGAATGGCGGACAATAAGCCCTGCTGTCCCAGCCAGATACTGGCTGCCATGCCTGCTTTAAAGACTCCACCTGCCACAATAGGCAGAAGAGCAATCAAAACAACTGCCTTCATCCATAACGACCGCAACCAGGTTGCTTGAGGTAGAACACTTGCGATGGCAATTGGTGGAGCAAGTACAGCGAGGATGAACAGAACGGCATTCGCGGAGGCGAATGCAAACATCATCCCACCAATGGCAAGTAATGAACCAATGGACAAACCGATATTGAGCAGACTACCAAGGAAGGTTTGGTTGGCAAGACCCAATAGAATGGAGGTGGCTGTCGTGTTCTCGACGAAGCTGATCGCCAAGGCGCCGGTTTCGCCGATGACTTTCCCAACCATCCACCAACCTAGTCGAACAATCAAATCTAGGAATGGACCGGAGGCAATCGCCAACACGCCAGCGGTGACCCAATCCCCAACCACGCGCAAGCCGCTGTCATCATCACCGAGTAATCTTCCCCAATGATATAAGGCCAGTCGTAAAAGAAACAAGGCTGGAGCCAATGCTGCTGCAACCGGCAAACTGGCTTGTGCCACCTTGCTGTAATCTCCCTGACTCGGAGCTTGCACGATCTCACCGACCACCTGTGTCCAGCGCGCGACCTCCTCACTCATGGCACGGACTTCCTTGTCTGCGGCTTTATCGAAGATGCCTGCCAATGCTTCCGAGATGGTTTCAGCGGGAAAGACCAGATGATGGAAGATCTGTGATAGCGTAGTTGTAGTGTTCGTTCCTCCACCGCCAGTTGGAGGAGTCGGTGTGACAGTGATTGTTGCCATTGGAGTAGGCGTGATAACCAGAACTGCACCGGAGGCGTGAACCGGTGTGGCTGTCATCGCCAGACTGCTCAGGGCAAGCAGTGCAATGAAGAGTGCAAAGATAATAAGGATGCGATATTTTTTCATAAGTCCTTCAATGCGTGTTGGGAGATGAAATTCCTTTCGAAGCACAATTGCTGGTATCCGCATTGTTTGCAGATCGAAGGCTGACGTAGTGCATTCAAGGGTGGGTGAGGACCTTTCTTCGCCAGATTGGATAGGGACTGCACCATTTTTTCCAAGTCCCTCTCGGATAAGACTTGATCGAAATGGCTCGCTGCACCGCTTTCACGATCCAGGGCAAAGAGGGTGGGCGTGTTGGACCAGGGTTGTGTACCGATTGTGGTGCAGCGTCTCAACAGGGAAAAGCGCAGTTGATCCTGTTCTCCTTTGGAGACCAGCGCGCCGATCTTGGTCTCGGTGACATGCCCTACGGAGACCTTCCAGATCCAGGTATCGAACTGTACTGGTAGACGTACCCCGGGCAGGGTCAGGCAGACCTTTTCGCTTGTCAGTTGATATCCTGAGTCGGGTTCGATCAGCATGGCGATCCGCCAATCCTGGGAGAGAAATGCCCAGGTGCGTACATAGATGTTCAAGTTCCGCCAATCGCCGCCCAGGTTGTCAATCGCATTCTGCGAACCATACCGACGACTCACGGATATCTTCCCGCCTCGAAAGAGCGGCATGAGTTCCGGGGCACAGAGATTACTGTGTTGCTTTCTATATTCCTCCACTTCGCGGATATACGCGCGGATTTCTTCGATCAGGTTGTCGAATTCGTATTTGATCAGGAATTCAAGCAGAGTTCCGCCGGATGTCAGATCTTCGAGGGACTTCCAGACCGGATCGAAGGGAGGGGTTGGGTCGGCTCCCACCAGCCACCAACGTGCGGCGGTGGGACAGAAGGCATACAACATGGCGGATAGGATGGAATGCCCGCGCGCGTTTTTACGGTTGAGCAGGGCGAGGAAAAGATCAGTGTACATACCAATACATCACGAGGAAGGGGATGACTCGCCAAGCGGCAGGGGATTTTATACCACTGATGTTTTGTCTATGGATAAACCTCCATAGCATTTGCACAATGCCTGTTAGCAGAAAAGAAATAGAAACCAGCAGGATCAATGATGGACCATTATCATCCGGCAATGCCCAAAGGATTGCGATCCATAGTTTGACATCGCCTGCACCCATCCAGTCGCTTGACCAGGCGGATAGGAACATCAAGCAAGCCAGCCACAAATCCATATGACCAGGAAAGTAGGCGATCATGCCCGCAAGGATCAGAGGAAAGGTGCACCAGTTCGGGATGCGGCGGGTGCGCAGGTCGTATAGGCTGACAGCCAGAATATAAAAAAGCAACCAGGTCATTGGTTGCTCATGATATGCAGAGATGTGGATGGGTATGGGAGCTGTGTCGTTATTGAAAAGCGACAGCGGTGCTTGACATGTCGCCATTCCTTGCTATAATTTTTCTTGCGACCTGCCCCCCTCAGGCCGCAGCAGCCGTCGCAAGACGGCTGTTTTTTTAGGTATATAAATTAACCTATCAGTCCGAATCTAACTTACTTTGATCGCCTCTATGCAGTAATTCCTCCCACAATCCAATTTCATCATCATAGATAGACGATATTTCAGGTGCTTTATTAATGGTTTGCGCTACAGGGAGATAATCAACAATAAATCCCTGTATGGATATATCAACGGATTCCATAGAAACGGTTTGAAAAATTGTTTTTTTCATATACGAGAAACTCTGGGTAATACAGCTTGACATCAGAACACCTGTTCTAATATAATTATACCCTATGTCTATCCTGCACACCCTGTTGTACTGGATAGGATTGAGCCCCACTCCCGGCCCCCGCACCTATGTGATTCCTGAATCCCTACAGGTTTCAGTTAACACACTCGCCCAGCACGAGGGTCGCCCTGAACATGAACTGATCCTTGATATTGTGGCCGCTGGTCTTACCCAATATTCAACTAACGATAAGGTTTGGAAGCAATGGGAGTCTCTAACAGACCGGGAGAAGGAAGCGACCGCGGGGGTGTGTCTGGGTCGCTCCAATGGTCAGATAGCGGCTGATATGGGAATCACGGAGGCGGGAGTCAAATTCCACCTGCGTAATGTATATGCAAAGCTCAAGGTAAAAAACAGGGCTGGACTGCGGAAAAAATTTACGGGCTGGGATTTTACCGGCTGGATGAAGATATATCAAAAGTTTCACATTGTGAAATAGTATCTTTGGAGCGTCAATTTCCATTACTAGCCTTTTCCTAGCCCCAGACCTATACTTTTTCTCGCCCCGTTCCTATCCGATTTCTACCCAGTTAATCAATAGTCAAGAATAATAAACCGGGCTATCCTAAAAACATGGATAGTTCCCTCACGAGATGGTTGTTTCCGGTTGTGGACAACCACCCTTTTCATGCTGCACATTGGGTCAAATCCTATAGACTTGGTCATTTGCAAATCGTGGAAACTGCCGGCAAGGAACATGAGACGCTTACCAAACTGATCGTGCAGTTGGCATTGCGCGGACCCTTCAACTTGATTGCCGGCGATGAATGGCTGCCGGACCGCGATACCCTCACCCGTTCCGTTCGTCGATACACCGTGAGAGTGACAGAAATACTGGACAATCCACGTCTCAGGCGTCCCATGACCTGTCTGCAATTGTTGGATCTGCTCATGGCAGCCGACCAGGGGAACAGACCCACCTTGATCACAAACTTCCTCCATCATTTCTACAATGCTTATATTACCCAGTTTTCCCAGCCAGATTCCATTATACCTAACCTGTACAATCCGCAGAGCCTGAATCGCTATAGCTATGTGCTAGGAAATCCCATTCGATACAATGATCCCACCGGGCATATGTGCTCCGATCCCGAAGACCCAACACCCAGTTGTGATGGTAGTTCTCTTCAAAGTACGAAAGTTGGAAATAAAGTAGTGCGGGGCAGTGGTCTCAATGCCGGTAAACCAAAGACAAAGAAGCCTAAAGGTGGAGGCGGTGGTGACAAACCCTTGCTAGCGCAAAATCAAAATCCCAACAGTGGAGGGAATGGGGGAGATGGTGGACAACCTTTGCTTATGCCAACCCCAAGTCTAAATCTGCCTCCATCCCCATTTGATGGATGTGAATGGACAGATTGTATTTTGTCTATCATAAGCACTGCGGCCTCAGGCGCAGTATGGGTTTTCGAGGGAGTACCTGAAATTTCTGGACCTGCGTTTGTTGTTGATCTTGGGGTCACATACGTAGCATATAACAGAACTAACAAAGATTATCATCAAGGAAAAATTAGCCAAGAAAGGCAATGGGTTCTAAATGGTACAGGGATAGCTGGTGTTTTGCCTATTCCCTTTTTTGGTTTTGCGTTCTCAGTTGTTAACATGATGGCAACTTTTTCAGGGGCTCCCCCCTAACATAACTAAAGAAATGAGGAAATTATGACGACAATAGATTTGATTACCGTAATCCAACTCATACTTGTATTGTTTCTGGCAATTGTTATGTATGTTCTCTTAAAACGAAAAATATTGAAACCAAAGGCGTTACCTCTGGTTTTAGGGCTTGGCACAGGAGTATTTGTGCTTGTATCGTCGATGATAACGAGTCTAATACTGAGACCAATATCGGAATTTATGGATTATGCAATTACTAATTTTCTTTCTTCTATTGTATTTGGCCTAATAGGCTATTTCGGTGGTCGCAGATTTGCGCGCCGTTCTCAGGATGAAAATTGATAGTTTCATAGTTGTTTACTACCTTATGATTTATTTGTGGGACTATTATATGACCCTCAAAGACCATCTCAGCTCTGCCAGTGTCGTGACCGATTCAACCGGCGCGCTTAGCTTAAGTCTCTCTCTGTTTGTTTTCCTGACTGTTGAGGATGGTTTTGCCTGGGATAATTTGGGGTTTGCAATAATCCTAACGATCATACTAACAATAGTTTTAAGAATTAATATTTCTATTAGGAGAAGAACCGCGATTTTCCTGAGCAAGGGGAAAGCATCATCACTTATATCGGCAATACGCGGAGCGATAATCGAGTTGATTAATATCTTAACCAATAAACCTTCACATGACCAAAATTCCGACTCCGAGAATGAAAATAGGAAATAGAAAGAGACGATGCCATAAGTCTAGTGAGTGAGTTTATCGCATTGCGTCCGTTGCAGCGGCAGAGATACAAAAAGAGCAGAGCGTGCTTGCACACATCTCTGCCCTGCAACGGAACTCGCGGGCGCTCGGGTCGCACTCCTGCGTTGCCCTATCCTCCCACGAGTAGGGCCATTGTACTCTAAATTGTTAAGGTTCGAGAAACAAGTGCTATTGCTACTATGCTATGACCACCACAGGTTCGAATTCCTGCACGGCTCCGAACAATTCTCGTAGTTGGGATGTGATATCTAACCGTGCTTCCAAGCACAACTCAGGTAATTCCAACTGTTCGATGAGTTGAAACACCTGTACTGACTTCTGTACATTAACAACTTCATATTTGGTTTCTTGTTTTGGTTCCGGCACGATCTCTAATCGCTGCTCGACTCTTTGCATGGCAGTGAAGTAATCGTCCGCCACGGTCTGGTCGTGTGCGCGGGCATAGATCATGGTGGTGTTGAGCTCTTTGTGTCCCAGGAAGCGCTGAATGGACGTGACACGACAACCCGCATTGAGCAACTGCGTGGCGCAGGTATGTCTGAGGCGGTGGGGATGGACCTTGACACCTACCCGTTTTCCAATGGTCTTCAGACGTGAGCGGATCAGGTCGCGGTTTAAGGCAGCATGGCGATAGAGAAAGACATTGTCGCCCCTGCCCTCTCCCCGCACCTCCAAATAGGCCTGCAAAACACGCATGGCGGTCTCGGTGAGATAGACGGTGCGATCTTTGCGACCCTTGCTATCCCGCACAGACAGCCGTTTTTGGGGAAAATCCAGGTCTTCCAGGCGCAAATCCTCCACTTCCTTCAACCTCATCCCCGTTTGCCAAAGTAGATAAAAAGCAGCCTGATCCAGGAGAGCCAGGCGGCGACGGCTGGGGAGGGTCGCTTCTCGCACACTCCGCTCGATCTCATCCCGCAGCTTCTTCACCTGCTCATCGGTGAGATATTTGGGCAAGGAGTCTGGTTGTTTCAGGCTCGGGATCCTCAGCAGTGCATGGGGCAGCGAGTACCCTTCTTCTTGCAGAAAGAGCAGGAAGGTATGGAAATAGCGCAGATCGGTATTTACACTAGACACTGCGTAGCCTGTTTCCAGACGCTGGTCTACATAATCCAGGAGGTGTTGGCGCTTTACATCTGCCAACTGCTGAACCTGGTGCTTCTCCACCAGAAAGCGCCACATGCGCGCATAGATGGACCAAAACCGCTGGATGTTTGCCTCCAGCCTGGCTGGACGCCAGTTCCTCTGCATGACGCGTTGGTAGTGTCCCAGTTCGTTCACCAGCCAGAGGGGCAAGCCGTTCGTCACGCGCGTTGAGTCAAAGGGTGTGATCCTGGTCTCCTCGCCCAAACCTCGCTGCAAACGCAAAAAGCGGCGAAACTTGAGGAGCGAGTTCTGGCAATTCTTCGTCCAGGTGGGGCTAAGTTGCTTGGCTTTCACATACTTCAGCGCGCACTCCAAATCCTGGTCTGGGTCAAGTTCGTGATATGGCTTGAGAGTCAGTCCAAACACATGCCCCGCCATCATGATGTGATGGATATTCGTGACCATCTCACTGGTGCCACCGCTGAGCAGCCAATCGCGATAGCGCTCGAGAAAATCGAGGTTTTCTTTTGGCCAATGGTTGGTGGGCAGCGGACGCGGTGCATCTAGAGGCATGTTCTCTTCCCACATGTGAGGGCGAGAGACGTCATAGCGCTCTGCCAAGGTGTTAGTTTTGTACCAGGGACTCATAATGTCCTCCCTGGTGATTGGATCCACGCTTCGATCTTCTGGCAGGCGGCATAATAATCTGCACAGACCTGCTTGTCATTTGCCATAACGTATGTCTGCGTGCTCTCGATCCAGCGATGACCCATGAGTTTCTGAATGGACGTGACAGGTGCATCGGCGTTGAGCATGTCATTTGCGAAGGAATGTCTTAACTGGTGCGCGGTGATTTGGATCCCTGCCATGTTGCGATAGTGCACCAGACGCATGTGAATGGATTTGGTGGTGAGTCCTTCTTCAAGATAGCTGAGGAAAACGTGCTCACTTGTGACGCAAGGTCGTTCTGCCAGATATGCCCGCAGGCATCGTTCGGCTTGCGGTGATAGATAGACCGCTCTCTCGCGGGACCCTTTGCCTCGCAGTACCAGGCGCGGGAAATCTTCATCGAGATACAGATCGGCCAAACGCAGATTGGCAACTTCTGCGATGCGCATTCCACACCGCAGCATGAGGATGAACATGGCGCGATCTCGATTGTCTTCGATCACTGCAAAGAATCGCTTCAACTCCTCCTCTTGCACCGGACGCGGCAAGCGCTGCGGTCCGCGCAGGTGATGGCGCTTTTGCAGAACCGGGCAGACCAGTGATTCATCCTCTGCGACCAAGAAGTTGTACAGGGAGATGATCGCTGCCAGGCGGCGATTGATCGTGGCAGGTTGGAATCCCTGCTCCGATTGTTGTGCAATGAAATGGTCTATGTCACGAAAGGTGAGGCTGCCCAGTGGACAATCCCCCACCACCTCGCAGAAGATCTCCAGGTCACAGCGATAGTCTCTCCAGGTGTGAGCAGCAGGACTGCGTCTACGGGCCCAATTGACGAAACGTTCGATTTCCGATAGCATAACAAAACCTCCTGTGGAGCAGAATTTTGGATGGGATTCCTCATTCTACTCTCAGGAGGCTGTTCCTTCGCCAGCCTGAGACACCCAAGGCTGGGTAATATAAGTGATCTTATATCAACCGCTTTTTGCAACCGGACACAATAATCCCGGGTGCGGCAAATCCACAGGCGTATAATCGCTATTCGTATGTGTTGGGGAATCCGCTGAAATATACTGATCCTACCGGGCACACAGTAGCATGCAGTCCATATGAAGATGACTGTCATGCTGACCCTGCTCCGACTCCTGTCCCTAATCCTGGTCCAGGTGACGGAGACGATCCCAATGACCCAACTGATGAAGCAGATGATCCCAATCCTCAGAGTCTTCCAGGATCACCTGAATGTTACCCAGGTGAATTAGTTTGCTTCTATCAACAGGAATGCAACTTGCATCCAGAATTATGCACAAACGAAAATAATGATTGGGATTGGAGTGAGCAATATTATGATTATATTGGGAGTCAAACGACCCCACTAGAAATGGCGAGTGTATCGCTTTACTTAGGGTTACTACAATTAGGAATTACTCCTTTTGTTGAGAATCCAATTGAGGCGGTTGCTTGGTTAGCTATTTTTGGGATTGGAAGAGGCACCTCCGCTATAGGTTTGCATTCAACAATTCATCAATATAACAATAACCTTTATGGAACAAATGGGACGGATGTGTGGGTCTCTATTGCTACGACAACAGTCCCAGTTTTTTTCCCAACATCAGCACCGGCATTGGCAGAGGTTAGTGTATTATATAGTGGATATCGATTAGATGCCCCAGCACCAATCAATATTCCATTCATATACCCACCTAGGAATCCTTAGAGGAGTTAAATGAGAACTTTCTTGTTTCTATTAATCTTCATCCATGCTGTTCTCTTTATCTTACTTTGGTCCTGGGCAATAAGAAAGGGGAAGACCTCTCTAAGGTTATTAGCGTTAATTTTTGGTATGTTGACTTTGAGTTTTGGAACTATTCTTTGGTTGGTAGTTCAAGAGAAAGAAATACTTACCGGAACAGTGATTGCGGCTATTATTGTTAGTTTAGGTGTATTGTCTTGGCGGATCACTTCCCCAAGGTTACTCAGAAGAATGAACATAAAATGGTAGATTGTATAACTTTACCCACAAACACGCGGTGACCTCCCTCAGTACCGGCGAGACCCATACTTACGACGCCAATGGGAATATGATTACCCGCGTGGAAAATGGACTGTCCTACACCCAAGCGTTCAACATCGAGAATCAATTGGCATCGGTCACCGTCAATGGACAGAAGACAACATTCGTTTACGATGGTGACGGCAATATGGTTAAGAAAATAAAACCAGATGGGAGTAAGGCGATCATCTAACCTTATCTCGTTCGGCATTAGCCTAAAACTCGCCTTGTACCTTAACAACTTTCATTTTTCTTTCATGTAAAAAGCGGAGTTCGCCTTATATCAACCGCTTTTTGCAACCCGATACGATTGTGCCGGGCGCGGCAAATCCGCAAGCGCTTAATCGGTATAGTTATGTGTTGGGGAATCCGTTGCGCTATACCGATCCCACCGGACATATGCAGGAAAATGATGATGGAGGCGGCTGTTATCCTTGTACGCAGTTGCCACAAGACCCTGATCCTGGAGACGAGGATGACACACAACAACCTGGTGAACCTCTTTGTACAGCTCCTACTTGCGACGTCATTGAAGGCGCACTTACTGCTGGTGTTTTCATTTTAGATTGGGCTGGTCTATATATAAGTAGCGTTGAAGCTAGTTTAGCTGGTCTGGTTTATGGAGGCGCTGCTATAGCTTGTGTAATGTCAGAGTTTCTAGCGTGCGTCCCTGCATTTGAATTTGCTTTTGGCATAGATGTAGCTGTTGCAGCTGCGCTTTCTCCGGTCGAAAATGGAGCTGGGTACTTTTCGACTATGCTTACAGTTGGCAATGATGTCTTGTTAGGAAATTTCGGTTACGATAAAGATGCCGGAGTTTATGTGGGAACAGATTCAATAGTTTCAGCTAGAAACTCAGTTGTAGGTTCAATAAACGAGTCTATTCTTGATGAAGCCGTCAGTTTATCTCAACTCAATTATGACATAAAGCGCATCAACGGTGAGAAGCCAGGAGGTTATACTCCTCTCTTCAGCATAGATTTCCTGACCCAACTCATCATTAAGGATTGGCGATAGCATATCACACCCAGCCACACTCTGCTGTCCAACTAATGTTAGTTGGACAGCAGAGTAACATTTTTTGAGGATAAGAAAATGATTTTTCGTTATCTTGGTTATTTGCTTTCAATAATACTAATAATATGTTCTATCGTATTATTTGTAGTGAGCGTTTATGTCAGTTATAAATACTCAGACTCTCTGCTTCCTACCCAAAAATCCATTTCGGCTAGGATGAAATACTCATTTCTTAGCATGCTCAGCTTCTTTTCATCTCTTTTTATTTTCTTAACTACGGAGAATGGATTTTCCTGGGAAAATGTTGGTGTTTTGCTTGGCATCATTATCGCTCTATCGATTTTATTATATATAGATTTTCTCATAAATCGGAGATCGTTGCGTTATTTGCGTAAGCGAAGTATATCGTT
>Ga0210377_10000617_pt1 | contig 33914 bp, 29 predicted proteins | sample PLM4_65_b1redo_FD_155480 | JGI IMG/M metagenome (GOLD analysis project Ga0210377, IMG submission 155480) | Groundwater sediment microbial communities from an aquifer in East River, Colorado, USA - PLM4_65_b1 redo | ecosystem: Environmental > Terrestrial > Soil > Riparian zone | place: USA: East... | reverse complement strand
CGCGAACGGCTCGCGCAGGACGAGCGAGATCCGCGACGCGCTGTCGGCGATTTACGGTCCCGTGCCGCAGCAGACAGTCGATGAGTTCCTGGCCGCCGCGGCGGAGGCCGGACTCCTGATGAACGCGCGCTGAGTTTGTGTGGCGTCGGCCGCTCGAACGATTCATGAATCACGTGCTGTGAAGAAATCCAGAGCGGCCCGTCTTGCGGCGGGACGGCGCCATCTGCTTCGTTGAAGAGTTTTTCCATCGGCGCAGTCAGCGTGTCGTAGTGGCGTGACAGGCGGTCCCAAAGCCGGACTGCCCGCACCGTATCGTCTTGCGCGCTGAGACTACAGATCTTTTCTCTCCGTTCTCGTGCACGATGACGTCTGGTTCGGCCTGCAGCGCCTTATACGCGAGCGGGGGCCTGCAAGCACCGAGCATGACGTCGCGATCGAACTCGAGGACGAAATCGACCACCAGCCGCCGGCGTTACACCCTGCGATGTCCTCACCATTCGCCTTGCTGGCATTCGCCCTGGTTTGGTTCGTGGTGATGCGGTTTGTTCTGCCGCGGTTCGGCGTGGCAACGTGACTCGCCGCATCCTGCCGCGTGCCGGCAGAACGCGGAGCGATCGAACCGGCAGCCGTCAGCGGAACCAATCATGAGCCCGACGAGGAGTCGCCGATCGTTACGCGCGAGCCGACGGCAGAAAACGCCGACGCTGGTCTGGTATCGAGTCAGCAACGCCAGATTCGCCCGTCGATCCCATCGCTCCTTCCCCGCGTGAGATCGTTTGCGGCGGGCGCATGGCCCGAGCCTCGATCGGAAAGGGTGCGACGATGAAACAGCAGGGAGCGGTTCTGGCCATGATGCTCACCGCCGTTTCGCTTCCGCCCTGCCCGAGCTCGCCGAACTGCGTCTCGACGCTGGCGACCGACTCACATGCCATCGCACCGCTTCGTTACACCTCGACGCAAGAGGAGGCACTGCAGCGGCTGCTGGCGGTCCTGCGCGCGATTCCGCGCACCACCATCATCGAGTCCGGCCACGACTCGGTCCGTGCCGAGTTTCGCACGCGCATCTTCCGCTTCGTCGACGATGCGCAATTCGTGTTCGACCAAAAGGCGAAAACGATTCACTTCCGCTCGGCGTCACGCATCGGGTACTCCGACATGGGAGTCAACCGGCGACGGATGGAAGAGATCCGCCAGGCGTTCGACGAACCGGATGCGCGGCGTTGAACCGGCGGATTGGATGCCTGGGATCGATTTCACAGATACAGGGCACTAGCCGCCGAAAGAAGAAGCAGCCGCTGGCCGGCCGAACAGGAATCCCTGCCCGTATTGGATCCCCATCCGGGCAGCCATCTCCGCCGTTGACGTGTCTTCGATGCCTTCCAGGATCACATCACATCCGAAGTCGCGCGCCAGCGATTGAATGTTGACGACGAGCTTCAGGTTCGTCGAATCGCGTTCGAAAGCGGTTCCGAACTCCTGACTGATCTTCAGAAACGATGGGCGCAGTTTGTCGATGAATGGCAGATGCGAATAGGCGACACCAACATCATCGAACGCAAAGCGGACGCCGACGGCGCGAAGTTGTTCGACGTTGTCGAACAGTTGCGGTCCCGCATGCAGCGATTCCTGCTCCGTGATCTCGAGGACGATGCGATCGGGCGGAATACCGAGGCGATCGCAGTCTCGCGTCAGGCTGTCGGGAAGTTGCTTCCCCTGCGAGAGAACACGAGGATGAATGTTCAGGAAGAGAAAAGCGGACGTGGCGAGCTGCGCGTAGGCGAGGAGACTGCGGTCGATGCACGCCATCTCGAGGTCTTCGAGCCGCTGCTTTCGCGCCGCGTACTGGAAGAGCACTTGCGGATTCAGGAGAAGAGAATTGCCGAGGTACCTCGCCAGGGCTTCGAAGCCGAGCGTCTCATGGCCGTCGGACAGGTAGACGATCGGCTGAAAGAATGCTGTCAATGAGTCACTGGTGATGATCTCGCCGAGCAGAGGCATGCGGATGACCGCGTCGGCGGCAGCAGACGAGGAAAGCGCAGAACACGACAACAGGTCGATCGCGGAATCGAGATCAGCCACGTCGAAAGGTTTTCTCAGAAAGCCGACCGCGCCTCGTTCCGACGCCTCGAGCTGGAGCGCATCCGGCGCATCTCCTGTCATCAAAACGACGCGGCTCTCGGGAGAGTGATGACGGACGAAACGGATGAAGTCGAGCCCCTCGAACCCGAACTGCCCCGACAGACGAACGTCAGAAACCACGTGCGAAGGCTTCAGGCGTTCGACGATCAGCTGCGCCGACTCCAGATCATTGCAGGTGACGACCGTGCGTCCCTCGCGTTCCAGTCCTTCAGCGAGCGCCTCGGTGATCACGACGTCGTCGTCAAGAATGACGACCAGTTGCGATTCGTGCCGTGTTGCCACTGCAGCTTCCATTGTTGACTCCTTACCTCTCAGCCTGGCTCATGAAATCCTCCAGCCGGATCCAGCGATTTCAATGCCCCTGCCAAAACCTCCCTCGAGTCAGGTTGCTCCATTGCAAGCAGTTACTGCGCAAGAGACGCGGAGCAAGCCGTTGCATTCTTGCTCGCTGCCCGAATTATGGACGTTCGCGAGCGTCGGAAGGTTGAAGAGCAGCACGCAGCGTCCGGGCGAGCTCGGCCATGTCGAACGGTTTCTGCAGGAATCGAAACTCGTCCGCCGCGACCGCGGCGTCAATCACGCCCGGAACCGCATAGCCTGACATCAGGATGGCTTTCATGTTCGGCCAGCGTTCGCGAAGTCTGCGAACGACTTCGATGCCAGGAATTCCCGGAAGCATGAAGTCGGTCAGCACGACTGAGAACGGCAGCTGTTCGTCCATGCCGACTGCCTCTTCTCCCGCGCTGACGGCGACGACTGAGTAGCCAAGCATCTCGAGAATGGCCGACAAGCCTTCCCGCGCGGCCTGCTCATCCTCTACGAGCAGCACGCGCTCGCCGTGGCCGTTCGGAATGTCCTCCGCAGACGGCGTCGCGGCATCGACTTCCGTCGGCGCATTTTGAAGAGGCAGCTCGACCCGGAATACCGTCCCTCCCTGCACGGGACAATCGACGTCGATTTTTCCCCCTTGAGCAATGACGATCCCGTGCACGACCGACAGGCCAAGCCCCGTTCCCTTGCCCACCTCTTTGGTCGTGAAGAACGGCTCGAAGATCCGGTCGCGGATCGCCTCGGGAATCCCCGTTCCGGTATCGGAGATTTTGAGCCATCCTGCGTGTTCGTCGCAGCCGGCAGCGATGGACAGCACACCCCCCTCGGGCATGGCATCGACCGCGTTCACTGTGAGATTCATGATGACCTGTTCGATTTGTCCGCGATCTGCGCTGATCCAGAGCGGAATGCTCGCCGGCTCGACGCTCAGATGGATGTTTGCACGCACGATGCGGCGCAGGAACGCAAGGAGGTCACCAAGGATCTGGTTGAGGTCGAGAGTTTCGCGCTTGCTGATTTCGCGACGTGCGAACAGCAGCAGCTGCCGTGTGAGGTTCGAGCCACGCCGGATCGTTTTTTCCAGTTGGGTCAGATGCTCAACCTGGCGCGGCGACGCGGCGCTCTTTTTCTCGAGAACCTGAACGATGGAGAGCATCGCCTGCAGGAGATTGTTGAAATCGTGTGCCACCCCTCCTGCCAGCGTCCCGATGGCTTCGATCTTCTGCGCGTGCCGGAGCTGCTCTCCCAGAGCGACTTCCGCGGTGACATCGCGCTTGATTGCCACGAAGTTCGTGATCGTCCCGTCGTTACCGCGCACCGGCGAGATCGTGGCGTCTTCTTCATACAGACTGCCGTCCTTGCGGCGATTGGCGAAGTGGCCGTGCCAAACCGATCCAGCCGCGATGGTGCTCCAGAGCGTTTTGTAGAACGCAGCGTCCTGCTTGCCGCTTTTCAGCAAACGCGGCGTCTGCCCGAGCACCTCGTCGCGGGTGAATCCGGTAATGCGTTCGAACGCGGGATTCACATACTCGATCACGCCCGATGTGTTGGTGACGATGATCGATTCGGAGGCCTGCTCGACGATGGTGGACAGCCTTCGGTGCGCTTCTTCCGACTCGCGCCGAGCCGAAATCTGCTGCTCGAGGTCGCGATTCGCAAGTTTGAGCGAGCGCGCTGCGCTGACTGCGTCCTCCATCATGTTCAGTGCGGCCACCCGCGAATCGCGCGCTTCGTCGACGGTGCGCGCCAGCGCCGCGGTTCGCGTCCGAACGCGGTCCTCCATCTCCTCATTCAAGCGGCGCAGATCGGATTCCCGCGTTCGAGGCCCGGTCACATCTGTCACCAGAATCGCCAAAGTCGCATCAGCGGCCAGTCGGTTCACGACAAACATCAGGATCCGGACGTTTCCGTCCGCGGAAACCGCGATTTCCTGCGGATCGGAGGGCGTTCCGGCGCTTGTCAGGAATGCGGTAAGGCAGGTTCTTACCTCTGCATTGGGTATCGAGTCGATGCTTTGACCGATCATCGCGTCGACCGGCATGTTCAAGAGCTCAGCGAAACGCCGGTTGCAAAACAGAATCAGGCCATCCGCCGTGACCGTAACAGCTCCCTCGCTCATCTCTTCGACGAAGACGCGATACGGGTGCTCGGCGCCGTGCAGCGAGTAGACGTGATCGCCGTCGGGTCCGGACACCACCACGCCGTCGACCTCGCCGCTTCGAATCGCGCGCAGAGTCTCCTCGGCTTCTTCGAGCCGCGCGCGGAGATCTTCGATCTCGCGGACTGCCGCGGGGACGCGATTAGCGATGGTCATGGTTCATCCGAAGGTTGTATATCGAGCGCGAGCAATACGCGGCTTTCATCGGACAGGTCGCCAATGAGCCTTCGCAGCGGCAGAGGAAGCGTTTTCACCAGCGTAGGCACTGCGATCACCTTTTCCTGCTGCGCCTTTTCAGGATCATCGAAAAGATCGATGACCGTGAGCTCGTACCGGTCCTTCAGAAACTGGTCGCATGTACGGCGGATGTTTGCGATTGCGCGCGCAGATCGCGGTGTGTGTCCGGTGATATACAGCCGCAACACGTACTTCCCGGTGTTCGACTTGGCAAGGATCTCTTCGAGAGCGGCCATCGGGTCAGTCATGAGCTCCCTGCCTTTTGCGATGGCGGCGATGCCGTCAGGTCACGGAGATCGAGCCCGATGAGAACCCGTTCCGTATCCGAGAGGTCTCCGATGATTTTTCGTACCGGGTGCGGAAGTTTCCGCATCAGGGTCGGGACTGCAACGATCTGATCGCCCGCCGCGAGCTGCGGCGTCTGCGTCAGGTCGATGACCTCGATCCGATATCGACCGGCCAGGTACTGCTTGCAGATGCGCTCGAGATTAGCGAACGCCGTTACGGACTTTGGCGTTTGACCGGCGACGTAGAGTCGCAGCTCCCATACGCCTTCCTCCGCGCTGGCCGCTTCCTTCGCTCGCAGCTTTCTTTCCGCTGGCTGTTTCATCGTTCCTACCCATCTTCGATACGCGACGATCGGTCTTGCCAGAAGGATCAGCCTTCCGAATTTTGCCCATTGAGATCCGATCCATTGCCGCGCTCGAACGCTTCTCGTCTCTCTGGAGCTCGAGCTCGGTGGACGCGAGCTCGGCGGCTCGGAGGTCACCCTGCAGAACGGCGATCTGATTCCGCAGCGTGCCTCGTTTGCGTTCGAGATCGTCTTCCTTTCGGCCGCTCTCCTGGCGCGCGGCCGTGGCTTCGTTTTTCTCCCGCAACCTTTGTTTCAGCCGCGCCGATCCGGCCAGCACTCCCGCCGGGCCGACGTAGACGTCGATCAGTTCCACGCCATGGCCGGTCAACAGGAACTCGCGAACCTGATTCGAGTGCGACATGCCTCGCGACTTCAGCACGTACAAGGCTCGATTCCGCTCACCGTCCTGCTCGAGGTCACTCAGCCGAAGCCATGTGTCGACCACCGAGGAAATGCTCATGTTTGAATGCTCGGAATCGAAATCGGTCGCGCCGGCAGTGAGACTCGTGGACAGCACGGTCATGCCGTTGGTCTTCAGGACATCGACGAGCCGCATGATCATCGCTTTGATTTCGCGTTCGTCTCCCGTGGAGTTGAACGCCGAGATCGGATCGACGATCACCACGCGCGGCTCGAAGTCGCGGATCGCCTTGAGGGTTACGGCGAGATGCATCTCCAGACCTGTCAGCGACGGGCGCGCCGCGTAGAACTGGAGAAGGCCCTTCTTTGCCCAGTGTTGCAGATCGATCCCGATCGAACGCATGTTCCGCATCACCTGCTCGGGCGATTCCTCGAACAGGAAATAGAGACAGCGCTCGCCGCGGCGGCAGGCCGCGTCGACGAAGCTTGCGGCGATGCTGGTCTTGCCGCTGCCCGCCGTGCCGGAGACGAGAATGCAGCTGCCGCGGTAGTAGCCCTTGCCACCCAGCATGGAGTCGAGTCGTGGAATCCCGCTCGAAATCCGCGCCGTCGGAGCCTTGTGCTCCAGGTTCATCGACGTCAGCGGAAGAATCGAGATCCCGTTCTGGTCGATGAAGAACGGGTATTCATTCGTCCCGTGTGACGAACCGCGGTATTTCGCGATCCGCAGCCGTCTCGTGGACATCTCCTCGTTCACACGATGATCGAGAACGATGACGCAATCCGATACGTATTCTTCGATTCCGTAGCGTGTCAGCGCGTTCTCGCCACGTTCGCCCGTAATGATCGCCGTGACGCCTTTGTCCCTGAGCCATCGGAAGAGGCGGCGCAACTCGGCGCGCAGCACCGAAGGATTCGGAAGGCCCGAGAACAATGCTTCGACGGTGTCGAGCACGACGCGTTTTGCTCCGATCGACGTAATAGCGTGGTCGAGCCGGATGAAAAGGCCCTCCAGGTCGTATTCGCCGGTCTCGTGGATTTCACTGCGTTCGATGTAGACGTAATCGATCAACAGTTTGCCGGCCGCGATCAGCGCGTCGACATCGAACCCGAGTGACGCAACGTTCTTTGAGAGATCGGCTCCTGTCTCCTCGAACGCCATGAACACGCCGTTCTCGCCGTATTCGCGAGCGCCATGAACGAGAAACTCCATGGCCAGAAGCGTCTTGCCGCAACCGGCAGCGCCGCAGACCAGTGTCGGCCTTCCACGGGGAAGACCGCCATTCGTAATCTCGTCCAGGCCGCGGATGCCGCTGGGTGACTTAGGGAGAACGGTGATGGACCTGGTGACTTTCGTCATGATGCCTCCATCGCACCGGCACGCTCTTCGGGAAGAACATACGGCGCCGGTTGTCCCAACTGCGCGCAGAGATCGTTGATTTGCCGTTTCAGCTCGATCATCCGCAGCTCGCGGCCGACGGCGACGCGGTTGAAACGCTCGAGCTCGAGGTTCGATCGTTCCAGACTCTCGCTACGATGCCGAAGCGCCTCCTCGGCCAGTTTCCGTTCGGTCACATCCTCGATGGTCCCGAGGAGGCCGAAAATGCGCTCATTACTGGGCCGCCTTCTGGCGATGCCGTGGGCGAACCGTATGCTGCCATCGCCACAGACGATCCGGAACTCGGCATCGAGCGTCCCCGACGAGACAGCCGCTTGCAAGGCAGCCTTGACCGCGCCGCGGTCTTCTTCGTGAATGCGGTCGAGAAACACATTGATCGGTGTGCCGGGCCGCGGCTCGAGATCGAAGATGCGGAAGTACTCGTCGGACGCGTTGATCTCACCGGTTTTCACGTCGACGATCGCACTTCCGACGTGGGCAATCTGTTGCGCCTCGGCGAGCGCTGCCTCGCTGTCGCGCAGCGCGTGCTCCATCTCCACTCGCCGCGTGATGTCCTGGCAGGTTCCGTGGAGCGTCACCGCATTCCCGCCGGCATCGCGATCCACGAAGATGCGCACGGAGATCACGACCGCGGCACCGGCCGGCGTGGTGATCCGCAGATCGATGTCAATGTCGCGTTCGCCGGCTGCGTTGCGTGCACGGGCGACCTCGCCTTCGAACCGGCGCCGATCCTCCGGGACGATCATGCTGAGGAAAAGCTCGTGACTTGGCGTCACGGAGCCCTTCGGGATCCCCAGGATCCGATAAGTCTCCTCAGACCATGTCGCCGCGCCGGTCACCAGGGACCGTTCAAAGTGGCCGACCCTCGCAACGCGCTGGGCCCCTTTGAGTGCGGCCTCGCTCTTCTCGAGGTCGCGGTTCAGTCCCTCCAGATCCGCCATCGCCCTCCTGAGCTGCTCCCCGGCGAGCATCTTCTCGGTGATGTCCCAGAAGATGACGAGGATGTGGGTCACGTTCCCCTGCGGGTCCCTGACCGGCGTTTTCACGGTGTGGACGAATCGCCGCTGCCCTTCCTCGACGTACTCCTCCTCGAGCTCTTCGGTGACGCCCGCTTCCATGATCCGGGCATCGTCTGCGCGATATTTCCCGGCCAGGTCTTCGGGAAAGAAGTCGTGGTCCGTTTTGCCGGCCACCGCCTTCGGTTCGATGCCCAGGTCGCGCGCGTAGGCCTCGTTGACCGACACGTAGACGGAGTTACGGTCCTTGAGCATGATCTTCTGCGGAAGGTTTTCGACCAGGGTTCGGTAGCGAGCCTCGCTCCTGAGCATGGCCTCCTCGGCCAACTTGCGCTCGGTGACGTCCATGTTTACGCCCACCATGCGGAGCGGCTTCCCGTCATTGGAGAATTCCACCTTCGCACGCGCGTGCAGCCAGTGGAGGCTCGCGTCCGGCCATACCACGCGGAAATCACAAACGAATTCGCCCGAGGTCATCGCCTCCCGGGCCTCGGCCTTGACCGTTGGCAAGTCATCAGGGAAAACCCGCTCTTCAAAACTCTTCAACGTCCCGCCGAGGCTGCCGGGCGGGAGGCCGTACAAGGCCAACAATTCGTCGGACCGTGTATTGATATCGGTTTGAAGGTCCCATGTGAAGTGACCGATGCCGGCCGCTCGCTGCGCGAGTTGAAGCCGCTCCTCGCTTCTCCGGAGGGCTTCCTGTTCCTGCTTTCGCTGCGTGATGTCGCGCGAAAACACCAGCATCCGGCCCGCCGTCCGCCAGAGCGAAACGCTGATCTCGATGTCGAGGATTCGGTTGTCCTTCGTCCGATGCTTCGTCTCGAAATGAGCGACCCCCGACTCCGTGATGCTTCGGATGCGGCTGGCTGTCTCCTCGGGCGTTTCGATTGCCTCAACGTCGCTGATCCGTAGCTCGAGCAGCTCTTCACGCGAGTAGCCGCTCATGCGGCAGTACGCGTCGTTGACGTCGAGCAGCCGGCCCTCGAGATCGACGAGCCAGAAACCATCCGATGACGTGGCAAGCAACGTCGAGTACTGCTCGGCCAGGCGGCGAATCTCTTCTTCAGCCCTCTTGCGATTCGTAATGTCCTGCACGATCGCGGATGTGCCGACGTCGCCGGCGTTGTCCCGAACCGGCGAAACGCTCAACCACACATCGATGCGGCGACCGTCCTTTGAGATGCGCGTCGTCTCGAAAGGATCGACCCGCTCGCCGCGTCGCACGCGTTCGAGCAGGAGCGGAATCTCGTCACTCAGCTCCGGACGAGCAAGCATCGAAATCGGCCGGCCGATGGTTTCGCCCGCCGTGTACCCATACATTCGCTCGGCGCCGCCGTTCCAGCTCTCGATGAGACCCTGGCTCGATGCGCTGATGATCGCGTCGTCGGAAGAATCGACGATGGCCGCCAACCGCGCACGATCGCTTTCGCGTCTGTGCAGGGCCACCCCCGCGCCGAGAACAATCGCGGCGCTGAAGACGACGTTGACGGCGACGATGACCGTGAGACCCACCTCAGGGGTGAACCAGCGCGCATCGGCGATCAGGCCACGAAGGGCGAGCGCAACGAACGGCACGACAATCGCCGCCGGCAGGAGGAGTCGCAACATCATTCCCGCTGACGTTCGCGAGAGCAGCGGAATGACCCAGCCGCGTGGCCGCGCCAGCAGCTCGGCTAACGTGATCAGGACAAGTCCAAATGCCGTCGCCGAAACGGGAGCAACGATTGTGGAGGGGTCGAGGAATGAGGGGACCTTCAGGATGTGTCCGAACAGAAGGAAGAGGCAAATCAACAGAACTGCGGACGCGGTCAGGTGACCGGCAAAGTCCCTTCGCGTTGTGATGAAAACAAGCGCTGAACCCGACGCCAGGAGAAGCAGTCCGGTGATGAGATACGGGTGAACAATCACGCCGCCGCGTGCAGCCCAAACCTGCCATTCTCCGATGTGCCGCGAGAGCACCGCCGACAGCAGATCCGCTGCCGCAAGGACGATCACGGCGAGGGCTGCGCCGCGCGCCGTCAACACGCCGGCGGGAGCCGGCGAACGAAGCGCAAGAAGGCCGGCCCCGAGCACGATGAAAACGAGAGCGGTGCCGGCAGCGACCGGTTTCCCGTTGGCGGCGAGTGCGGCGATCGATGCGTTGCCCAGGACATACCCGATGAGTACGATGATGCCGATCGTGATCGCACCGAAACAGAGCACGGCTGATAGCCGGTCGCTTCGCAAATTCGGGGGCCGGGCTGCCGTGTTCTGCTGCTTCACACTCGGCCGCCGGTGAAAGGGGAATGAGTCTTCGCCGACGGCGGCATGACGTTGAAGTTGAGGTTGCTGTGGCATGAACGACTCGCGGCGGCGTCGAGTCGGCGAACAGTCGGCTGGCGGCGTCAGGTAGTGTTTATGTGCGTTCGCGTCTACAAGCGGACCTCGATGCCTTCGGACCACTGTGGATCCGTGTCCCCTCTTGAAACCCGAGCCCAACGGACTCATCTATGCAAACGAAGAGCCAGTCCGCGAAGCCTGACTCGATGACAGCCGAACCGAAACGGATGAGCGTCTTCGAGCGCTATCTCTCGGTCTGGGTCGCGCTCTGCATGATCGCAGGCATCGTTCTCGGGAAGCTCCTTCCCGGCGCGGTGCGCGCTCTGCAGCGGCTCGAATTCGGCACCGGCAGCCAGATCAACGTTCCGATCGCGATCCTGATCTGGCTGATGATCTATCCGATGATGCTGAAGATCGACTTCGCGTCGATCGTGAACGCCGGCCGCCGTCCGAAAGGCCTCGTCATCACCATCATCGTGAACTGGCTGGTGAAACCGTTCTCGATGGCGTTCTTCGGCTGGCTGTTTTTCAGTCACATCTTTCTGCCGCTGATCGGGCGGGAGCTCGCCAGTCAGTACATCGCCGGCGTGATCATCCTGGCCGCCGCGCCGTGCACGGCGATGGTGTTCGTGTGGTCCTATCTCTCCGACGGCGATCCGGCGTACACGCTCGTGCAGGTGTCGGTGAACGACCTGATCATGCTCGTCGCGTTCGCGCCGATCGTGAAGTTCCTCGTCTCCGGCGCCGCGGGACTGGACGTCCCGTTTCGCGTGCTGCTGCTCTCCGTCCTCGTCTTCGTCGTCATTCCGCTCGTCCTCGGCTCGATCAGCCGGATGCTCCTCACGCGCGCGAAGGGTGGGGCGTGGTTCGATCGCTTCACGGCGCGCTTCGCGCCGGTCACGATCATTGCGCTGCTGGCGACGCTCGTCCTGATCTTCGCGTTCCAGGCGGAGAACATCACCACGCGCTGGTTCCACGTGCTGCTCATCGCCGTTCCAATCGTGCTGCAGGTCTACTTCAACTCCTCGCTGACGTATGGACTGATGAAGCTCTTCCGAGTCGATTACGCGGTGGCCGCGCCCGGCGCGCTCATCGGCGCGTCGAACTTCTTCGAGCTCGCTGTCGCCACCGCGATCGCGCTCTACGGCCCCGGCTCCGGTGCGGCACTGGCGACAGTCGTCGGTGTGCTCGTGGAGGTGCCGGTGATGCTCTCGGTCTGCCGGATGTGCGTGTCGACCCGCCACTGGTTCGAGCCGGCGACATCGGCCTGACGATGCGTTCGCTCGCCGTCAACAATCGTCCTCGCAGTGTTCCCCTCGCAGACCCTCGAGACCTTCCTTCACGATGATCGGCACCATGGCCAGCGCGGCGAGCGGGTCGGCCCACCACCACCCGAACATTGCATTGAGGACCAGACCACCGAGGAGGATCGCCGAAAGCCAGGTGCAGACTTGCGTCTGCGTGGCATCGGCCTGAAGCGCGCGACTGTTGATCGAGCGGGCCACGTTTCGCTTGGCGCGGACGAGAAGTGGCATCACGATCAGCGACACCGCCGCCAGAACGATGCCCGGGATGCTTTGGTTCGGGGGTTCGCGCCGCAGGAGCGACTTCCCTGAGTCCGCAACGACGTAGACGGCCAGCAGCAGGAAGCTGATGCCCACGATCTTCAGAGCGATGCGCTCGGCCCGTTCCGCGTCAGCATGATCGCGATGAGTATTCAGACGCCACAGCAACGTTGCGCCCGAGATCACCTCGATGACGCTGTCGATGCCGAAACCGACGAGCGCAATGCTTGCCGCGAATGCGCCCGCGACGATCGCGATGAGCCCTTCGAGCGAGTTGTACGCGATCGTGAAAATCTCCAGCCATCGGCCACGCCGCAGAAGTGCCGTGCGGTCCAGCGAAAGTTCAACGGACGTCGTCATGCAATTCCTTCACGGAGTGGACGAGCTGCACGTCGGCATCGTAGCTCTTCGTGAAGGCGCCCGCCGCCGAATTTCCCTCAGCTCACCAGCACGATCTCGCCGACGCTGATCTCGAACTTCGGCGGCTCGATGATGTGCCGCTTCACGGCGCACTGGTCGATCGCGCGGAGGATCGCATCGCGATATTTCTCCGGGAATCCCTCGGGCAGCGTCAGCTCCAGGCGAATCGTGCCGACGCGGTGGTTCTCGGCATCGCGAACCGGTTCGAGAGTGAGATTGAGGCCCTTCGTCGGGATGCCGCGCTTCTCGCAGAAGCGCGCCGCATACAGACCGCCGCACGTCACGATCGACGCGAGAAACAGGTCGAACGGTGCGAGCGCGGTGTCCGTGCCGCCCGATGCAATCGGCTGATCGGTGTGCACGGTGTGGCCGCCATAGTGGGCGTCCACCTTCATGCCGCCCGGAAACGAGACTTCGAACTTCATGATGATCACCTCAGCGGCTCACGGCCGCTCCTTCAATCGATCCCTCAACGGAACTTCGCCTGCCGCATGACGATGAAGTCCGCGGCTTCCTCCTCCAGAATCGGCCGCGCCAGATACAGCAGACACTGCGGACATCGCGGCTCGCCGTTCGGTCCGGGGTCCGCCACGCCGCGCTCGAACTGCGTGTTGCAGAACGTGCACTCGTAGATCTCCACATCATCCGGTTCACACTGCACTGAGAGCCTCCCGTCGAATCGTCTTGACCGGCACAGGCGACTCCGCGACCACGCGCTCCGCCACTGATCCCAGGAGCAGCCGCTGGATGCCGGTCCGGCCGTGCGTGCCCATGACGATCAGATCGATACCATTGCGCTTCGCGTACCCGATGATCGCCGGAACCGGCAGTTCCTCGACCACCACCGCCTGCGTCTTGACCGTCGACGGAACATTCTGCCCGATACAGCGCTCCAGCTCCTCATGAGCACGCTTGCGCGAATGCTCGATCGCATGAACGACGTCGGCGATCTCGCGCGACGTGAATTCGACCGGCGGGTCGAACGTGTCGGCGTAGAGCGCGATCAGCTCCGCCCCTTCCTTTGCCGCCAGCTCGCCGGCGTGGCGCAGCGCCGCCGTCGCCAGCTCGCTGAAATCGGTCGGTACGAGAATCTTCTTCATCGATGGTCTCCTCAAACGAGCGCAGGCTCCGCTTCCGGCTCCGACACGGGTCCGGCCGGTTCCGGCACCGCCGGCCTTGCCTGCTGTTTCCTGAGGCGTCGCCGCTCGCTCAGGTAATAAAGGATGGGTACCGTCGGCAGCGACAGGAGCACCGAAGCGACTTCACCCGCCATCAGCGAGATCGCGACGCCCTGGAAGATCGGGTCGAACAGGATGACGATCGCACCGACGATGACTGCCGCGGCCGTGAGAATCATCGGCCGCGCGCGCACGGCGCCGGCATCGATGACCGCCTGCTCGAGCGGCATGCCCTGCTTCAGCCGCAGCTCGATGAAGTCGACGAGGATGATCGAGTTGCGCACGACGATGCCCGCGCCGGCGATGAATCCGATCATCGACGTCGCGGTGAAGAACGCGCCGAGGAGGGCGTGCGCGGGGATGATGCCGACCAGGGCGAAGGGGATGGCGGCCATGATCGCCAGTGGCGTCTTGAATGACTCGAACCATCCGACGACCAGGATGTAGATCAGCACGAGCACCGCAGCGAAGGCCAGGCCGAGGTCGCGGAAGACCTCGTAGCTGATGTGCCATTCGCCGTCCCACTTCATCGCGTATTTGGCGGTGGTGAGCGGTTGCCCCGCCACGAACCGCTGCATCGAGTACCCCTCGGGCAGCTTCAGGTCGTCGATCGCGCGATTGAGTTTGAGGATCGCGTACAGCGGACTCTCTTCACTGCCCGCCACATCGCCGGTGACGTAGACGACCGGCATCAGGTTCTTGTGGTAGATGCTCTTCGGCGCGGTGATCTCTTCGATGTTCACCAGAGTGCCGAGGGGGACGAGCGCACCGGTGGCCGCCTGCACGCGGATCGATTGCAGGCTGGTGATCGACGAGCGAAGCGAGCGCGGAAGCTGCACGACGATCGGCACATCCTCTTCTTCTCGCGCCTGATGCATCAGTCCGACCGGCATGCCGGAGAGGGCGACGCGCAGCGTGGCGTCGATCTGCTGCTGTGAGACGCCGCTGAACGCGGCCTTCTCCTTGTCGACGACGAAGCGGAACTGCGACTGGTCGTCTTCGACATACGAATCGACATCGACGACGCCGGCGGTTTTCTGGAAGATGTCCTGCACCTGCCGTGCGACCGCGATCTGCCGTCCGTAATCCGGGCCGTAGATTTCGGCGACGAGCGTCTGCAGTACGGGCGGGCCGGGCGGCACCTCCGCCACTTTCACGTTCGCGCCCCAGCGCTGCGCGATCGGCGCGATCATCGAACGAACGCGCTTCGCGATTGCGTGGCTCTGCGCCTTGCGGTCGCCTTTCGGGACGAGGTTCACCTGGAGGTCTGCCACATTCGGCCCGCTGCGCAGGAAGTAGTGGCGTACCAGCCCGTTGAAGTTGAAGGGCGACGCCGTTCCCGCGTACATCTGGTAATTCGCGACCTCGGGCACGGTCGAAACGGCCACGCCGATCTCACGCGCCACCGCGGCGGTGCGCTCGAGCGGGGTTCCTTCCGGCATGTCGATGATGATCTGGAACTCGCTCTTGTTGTCGAACGGCAGCATCTTCACGCGCACCGCTTTGAACAGGAAGAGCGACATCGCCGCGACGAGCAGGATGACGATTCCGGCGAGGAACGCCGTCCGTGCGCGCGAGTCGCCGATGAGCCGGCTCATCGCCCAGCGGTACACGCGGGTGAGTTTTCCTTCTTCGGCGTGTACGGCGCCGCTGTCGCGGCGCAGCAGCCGCAGCGCGGCCCACGGCGTGACGACGAACGCGACGGCGAGCGAGAACAGCATCGCCGCCGACGCGCCGACCGGGATCGGAAGCATGTACGGTCCCATCAGCCCGCGCACGAAGCCCATCGGAATGATTGCGGCGATCACCGTCATGGTGGCGAGGATCGTGGGGTTGCCGACCTCCGCCACCGCTTCGACCGCGACCTCGCGCAGCGAACGGCGGCGGTTTTCCGGGAGGCGGTGATGCCGCACGATGTTCTCGACGACGACGATCGCGTCATCGACGAGAATGCCGATCGAGAAGATCAGCGCGAAGAGCGTGACGCGGTTGAGCGTGTAGCCGGCGAGGTAGAAGACGGCCAGCGTCAGGGCCAGCGTGACCGGAATGGCGATGGCCACGACGCCCGACTCGCGGCGGCCGAGGGTCAGCGCGATCAGGATGGTGACGGAGAGAACGGCCAGCAGCATGTGCCACAGCAGCTCGTTCGATTTCTCCGCGGCAGTCTCGCCGTAGTCGCGCGTGACATCGACGTGCACGTCGGACGGGATCAGCACGCCCTTCAGCGAGTCGACCTTCTTCAGGATCGCCCGGGAGAGACCGGTGGCATTCGTCGCCTTCCGCTTGGCGATGGAGAGCGTCACCGCGGGGGCGAACGTCTTGCCGGTCCCGGTGAAGACGTAATCGGCCGGCTCCTGAGGGCCGTCGACAATCTGCGCGACGTCGCCGAGGTAAATGGGGCGGCGGTTGCGGACGCCGACGACGATGCGATTGGCATCGGCGGCGTCGCGGATGAATCCGCCCGTCTCGACGAGCACTTCGTGATTGCCCTCGGTGAATGCACCCGCCGCCGATTGCGTGTTCGCCTGCTGAATCGCCGGGATGAGCGTCGCCGGCGCGAGACCGTACGCCGCGACGCGCGCGGGATCGAGGATGACCCGGAGCTGACGCCTCGCACCGCCGATCACCGTGACGTCGGAGACGTTGCCGACCTGCTTGATCTCGTTCTGGAGTTGCGCGGCGACGCGGCGCAGTGTGAAGTGGTCGTAGCGCTCGCTGGAAAGCGTCAGCGCGAGAACCGGCACGTCGTCGATGGAGCGCGGCTTGATCAGCGGCTCCGTCGCGCCGGGCGGGATCTTGTCGAAGTTCGAGTGAAGCTTGTCGTTGAGGCGGACGAGCGCTTTCTCCTCGTCTTCCCCCACGCGGAATCGCACCACCACCATCGACATCCCGGACGATGAGGTGGAGTAGAGGTATTCGACGCCCGGGATCTCCCAGAGGAACTTCTCCATCGGCTTCGTGACGCGCTGCTCGACTTCGGCGGGCGCGGCGCCTGGCATTCCGACGAAGACATCGATCATCGGCACGATGATCTGCGGCTCCTCTTCGCGCGGGAGGAGGGCGATGGCGCCGGCGCCGATGAGGAGCGATGCGACGATGAGCAGCGGCGTCAGCTTCGAGTCGATGAAAAGCGAGGCCAGACGGCCGGCGATGCCGTGGGAGTGCGGGGTCATGAGCCCGCTCCGTTGCGAGCGGCGCTTCGCGCCGCCGCCGGTGAGGACACCGGCGCTTCACTGAGCATCGTTCCTTCACGGACGGCCTGCGCGGTGGTAACGATCCGTTCCTCGGGGTCGAGGCCGGAGAGCACTTCGGTCCGGTCGGCGAATTTCTCCCCGACCGTCACGATTCGCATCCTGGCGGCGCCGGCGGCATCGACGACGTAGACCATCGTCAGTTGTCCGCGCGTTGCGACGGCGGTGGACGGAATCGTGACCGCGTTGCGCGAGCCGGTAGTGAATCGGACGTGAACGAACGCGCCGGAACGAAGCGGGGAGTCGTGCGGCAGCTCGATCTTCACCAGCGCGCTTCTCGTATTCGGATCGACGGCGGCGATGTTCGCGATGCGGGTGGGGGCGTCATCGACCAGGACTGCATCGCCGGGTCGCAGCCGCGCGGCAAGATCCTCATCGACGGTCGTCTCGGCGCGGCGGCTCGTCGCATCTTCGACCGTGAGGAGCGGCATGCCCGGTGCGGCCTGCGCGCCCGGATCGATCGACCGCGACGTGACGACGCCGTCGATCGGCGAGCGCACCGTCGCGTAGCTCAGGAATGTCTCCGCCTCTGCGACACCGCCGCGCGCCTGATCGTGTTGCGCGACGAGCTGGTCGCGCATTCTCTTCGCGCGGTCCATCTCCGCCTTCGCTCCGGCTGCCTTTGCCGAGACCTCCTCGAATTCATGCGGACTGACCGACCCGCGCTCGCGCAGCGCCGTGAACCGGCGCAGCGTGGCCGCGGCAAAATCGGCGTTCGCCGTTGAGGCGGCGACTGCCGCGTTGGCCGCCGCGATCGCTTCGTCGACGCCGCGCGATCCGGCCTGCGCCTGATCGACCCTCGCTTTGATGTCGCGAGCGTCGATCTCGATGAGGATCTGTCCGCGCTTCACGCGATCGCCTTCGCTGACGAGCACGCGCGTGACGTTGCCCATGATCTTCGCGGAGAGCGGGCTGACGGTCGACGAGCGAACGGTCCCCGTGGTGATGCGCATTTCCGGGACGGCGGAAAGGCGGACCGCTTCCGTTGCGACAGCGACGCGCGCCGGAGCTGAGACCTGCTCGTGACCGCCGCACGCTGCCAGGAGAGCGGCCGTGAGGGCGCTCATGCCCCATGCCGCATGCCTCATGCCTTCATTCGAAAAGATCGACATCGTGGAGTCCTCCGGTGGAGCGGGCCAGATCGGCCGATCCGATGACGTAGTCGTAGCGCGCGCTCAGCAGATTGAGCCTGGCCGTGACGAGCGCGGTCTGCGCGCGCAGTTGTTCGGTGATGGTGGTGAGGCCCTGTTCGTAGCGGTCGCGGACGATGCGCGCGGCGGACGCGGCCTGTTCGGCCGCGATCTCGGCGACGTGGATCCGTTCGCGTGCGGAGCGCACGCGCTCGTACGCGCCGATGATCTCCATCGACACCTTGTCGCGAGCGGCGGATTGTGCGGCGTTCGCTTCCTCTGCGCCGGCGCGGGCCTGGGCGATGCGCGCGAATTTGCTTCCGTCGAAGACGTCGAAGCTGACGATCGCGCCGATGGCGTGATCGCTGTTCCGATCGCCGATCGACGGCCCGCTCGCGCCCCAACTGGCGAACGTGTCGAGGCGGGGAAGGAGTGAGCCGCGCGCCATCTGCAGGCGCAACCGCGCGTTGTCGGTTCCCAGTTTCGCGGCGTGGAGCTCGCCGCGTGCGGCGAGGCCGCGGCGGAACAGTTCTTCGAGGGGTGCTTCCTCGCGGATCGCCTTCGGCAGCTCGCCGCGCGCCGAGGTCTCGGCGAGCGCATCGCGTCCGATGGTCGTATTGAGCGCGGCGCGTGCCACGCGGACTCCGCCTTCGGCCTCGATCTGCTGCTGCCTGAATGATGCAAGCTGCACTTCGGCGGAGAGCGCGTCCGATTCAACGAGAAGGCCCTGACGCAGTTTCTCGCGCATCGCGGACGCGTCGGCCTCCGCGCTTCGAACCGCTTCCACGGCGACGTCGCGTCTCGCCTCTTCCACCAGCAGGCCGTAGAACTTCGCCAGCACGTCGAGCCGCGTCGCCTGTTGTGTCTCGTCGGTGCCGGCCTTCGCCTGCGCCACCGAGTTGGACGCCTGACGCATGGAATCGAACCGGCGCAGTTGGTCGAAGACGGTGAAGCGGACGTTCAGACCGAGACGGTAATTGCGGAGCGGGTCGGGATTATTGAGGAAGCGAGGGTCGAAATTGGCCGGGCCGAAGCGGCCCTGTTCGAGCAGCGACCCGAAGACGAACACGGGATTGTTGCTGCGCATCGCGGTCTCGCTGACGTCGATCCGCGGCAGCCAGTACGACCGTGCCTCGGCCAGTCCGCCGGCGGCGGCGTTCTGACGCGCTGCGGCCATGCGCAGGCCCGGGTTCTTGTGGAGAGCTTCGCCGGTAGCCTGCCGGAGGGTGAGCTCGTCGGCCCGGGAGGCCAACGCCAGAAGCGCCACTACGACGCCGACGGCGCCGCGCAGGAGCTTCACGCCACTTTCTCCACCGGACGGCCGGTGTCTTCCGGAACGCCGGCCCGCCGCAGGAAGGTCATCATCGGACACCAGTTGGTGAACGCGGACTGGATGAGGTTGACGGCGACGAAGAGGGTGAGGAGGTAAAACCAGGGGCTGACGAACCAGCCCAGGGCAACGCTGGCCAGGACGAATGCGCCGGCGATGAGACGGAGAGAGCGTTCGACATTCATGTTCTGTTCTCCTGTTTGACTACATAACCATATAGGCATATAGTCCTATTGTCAAGCGATGATGGATTGCCGGGTTATGATCTCTACGGACATGAAAAGGGGCGGCCTCTCAGCCGAGGCGATCGAGCTGATCGCTACGCGCTTTCGTATCCTGGGCGAGCCCCTGCGCATCGCCATCCTGCAGGCCCTCCAGAGCGGCGAGCGTAGCGTCGGCCAGCTCGTCCAGATGGTCGGATCGACACAGCCCAACGTGAGCAAACACCTGCGCATCCTTCAGGAAGCCGGGCTCGTCGGGCGGCGGCAGGATGGCAACACCGTCTACTGCTTCATCGCTGATCCGACCGTGTTTGATCTCTGCAACGCCGTCTGCGACTCGCTCGAGGCGCGGCTCGCGAGCAGCGCCCGCGCGCTGCGGCGGCGAAAGTAGCTCTCGGCTCTTAGCTCTCAGCTCTCAGGAAGAACGACTGAGAGCTGAGAGCTTCGTGTCATCACATCCCTGTGTGACGCTTCCCATACCCCGTCGTGCGCCTCTCGCGGTGCAATGCCCCGCATGCCAGTCATCATCGAGCCGTTTCGCATCAAGGCGGTTGAGCCAATCCGTTTCACCACGCGCGAAGAGCGCGAGCAGGCGCTGCGGAAGGCCGGCTTCAACGTGTTTCTCCTTCCTGCGCGGGACGTCCTCATCGACCTGCTGACCGACTCCGGCACCGGCGCGATGTCCGCCGCGCAGTGGGGCGCGATCATGCAGGGCGACGAGTCGTACGCCGGCTCGCGCTCCTTCGAGCGCTTCGAGACCGTCGTCCGCGATCTCACCGGCTTCAAGCACATCATCCCCACGCATCAGGGCCGCGCCGCCGAGCGCATCCTCTTCCATTCCGTCCTGCAACCCGGCGACGTCGTGCTCAACAACATTCACTTCGATACGACTCGCGCGAACATCGAGTACGAAGGTGCCGAAGCGCGCGATCTCGTGATCCCGGAAGGACGCCTGCCGGCGTTCGTGCATCCGTTCAAAGGAAACATGCACCTCGAGGCGCTCGAGAGCCTGCTGAAGGGCGAAGAAGGGGCGCGTGTCCGGATGGTCATGGTCACGATCACGAACAACTCCGGGGGCGGTCAGCCCGTCTCCATGGAGAACCTGCGCGCGGTCCGCGCGATCTGCGATCGCTATTCGAAGCCGTTCTTCCTCGACGCGTGCCGCTTCGCCGAGAACGCCTGGTTCATCCGGCAGCGCGAGAACGGCTTTCAACACCGCTCACCGAAGTCGATCGCGCAGGAGATGTTCGCGCTCGCCGACGGATGCATCGTCTCGGCGAAGAAGGACGGACTGGCGAACATCGGCGGCTTCCTCGCGCTCAACGACGATCGCGTCGCGGAGAAGTGCCGCAACCTCCTGATCCTCACCGAGGGCTTCCCGACTTATGGCGGCCTGGCGGGATACGACCTCGAGGCGGTGGCCACCGGTCTCCAGGAAGTTGTCGACGAGGATTACCTCCGCTACCGAATCCGCTCGGTCGAGTATCTGGCCGAGAAATTCAAGGCCATCGACATCCCGATCGTGCAACCGCCCGGCGGGCACGCCGTCTACATCGATGCCGCCGCGCTCTTGCCGCACATCCCGCCGCTCGAGTACCCGGGCGTTGCCCTGGTCAATGCGTTCTATCTCGCGGGCGGCATCCGCTCGAGCGAGATCGGCAGCCTGATGTTCGGCGTGGCTGCGGATGGGACGGAGCGTCCGGCCGGCATGGAGCTGGTGCGTCTGGCGATTCCGCGCCGCCTCTACACGCAGTCGCACATCGATTACGTCGCTGAGATCGCTGCGATCGTGAAGGAGATCTCCCGCAGCCTCCGCGGCTATCGGATCGTGTCGGCGCCGAGGCAGTTGCGCCACTTCACCGCGCGATTCGAGCCGCTGGTGGGCGTGGCCGCCCGCGCATAGCCTCGGCCTCGATCTCACCTGGACGGTGGACGGTTGACGGTGGACGGTTGACGGTGGACAAGGCCCGGTGTCGCGAACCGTGCGCTTTGGGCTGCGTCGCTTGTGTCATGCCTACCGTCAACCCGTCGTCCGCCACACAGCCGGAACGAAGCACTCACGATACGGGGCCTCGTCAACCGTCAACCGTCCTCACTCGCCTTCGTCCGGATCCACCACCGCCGCCGCGGTCAACTCCTCGGACGCTGCCGCGTATGCAGGCAGATCGGCCGCGCGGAGCGGAACGTGCTTTTCGATGACGCCCCTCGTGCCGAAGACGCCGAGCTTCTCCATCAGGAACTCGAACTTCGCTTCCAGCTCGCCGACGATTTTCTGTTTCGCATCCTTCGGCATATCCCACATCTTTTGCTTGAACGGACCGAGCGCCTTTTTCCTCGTCTTGTAGACGAATTGTTCGTCGGTTTCGCCGCTCTTCCGCTCGTCGGCGGCGCTGGAGAAGCAGAAGTTCCGGATCGCTTCCTTCAGATCGCGCGGGAAGGCCTGCGAATCGAGAATCATGTTCTGGAAGCCGGTGGCGAGATGGATCTCCACCGCCTTCGCTTCGGGGAACTTGTTGAAGACCGACTCCGCAAGCGTCGACGCGCCGTGCTGCACGGACCCGGCGATCCTGGACTCCTTGCGACAGATCTCCGTGACCTCGCGAAGCACGTTGAAGTCGATTTTGGCCTGAGCGATCGTGCCGTCCGCCATGGGCACGCCGCCGTGCGAGGTGCCGGTCTGCACGGAGATCTTGGCGATGCCCCTGATGGGGCCGAGATTGCGCTTGAGGCCATCCATGTAGGCGCGCACTTCGTCCGGTTGCGTGTTGTACTTGCCGACTTCACCGATCTCGCCGCCGACGGAGACGTCGATGCCCTTCGGCTGGTGGGCGCGGATGTACCTGGTGAGGTGGGCGGTGCCTTCATAGTTCGCGCGCTGCTGCTCGTCGCGCGTGGGATAGCTGAGGTCGACGAGCGTCGACGTATCGATGTCGATGTTGTAGAACTCGGCTGCGAGCGCTTCGTCGATCAGCGACTCGAGCGCCCTGGTCTCCGCGGCGCGGCCTTCCGGAGTGGCCCACTTCTTCGCGCTGGCCTGGAAGTGATCGCCCTGAATGAACACCGGTCCGCGGAAGCCTTCCTTCACTGCCGCCGCGAGAACGCAGGCCGCGTATTCGGCCGGGCGCTGATCGGTGTAGCCGATCTCCGAGCGCGCGATCTCGAAGATGAACGGGCCGACCTGGTGACGCATCGCCGCGCGGAAGAGCGCGCGCGTCACGTCATACGTGAGAGCGCGGATGTTGTGCGCCGGAACCGTGAACTTCGGATCGAGCTCACCGCGGCCGATCGCGTCGTACAGCGGCAGGATCGACGAGGAGATCGCGCCGGCGCGCCGCGCCACGAGATGAATCTGCTTGCGCGCTTCCGCCTTCGTCGCCGCGTCGCTGCTGAAGACGGCCGTGTACACGAGATCGTCGATGAGCGACGTGCGGACGTCGTTGCCCGCCTCGGCGATGGCGCTCTCCAGGCTGCTGCGGTTCTGGTGAATCATGGGAACCCTCCGAGGGGAGGACTCTAGCATGCGCGCCGGAGAGCCTGGTCCTGAGTGCTGAGTCCTGAGTCCTGAGTCCGCCTTACCCACTCAGGACTCAGCACTCAGCACTCAGGACTCCAGCCGCGCTCGGATCTCATCGATCAGCGCCTCCACGTCGAACGGTTTGAGCACGGCTCCGTTCGCGCCGATGCCGTCGAGCTCCTTTTGGTCGAGCGGCTCGCCGCTCAGGATGAGGATGGGGAAGCGGCAGCGGGCGTCGTTCCGCAACGCCTTCACGACTTCATCACCGTTCATGCCGGGCATGTGACGATCGACCAGCATGAGGTCGGGCGGGGCGTTGCGCGCGGCGGCGATCGCCTGCGCGCCGTCCGATGCCACGATGGCCTCGAAACCGAATTCCCGGAGCACATTCTTCATCAGCACCAGGATCGGTGCGTCGTCATCGACAACGAGAATTCGGGGACGGGACTTCATGCGATTTTGCGCGGAGTGTAAATGAATCGACGGTCGCGGTCACGCTCCACGACGTAAGCGGTACACTGCCGCCGTCAAATGGCCGTTCGACATGATCGCAAGGTTTCGATTCTCGACATCATGGGTCCGGTGATGGTCGGTCCGTCCAGCTCCCACACGGCGGGGACGGCGCGGCTGGGCCGCGTGGCGCGCGAGATCCTCGACGAAGATCCGGTGGACGTGCACTTCTATCTGCACCCGCCGCTGGCCGCGACATACCGCGGGCACGGGTCCGATTTCGCCCTCGTCGGCGGGGCGATCGGTTTCGCTGTCGACGATCCGCGAATCCCCGAGGCGATCCGGATCGCGGAGCAGATGGACGTGAACGTCCAGTTCTCGGAAGAGGACCAGGGCGACGTCCATCCGAACACCGTGCGGATCGAGATCCGCGGCAGGAAGCGCGAGGCAGAGATCGCCGGCTCATCGATCGGCGGCGGCGTCATCGAAGTGTTCAGGATCAACGGGTTTCAGACCCGGTTCAGGGGCGACTCACCGACACTGCTGCTCTTCTATCGCGACCGTCCAGGAATGATTTCCGAGGCGACGAAAATCATCGCGGAGGAGGGGATCAACATCGCGTCGCTGTCGTGCTCGCGGAAGCAGCGCGGGAAGGACGCGTTCATGCAGATCGATGTCGACTCGCCGATCTCCGCCGCGGCGTTGAAGCGGATCCTCGCGATTCCCGACGTGGCCGAGGCGCGCTACCTCGACCGGATTCCGTAGGGGAAGGCGGCGCGATCCCTGCACGTTCCCTGTACGAGCCATGATCGAATCATTCAAACAACTCGAGGAAGTCGCTCGTGATCGCGACCTCGCTGAGGTCTTTCTGGAGACCGACGAGCAGGAGCACGGCATCCCGGCCGAGCAGATTCTCTCCGCGCTGCGCAAGCGCCGCCAGGTCATGCGCGACTGCATCGAGCGCGGCAAAAGCGGCGGCCAGTCGATGGGGAAGCTCGTCGGCAATGAGGCGAAGCTCCTCAACGAGGCCTTTCTGAGCGGTAAGACGTTTCTCGATCCGCTGACGATCAAGGCCGAGTTGTATGCGCTGTCCGTGATGGGCGAGAACTCGCGGATGGGAGTCATCGTCGCCGCGCCGACGGCTGGTGCCGGCGGTGTCGTCCCCGGCATGCTGCTCGCGCTCGAGGAAGAGCGGAACGTCGATCCGGAGAAAACGGTGCGTGCGCTCGCCGTGGCCGGCGGCATCGGTTCAATCATCGCGCTGTCGGCGAACATCTCCGGCGCGGCCGGCGGATGTCAGAACGAAGTCGGCGTTGCAGCCTCGATGGGTGCGGCCGCGGTCTCGTACATGATGGGCGGCACCTCGCGTCAATCCATCCACGCCGCCGCCCTCGGCCTCAAGAACACCCTCGGTCTCGTGTGCGATCCGGTGGGTGGACTCGTCGAAGTTCCTTGCGTCAAGCGCAACGCGTTGTTCGCCGTTCATGGGTTGACGGCGGCGCAGCTCGCGCTCGCGGGTGTCGAGTCCGTCATCCCGATGGATGAAGTCGTGGAGGCGATGGTCCGCATCGGCCGCGCGCTGCCGCGCGGTCTGAAGGAGACGGCGGAAGGCGGGCTTGCGACTACTGCGACGGGCTGTGCGATCGGCTCGCGGCTGAAAGACGAGGCGAATCAGCGCCGCGCCGAACGGGCCGAGGAACGCGAGCGGCTCGCGCAGGAGCGCAAAGCGGGAGTGTCGTAGTTGCTCCGCGCGTTTCTGACCGTCTTCATCACCGTGTTCCTCGCCGAAATGGGCGACAAGACCCAGCTCGCGACGATGCTCTTCTCGGCCGAGGCGAAGGTCTCGAAGTGGGTGATCTTCGCCGGCGCAGCGCTCGCACTCGTCCTGACGTCGGCGATCGGCGTGCTCGTCGGCGCTCAGATCGAGAGATTCGTTTCGCCGCGGACTTTGAAAATCGTGGCCGGAGTTGGCTTTATCGCGATCGGCTTGTGGACGCTGGTGTCGAAGTGATCTGGAGGTAATTGAAAATTGAAAATTGAAAAAGGCGTGCGCGCTAAAGCGCGCACCACGACAAATTTTCAATTTTCAATTTTCAATTCTTCAAGGGTAATAGCCGCGGATCGTCTTGGCCCGCCCTTCACTGACTTGCACCGACACTTCCCGCCATTTCGATCCCGGCTTCACGCCGTCCGGCGGATAGAATCCGAGGACGTATTGCGAGCGAAGCTCGCCCTGGATGTCGGAGTAGATCTTCCCCAGCTCGTCCGCGCGCTCGATGTAGTACACGTTGCCGCCCGTCTCCGCGCAGAACTTTCCGAGCTTGTAGCGGACGTCGATCTGCGTGCTGCGGATCCCCAGGCCGATCGCGTAGATCGGCACCGCCGCGCGGCGCGCGTACTCGATCGACTGATCGAACGTGAACTTCGATGAGGTGTCCTCTCCGTCGGTGATCAGCACCAGCGCCTTCTGTCCCTTCACGCCGAGGAAGTTGTAGAGCGAGTAGACGACCGCGTCGTACAGCGCCGTCGACTCCTCGGCGCGCAGCTTCGACAGTCCCGCGTTCACGTCGGCGAGCCTCGACGACCACTTCTGCACGACCTGTGGCTGCGTATCGAAGGAGACGAGGAACGCCTTGTCACCAGGCTTGAGCACGTTCTTGAAGAACAGCGCCCCGGCCTTCTGCGCCTCGCCGATGCGCGGCTGCATCGATCCCGAGGTGTCGACGGCCATGCCGATCGACAGCGGGAGGTTCTTCACCTGATCGAACCTGGCCAGCTTCACCGGCTTGCCTTCGTCGAACACCTTGAACGACGTTTCCGGCAGCGTGTTCGTCGGACGTCCGTTCACGATGACCGTCGTCGGCAGCTCGATGAGGTGAACGTTGACCTCTTCCATGTACTGCGGCGTGTTCACCATGACGACATCTTCGACCGGCGGCGTCGGATCGTCTTTGAGCGTCGCGACGGCGCGGAGGTAGCCGACGCCTTCGGTCTGCGGGATGTCGACGGACTGCACGAATGGGGGATCGTAGAGCGTGGCCACACGCGTCTCATTGAGATAGAGCTGCAGGTTGTCGAGCTTCTTGCCGTCGGGGACGTTGACCGACATCTCGACGCGCGTCTTCCCCTTCAGTCGGATCGCCACGCGTGGCGACACGATGCGCACGCGGAACGGATCGGTCCCGGTGTTGAGGATGATCTCGTCGCCCGTGATGGGCTGCCCCTTCGCGTCGAGCGCGATCGCGCGCACCTTGCGCACCTGAGGAACCTGGCCGAAGTCGAGATCGAGCGTGTACGGAGGCTGGCGCTTGGTCATGACCTTGCGGCCGTCGAGATAGAACTCCACTGACTTGATGTCATCGCCCACCGCGATCGTCTCGATGTGCTGCAGGCCGCTGAGCAGATCGTCCGCGAGCGGCACGATCCGAAGCTGCGTCTGAGCGGACTCGATCGCATCCTTGAGCGCCGACACCGCTCCCGACGCCGACTCCTTCTGCCTCTGCACCTCGGGCGAGTCGAACAGCTCCGGCACGGTGATCGTCTTCTCGACGATCGCCTGGGCGCCGGAATGAGCGTCCATGATCTTCAGGCGGACGTTGTAGTCGTTCGGCCGAAGGAACCGGTCGATGATGAGCGGCAGCTTCTCTTCCTTCGAATCGCCGGGGAAATCGAAGCGGTAGCGATAGTTCTCGAACAGCTTTCCGTCGCGCAGGACCTCGCCTGTCACATCGAAGCTGTAATTTGCGGTGCCGCCCACGTCCTTCACGGTCGCTTCAGCGCGAGGAACGAGGATCGTGAACTCGGCATCGGTGCGGCTGCCCTGCTTGGCCGGGAAATGGACCGACACGTCGGCGCTGAGCTTCGGCGCGTTCGGATCGGCGATCACCATCGACCGCAGGATCTTCTGCACGTCCTCGGTGTTGATCTGAGGCGGCTCGAAGATCTTCAGCATCTGGAACTTGTTCTGCTGCGTGTATCCGAGCGCGCGCATCAGCTCTTCGCCGTTCTTGCACTCCATCTCGATGAGCGGAATACCCGGCGCGGCCTCCGCGGCAAACACGGCTCCGACCGCACCTTCCGCCGTGCCGCCCCTCGCCATCGCTTCCTCCGCGACGAGCTGGCTCATCGCCGTCGTGGCGTCCGCCATCGCGTCCCACAGCCGCCAGTCGTTCCACGTCTTCGGCAGATAGAAGAGAAAGTAGACGTCGTGTCCCATTGCCGGCAGGTACGCGTACTTCCACACCTGAATGGGGACGAGTTTGCGGTCGCAATCGACCGGAACGATCTCGTTCGGCTGGCCGTGGATCAGGTAGATGCGCGCCCGGTCGGAGGAAATCTGCTTGAACTGCTCCTTCACGTCGGCGAGCCGGTCGTAGTACATCTTCTTGAAGGTGTCGTTGGTCGTGCCCTGCGCGATGTCGCGCCGGCGCCAGAACTCGGTGATGTAGATCTCGCGCTGGGGATCGGTCTCCAGGAGGAGGAATGTGTCGAGCTCGGGCTGGGTCATGATGGGCTCGACGTCCTGCAGGAACTCCCGGTACTGGTCCGGGAGGTTCTTCGTCCGCTCTTTGCGTTCCCGCCGCGTCAGCTTCTGCTGGCCGGGGTCCTGGGACGGCGGTTTCTGCTTGTCCGTCGCGGCGGGGGCCGGCTTCGGCTGTTGAGCTGGAGTGTTGTCGTCGGCGAGAATGTTGGAACCGGCAACAACGAGCGCCGCGACCACAGCCACCGCGATTCTGTTCATGGTTGACCTTCTCCCGGGAAGCAGCACCGATGCGTATCTACTTCGACAACAACGCCACGACTCCGATCCATCCTGAGGTCCTTCGGGTGCTCACCGAGTCGTTGCGAGAAGTCTACGGGAACGCGTCGAGCATTCATAAAGAAGGCCAGACCGCAAGGCGCGTGATCGAAGAGGCGCGCGAATCGGTGGCTCGTCTGATCGGCGCCACGGCGCGCGAGATCGTGTTCACGAGTGGTGGGACCGAGTCTAACAACGCCGCGATTTTTGGCGCGGTCGGCCGGCAAGGTCGTCATCACATTGTCACAACCGGCATCGAGCACCCCTCGGTCGCCGAGGGGGTGGCGGAGCTCGCCCGGCGCGGTCACGAGGTCACGGTTGTTCCGCCGCGGCGCAGCGGCGACATCTCCGCGGAGGCGATGATCGACGCGATCAGACCCGAGACCAGGCTCGTTGCGATGATGCTGGCCAACAACGAGACAGGCGTGGTCCAGCCGGTCGCGCGCGTCGCCGCGCACTGCCGCGAGCGCGGCATTCACTTCCACTGCGACGCCGTGCAGGCCGTCGGGAAGATCGACGTCGACGTGGAGCAGCTCGCGGTCGACACGCTGAGCATCTCCGCCCACAAGCTTCATGCGCCCAAGGGCATCGGAGGACTTTACGTGCGCCGCGGCGTGACGCTGGAGCCGTACCTCATGGGAGGCGCGCAGGAGCGCCGCCGTCGCGCGGGCACCGAGAACGTTCCTCTTGCCGCCGCGTTCGGCGCCGCCGCGAACGTCGCTATGCAGCCGGAGTTCCGAGAGCGCATCGCCATGCTTCGCGATCGGTTCGAATCGAGGCTCGACAGCGCGATCACCATCAATGGCTCAGACGTTACGCGGGTTCCGAACACGAGCAACGTCACGTTCCACGGCGCCGATGCGGAGGGGATTGCCATCGCACTCGACCTCGACGGCGTCGCCGTATCGACCGGCTCCGCCTGCTCGTCCGGCCGCACCGAGCCGAGCGGCGTCCTTCTGGCCATGGGCCTCTCGGCCGAGGAGGCGAAGAGCACCGTGCGCTTCTCGCTGAGCCGGTTGACGACGGAGACCGAGGTGGATCGCGTAGCCGCGCTGTTGCGGGAGATCGTGCCGCGGTGTGTGGTGGCGGCGGGGCGTTGACGGTTGACGGTGGACTGCTGAGTGCTGAGTCCTGAGTCCTGAGTGCTGAGTCCTGAGTCAGGGCGGGTGTGACTCAGGACTCAGGACTCAGCACTAATTCAGCACTCAGGACTCCACCGTCCACCGCCCACCGTCCACCAGACCACCCCCTGTTATCATTAACAACGATCCATGCCAGAAGTCCCTGTCCTGCAAGGTGATCTCTCGCGGATCCAGCTTCCGGACGTCCTCAGTTTCATCTCCATGATCCGCGCGAGCGGCAAGCTCGCTCTGCGGCGCAAGGACCTCGAGCGAACGCTGATCTGGAAGGATGGCGAGATCGTCTTCGCCACTTCCAACTCCCCGGAGCACTCCCTCGGCTCCTTTCTCCTCAGCAACGGAAAGATCACGCAGGCGCAGTTCGACGAAGCGCGGGAGCGCATCACGCCGCAGATCCGGCACGGGAAGGCGCTCGTTCAGATCGGCGCGATCTCGGCGAAGGACCTCTGGTGGGGCATCAAGAACCAGGCGCTCGAGATCATCTACTCGCTGTTCACGTGGAAAGAGGGCGCGTTCGCCTACTACGACACGGCCGAGGAGTTGAGCAGCGAGAGGATCGTGCTGGAGTTGAGCGCGTCGAGCGTGATCATGGAAGGGACGCGCCGTCTCGACGAGACCGCGCGCATCCGCGAGAAGATCCCCAGCCTCGATCTCGTGTTCATGAGAGTCGGCGGCGTCGTCCCCGACTTCAACGAGCTGGAGATGAACGAGGACGAGATCGCGCTGTACAACAAGATCGACGGAACGCTCACGGTCCGCGGCCTCATCGCCCGTTCCGACCTGACGGAGTTCGAAGCGACCCGCATTCTCTTCCAGCTCCTGTCGGCGCGTCTCATCGAGCCGGCGCCGGAGGAGAAGGACGTGCGGCCGGTGTTCCTCGATGTCGAGGATTCGCCCGAGCTGCTCAAGATCATCTCGACGTACAACGACATGTTCGGCCGGCTCTTCGAGGCGCTGCAGGACGCGGTCGGCGATGACGCGGCTCGGGAGATCTTCATGAACGTGCTGCAGAACGCCGACACCGACGAGCTGTGGACCGGCGTCTTCTTCGATCAGGCCGGCCGCTTCGACGAGAACATGCTCATCGCGAACATCTCGGAGCTGCCGTTCGAGAAGCGGAAGACCGCGCTCGACGAGGGGCTGAACACGCTGCTGTCGGTCTCGCTCTTCGAGGTATCGCAGCATCTGGACGCTGCCGGCAAGGTTGATGTGTTTCGATTTATCTCGGATCAGAAGGCCTGGCTGGAAAAGGCCACGGTTTAAAGAAGAATTGAGAATTGAGAATTGAGAATTGAGAAAACTGAATTCTCAATTCTCAATTCTCAATTCTCAATTCGCTCTCTGATATCCTCCCCGCCCGACAATGTTCCCGACACTCGTCCGCATCGGCAACTTCGAGCTCACCACGTTCGGGCTGATGATGTTCCTGGCCTTCGTCATCGGCGGATGGGTTCTCACGGTGCAGTTCCGGCGTTACGGTCTGCCTGACGAGCTTGCATCGACGATGGTCATGGTGGGCGCCGTCGGCGGCGTCGTCGGGGCCAAGATCTACTACGCGATTCTCTTTCGCGACTGGCACCTCCTCTTCGATCGCGCCGGCCTGGTCTGGTACGGCGGTTTGATCGGCGGCGTCATCACCGCTTCCTGGGCAGTGCTTCGCGCGCGCGTCGACTACCTGACGGCGGGCGATGGGGCCGCGCCGGCGATGGCGATCGGTTACGCGCTGGGGCGCATCGGATGCTTTCTCGTCGGTGATGACTACGGCGCACCCACCAACTCGTGGGTCGGTGTCGCGTTCCCGAAGGGATCGCCGCCGACGACCGCGCAGAGCCTTCGCGAGTTCGGCGTGCACGTCGATCCGTCGATTCCGGCGGATCAGGTTCTGCGAGTCCATCCCACGCAGCTCTACGAGTCCGCCGCCGCGTTCGTCATGTTCGCGATCCTGATGTGGATGAACCGCCGCCCGCACCCGCGCGGCCGCGCCTTCGGCGGGTTCTTCGTCATGCTCGGGATCGAGCGCTTCCTCGTCGAAATCGTCCGCGCGAAGGACGACCGTTTCCTCGGTCCGTTCACGATCGCGCAATTGTTCAGCGTCATGGCAATCATGGTCGGTCTGTATCTCGTCACTCGCCGAGGATCACTAATCGTGCAGGAGGAATCGTCATGAAGAGAAAAGCATCTGCAGAGTGGAATGGTGGCTTGAAGGACGGCAAGGGAAAGATCTCGACGGAGAGCGGAGTGCTGCGCGATGCGCAGTATTCGTTCAGCACGCGGTTCGAGAATGGAGTGGGCACGAACCCGGAGGAGCTGATCGCCGCAGCGCACGCCGGATGCTTCTCCATGGCGCTGTCGGGACAGCTCGGCAACGCGAATCTCAAAGCCGCCAGCATCCGCACAACCGCAACGGTGACGATGGAGAAGACCGAGGCCGGCTTCACCGTCACGGCCGTGCACCTGGACGTGACGGCCAAGGTGCCCGGCGCAACTGCGGAAGCGTTTCAGACCGCGGCGAACAACGCGAAGAGCGGGTGTCCGATCTCGCGCTTGTTGAAGGCGGAGATCACGATGACGGCTTCTCTCACATAATGCTGAGCGAAGCGAAGCATCTCCGGTTACACCGCGACGACGAGTCGCCACATGCGGCAAGCGTACGTCTACATCATGAGCAACAAGAGCCACCGGCTGTACGTTGGTTCGACCACGAATCTGCCGCGGCGGGTCGCTGAACACAAAATGAAGCGCTTTCCGAGCGGTTTTACCGCTCGGTACAATTTCGATCGGCTCGTCTGGTTCGAAGTCGTCGCGGATCTAACATGCGCGAGGGAACGGGAGCGCAAAATCAAGCGCTGGCTGCGCCGCCGCAAGGTTGCGCTGATCCAGGAGTCGAATCCGAACTGGCTCGATCTCTCTCTGCAGTGGAGTGAACTGCTGATGGTTCAGTGATGCGTCGGTGCACCGGAGATCCTTCGCTTCGCTCAGGATAGACAAATGCACTTCACCTTCACAACCGCCGGCGAGTCCCACGGGCCGCAGCTCACGGTCATCGTGACCGGCATGCCGGCGGGCGTGCGGCTCGATCGCGAGCGCATCAATCGCGACATGGCGCGCCGCCAACATGGCTACGGCCGTGGCGGCCGCATGAAGATCGAGCATGACGAGGCGGAGATCGTCGGCGGTGTGCGCGGCGGCGAGACGCTCGGCTCACCGGTCGCGGTTGTCATCCGCAACGCCGATTTCGAGAACTGGAACGCCGTGATGGACCCGTGGAGCGTCAATGCGACCGAGGCGGAGAAGAGGCGCGTGCATGCGCCGCGGCCCGGGCATGTCGATCTCGCCGGTGGCATGAAGTACGGACGGCGCGATCTTCGCGACGTCCTCGAGCGCGGGTCCGCGCGCGAGACCGCATCGCGCGTTGCAGCCGGCGCGATTGCCAAAGAGCTCCTCCGGCAGTTCGGCGTCGACATCCGTTCGGGAGTCGTGTCCGTCGGCGCGACGGGTGATCCGGAGTACTCGCCGTCATGGGAGGAGCTGAGCGCGGTCGTCGACGACTCCCCGTTGCGCGCCGTGCGCCGGAGTGGCGAGGCGGAGATGGTGAAGGCCGTCGATGCAGCGCGCGAAGCCGGCGAGACGCTCGGCGGTTCCATCGTCGTGGCCGCCCGCGGCGTTCCGGTCGGCCTCGGATCGTACGTGCAGTGGACGGAGAAGCTCGACGGCCGCATCGCCCGCGCGATCATGTCCATTCACGCCGTGAAGGCTGTGTCCATCGGCGACGGCGTCGCCGCATCGCGCCGCATCGGCTCGGAGGTGCACGACGCGATCTACTTCGACGAGGCGCGCAGATATCACCGCCGCACCAATCGCGCCGGCGGCATGGAAGGCGGCGTCACGAACGGGGAGGACGTCGTCGTGCGCGCGTACATGAAGCCGATCTCGACGCTGCGCCGCGGTCTGCCGTCCGTGGACATCGAGACGCGTGAGGAGCATCGGTCGCAGTGGGAACGGAGCGATGTCACCGCGATCGCGGCCTGCGGCGTGGTGTGCGAGGCGATGCTCGCCGTCGCCCTGGCGGACGCGATGCGGGAAAAATTCGGTGGCGACTCGCTCACCGAGATGCGGCGGAATTACGACGGATACCTGGTGGACCTGGCGCGGTACTGATCGGGTGCGGTCTCCGCTCATAATCCTCGACGACGATCTATCCCGAACTATTCATGATCCACGTCATCCTGAGCGTAGCGAAGGATCTCAAGTTACGTATCCTGAGATCCTTCGCCGTCTGCGCGGCTCAGGATGACGTCGTTGCACTCTGTCGCGGCCCGCTTAGCG
>Ga0210377_10000616_pt1 | contig 33914 bp, 32 predicted proteins | sample PLM4_65_b1redo_FD_155480 | JGI IMG/M metagenome (GOLD analysis project Ga0210377, IMG submission 155480) | Groundwater sediment microbial communities from an aquifer in East River, Colorado, USA - PLM4_65_b1 redo | ecosystem: Environmental > Terrestrial > Soil > Riparian zone | place: USA: East... | reverse complement strand
GCCGAATCCAGTGTTGTCGTGCGAGTTGACGTCGGTGAGTACTGCCGAGCTTCCCGTCGTCTGCAGTGCGAGCCCGGTGCCGTTCGAATAGGTCTGAACCCCTGTCAATTGCGCGTTGGCCGCGGCGATGGAGAGGCCGTAGCCGGTATTGTCGTGGAACAGGGAGTTCGTGATCGCGGTGGAGGCCCCGTTGAAGATGATCATTCCGTTCGCATTCCCGGAAGACTCGCTGTCGATGATCTCGTTGTTCGAGGGCGCAGTACCCCACATGACGATTCCGGACCCGGGGGCGCCGGTGATCGCGAAGCCCTCGAGGGTGGTGTACGACGTTCCAGCCCACTCGACGACGTCCGTCTTGCCCGTGCAAGTCGTGTGCGACGGGGTGAACGCGAGCGTGGCTTCGTTCTCGGCACGAATCGTGATGCGTGCGCCGCTGTTGCCGGACCACTTGGTGCGGAGGCACTGGCCGTAGACGGCATCCTTGGCGATCACCGTATCGCCGGGAGCCGACGCTCTCGTAACCGCGTCCTGGATGCACGAGTAGGGATTCGGCTGCGTGCCGCACGCGGGGTTCGGGCTGGACGAGTTCAGACACGGACACGGACCGGTATTGCCGGGGTCGGCGTAGTAGTCCGTGGCCAATGCGCTTCGACCAGAAGAGACGGCGAACAAACCCAGGATGCTCGAGACCACGACGAGTCGCCGCACGTTCATGCCGCCTCCCTGCATTGAGAAAATCTGGTTGTCGCACTCTACACGCCGGGGCGCTCGAGTAGGCAACAGATTTCTCGGAAGCCGCGTGTGAATCAGCAGTGACTGGTGCCGAGGACCGGGGCCAGCCGCGGGAGTGTCTCGATCAACCCGCACCCGGCGAAGCGGGCTAGAGCGCCTCCGCCGCGAACGTGTCGCAGGCGTCGATGTCGCCCGAGTCGAGGCCGCGGCGCAGCCAGCGTCCGCGCATCTGCGACGATCCGTGCGTCCAGCTCTCGGGCTGGACGGCGCTGCCGGTGCGACGCTGCAGCGTGTCATCGCCGATCGCGGCTGCGGCCGCGAGGCCCTCCTCGACGTCGCCGGGCTCGAGCCACTGCCGCTCGCGGTTCGCGATCTTCCCCCAGACGCCGGCGAAGCAGTCCGCCTGCAGCTCGAGGCGGACGGAGAGCTCGTTCGCGTCCTCGCGTGAGACGCGTCGCTGCATGCCGCTCACCTTCGACGAGACGCCGAGCTGGTTCTGAACGTGGTGGCCGATCTCGTGCGCGATCACGTACGCGCGCGCGAAGTCACCGGGCGCGCCGAAGCGCTGGTCGAGCTCGTCGAAGAACGCGAGGTCGAGGTAGACCTGCGAATCGCTCGGGCAGTAGAACGGACCGACGGCCGCTTCCGCGAAGCCGCACGCGGACTGGACCGCGCCCGAGAAGAGCACGAGGCGCGGCGGCTGGTAGCGCTGATTGCCGTCGGCGAAGACCTGGCTCCACGCATCCTCGGTCGAGGCCAGCACGACCGCGGCGAAGCGGCCGCCTTCGTCGGCCGGCGCGCCGACCGGGGCCGGCTCGCCCGATCCCGACCCCTCGCCGACCTGCACCTGCGAGACGGTGTCGAGAAGCTGCGTCGGATCCGTGCCCGTGAGGATGGCGAAGAGGAGCACCAGGAGGATCCCGCCCCCGCCGAGCGCCATCCCCCCGCGCCCCACGCGCATTCCGCGGCGGTCCTCGACCTGGTCGCTCTCGCGTTCGCCCTTCCAGCGCATCTCCCTGAATCCTCCTCCTCAGAGTCTAGTCCGAGACGGTCGGCGCGACGCGGATGTCGTCATCCGCGCATTGGCGACCGCCGCTGCACCGTTGCCGAACTGATTGCGCCTGTCCGACCGATACGCGCTCGATAAGCTCTCGATCCCGCCCGGAACTCGCCCCGAATCCGTCCGTCAGGAGATCCGATGACCGCCAACCTGCGAGCCTTCTTGCGCGACTTCTGGACCCTCGCGGCTCCCTACTGGAGCTCGGACGAGCGCTGGAAGGCGCGCGGGCTGCTCTTCGTGGTCATCTCCATCAGCCTCTTCCAGGTCTACCTGCTGGTGCAGCTCAACACCTGGAACCGCGACTTCTTCGACGCCCTGCAGCAGCTCGACTATGACGCCTTCCTGCGCCTGTGCCTGCGCTTCGCCGTGCTCGCCGGGATCTTCATCGCGGCAGCGGTCTACGGCCTCTACCTCCAGCAGATGTTGCAGATCCGCTGGCGCCGTTGGCTGACCGAGCGCTACGTCGGCGACTGGCTCGCCGACCGCGCCTACTACCGGATGCGCCTGCGCGACACGGGCACGGACAACCCCGACCAGCGCATCGCGGACGATCTGCGCCTGTTCGTCGACCAGAGCCTCACGCTCTCGCTCGGGTTGCTCTCCCAGGTCGTCCGCCTGGCGTCGTTCGTCGCGATCCTCTGGGGCCTCTCGGGCGCGTTCGCGTTCACGGTCGGCGGGGTGTCGCTGGCGGTGCCGGGCTTCATGGTCTGGGCCGCGCTCGGCTACTCGATCCTCGGTACGTGGCTCACGCACTGGATCGGGAAGCCGCTCCCGCGCCTCAACTTCAACCAGCAGCGCTACGAGGCCGACTTCCGCTTCAGCCTGGTGCGCGTGCGCGAGAGCGCGGAGGGCATCGCGCTCTATCGCGGCGAGGGCGACGAGGCGCGGCGGCTCTCCGATCGCTTCGGGGACGTGTGGCGGAACTGGTGGGAGATCATGCGGCGCCAGAAGCGCCTGCGGACCTTCACCGTCGGCTTCGACCAGGCGGCCGTGCTGTTTCCGTACCTCGCCGCGGCGCCGCGCTACTTCGCGAAGGAGATCACCTTCGGCGGGCTCACGCAGACCGCGAACGCCTTCGGCCGCGTGCAGGACGCGCTGTCGTTCTTCGTCGGCGCCTACATCGAGCTCGCCGATTGGAAGGCCACGGTCGACCGCTTGATCACGTTCCGCGAGGCGCTCGCCGGCATGCGCGCGGAGGCGCAGGACGGCGGCGCGATCCAGGTCGAGAGCCACGACGGCGACGGCGTGCTCCTGCAGGACCTGACCTTGTCGCTTCCGGGCGGCGAGACGCTCCTGCACGGCATCGATGCGAAGCTCGCCGCGGGCGAGCCCGTGCTCGTGACGGGTCCGTCGGGCAGCGGCAAGAGCACGCTCTTCCGCGCGCTCGCCGGCATCTGGCCGTTCGGGGGCGGCCGCATCGACCGGCCCGACACGGCGCAGTGTCTGTTCCTGCCGCAGAAGTCGTACCTGCCGATCGGCAGCCTGCGCGGCGCGGTCTCGTATCCGTCGCCCGAGGGCGCGTTCCCCGACACGGAGGTCGGTCGCTGGCTCGCCGAGTGTCGTCTCACCCACCTGGTCGAGCGGCTCGACGAGCCCGACCACTGGGAGCAGCGACTCTCGCCGGGCGAGCAGCAGCGGCTCGCGTTCGCGCGCGTGTTCCTGCAGAAGCCGGTCTGGCTCTTCCTCGACGAGGCGACCTCCGCGCTCGATGCGGAGACCGAGGCGCACCTCTACGAGCTGCTCGCGATCGAGCTTCCCGGGACCACGGTGGTGAGCGTCGGGCACCGCCCCGCGATCGAGCGCTTCCACCGGCGCCGCCTGGAGTTCACCTCGGGCGGGAGACTCGCGTCCGCGCCGCTCGCGCCGGCCTCGTCCTAGGCTCCTCGCTCAGCTCAGCGCGTCTTCGCCGCTCTCTCCGGTCCGGATCCGGACCGCCTGAGCGATCGGCGTGAGGAAGATCTTGCCGTCGCCGATGCGGCCCGTCCGGCACGAATCGACGATCGCGCGGGTCACCTTCTCGAATGTGTCGTCGCGCACCACCAGCTCGACCCGGAGCTTCGGCAGGAAGTCGACCACGTACTCGGCGCCGCGGTAGAGCTCGAGGTGTCCCATCTGCTGGCCGAAGCCCTTCACCTCGGAGACCGTCATGCCCTCGATGCCGAGCTCCTCGAGCGCGTTCTTCAGATCGTCGATCTTGTACGGCTTGATGATCGCTTCGATGCGGACCATTTCCCATGCGCTGCGTCGCAAGCGCTGTGCCAGCGCGAAGTGGCGCGGGCGCGCGTGTCGCGACGGCGCGCGCCCGCTGTTGCGGCACGCGCTGCTCGAAGCGCGGGCAGGACGCTGCTACAGATCGTGCCGGCCCTTCTCGATCGCCTCGTCGATCTTCTCCGCGAGCGCCGCGTCGCCGCCGAGCCGCGGCGCGAGCTGTCGTCCGAATGAGACACGCTGGCGCTCGGGCCACGTCTCGGGATTCCAGAGCTCCGCGCGAAGGAAGGCGCGCGCGCAGTGGAAGAAGCAGCGCTCGACGTGGACACGGATCGCCACGAGCGCCGGCTGCCCGCGCGCCGAGAGCCTCGCGAGCAGGTCGGGATCGGCGCTCAGCTCCGCGCGTCCGTTCACGCGCAAGGTCTCGTCGGTGCCCGGGACGAGGAAGATCAGGCCTACGCTCGGATGCGTCAGCAGGTTCGAAAGCCCGAAGATCAGCTTGTTGCCCTTGCGATCGGGCAGCACCAGGGTGCCGGCGTCCTCGACCCAAGCGAAGCCCGGTCCGTCGCCCTTCGGCGAGACCTCTAGGTTCCCCTCCGGATCGCTGGTCGCAAGCAGACAGATCGGCGAGCGAGCGAGGAACGCGACCATCTGGTCGTCGAGCTTGTCGAAGACCTTCTGGCGCGTGACCGGGCTGGGCTCGCCGATGCGCTGGCGAAGCTCGGCCAGGGTCTGGATCCGGAAGGCATCGGCATCGGACACGGCATTCTCCGCGCGGGTTTCGACCGATCATACGCGAGCAACGCTGCTGGCGGCTGGCCCCGTGCGTCGTAGACTCCGCCCATGACCATCGATCCCCAGAGGCTTGATGCGTTCGTCGGCCGCTTCGTGCAGGACCTCGGCGCGGTGCTGCACGCCGCAACCGTGCTGCTGGGCGACAAGCTCGGTCTGTACAAGGCCATGGCCGACGGTGCTCCGGTGACCCCGGAAGAGCTCGCCCAACGGACGAACACGGACGCGCGGTACGTGCGCGAGTGGCTGTCGGCGCAGGCGTCGAGCGGATACGTGGAGTACGACCCTGCGTCGACGCGCTTCCGGCTGCCCGAGGAGCAGGCCTTCGCGCTCACCAACGAGTGGAACCCGCTCTTCATCCCCGGCGGGCTGCAGATCGCAGCCTCCGCGATCAAGGATGAGGCGCCGATCCTCGAAGCATTCCGCACGGGGCGCGGGGTCGGCTGGCACGAGCACTGCGCGGATCTCTTCGCCGGCACCGAGCGTTTCTTCCGGCCCGGCTACATCGCGAGCCTGACCAGCGCGTGGCTGCCGGCGCTCGACGGCGTGCAGGCCAAGCTCGAGAGGGGCGCGCGCGTGGCCGACGTTGGCTGCGGCCACGGCAGCTCGACGATCGTCATGGCACGGGCGTTCCCGAACTCGACCTTCGTCGGCTTCGACTACCACGCGCCTTCGATCGAGGCCGCCAACCGCGCCGCCGCGAGCGGGGGCGTCGCGTCGCGCGTGAGCTTCCAGGTCGCCTCGGCGAAGGAGTTCCCGGGCAGGGGCTACGACCTCGTGACGTTCTTCGACTGTCTGCACGACATGGGCGATCCGGTCGGCGCGGCGCGGCACGTGCGCGAGACACTGGCGCCGGACGGCACGTTCATGATCGTCGAGCCGTTCGCGAACGACCGGCTCGAGGACAACCTCAACCCGATCGGACGGATCTTCTACTCGGCGTCCACCTTCGTGTGTACGCCCGCGTCGCGCTCCCAGGAGGTCGGGCTTGCCCTCGGCGCCCAGGCGGGTGAGTCGCGCATCGGGAAGGTCGTAAGCGAGGCCGGCTTCACGCGGTTTCGTCGCGCCGCCGAGACGCCGTTCAATCTCGTTCTGGAAGCGCGAGCCTGACGGCCGGAAGAGGGGCGCCGCCGCGCAGCCAGATCGTGCTGCCGTGCTTCAACGAGGCGGCGCGTCTGGATCCCTCGGCGTTCCGGAGCTTCGTCGCGAGCGAGCCCTCGGTGGACTTCGTGCTCGTGAACGACGGCAGCACGGACGCGACGCTCTCGTGCCTGCGCGAGCTCGAACGCGGCGCGCCGGCGCGCTTCGCGGTCCTCGACCTGCCGCGCAACGTCGGCAAGGCGGAGGCCGTGCGCGCGGGTCTCGGCGTCGCGTTCAAGTCGACCGCCGACTACGTGGGCTATTGGGACGCGGACCTCGCCACGCCGCTCGACGAGATCCCGCGCTTCGCCGAGGTGCTCGCGCGTCTGCCCGAGGTCGAGATCGTGTTCGGCGCGCGCGTGCAGCTGCTGGGGCGCAGCGTGCAGCGTAGTCCCGTGCGGCACTACCTCGGGCGCGTCTTCGCCACTGCCGTCTCGCACGTGCTGGGTCTCCCGATCTACGACACGCAGTGCGGCGCGAAGCTGATGCGGCGCACGCCGCGCATGGCCGCGCTGTTCGAAGAGCCGTTCTCGGTGAACTGGACGTTCGACGTCGAGATCCTCGCCCGGCTGATCCACTCGCGGCGCGGGAGCGCACTCACGCCGCCGGTGGAGGCCGTCTACGAGCTGCCGCTCGAGAGCTGGCGGGACGTGGCCGGCTCGAAGGTGCGCGCGGTCGACTTCTTCGTGGCGTTCTTCGAGATCGCGCGGATCTGGTCCAGATACGGGGGGAGGGCAGAGTGAGTCGCCGCAGCTCGGGCACGCTTGCGTTCGGGGAGTTCCGCGAGCCGCCGGTCGCGCGCATGCGCGAGCTGCTTGCCGCGATGGTCGGCCGCCGGGTCGTGGTGGTCGGCGACGCGACGCTCGACGCGTACATCTCGGGCGAGGTCGAGCGGATCTCGCCGGAGGCGCCGGTGCCGGTGCTCGCGGTCGAGCGCGAGGAGTTCATGCTGGGCGGCGCCGCGAACGTCGCCAAGTGCCTGGTCGCGCTCGGCGCGCGCGCGGGACTGTGCACGGTCGTGGGCGACGACGCCGACGGCGCGCTCTTCCGCAGCGAGGCCGCGAACCTCGGCATCCCGCGCGCGGGGATCCTCGCGGACAAGCAGCGCCACACCACGCGCAAGACCCGCATCGTCGCCCGGAACCAACAGGTGATCCGGCTCGATCGCGAGAGCGTGGCGCCCCTCTCGCCCGCGCTCGAGAAGCGCCTCTGCGCGCGCGTGACCGCGGCCGTGCGCGGCGCGGATGCGTTGATCCTGTCCGACTACTCGAAGGGCGTGCTCACGCCCGCGGTCTCGCGCCAGGCGATCGCGGCCGCGAACGGGCGGACGGTGCTCGTGGATCCGAAGAACCTCCCCTGGGAGCCGTTCCGCGGTGCCACCGTGATGAAGCCCAACCTGCGCGAAGCGGAGTCGTTCGCCGGCGTGCGCCTCGAAGGCGTCGAGGACGCCGCGGCCGCGGGCTCGCGCATCGCGGCCGAGCTCGGGCTGACCCACGTGCTGCTGACCCGTGGACCGGAAGGCATGCTGCTCGTGAGCCGCGCGCGGAACGGCTCGAGTGGCCTCTTGCAGATCCCCGCGCGGCCGCGCGAGCTCGTGGACGTGACCGGCGCGGGCGACGTGGTTGCGGCGACGGTCGCGCTCGCGCTCGCCGCCGGCGCGGAGATCAGCGAGGCCGCGTGGCTCGCGAACGTCGCGGCGGGCGTGAAGGTCGGGAAGTTCGGCGCCGCCACGGTCACCGGCCAGGAGATCCTCGCCGAGCTCGGCGCGAAGAGCGCGAAGTCCCGCGAAAAGGTCGTCGATCGCGCGCATGCCGCCGAGCTCGCCGCGCAACTTCGGGCGCAGGGCCGCTCGGTCGTCTTCACCAATGGCTGCTTCGACATCCTCCACCTCGGCCACGTGCGCTACCTGGAGCGTTCGCGTGCGCTCGGCGAAGCGCTGATCGTCGGCGTGAACACGGACGCCTCGGTGCGGCGGCTGAAGGGCGCCGGACGCCCGTTGCAGAGCGAGCACGACCGCGCGCAGATCCTGGCGTCACTCGAGTGCGTGGATGCCGTCGTGCTCTTCGACGAGGACACGCCGCTGAAGCTGATCCGCGCCGTCCGTCCCGACGTCCTGAGCAAGGGCGCGGACTACAAGACCAAGCGCGACGTGGTCGGCTGGGACGCGGTCGAGAGCTGGGGCGGCCGGGTCGAGCTGGTCGAGCTGATCGAGGGCCGCTCGACCACGAGCCTGGTCAAGAAGGCCCGCCGGTAGCATGGCTCGCGCGGCCCTCGGGCCCGGCCAGCGCCCGCCTTGCATTTAATCGATCGATCGAATAATTTGTGGCCATGGCCACGCGACGGACCACGCGAGCGACGGGAAGGGCGAGGAAGAAGGCCGTGCCCGCACGGCGGGTCGGGCGGCCGGTCCGGGACGAATCCGCCGACGATGTCCGCCGGCGTCTGGTGGCGGTCGCGCGAGAGCTCTTCGCCACGCGCGGCTTCGGCGAGGTCGGCATCCGAGAGCTCGCGGCCGCGGCGAACGTGACGCCGGGGATGATCTCGTACTACTTCGGCGACAAGCAGGGGCTCTACGAGGCGATGCTGGCCTCGGTGTTCGAGGAGATGCTCGCGCGCGTACGCGAGCTCGCGGCCGAGCATGCACACGGCACGCGACCGATCGAGGCGTTGATCCGGCTTTACATCGCCACGATCTCGAGCCAGCCGTGGGTGCCGGCGCTGGTGCTGCGCGAGATCGTGACCGGCGACTCCGCCGCGCGCGCGCGCTTCATCGAGCGCTTCGCGTCGCGCGTGGGCACGCTCGTCCCGGGACTGGTGGCGGGCGAGATCGCCGCGGGCGAGCTGCGCGCGGACCTCGATCCGAGGCTCGCCATGTTGTCGCTGTTCGGCATGAGCATGTTCCCGTTCCTGGTACACCCGGTCGCGGGCAAGGTGCTGGGCTACGAGCTCGACGCGGCCTTCGTCGAGCGCCTGGTCGCGCACACTACGCGGCTCTTCCTGGACGGCACGCGCGCGCGAGCGGAGGCGTGATGCGCCGGGCGGCCACGGCACTGTGTCTCGCGCTGGCCGCGTGCGGGTCGGATCCGGCCGACCTGCCGTCGGTCGGGACGTTGGAGCGCGATCGCATCGAGCTCGTGGCGGAAGCCGACGAGCCGATCGTCGCGATCTCCGTGAACGAGGGCGACGTGGTGGCCGAGGGCCAGGAGCTGCTCCGTCTCGACGATTCGCGGTTGGCCGCGCAGAACGCCGCCGCCGTTGCGAAGCGCGACGAGGCGCGCGCTCGGTTCGCGGAGGCCGAGCGCGGGCCGCGCGCCGAACGCATCCGCGAAGCGCGCGCGATGCTCGCGGGCGCGGAGAGCGCGACGCGCAACGCGCAGGCCGAGTACGAGCGAGCGAGCTCGCTCGAGCAGAAGTCGTTCGAATCGCGCGCGCGCATCGACCTCTTGCGCGCGCGGCGAGACGAGGCGTTCGCGCGGCGCGATCAGGCGCGCGCGGCGCTCGAAGCGCTGGAGCGCGGATCCACCACGGAAGAGCTCGATCAGGCCCGCGCCGCGCTGGCCGCCGCAGAGGCGACGCTCACCGAGAACAGCGTCCGGCTCGCGCGCCTCCGGGTGCTGGCGCCGCGGCCGGGCCGGGTCGACGAGCTGCCGTACGAGCTCGGCGAGCGCCCGCCGGCGGGTGCGGTCGTGGTCGTTCTGCTCGCCGCGGAGAGACCCTACGCGCGCGTCTACGTGCCCGAGCCCGTGCGCGTGCGCATCGCGAACGGCAGCCGCGCGCGCGTGCACATCGCGGGGCTCGAAGGCGAGCTCGACGGCACCGTCCGGCGGATCTCGCACGAGGCCGCGTTCACGCCGTACTACGCGCTCACGCAGTACGACCGCGGACGCCTCTCGTACCTGGCTGAGGTCGAGATCGATGCCGAGCGCGCGGCGGATCTGCCGACGGGCGTGCCGCTCGAGGTGCGCTTCGAGCTCGACGCGACCGCCGCCGCGCCACAGGCGCACGAGCGGCCATGAGCGGCGAGCTCGCGATCCGCACGCGCGGACTCACGCGCCGCTTCGGGGCGCTCGTCGCCGTCGACCACGTCGACCTCGAGATCCCGCGCGCCGCGATCTACGGCTTCCTCGGACCGAACGGCTCGGGCAAGTCGACCACGATCCGCATGCTCTGCGGGCTGCTCACGCCGAGCGAGGGCGAGGCGGAGGTGCTGGGCCTCCACGTGCCGGCCGACGCCGAGAAGCTGCGGCGCAAGATCGGCTACATGACCCAGGCGTTCTCGCTCTACGGCGATCTCACCGTGCGCGAGAACCTCGAGTTCCTCGGCGAGATCTACTCGCTCGACGCGAAGCTGCGCCGGACGCGCATCGCCGCGCTGCTCGACGAGTTCCACCTCGCCGATCGCTCCGCGCAGCGGGCCGCCACGCTCTCGGGCGGTCAGCGCCAGCGGCTCGCGCTCGCGGCGGCCACCTTGCACGAGCCGGAGCTGCTCTTCCTCGACGAGCCGACCAGCGCCGTCGATCCGCAGAGCCGGCGCGACTTCTGGGAGAGCCTCTTCAACCTGGTCGAGCGCGGCACGACCATCCTCGTCTCGACGCACTACATGGACGAGGCCGAGCGCTGCCACGGACTCGCGATCCTCGACCAGGGCCGCGTGGTCGCGCAGGGGCCGCCTTCGCTGCTGATGCGCGACATCGACGCGTCCGTGGTGGAGATCGAGGGGGACGCGCTTCGCGCGGCGCGCGATGCGCTCTCGCGCCTGCCGGAGGTGCAGAGCATCGCGCAGCTCGGCCAGCGCCTGCACGCGCTCGTCGATCGCCGCCTGCCCGCGCCCGAAGTGCGGCTCGCGCAGGTGCTCGAGTCGGCGGGCGTACGTGCGCACGTCGCGCTCGCGCGCCCGAGCCTCGAGGACGTCTTCGTGGCGGCGACCCGCCGCGAGTCCGGCGAGGAGGTGCGCTGGTGACCGCGGTTCGGCAGTCGCTCTCGCGCATCTCGGCGATCGCGCGCAAGGAGTTCCGGCACCTGCGGCGCGACCGGCTCACGGGCGGGATGGTCGTGGGTGTGCCGCTGATGATGACGATGCTCTTCGGCTACGCGATCAACCAGGACGTGCGCCACCTGCGCGCGGGGGTCGCGGATCTCTCCGGCACGCAGCGCGCGCGTCTGCTCGTGCAGGACGCGCAGGCGACCCAGGTGATCGACGTCGTCGCGGCCGCGCAGTCGGTGCAGGCCCTCGAGCAGCTGCTCGTCGAGGGGCGCATCTCGGTCGGCATCGTGATCCCCGCCGACTTCGATCGCCGTGGCGCGGGCGACGACCGGCCGCGCGCGCAGCTCCTGGTCGACGGCGGCGATCCGATCGTCCTTGCCGCCGCGCGCGGGCTCGTCTCGCTGCCGGTCTCGGATCGCTTCGCGAATCCGAGGCTGGCGACCGCGCGCGCGCCGCCGACGTTCGAGCTGCGCGCGTACTACAACCCCGAACGCCGCTCGCCGGTGCACATCGTGCCCGCGCTCTGCGGAGTCATCCTGACGCTCACGCTCGTGCTCTTCACCGCGGTCGCGATCGTGCGCGAGCGCGAGCGCGGCAACCTCGAGCTCTTGATCACGACGCCGGTTCAAACGCCCGAGCTCATGGTCGGGAAGATCGCGCCCTACGTCGTGATCGGTTACGCGCAGGTGACGCTCATCCTCCTGCTCGGGCGCTTCCTGTTCTCCGTGCCGGTGCAGGGGCGCCTGCTCGACCTGTACGTGGGGGCGGGCGTCTTCGTCGCCGCGTCGCTGACGCTCGGGCTGCTGATCTCGACCGTCGCGCAGACCCAGTTCCAGGCGTTCCAGATGGCGTTCGTCACGTTCCTCCCGCAGATCCTGCTCTCGGGCTTCATGTTCCCGTTCGACGGCATGCCCTGGCCGGCGCGCTGGCTCTCCGAGGTCCTGCCGCTGACGCACTTCCTGCGCATCGTGCGGGGCATCATCCTGCGCGGCGCGTCGCTCGGCGAGCTGTGGCGCGACGTCTGGCCGCTGCTGCTGTTCTTCTCGCTGGCGATCAGCATCGCGATCGCGCGCTTCCGCAAGCGTCTCGATTAGAAAGCACTCACCAAGCCGGCGCGCGGAGTAACCGGGTCTTCTGTACTCTCCGGCCCCCCTCCCCGGAGTGCGAATGCTAGAGAAATGGCAGGCCATCGTCCTCGGCCTGGTGGAGGGGATCACCGAGTTTCTGCCGGTGAGCTCGACTGGCCACCTGATCCTGGCGGAATCGCTCCTCGGTCTCGGCTCGCCCGAGACGAAGTCGGCGCTCGACGCGTTCTCGATCGTGATCCAGGGCGGCGCGATCCTGGCGGTGTTCGGTCTCTACTGGACGCGCACGGTGCAGATGCTGCGCGGGGTTTCGGGCCGGGATCCGGCCGGCCTGCGCCTGCTCGGGAACATCGCGATCGCGTTCCTGCCCGCCGCGATTCTCGGACCGCTTCTCGACGACTGGCTCGAGGCGTACCTCTTCCGGCCGCTGCCGGTGCTCGCTGCGCTGCTCGTGGGCGGCGTCTGGATGATCTGGCTCGACCGACGCCGCGGCGCCGGCGACGAAGGCCGCGCGCTCGCGCTCGACGCGCTCGACTGGCGGCGCGCGCTCTCGATCGGTCTCCTGCAGTGCGTCGCGATGTGGCCGGGAACGTCGCGCTCGATGATGACGATCGTCGGCGGCACGCTCGTCGGGCTGCGGCCGCGCGAGGCGGCGGAGTTCTCGTTCCTGGTCGGCGTCCCCACGCTCGGTGGGGCTTGCGCGTACAAGCTGGCGAAGAATCTGCTCGCGTCCTCGCGCGACGGCACGCCCAACCTGATCGAGGCGCTCGGCGCGGGGTCGGTCGCGCTGGGCTTCGCGGTGGCCGCCGTCTCGGCGGCGCTGGCGGTGCGCTGGCTGGTCGCATTCCTCAACCGGCACGGGCTCGCGGCCTTCGGCTGGTACCGCATCGGACTGACCGCCGTCCTGGCCGCCGCGCTCGGGTCCGGCTGGGTGACACTGGGTTGAGTATGATCGCGAAAGCGAGGAGACGCGCCGAATGAATGAGCTGCTCGAGAACCTGCGGAATCCGTGGGTGATCGTCGGATTCGCGGGGCAGGCGGTGTTTTCGCTGCGCTTCATCGTCCAGTGGATCCAGTCGGAGCGCGCCGGCCGGAGCATCGTGCCGGGAGCGTTCTGGTACCTCTCGATCTTCGGCTCCGCGCTGCTCCTGATCTACTCCATCCACCGGCGCGACATGGTCTTCATCCTCGGCCAGTCGTTCGGCTTCATCGTCTACGCGCGCAACCTGGTGCTGCGCCAGAGAGACCTGCCGTGACCCGGCCGATCTCGGGCCTCTCGGTCGTCGTTCCGGTCTTCGACGAGGAGGAGAACGTCGGTCCGCTCGCGCAGGAGATCCGCGCGGCGCTCGCCGACCTGTCGGTCCCGCACGAGGTGATCTTCGTCGACGACGGCAGCCGCGATGGGACCCGCAAGCACGTGCTCGAGGCGGCAGCGGGAGATCCGAACGTGCGCCTCGTGGCGCTCGAGCGGAACCAGGGTCAGTCGGCGGCGCTGGTCGCGGGCGTGCGCGCCGCCCGCATGAGTCACGTGGCGACGCTCGACGGTGACCTGCAGAACGATCCGGCCGACGTCCCGCGACTGCTCGCGCTCGCGGCCGCGCACGACGTCGTCATCGGCCGCCGCGCCGTGCGCCGCGACACGCTCGCGCGACGGCTCGCGGGCCGGTTCGCCAACGCCGTGCGCCGTGCGGTGCTGGGCGACGGAGCCTCCGACACCGGTTGCTCGCTCAAGGTCTTCCCGGCGGCGGCATTCCTCGCGCTGCCGCGCTTCGACGGCATGCACCGCTTCATGCCGGCGCTCTTCCGCTATCAGGGCCTCTCGATCTTCGAGGTGGGCGTGAATCACCGCGAGCGGCATTCCGGGCGGTCCAAGTACACGAACCTCGCGCGCCTGCGCCGCACGGTCTTCGATCTCGTCGGCGTCTACTGGCTCGCGCGGCGCGCGATCCGGCTCGACCCGCGCGACGACTAGTCGGAGCTGCCGCTCGCGACCCGGAAGACGTCGACGAACCAGGGATGCGCGCGGGCCGTGTGGATCACCCGCTCCCGCTCGTCGATCGTGAGCCCCTGGTAGCCGCCCTGCTCGATGATCGCGACGCGAACGCTCACGATGCCGCGATGCACCGCGAACACGAGCAGGAACGCCGGCACCCACGCGGCGGCAAACGCCACCGCCCAACCGCGCAGCGCAGCCGCGAACGCGAGCGCGAAGATCGCGCCGATCGCCGCCGCACCGGCGGCGACACCGAGCGGTGGCAGGCCCTCGATCCAGGCCAGGAACAGCGCGAGCAGCACCGTCACGGCGATCCCCGCCAATGCGAGCAGCGTGCCCAGGCCGCGGGCGAGCCACTCGCGCACGCGGCTCGAGAGCGCGGCCAGCGCGTCCGCGGTCACGAGCGCGAGCCCGGGCAGCATCGAGAGCGTGTAGTGGTTCTGTTTCTGCGGCAGCAGCGAGAACGCGACGAACGGGCCCAGGAAGGTGAGGGCGGCGAAGCGTTTGCGCGGATCGCCGCGGAATACGCGCGTGGTGTAGAGGCGCCACACGACGACCGGGAGCAGGAGGCTCGCGGGCGCGGCGCGGATCGGCAGCACGCTCAGGTACCACCAGAAGGGCCGGAAGTGCGCCGCGTCGCCGCGGGCGGCATGCGTCTGCCCGAGCGGGAGGATCAGGTCGTGCCACAGCGTCTCGAAGGCGTCGGGCACGAGCGAGATCACCGCGACGTACCACGAGAGCCCGATCGCGAGCGCCAGCGCGCAAGCGCTCAGAACGCCCGGGTCGAGCAGCCGCCGCAGCTCGCGCTCGAGCGCCAGGAAGGCGAGGATCGGTGCCACGACCACGAGCAGCACGGCCGTGGCCTTGGTCAGAATGGCGAGGCCCGCGAGCACGCCGAAGAGCGGCAGCAGCGCGCGGCGATGCGTGGTGTAGAGGCGGTCGAAGACCATCAGCGACGCGACACAGAGAAGCGCCAGCAGCATCTCGGCGTCGCCGCGCCGCCCCGAGGACGTGAGCTGGATCGCGGCGACGAGGACCGCGCCGGCCAGGAGCCCCTGTCCGGCGCCGCCAAGCGAGCGCGCCCAGACCATGATCAGCGCGACCAGCGCCAAACATGCGAACGCGGAGGGCAGGCGAACGGCGATCGGCCCGGTGTCACCGAGGGCCTTCGCGGTCGCGGCGCCCGCCCAGTAGAAGAGCGGCGGTTTCTGCAGGCGCACCGTCCCTCCAAGCCGGGGAACGAGCCAGTCACCGGACTCGACCATGCCACGCGCCACGATCGCCGCGCGCCGCTCGCTCTCGCGGCCGATCGGGTCGACTCGGAGGTTCGTGAAGAGGACGAGCGCGAGCGCAGCGAGCAACACGGCACCTGCGAGATAGGCGCCCGGGGGACTCGACAGCCACGCGCGCGAGCGGATTTCGAGGTTGTTCGTCATTGGGCCGCGATCCGATAGCACACAGATTGCTTGACATCCTCGTGGGCGCGCGAGAATCTGCGCGCGATGTCCCGCTCCGTGAACCGCAAGGTCAAGTCGATGTGCGACCGCGCCGCGGCGTCGCTCGTCGCTTGCGCGGAGATTCTCGTGTAGCCGGAGGGGACTCGGCAATTTCACCGAACGCCCCTCCGGATCTCTCCGGGGGGGCGTTCGGCTTTTGGGCCTCTGGCTTCCGAGCCTTTGGTCCGGGTCGGTTGGGAGTCGACATGCCGCACGCCATCGAGCTCGCGCACCTGCGCAAGGTGTTCCGTGTGCGCGAACGCGCGCGCGGATTCGCGGCTTCGCTGCGCGCGCTGATCGCGCCGCGCGAGCGCGAGGTGGTCGCGGTCGATGACGTCTCGTTCGCGATCGCGCCCGGCGAGAGGGTCGCGTTCGTCGGCCCCAACGGCGCCGGGAAGTCGACCACCTTGAAGGTCCTCTCCGGAATCCTGCAGCCGACCGCCGGGCTCGTGCGCGTGCTCGGCCTCGACCCGGGCCGCGACCGCGCGCGGCTCGCGTTCCGGATCGGCACGGTCTTCGGCCAGCGCTCGCAGCTCTGGAGTCACTTGCCGGCGGCGGACACGTTCGACCTGTTGGCGCGGATCTACGAGCTCGAGCCGGCCGAGTACCGGCAGCGCCGCAGCGAGCTGGTCTCGAGCTTCGCGATCGCCGACATCATCGAGAAGCCGGTGCGTCAGCTCTCGCTCGGCGAGCGCATGCGCTGCGAGCTCGTCGCGAGCCTCCTTCACCGGCCCGAGATCCTGTTCCTCGACGAGCCGACGATCGGCCTCGACGTCGTCGCCAAGGCCACGATCCGCGACCTGGTGCGCGAGCGAGGTCGGCGCGATGGCTGCACGGTCCTGCTCACCTCGCACGACACGGGCGACATGGAGGGGGTGTGCGAGCGCGTGCTCGTGATCCACCAGGGACGCCTCTTGCTCGACCGCCCGATCGAAGCGCTGCGCAAGAGCTTCATCCCGAGGAAGCGCGTCTCCGTCGTCACCGAGGAGGCGGAGCTCCGGATCGACCTGCCCGGCGTGCGGCGTTTGCCGAGCGCCGCGCACCGCACCGAGCTCGAGGTCGATCTGGCGGTGATCGGCGTCGATCGCGTGGTGGCGGCGATCGTCGCGGGCGCGCGCGTGCTGGATCTCTCGGTCGAGGACCCGCCGATGGAGGAGATCGTGACGGCGATCTACGCGGGAGCCGCACCCGCGGCGGCGCGCGCATGAGCCGCTCGCGTCTCGCGCGCAGCGCGTCGAAGTACGCGGCGATCGCGGGCGCGGCCGTGCGCCGTGCGCTGGCCGAGCGCGCGGTGCTCGCCGGTCGCGTCGTCTTCCTGGGCGCGATCCTGTTCATCTTCTCGCGCGTCTGGCAGACGGTGGTGGGCGGCGGTGCCATCGCGATCCCCGGAGCGGGGAAGGCCGAGCTGATCTGGTACCTGGCCGTCACCGAGTGGTGTCTGCTCTCCGTGCCGCCGTTCTTTCTCTCGATCGAGGCGGAAGTCCGTTCGGGCGACGTGGCCTGCCGCCTGGTGCGGCCCGTCTCCTACGTCGGCGCGCAGCTCGCCGAGGCGTTCGGCGAGACCGCCCTGCGGCTGGCGGTGCTCGGGCCCGCCGCGGCCGGGTTCGCGCTCCTGATCGCGGGGAGCTGGCCCGCGGATCCGCGGGGTCTTCTGCTCGCGCTGCCGCTCGGTGTGCTCTCGAGCGTGCTCGCCGTGCTCTCGATGGCGGCGATCGGACTCTCCGCGTTCTGGATCGTCGACACCAGCCCGATCTTCTGGATCTGGCAGAAGCTCGCGTTCGTGCTCGGCGGTCTCTTGCTGCCGCTCGAGCTGTATCCGAGCTGGCTGCGCGCGCTGGCGCGATTTTCCCCCTTCCCGGCGATGCTCTGGGGACCGGGGCGGATGGCGTTCGGCTTCGCGCCCGGCGTCGCGCTCGAGACGTTTCTCGAGCTGGCGATCTGGTGCGCGCTCGCGGCAGCCGGCCTCGCCGCGCTCGCGACGCGCGTGCGGCGCAGGCTCACGGTGAACGGAGGCTAGCGATGGAACGAACGCGAGCTTCGCGCTTGGCCGGCGGGCTGCGCTTCGCGCGCGCGCTCGTGGCGATGAACCTTCGCGCGAGCCTGGCGCTGCGCGGCGCGTTCCTCCTGCAGGCGGCCTTCATGGTGGTGAACAACCTGGCCTTCTTCTCGATCTGGTGGATCCTGTTCGAGCGCTTCCCGGAGATCGGCGGCTGGAACCTCTCCGACGTGACGACGCTCTTCGGTGTGGTCGCGTCGGGCTACGGACTCTCGGTGGTGTTCGCGGGCGGCGTGCGCGATCTGGCGCGCGCGATCGAGGACGGCGAGCTCGACACCTTGCTCGTCCAGCCCAAGCCCGTGCTGCTGCACGCCGTGGCCTCGCGCACCGTGGCCTCGGGCTGGGGTGATCTGGCGACCGGCGTGGGGATGCTCTGGGTCTGCGGCGCGCTGCAGCCGTCGGCGCTCGCCTCGACCTTCCTCGCCGTCGCGACCAGCGCCTGTGTCTTCACCGCCAGCGGCGTGATCGTGCAGAGCCTCGCGTTTTGGATCGACGGCATGCAGACGTTCGCGCGCCAGGTCTGGGAGTTCACGCTGACGTTCAGTCTCTATCCGCGGCCGCTCTTCTCGGGCCAGATCTCGTTCGTGCTCTACACGATCCTTCCAGCCGGCTTCGTCGGCTTCCTGCCCGCGGAGCTCGTGCGCGCGCCGAGCCTCCCCCTCGCGGCGGCCGCGCTCGGCGCGTCGCTGGCATGGACCTGGCTCGCGCTCTTCGTCTTCGCCCGCGGGCTGCGCCGCTATGCGTCGGGCAACCGGATCGGCGCGCGCGTGTAGCAGCGGGCCTGGACGGTCACGCGCCTGCGAGCTTGCGATGGAGCGCCCGGAGCGCGCGCGCCGACGCCTCCCAGGTCATCGCGTTCGCGCGCGCGAAGCCGCGCGCGCGCAGATCCGCGGCGAGCGCGCTGTCGAAGATCACGCGGCGCAGCGCGTCCTCGAGCGCGTCGCTCGAGCGCGCGTCGACGAGCAGAGCGGCGTCGCCGGCCGCTTCCGGCAGTGATGCGGCGTTCGAGCACACCACCGGCGTGCCGCAGGCCATCGCCTCGAGCGGCGTCAGCCCGAAGCCCTCGTACAGGCTCGGCACGGCGCAGACCCGCGCGGCGCTGATCAGCGCCGCCAGCTCGGCTTCGGGAACGCCCGTCATGCGCACGGTGCGCGCGCGCATCCCGGTGCGATCGAGCGCGGCCTCGACCGCGGCTTCGCCGTCGCTGCCGCGACCGACCAACACCAGCCGCAGCTCCGGCACGCGCGCAAGCGCCTCGATCAAGGTGATGAAGTTCTTGCGCGGCGTCAGCAAGCCGATCGAGATCGCGTAGTCGCCGTGCTTCTCGCGCAGCTGGCGCACGACATCGGGCGCGGAGGGCTTGAAGCGCGTCGAGTCCACGCCGAGCAGGATCGGGAACACGCGCTCCGCGGGCACGCCGTACTGGTCGCAGACCTCGCTCGCGCTGAACGCGCTCGGCGTCATCACGAAGTCCGAACGCGCCACGGCCAGGCCGATCTTCGCGCTGCGCTTCTCGTGCCAAGACTTGCTGACCCACTCGGCGTTGCGCACCGCGTTCAGGTCGTGGACCGTGACGAGCTTGGTCACCCGCGGCGTGCGCGGCATGTACGGCGCGAGCGAGTGGAAGAGCTTCGTGCCGCGCAGCAGCCAGCCATTCAGCGGATCGACCAGCACGCGCACGCGCGCGTTGGGCGCGCTCGGTCGCCACAGATCGCCCTTCCACCAGCGCTCGAGGCGCGAGCAGACCGGATAGGTCGTCTCGCGATCCAGCTCGAGCAACGCTCCGACCAGCGATCGGATCATCCCGCCGACGCCGCCGAACGGCGGCTTGCCCGCGGCGGAGCTCACCTCGAGCGCGATCATCCGCCCGCGGGTTCCAGGCCGACCAGCACCGGCAGGATCCGTCCGATCGGACCGCGGATCACCGCGTCGGCGAGCGCGTCCATCTCCGTCGGCTCGGCGTTCACGATCACGATCCGCGCGCCCGCGCGCTTCGCGACCGGCACGACTCCGGCGATCGGAAACACCGACAGGGTGCTGCCGACCGCGAGCAGGAGGTCGCAGCCCTGCGCCGCCGTCTCGGCGCGCTGCAGGTCGCGCGCGACCAGGCTCTGGCCGAACGAGATCGTGGCGGACTTCAGGATCCCCCCGCAGCTCCGGCAGGCGGGGTCCTCCTCGCCGGCGCGCACGCGCGCGAGCGCGCGCTCCATCGGCGCGCGCTCGCCGCAGTCGAGGCACGTCACCTCGCGGATCGTCCCGTGGATCTCGACCACGCGCTCCGCGGACGCGCCCGCGGCCTGGTGCAGGCCGTCGACATTCTGCGTGATCAAGGTGTGCAGCCGGCCGGTCTGCTCCAGCGCCACCAGCGCCCGGTGGCCGGCGTTGGGCTCGGCCTTCCAGGCCGGGGAGTCGAGGCGGCTTCGCCACGCGCGCCGGCGCACTTCGGGGTCGGAGACGTAGTGCGAGAGCGTCGCCATCTTCTCGGCGCCGGGATTTCGGGTCCAGACGCCCTGGGGCCCGCGGAAGTCGGGAATGCCCGATTCGGTCGAGATCCCCGCGCCCGTGAGCACCACGATCCGCCCGGCCGCGCGGATCCACTCGCGAACCTCGTTCAGGTCGTCGTCGACGTCGCTCACGGCCGAATTCTCGCACGCACTGGCGCTGCGCCGCGAGCTTCTCCTACGATGCGGTCATGACCGAGCACGCGACGTCGTACCACTGCCCGAAGCTCGAGCCGCGTCGCATCGATGGCAAGGGAGGGCGCACCCTGGTCGTGCGCGAGCCCGTCGAGCCGGGCGAGCTGGTCGTCGTCTGGGGCGGCGAGGTCGTGCACGCTTCGCAGCTGGGCACGCTCACGAAGGCGGAGCGGCTGCTCACGATCCAGGTCGAGGAGGACCTCTACCTCGTGTCGTGGCACGACGGCCCCGCCGACTGGGTCAATCACTCCTGCGATCCGAACTGCGGTCTGCGCGGGCAGATCGCGCTGGTCGCGATGCGCCGGCTCGAGCCCGGCGAGGAAGTCTGCTTCGACTACGCCATGAGCGACGGCACGCCGTACGACGAGTTCGACTGCGGCTGCGGCGCCGCGCAATGTCGCGGCCGGATCACGGGCGAGGACTGGCGCAGGCCCGAGCTGTGGAAGCGCTACCGCGGCCACTTCGCGCCGTATCTGCAGCGGCGCATCGACGCCTTGGTGGCGGCCAAGCGGGGTTTGCGGTCTCATAGGGACGGGGGTCGGGAGACGACGCGGCAGGGGAGGCGAACTTGAGCGAGCCGGTCCAGGAATACACGGGCGCGATCGACCGCGGGCTGGAAGGCGTGGTCACCTGCACGACTTCGATCAGCACGATCGAGGGCACGACCCTGCTCTACCGCGGCTACACCATCGAGGATCTCGCGGCGAACGCGACCTTCGAAGAGGTCGTCTACCTGCTGTGGTACGGCTGGCTGCCGACGCGTCGCGAGCTCGAGGAGTTCGAGACCGACCTCCACCACAGCATGGCGCTCCCGCCGGAGTCGTTCGGCTGGTTCCACGGCCTGCCGACGCGCGTGCACCCGATGGACTTCCTGCACGCGGTCGTCGCGGGCCTGACCCTGCACGATCCCGACGCGAACCTCGTGAACGCCGCCGCGACCCTGCGCAAGTCGACGCGGCTCGCGGCGCGCGTCGGCACGATCGTCACCGCGTATCAGCGCGTGCGCAGCGGCCAGTGGCCGCTGCAGCCGCTGCCCGACAAGTCGATCGCCTGGAACTTCCTGTACATGCTGAAGGGCGAGGAGCCCGACGCGACGGAGGTCGAGCGCTTCGACACCTGCCTGATCCTGCACGCGGACCACGAGCTCAACGCTTCGGCGTTCTCGGCGCGCGTCACCTCGAGCACGCTCTCGGGCGTCTACTCGAGCATCATGGCGGCGATCGGCACGTTGAAGGGACCGCTCCACGGCGGCGCGAACGAGCAGGTCGCGCGCATGCTGCTCGAGATCAAGTCGCTCGACCGGCTCGAAGCCTGGCTGGACGCCGCGCTCGCGTCCGGCGAGAAGATCATGGGCTTCGGCCACCGCGTGTACAAAGAGGGCGACCCGCGCGCGAAGATCCTGAAGAAGATGAGTGCGGAGATCACGCGCGATGCCGGTCACCCGGAGCTCTACGAGATGAGCGCGCGGCTCGAAGAGCTGATGGCGCAGAAGAAGCAGCTCATCTGCAACGTCGACTTCTACTCCGCGTCCGTCTACTACAGCATGGGCATCCCGATCGACCTGTTCACCCCGGTCTTCGCGACCAGCCGCATCTCGGGCTGGTGCGCGCACGTGCTCGAGCAGTACCAGAACAACCGCATCTACCGGCCGCGCGGGAAGTACGTTGGCGCGACCGGCGAGGTCTACAGCCCGATCGACGAGCGCTAGGAATCGGGGCGAAGGTCTCGGAGTTCTCGGTCGTTGAACGCGCTTTCGCCGGGTGAGTTGCCCCAGCTTCTGCTTGCGGTGAGCCTCCTGCTCGCCACGACGCAGGTCTGCGGCGCGCTCGCGCGCCGGATCGGTCAGCCGTCGGTGCTCGGCGAGCTCACGGCCGGGATCCTGCTCGGCCCCACGCTCTTCGGCCGCGTCGCGCCGGAGCTCTGCGCGCGGCTCTTTCCACAGACGGGCGGACAGGCGACCGCGTTCTCGGTGCTGACCATCGTCTCGATCGTCCTCTTCCTGACGGTCGCGGGGCTCGAGGTGAATCTCGCGCGGCTGTTCGCGCGGCTGCGCGTCGCATCGGCGGTCGGCGTCGCCGGCATCGTCGTGCCGTTCGTGACCGGGTTCGGCGCGGCGTACCTGTGGCCCGCGATCCTGGGCGCCGAAGGCGGGGTCGAGCCGCTCGTCTTCGCGCTCTTCATGGGCACCGCGCTGGCGATCTCGGCGCTGCCGGTGATCGCGAAGACGCTCGTCGACCTCGACCTGTATCGCACCGACCTGGGCGCGCTCGTGATCGGCTCGGCGGTCTTCGACGACCTGATCGGCTGGACGCTCTTCGGGCTCGTGGTGGGGCTCTTCCGCGAGGCCACGCCCGGCATCGCGGGCATGGGCGCGGAGATCGCGATCACGGTCGTCTCGGTCGGCCTCGCGCTCACCGTCGGCCGCGCGCTGGCGCTGCGCTGCCTTCGCTGGATCGACCGCGGCGCGCGCGATGCGGGCGGGGTCGTCGCGTTCGTGGTCTGCGCGGCGTTCGCGTCGGCTGCGCTCACGGAGTCCGTCGGGCACGGCGCGCTGATGGGCGCGTTCCTCGCCGGAGTCGTGATGGGCGGGACGATCGAGACCTCGCCGCGGCGCCTGATCGCGCTCGAGCGGCTGGTCGGCGTGGTCTTCGCGCCGCTCTTCTTCGGCAGCCTCGGTCTGCGCGTGGACTTCGTCGCGAACTTCGACCTCGAGCTCGTGCTCGTCGTGTTCGCGATCGCCTGCGTGGGCAAGGTGCTCGGCTGCGGGCTGGCGGCGCGCTGGAGCGGACTGCCCGCGAGCGAAGCCTGGGCCGTGGGCTTCGGCATGAACGCGCGCGGCGCCATGGAGATGGCGATGGCGCTGGTCGCGCTGCAGTACCAGATCATCTCCGAGCAGCTCTTCGTCGCGCTGGTGGTGATGGCGCTCGCCACCTCGGCGATGAGCGGGCCGCTGATGAAGCGGCTGATCGGCCGCTCGGTCCGGCGGCTCTTCCTCGCGCACCTCGATCCGCGCACGTTCGTTCCCGCGCTGCTCGGCCAGGATCGCTCGGAAGCGATCCGCGGCCTCTCGCAAGTGACCGCTGCGGTCGCGCGCCTCGATCCGGCCGTGCTCGCCGACGCGGTGCTCGCGCGCGAGGCGATCATGTCGACGGGCGTCGGGCAGGGAATCGCGATCCCGCACGCGCGCATGCCGGGTCTCGCCGCTCCCGTCGTCGCGCTCGGGGTCTCGAACGCGGGCATCGATTTCGGCGCTCCCGACGGCGACCTGGCCCGGCTGATCGTGCTGGTCGTCACGCCCGAGCACGACGACCTGATCCAGATCGAGCTCATGGCGGAGATCGCGCGGACGTTCCAGCATGCCGAGACCCGGCGCGCGGTTGCACACGCACGCAGCTTTGAGGAACTATCCGAGGTGTTGCGAGATGCTCCCGGCATGGAGCGGAGGCCTGGTTGATGGAGATTTTCAGCGACCCAGCGTTCTGGGGCCGCGTGCTCAAGATCGTGGGCATCGACATCCTGCTCGCCGGCGACAACGCGCTGGTGATCGCGCTGGCGGTGCGGACGTTGGATCCCAAGCAGCAGCTCTGGGGGCGCATCTGGGGCACCGCGGGCGCGGTCGGCCTGCGGCTGATCTTCATCGCATTCGTTTCGATGCTGCTCGGGATCTCGTTCCTGCACTTCGCGGGCGGCGCGCTGCTGGTCTGGATCGCGATCAAGCTGCTCCTGCAGGACGGTGAGGCGCACAGCGACGCCAAGCACGGCTCGACGCTCTGGCAGGCCGTCTGGATCATCATCGTCGCCGACGTCGGGATGAGCGTGGACAACGTGCTCGCCGTCGCGGGCGCGGCGGGCGGGGACATGCGGCTGGTCGCGTTCGGGATCGCGCTCTCGATCCCGCTCGTCGTCTGGGGCAGCGGGCTGCTGTCGTCGCTGATGTCCCGGTACCAGTGGATCATCTGGGTGGGCGGCGGGATCCTCGGCGAGGTCGCGGGACACATGATGATCAACGACCCGAAGATCAACGCTTGGCTCGGCGACACCGCGCACGTGATCGAGTACCCGGTGCGCATCGGGCTCTTCGTCGGATTGACCCTGCTCGGCTGGTGGCGCTCGCGCTTGGCACGCACGCGCGCGGACGCTCAGCCGAGTCATGGTTAGCAACGGCGAGGGGGATGCCTCCAGCAAGAGCTCGCTCGCCTCGCAGGTCATGCGCGGCGCCTGGCGACTGATCATCCTGGTCGTGGGCGGGACGGTGGTCGCGGTCGGCGTGGCGATGATCGTGCTGCCCGGACCGGCGTTCGTGGTGATCCCGGCCGGGCTCGCGATCCTCGCGACGGAGTTCGTCTGGGCGCGCCGGCTGCTCGTGCGCGTGCGCGACTACGTGAAGAACGTCCTGGGAAACGACGCGAAGAAGTCCTAGCGCGCGGCCGCCGGCTCGACGCGCTGGCCCTCGCTGAGATCCACGGCGTCGCCGACGACGAGCGCCTCGCCGCCCGACAGGCCCTCCACCACGACGACCATGTCGCCCTGGTTCGCGCCGGTGCGCACGACCTGCTTGCGCAGCCGGCCGTCGGTGACGATCCACGCGAAGCTCCCGGTCCCGTCGCTGCGCACCGCCGACTTCGGCGCGAGCACGAGCGCCGGGCCGCCGGCCTGGGGAGACTGGTCGTCGCCGAGGAAGTGGATGCGCACGCTCATGTCGGGCAGGAGCACCTCGTCGGGGCTCTCGATCTGGACCTCGACCTTGAGCGTGCCCTTCTGGCGGTTCACCTGCGGGTAGAGCTTCACGACCGAGGCGGTGTAGCGATGGTCGGGAAACGCGTCGGGGACGACCTGCGCCCTCTGGCCGAGCCGCACGCGCGCGAGGTCGGCCTCGGAGACGTCCACCTCGGCGCGGAGCTCGGAGAGGTTCGCCATGCGGATGAGCTCGCCGGAGCCGGCGAAGCCGCCCGGCACCGCCATCTCGCCCACCTCCTTCAGCTTCGCGAGGATCACGCCGTCGGTCGGCGCGCGCAGCACCGTGTAGTCGAGGTTCACCTGCGACTGCGCGATCTCCGCCTCGAGCTGCGCCACCTGCGCCCGATCGACACGGAGGAGCGTCTCGGCGGAGTCGAGCTCCGACTGCGAGGCGTAGTTCTTCGCGCGGAGCTCGCGCTTGCGCTTCGCGTCGATGGCGTGGAGCTGCCCGTTCGCGCGGATCACCGCGAGCTTCGCCTTCATGCTCTCGAGCGCGGCGCGGTAGTCGCGGTCGTCGAGCTGCACCAGCGGATCGCCCGCCTTCACCCGGTCCGCCTCGTCGACGAAGAACTTCTCGATCCGCCCGGGGATGCGCGTGCCGATCGAGATGTACTTGTCGGCCGTCACGACGTATCCGGAGCCCGAGAGCACCGGTGTCGCCGGGGCGCTGCCGCCGGCTTCGATCCGGCCCGCGTAGCCGATCGAGACCTCCGTCGGCCCGCCGAAGGCGAGCCACGCGCCGAGGCCCAGGACCAGGAGCAGCGCGATCGCGCCCGCGCCGATCCAGCGCCACGGCGGTCGGCTCGGGGGCTTCGAGGCCGCGGAGCTCCGGTCGATGCGCAGCGCCTGGAGCTCGTCGCGGAGATTTCGGGGAGCTTCGGCAGTCATGTCACGCCTTTCGCAGTGCGTCGACGGGGCGCATGCGCGCGGCGCGGGCCGCGGGCGCGAGGCCGCCGAAGACGCCGATCAAGACCGACAGCGCGAGCGGCATCATCAGATCCGCCGGCGCGACACGGAGCTGGATCACGTTGGTGGTGAAGGTCGCGGCGCCGAACGCGATGCCGCCGAGCATCCAGGAGATGAAGATCCCGAGCAGCCAGGCACCGAGCGCGCCCACCACGAACGCGAACAGCGCCGTCATGACCGACTCGGAGAGGAACGAGAGCAGGATCGAGGCGCGCGAGAAGCCGAGTGCCCGAAGCGTGCCGATCTCGGACGTGCGCGACTGGACCGCTGCGTACATCGTGTTGGTCGCGCCGAAGACCGCGCCGACGCCCGCGAGCACGGCGAGCCCGATCACGATGATGTAGAGCGTGTTCGCGGAGGAGGAGAGACTCTCGTAGTAGTCGATCTCCCGGGTGGCATCGAGCGCGTAGCGCGGGTCGTCGCCCACGCGCCGCGCAAGCGCGTCCATGTCGGCCCCGGGCGCGACCCGGATGCGGAAGCCCGAGTACGGCAGGGTGCGTTTCGCGTCGTTGGCGAGCTCGCGCGCGTCGACCCAGACCTCGCTCTCGAAGGACGAGCCGCCCGCCTCCATGATGCCGACGACCTTCCAGTTGCCGCGGCCGAACTTGAGCGACGAGCCGAGCGAGGCGCCCTTGTAGCGCTTGGAGACGCCGCGGCCGACCACCGCTTCGCCGCTCGCGGGATTGAACATGCGGCCCTCGACGACGACGACCTCGTCGTGGACCTGGAGCGCGACCGCCTCGACGCCGCGCACGAGCACGTTCTCGCGGCCGCCGTCCGCGGTCGCGAAGAACGGCTGCACCACGAGCTCCGGCGAGATCAGCGGGTTGCCCTGCGGATCGCGCGCGATCCCCTCGAAGAAGCGGATCGCCTGCAGCGACTCGAGCGTGAGCTGGCTCGAGCCGTCGTTGGACGCGCCCTTGCGCATGACCACCAGGTTCTCGGGCGAGCCGGAGGAGACGAGCGTGCGCTTCAAGCTCGCGATCAGGCTCCAGAAGAGCGTCGTCGCGATCACGACCAGCGCGATCACCGCGACCGTGAAGGCGGTGCGCGTGCCGCGCGCCAGCAGGCTTCGCCAGCTGTAGGAGAGCGGCAGCGCCATGGGTTAGAACACCTCGCGCAACGTCTGGGCGACGCTGCGCCTCGACGCGCCGAGCGCGGGCAGCCAGCCGGAGACGATCCCGATGAAGAAGGCGATGAACAGCGCCTGGATCAGGATGGCGTCGGTGACGATGAAGCCCGTCAGCGGTCCGAGCTGCGCGGTTCCGGTCGACGCGCTGCTCCGCAGCATGGACGTGAGGCCGAGCGAGATCAGCGCGCCCGCCGCGCCCGCGATGGTCGAGAGCACGACCGCCTCCGCGAGCAGGGTCGTGAAGATGATCCTCCTGCGGAAGCCGATCGCCTTCAGGATCGCGATCTCGCCGACGCGCTCGCGCACCGACATGCTGGCGGTGTTCGCCGCGATGAAGACGATGCACAAGGTCACGATGCCCGCGACGATCAGGATGATCGTGACGATGCCTTTCAGGCTGCCGAAGAAGCTCCCGAAGAAGCTCTTCTCGGTCTCCGACTCGGTCTCGCCCTCGCTGTTGCGGAACATCTCGTCGATCTGCCGCATGATCGGCTCGACCCGATTGGGATCGTCGATGCGCGCCCAGATCGTGCCGAGCACGTCGAAGGGCGTGCCGTTCGCGGCGAGCGCCTGCGCCAGATACTCGCGCTGGAAGTAGAACTGCGGCGAACGGTCGTTGGGGACCTCGCCCACGATGCGATACGAGAGCGTGATCCCGTAGACCGTGCTCTGGAGCGAGACCACGTCGCCGACCTTCCAGTCGTTCTTCACCATCGTGGCGCGGCCCACGATCGCGGCGTCGCGGTACTTGCGGAAGTCCTCGAGCGCCTGCGGCGCGATGTTCCAGTCCTCGTAGACCTTGCCGAAGTCGACCGGATCGACCGCGAAGTTCGGGAACGTCACGCCCTTGGCCGGATCGATCGCGCCGCCGAACCAGTTCCAGTCGATCGCCGCGACCACGCCCGGCACGCCGCGCACCTTGGCGAGATACGAGTAGGGCAGCGAGTAGACGATGCCGGCCTCGTTGTGGATCGAGATGCGCGTGTTCGAGGCGAGCGAATTGAGGAACGCGTCCATGCCCGCCGGCATGGTGCGCAGGATGCAGACCAGCGCGATCGCGAGCGCGATCGCCGAGGCCGTGAGCAGCGACCGCAGCTTGTTGCGGCCGAGGTTCTTGAGCACGAACGGCAGGTACTTCATCAGCTCGCTGCACCTCGCGCGGCGCCGCCGGGCCGCGTCTCGAGCAAGAGCCCCTTGTCGAGGTGGATCACCTCGTCCACCCACTTCTCGGCGCGCGGATCGTGGGTGACGATCACCACCGTCTTGCCGAAGTCGCGCTTCAGGGTCTGGAGCAGCGACAGGATCTCCTCGGCGTTCTTCGCGTCGAGGTCGCCGGTGGGCTCGTCCGCGACCAGCAGCTCCGCGTCCGTGACGATCGCGCGCGCGATCGCCACGCGCTGCTGCTCGCCGCCGGAGAGCTGCCGGGGAAGGTGCGTGCCGCGCTCGGCCAGACCCACGACGCGCAGCGCCGTCTCGGCGCGCTGCCGGCGATCGGCGCGCGAGAGCTTGGTGAGAAGGAGCGGCAGCTCCACGTTCTCGACCGCGGAGAGCACGGGGATCAGGTTGAAGAACTGGAAGACGAAGCCGACCGTGTGCGCTCGGAACTCCGCGAGCTGGTCTTCGGAGAGGTCGTTCAGGTGCCGGCCGCCGACCGTCACGTCGCCCGAGTTCGGCCGGTCCAGCCCCGCGAGCACGTTCAGGAGCGTCGACTTGCCGGAGCCCGACGGGCCCATCAACGCGACGAACCGGCCTTTGGGAACGTGCAGGCTGACACGTTCCAGTGCATGGATCTCGTCCGCGCCGCGGTGATACACACGAGAGACGTTGACGATATCGATCAAGCCGAACTCCTCGCGTGAAGCGCGCGAGTGATCATATCGGATTGGCGCCGGGCCTGCGCTGCCGTAGAGCTGCTGCACGTATGTCGCGCAAGAGCTGCACGTCGCTCGCTCGGGCTTCACGGATCTTTACAGACCGTGGCGGAGCTCGGCGATGACCGCGATCAGGCTGTCGAGCACGCGGCGGACGTCACGGGCGGGTGGGCGCGTCCGGGGGGAGTCGCTGTCCGGATTCAGGTCCTGGTGGTTCACGAACTCCGCGATCACGCGGTGGAGCCTGCCGCGGCCGAGCCGCCGCCGGTGGCGCAGCAGCCGGGCGGTCGCGTAGTCGACGCCGTCCCCGGTGATGCGATCGCGGCGGTTGATCACGGCGCTTCTGCGCGCGACCTCGTCCAGGAGCTCCGACAACGGGCGGTGTTCGTGGCGTGCGGCCGCGTGCAGGAGCGCGAGATAGGCGCGCTGCAGCTCGGCCGCACGGCGAACGCGGCTGGGCGTGCACGCGCGGTCCGCCGGCGCGGCATAGCTCGAGCTCGCCAGCGCGATGAGCTCGTGCGCGGGAAGCGGCGGCCGCCCGCGCGCGAGGTGGCTCGAGAGCTCGCGCAAGAGGTCCCGCGTGCTGAAGATGGCGTTCCAGGTGAGCCCATCGGCCGCCTTGCGCGGCCCTCGCGCAGAACGTGCGCGCTCGAAGAACGCGTGCGCGCCGCGCAGGCGCGCGAGTGCCGGCGCGTGCGCGCGGGCCAGCCAGGCGCCCGTCTCTTCGCTGAAGCCGAGCTTGCGCATGAACAGACGCTCTTTGGTCGCGGCGAACTCTGCGTCGAAGAGCCGGAGCACCGGATCGCGCCGGAACGCCGCCAGCGGCCGCTTGTGGCCGGTGGTCGCGAAGTCGCGGATCTGGGCGAAGCACTGCGCGATGAAGCGCGCCTGCACGCGCTGCTCGGGGAGGGTCGTCGACCAGCGGTCGTCGTCGTCGAAGCGGTACTCCCGGTGATACAGCCCGAACTGCCGCACCGAGCCGTAGTCGACGATGCCGCCGTCCGCGAGCACGTTGTCGCCGTCCCAGTCGAGCCAGCAGAAGACGTACTCGCTCTCGAAGGTCGCGGCGGCGCGCGCGAACACGCGCGCGGTCTCCTCCGCCATGAAGCGATGGCGCGCCGCGCCGGGCGACAGCGCCGGCCAGGCGCCGTTCGCGATCTGGCGCTCGCAGAACACGTCGACCGCGGCGCGCAGGCGCGCGAGGTCGCCCTGCTTCAGCGGTGCGAACAGGTGGGACGGGCGCAGGAGGTTCCGGCCCGCGCGCACGTTGATCGCCTGTCCGTTCGGCAGCGCGATCACGGCCAGCACGCGCTCCGTCGCGATGCCGTTGCGGTGGAAGGTCTCGGAGAGGAGCGCCGCCGCGATGCCCTCCTCGAGCGCCGCGGTGCCGCAGCCATAGGACGCCGTGCGCGAGCCGGAGCGGAAGAAGCGCCCCTCGAGCGCCGTCGCGGGACACAGTCGTGTGACGCCCGTGCCGCAGCTCGAGACGTCCCACGTGATCCCGTCGTGCGTGATCGTCCCGTTCCAGATGCTGCGCCCGTCGCCGGAGGTCTTGCCGCTGCGCCCCGGATGCTGGAGCTGCAGGTAGCGCGTGGCCATGTAGGTCCCCGGCAGGCGTCGCCGCGCGGGGACCTTCACGCGGTGCAGGTAGTCCCACTCGTTGATGATCTGCAGCCCGAACGTGCCCAGGATCGCGCTCTCGAGGGCGCGGTTCAGGCGCTCGGGGTGGGCGCGCGGGACGAGGCCCATCTCCTTCGCGAGCCCGAAGTTGAAGAAAGCGACCTGGCCGTCGCGCCGGCGCCGCGCGGCGTAGTCCACGAAGGCGCCGGGCACACGGCGCTTCCACGGGTGTGACCCGTCGATGCGCCCGAAGCGCGGATAGCGGCGTGCGTTTGCAGCTCTCTGACCGGCCACCCCAGCTTCCTCGGCGTCGCATCGGAGGAGTGCAGGGGGGCCTTTAGGGTACGATGCGCCCGGGAGGCGACAGCATGGTCAAGATCATCGGCAACGTGAAGCCCGAGGACGACTACACCCACCCGCTCGGGCCGGAACCGAACTTCAACGAGTCGGTGTATTTCAACTTCTTCGACCGCGCCCAGAATCGCGGCGGCTTCCTGCGCATCGGGAACCGCGCCAACGAGGGCCAGGCCGAGATGACCGTGATCGTCTACAACGCGGACGGCTCGGCGCTCTTCAACTACAAGCGGCCGGCGATCACCTCGAACGACGGCTGGAACGCCGGCGGCCTCGAAGTGACCGTGCTCGAGCCGGGCGAGAAGCTGCGCACGCGCTACGAGGGCTCGGTCGTGTATCTCGCCGATCCGCGCGCGATGGCGGACCCGGGCAAGGCCTTCAAGGAGAACCCGCACAAGCGGCTCGTGATCGACCTGGTCCACGAGGGCGTCGGGCCGATCTACGGCCACGTCGGCAAGCCCGGCGACGCGAACGACTTCGCGCGCGCGCACTACGAGCAGCACATGAAAGTGTCGGGCACGATCGCGGTCGAGGGCGAGCCGCGCATCGAGATCCGCGGTCACGGCCTGCGCGATCACTCCTGGGGACCGCGCTACTGGCAGTCGACCCCGTCCTATCGCTGGATCACCGGCAACTTCGGCGACGACCTCGGCATGGTCATCTCGATCGTCGGCGACCGGGTCGGCGGCGTCTTCCACAAGGGACAGGAGCTCTTCCGCATCACCGCAGTCGACCTCGAGACGGACTACGAGGCGGGCACCAACTACCACTCCGTGCTGCGCGCGAACGTCTCCCTCTCGGACGGCTCGAAGCACAAGGTCGAGGGGCGCGTGCGCGGCTTCATCCCGCTGCGCAACCGCCGCGCCGGCCAGAACACACACATCGGCGAGGGCATGACCGAGTACACCCTGGACGGCGAGCGCGTCGGCTACGGGCTGTCGGAGTATCTGGATCAGGAGGCGAAGGAAGCAAGCGCAGCGCGCAGCGAGGCGTAGCCGAGCGTAGTGCGGCAGCGCGGGGCCGCCCCCGCGCTGCTACCGCTAAGACTAGGGCCAGTAGAGCCGTCTCGCCTCGCTGCGCAGCTCGCCCCTGAAGGCGGGATGGGCGACCTCGATCAGCGCCTCGGCGCGCTCGCGGACCGACAGCCCGAGCAGGCGCGCGACGCCGTGTTCGGTGACGACCGTGTCGGCGAGCTCGCGCGGGATCGATACGATCTGGCCGCGCTCGAAGCTCGGCACGATCGTCGAGACCGTGTCGCCGCGCGCGCTCGAGGGCAACACCGTGACGTAGCGGCCGCGCGGCGCGAGCATCGCGCCGATCGCGAAGCCGAGGTGTCCGCCGAGGCCGGTGTAGACGTCGGGGCCGAACGCGTACACGCCGATCTGACCCGAGAGGTCGACCATCAGCGCGCCGTTCATCGCCACCATGCGCTCGTGCGCGGCGATCGAGCGCGGGTCGTTGGTGTGCTCGTAGGAGTGGAGCTCGAAGGCCGGATTGTCCTCGATGAACTCGAAGTCCTCGAGCGAGTTCCCGATCTGCGCGGCCACGAACTTCCCCGGATGAAGCTCGCCGTACCTGCCGTTGATCACGCCGCGCCGCGCGAGATCGACGAGCCCCGGCACCGTGAGCTCGCCGAAGTACGTGAGGTCGTTGCGCTGGTCGAAGGCGCCGAGCAGCGCGAGCACCCCCGTGTGTGAGCCCAGGCCGATCTGGATCGTGTCGCCGTCGCGGACCAGGCCCGCGACGTGCTGCGCGATCGCACGGTCGACCGGATCGAACTCGGTCGGCGTCGGTGCCGCCAGCCGCGGCCGGTGGTTCGGCACCAGCGCGTCGAGCTGCGAGATGTGCAGGCGCGTGTCGCCGCAGGTGCGCACGACCGACTCGTTCATCTCCGCGAGCACCATGCCCGCGCGCTTTGCGCTCGAGACGGCGTCCCAGCACGCGTGGCCCACGCAGACCCAGCCGCGCTCGTTCGGCGGCGACACGGTGATCAAGAGCTTGTCGATCGACTGCGCCTCTTCGCGGCGCGCGTCGATCGCCTTGTGCTGCATGATCATCGAGTAGGGGTGGAAGTCGATCAGCTTCTCGGCGAGCGCCTGACGGTTCTCGGGCATCAGCGCGTACTGCACCTGCAGATCGAAGTGCGCCATCGACTCGCGGCGGAACCAGCCCAGATCGGGCAGCAGCGTGGTGCGGATCTTCACGCCGCGCAGCTCCGGCTCGCGGCGTGCGATCGCGTCCAGGATGGACGGCGGCGCATGGCCGCTCGGGATCCAGAGCTGGTCGAAGGAGCGGACCAGGCGCGCGGCCTCGTCCGCGCCCATCAGCACGCGCTCGAGCTCGCGCTTCGGGTCGACGTCGAGGCGGAGGTTCCCCATGAGTGCATTCTAGTGTGACGCGCCTCGGACGTGGCTACCCGCTCCGGGCAAGCGAAGCGCGCAGCGAGCCGAAGGGGAGCGAAGTGCGGGTGGCGCGCGGCCGCCCCGACATCGGCCCGCGGGCCGATGTCCCGCGGGAGGCCGGGTCCCGCTTGAACCGGCGCCGTAGGCGCGGCATCCTGCGCCGCTCTCGGCGTGCGGGGGGAGCGATGGCGCGTGCGTTCGGCATCGACTTCGGCACGACGAACTCGGCCCTGGCGCTGGCGGACGGGGAGGGCGCGCCCCGGCTCGCGGAGTTCGCGCGCGGCGGCGGCCAGAAGACCCGCACGTTCCGCTCGGTCGTGTACTTCGAGCGTGAGCCCGACGGCCGCGGCGCGCCGCGCGAGCTGGCCGGTCCGCGCGCGATCGCGCGCTACCTCGCGGCCACCGAGAAGGGCCGCCTGGTGCAGTCGCTGAAGTCGTTCCTGGCGGCGCGCGACTTCTCGAAGACCCGCATCTTCGAGCGCGAGTACCGGCTCGAGGCGCTGATCGCGGTGCTGCTGCGGGCGCTCGTCGGCGAGGCGGAGAAGGAGCTCGGCCCGCTCACCGGCCCGATCGTGGTCGGCCGCCCAGTC
>Ga0210377_10000615_pt1 | contig 34007 bp, 34 predicted proteins | sample PLM4_65_b1redo_FD_155480 | JGI IMG/M metagenome (GOLD analysis project Ga0210377, IMG submission 155480) | Groundwater sediment microbial communities from an aquifer in East River, Colorado, USA - PLM4_65_b1 redo | ecosystem: Environmental > Terrestrial > Soil > Riparian zone | place: USA: East... | reverse complement strand
CGATCGAAGGGGACTGCAGACCATACTTGGGATTCTGTCAAGCGGCCTCGGCCACTCTGTATCATGACGGTGGGGGAACAATAACAATCATGGTGACGTACGAACAGGCACGAATTCCTGCGTGCCGTCGAACTCGGCCTTGGCGAATCCCGGCCTGAGGACATCGAGATCGTGACGAATGACGAAGCAGGCAGACTGTATGCGGAACGATTGAGGGGCGTACTCTTGAAGGGATGATGCATGCTTTAAGCGGAGAATGAACATACAACCGGTTCTCATGGGCACGTGATGTTCTGACTGAATTTGAGCAGCATCACAATGAAATCATATGGCGCGGGTATCATTAATAAAAGGTGACGAGAGGAGAGTAATTGCGAGGAGGTCCCTCGATCTTATCACCGATGACATTACAAGAAAGCTGGCTTTCCGGCGACCCGTAATCAAACCTAACTTCGTGTCTTCAACAAAACAGCTCGCGTCGAGCCATGTCGACCAGATACGGGGCATTCTTGATTTCCTTTCGGGTATTTACCGGGACAAAATCGTAATTGCAGAGGCAGCGTGCTACGATACACAGGAGGCATTTATGAACTTCGGGTATATGCGCCTACTTCAGGAGTATAATGTAGAACTCATCGACTTGAATAAGTGCCCGTATGAGACGTGTTCGATCATCGACCGCCATAAGAAGACGATTGCCGTGAGGCTCTCCTGCCTGTTGCAAGACAAGGAAAATTTCATCATTTCGGCCGCCAAAATGAAGACGCACGATACCGTCGTTGTGACCTTGTCCGTCAAAAACATTGCTGTGGGGAGCATCGTGGGAAGTGACAAAAAAGCCGTACACCAGGGGGTCAGACAAACGAACCTCATTATTGCCGGGCTTGCGAAGCGCACCCGGACGGATCTGGCGGTAATCGATGGTTTTGAAGGCATGGAAGGAAACGGTCCGACAAGCGGCGATCCGGTCCATCTGGGAATCGGCATCGCGAGCATTGACGCACTTGCAGCGGACCGGGTCGCCTGTGAGATCATGGGTGTTGACTTTCATGACGTCGGATACCTGCATTACTGCGCTGAACAGGGCATGGGTGAAGCTGATCTGAACAAGATAGAAGTCCTCGGAGAACGTTTGAGTGACTGCATCAGGCCCTTTAAGCTGCATAGATCGGTGAATGAACAGTACGCCTGGAAGCGTGAGACGTAAAAAATCGAGGGTGAGGGACCAACCCATGCGCAGGGATGCCAGGATCAAAATCGGATGCTGCGGATGGGCAGAGGGGCAGAAGAACTACTATCGGGACTTCGATGTTGTCGAGATCCAGGAGACGTTCTACCAGCCGGGATGGATCGAGAAGTATGAGAAGCGGAGACACGACGCGCCCACCGGGTTTGAGTTCGCAGTGAAGGCATGGCAGCTGATCACGAATGAGGCGTCCAGCCCACGTATCAAAACTGAAGTCTGCCATTCCTGCTATAAAAAAGAACCATTACGGTTCCTTCCGGCCGACCGAAGAGGTCTTCGCTGCCTGGGATGTCGTCGATATGATCGCCCAGGCGCTCGAAGCGCGGGTGATCCTTTTCCAAAGTCCTTCAAGTTTCGCGCCCTCTCCGGATAACAAACGAAATCTCCGGACATTCTTCAAAAAGATCGACCACAGGGACTTCCTGCTTTGCTGGGAACCGCGTGGAGACTGGCAGGACAAGGATATCAAGAGGATCTGCAGCGATCTGGACCTGGTCCACTGCGTCGATCCCTTCAAGTCAAAGCCAGTGCACGGCAGGGTCAGTTACTTTCGGCTGCACGGAAGGCCGGGATACAACCTGCGATACCACTACTCTGAAGAAGACCTGCAGGAGCTTCACAGCATGATCGACCGGAAGACAGTGCATGTCCTCTTCAACAATCTCAACATGCTCCATGATGCTAAGCAACTTCAGCGTCTGATCGCGAAATCATGACCAGTGCAGCCAAGAACATTCTGATTACCGGCCTCCCGGGGTGCGGCAAGACCACGCTCATAAAGAAACTTGCGGATGAGCTTCAGGAATACGGTCCCGCAGGATTCTTCACTGAAGAGATACGGTCGCATGGAACAAGAAAGGGTTTCAAGCTCACCAGCCTCGACGGTCAGAAGGCCGGCACACTCGCGCATGTGGACATCAAGGGACCGCACCGGGTGGGGAAATACGGCGTTGATCTTGAAGGCTTTGAGCAGTTCCTCGGAACACTGCCGCTGTTCGACCCGCGGCCCCGGCTTGTCATCATCGATGAGATCGGCAAGATGGAGTGCCTCTCCGCTAGATTCTGCGGTCTCGTCGCAACACTCCTTAATGAGCCTGCTCCGGTCATTGCGACCATTGCCCTCAAGGCCGGCGGCCTTATCGATGAAGTCAAACACCGCCGGGATGTTCATCTCTACGAGCTCACCGAGCGGAATCGGGATGCCCTCCTGCGTGACATCGCCGGCCTCATCCGTTCTTTATCAGCTTCGCGCTGACCATAAGGAGATATTCGAATGCTTGGCGCAATCGCAGGGGACATGATCGGCTCGGTTTACCCCGTTGTTGCATATGTTATCGGACATCACAGGGTTTGGTCGTTCCAACTCTAGTGGGAAACGCTATTCAACGAATCTTATTGTATTAACGCAGTTGAGCCGATTCTGGCCAGATGAGTTTCTGCAACAACGGGGCTTACGAGTCGAATACTATCAAGACAAAGGAGTTCCCTCTTTACTTGCCCGAATGCACGATGATTACCGGAATCGTTGCGTTCAGGATCGCTTCCCGCGCTGTGCTTCCGAAAAAAGCGTTGAACAATGCATTCCTTCCGTGAGATCCCATGACCACGATCGAATAGCCGCTTTCACACTCCTGATATACCGCGCACGTGGACGTTATCGCCTTTTCTTCGATTTTGTAGTCGCACGGCACGCCGTGTTTCCGAAAGAAACCGGTTTTACGTTTCAAGGCATCAACGGCATCATCCCGTGACTCGGCGATCATTTCACTGATATTAAATGGGGCCATCCCGGAGTATGCGGTGTTAACCATAATTGCATTGATACTGTCCCACAGGCAATGAAACAGGGTCACTCCCGCTCCCATGCGTTTTGCAAGAGAGCGCGCATATTGTTCGGCTGCCCGGCTGTTTTTTCCGAGATCAGTCGCCACGAGTATTTTATGCTGCTTCTGACCGGAGATGTCCCGGTCCTTTTCCTGAGCAATCGGTCCGATCACCATCACCGGTCGCCTGGAGTGACGGATCACTTCTTCCGCAACACTACCGATGAGGAAACGCTTCACTCCTTTCCGGCCCTGTGTTCCCACGACAACAAGCTCCGGGGATGACCGGGAACGTACTATCTTCAGGATCTGTTCAGCAGGAGAACCGCTTTTTAAGGAACAGGCAACAAGTACGGGAAATTGCCTGGCCATTTCCTCGAGCCTTTCCTGATGCGAAAAGTGCCATGCCGGGAAACGGAATGAACCGAGTTTGCTCAAGGGATACGTTTTTAGATCTTCCACATACAGTAAATCGATGCCGGTTTTGAGCCGCTGGGCCAAAAAAGAAGCGGCCTTCCGTATTGCTTGCGAACGTCTTTTGCCGGAGTCGGTCTGATTCTCAATGTCGTCAGCAACTAAAATCGAACGTTGTGGCATTTTTCACTCCTTTTACAGGGTATCGCCGGCCCTCTGTGCGGCAAGCAGCGCTTGTGATAAATACATTTAACATCAGATATGATTCAATGTCAAATAAGTCGCATACCATTAACATGGTTGTTCTTAATGTTGCCGGAAGTTACAATTATATATCTGTTCATTGCTCTTTCATCGCAATTGAGGTACCAGATTGTTGCCGGGGTTTAAGCGCCTTGATCACCTCTTTGGATGTCATGACGATTAATAGGTCTCTTCGAAATAAATAGTGAGCATGTTCCCGTCGCTTCCCTTGCCGACGCGGCCAAAGCTAAATTTTAGCAGAACAATGCCCGCATGCCGCGGGCTTGAAGAGCAGAGGCGGTCATCGGCGCGAACCGCCTGGGCCGTGCTACAATACTCTTATGTCCGACAGCCCGTGTCACCGGACCTCGGCACTGTGGTCATCGGCTCGTTCCATGACGAACAAGTACGAACAGTTCTCTATCTTTCTGAACAGGAACAGCCGATCTCCCTCATGTTTGTCAGGAAAAAGCGGCGCCGCGGAATTGGCGGAGGGGGACGATGAACGAAAAGGAGCGAAGTCACTGGACGATGCAGGGCTGGGTTGTGCCTCCGCCGAAGGAGCCGACGAAGACGGCGGAAGATTTCAGAGAAGAGCGGGAAGAGAAGGTTCGGTGGCTGACGAGACGCGCATTCCTCCGCTCCGGGCGCATCAGGCAGGCGATGCTCACAGTCCGGCGAGAGCAGTTCATCCCGCGCCTGTTCCGGGACTACGCCTACCGGGAAGTGCCGCTCCCGCTCCCCGGGGAGCGGGCGACCATCTCATGCCCACACAGCTACCCGCTTTTCTATGAGCCTCTGGGCCTGGACGAAGGCCACCGGTTCCTTGAGATCGGCCTCGGCTCGGGCTACGGCACCGCGCTGGCGCGGGAGATCGTGGGGGAGCGTGGTCTCGTCGTGTCCGTGGAGATCGATCCCCTGACGTACCAGTTCGCGAAGAACAATATCGAAAAGGCGGGTTACAAGGACATCGTCCTCGTACAGGGCGACGGAGGCCTCGGATATCCTGACCGGGCGCCCTATGACCGCATCTGCATAACCGCCACGTGCAGCGCACTACCGCCCCCGTTGATCGGGCAGCTCGCAGTCGGCGGGAGGATCATCGGGCCTGTGGTCGAACAGGGGATGCAGAACCTCGTGATGCTCGTCAAGACAGAACACGGTATGGAGAGAACGGTCATCTGCCAGGTGCTCTACGTTCCCCTGCGGGGAACCTACGGCGTTTCTGATCAGGAGATGCCATGATAAAGATCGTTATCATCCCGATCGGAGAAGCGGATCAAACCACGCTCGACTCCATTGCCCGTGCGCTGAGGGACATCTACGGAAGCGAGCCGGTTATCGGCAACGCGGTACCGGTCCCGGAGAAGACCTATAACAGACGAAGACGGCAGTACCATTCAACGCAGATCTTGAAAGCGCTGGAGACCTTGAAGCCCGGAGGGTGCGACATCGTTCTCGGCGTGATCGATCGGGACCTCTACGTGCCGGAGCTCAACTTCGTGTTCGGAGAGGCGGACGTCCTGGCGCGGATCACCGTCATCGGGCTCCCGCGGTTGAGGCAGGAATACTACGGCCTCGAACCGGACCCGGGCCTCTTTCTCCTGCGGGCTGTGAAAGAAGCCATCCACGAAACGGGACACACCTGCGGCCTCGGCCACTGCCCCGATCCCCGGTGCATCATGCATTTCTCGAACAGCCTCGCGGATACGGACAGGAAGGAACCGGGGTTCTGCATCGCGTGCAGGAACAAGTGCGATTTCTGAAGACGCGATAGGGCCAGGGTGAATTCGGCATTTAACAGTTGCTCGGCTCTCCGAACTCATAACTCAAAACTAAAAAATCCTTTTGACCCTATGCCCGTTGCGCCATGCCCTCTGCAATGAAGCGGACAACTTCGCGGGTCACGGCAATGCCGCCCGGCTTCATCAGCCTCGCTCATGATAATGAATGCGGTCGAGAAGGGTTTCTCTGATGAAGGAGCGAAAAAAGCCGGCAGGGATATCGACCCTGCCGGCTTTTGTTTTTGACAATAAAATATTATGGCGTTGTCTTGACCCGTATCTTAATCATTCCGTTGAACCCCGGGATATTCAGCAAGATCCACGATCGCTTCCGTGCTTAGCTCCCGCAAATCCTGAAGCAATTCGTTTCCTTTGCCGAATTCTCCTTGGTCCTCAGGGGCTTTCCGCTTTCCAGCCTTTGGTAATCTGCGAACTGGCGGTTTAACAGCCCTTACGGACTGCTGTGTGCCGATTCCGGATCACGCCGGGTTGGGGCTTAAGGCCCTCAACGGAAGTTACAGATACGTTTGACACTTCTCAGTGCCAGTCCGGCAACGCCTAATATTACTATACCACACCTTGGCAACCAATGATATTGAGAGATGATATTGAGAGATGCATGGAAACGAGAAACGATAGACTTGTTGGTACTTTAGTGCCACTTGGCCGGTTCACTCTTCGTATAGAAAGATCACGATCCAGAAGCTTATTTGATAAAATGAGAGCAGGAGACTGGCAATGTTCAAGAACAGAAAAGACGCAGGAACGCAGCTTGCGGAAAGTTTGAAGGAATATATCGGGCAGGAGAACGTTCTCGTTCTCGCGCTTCCCCGGGGCGGGGTCGTCACCGGTGTTGAGATCGCGAATCGCCTCAACACCCCCCTAGATGTCCTCATCGTCCGGAAAATAGGACACCCCTGGCAACCCGAGCTTGCTGTTGGTGCGATTTCCGAAACTGGCAGCATTGTCTATAACGAAGAGGTTGTTTCATCGGTGGGAGTAACAAAGGAGTATCTGCGCGGCGAGGCCGCACGACAGCGTGAGGAGATCGCCCGGCGGCAACAGCTGTACCGGGGCGGACGAAAGCTCGTGAACCTTCGGGGCAAAACCGTTATTCTCGTCGATGACGGCGTAGCCACCGGCGCTACGATGAAGGCAGCCGTGGAGACACTGAAGCACGAACAGGTCGGGAAGCTCGTCGTCGCTGTACCGGTTGCCCCTCCCTCTACCGCAGCGGAACTGCAACGGATGGTCGATGTCTTTGTTTGTCTGGCCATGCCCGAGGATTTCATGTCTGTCGGCAGTTACTACGAGGATTTTAAGCAGGTGACCGATGGGATGTGATGCAGCTCCTCCAGGACTTCCGGCGCCGTGCAGCAGCCTGAAGCGACTGGCTGAGGCATTTCGGGGTAGCTCCCCTTTTGAGGGAGTGAAAGAAGATCTTTTCCGCGCCATTTCATCTCTTCCTATGCTTTCAAAGACAGGAGACGGTTCAGATGAGGAATTATCACGATACGATGCAGGATGACCGGTTCATGTTCCTCGAAATCAAGGCGGAACAGATCAGGAAAATGCTGATGGGATCATTGCTCCTGGCAAAGGATGCCTGGAAGGATACGCTCCACGGGACGCCTGAGGGACTCCGCGTCCTGCAGACCGTCGAAGAGGCGACCGAGGAATTCATCGACCCTTCTATTACCGATCCCGTCGCGAAGCTCGACAACGTGCTCGGCGTGATCAACAAGCGCGCACGCGCCTTTGTCGTTCTGCTGGATTATCTCGCACGGCACAAGGAGTGATCATCAGAAAATATTGGGGAAATGCCGGGCGAATGATGTTTTTTTAATCCTGATTTACATTGGCGACAATCCGCCTTATAACGAACATGAAAAAAGAAGCGTATGTATATACCCTTCTCCCTGATAACGCGGCCAGGTGCCGCACCTGCCAGCGCGAATGCATCATCCCGGAAGGCAAGAAGGGCTGGTGCCGGACGCGTGTGAACGAAGGAGGAAAACTTTTCAGCCTGATTTACGGCGAAGTCTCGTCGATCTCGATCAACCCCGTTGAAAAAAAGCCGGTCTTCCACTACTATCCGGGCTCGAGCTGGCTTTCCCTCGGGAGCCTGGGATGCAACTTCCGCTGCCCGGGCTGCCAGAACTGGGACATTGCCCACTGGAAAGAAGGGTCTATGGACACAGAATACATCTCACCGAAGGACGCTGTTTCCCGGGCAAAAGATGCAGGATGCCTCGGCATCTCCTGGACCTTCAATGAGCCCACGCTCTGGTTCGAATATACCCTCGACTCGGCAAAAATCGCCAAGACCCGGGGAATCCATACGAACTATGTGACCAACGGTTTCATGACCACGGAGGCGCTCGACATGATTGCACCGTACCTCGACGTTTATCGGGTGGACATCAAAGGGTTCTCCGGCAAGACCTATTCGAGGATCGGGCGCGTGTCTTCATCCGGGGGAATCCTCGAGGTCGCGGTAAAGGCGAAGAGATACGGGATGCACGTGGAAGTCGTGACGAACGTCATCCCCGGATACAATGATGACGAGCGCGAGCTTCGAGACCTGGCAACGTGGATCAAGGCGAACCTCGGGCCCGAGACGCCGTGGCATGTGACGAGATTTCATCCCCATCACGAATTGGGTCATGTCCCGATGACGCCGACCGAAACTCTGGAAACGGCATGGAACATCGGAAAAGAGGCAGGGCTGTGGTACGTCTACCTCGGCAACGTTCCCGGCCACCGATGGGAAAATACCTGGTGCCACGGCTGCGGTGAGCTTCTGGTCGAGCGGTATGTCTTCGACGTCGTTCAAAACAGGATAGAGAGCGGCGCGTGCCCGGCATGCGGTATCGTGATTCCCGGGAGGTTTGCGCCTTAGCCACGGTCTTCTCCGGAAGCGTCATGGCGCCCCTGTATCCCCTTCCTCCACCTCTTTCCGGTAAATGCCCTGGCCTCCGGGCCAGGGCTCGAAGCCGCGGTATCCGGCCGGCAGCGATTCATGGATGCCGGTCACGAAAGCGCCACCGGGAAAAAGCCTCTCGCTGATGCGATCGAGGACTTCCTGCTGCAACGCGGGCTCAAAGTAGGTGAATGCCAGGTTCCTGCAGAGAACAAGATGGAACCGGTCTTCGGGCGCGGCCTTCCTGATGTCCTGCACGAGAAAGGCGACCCTGCTTCGCTCTTCATCCCCTATGCAGTAAAGTTCCCCCTTCCGGGAGAATGCGCGCGACGACCACTCCGCGGGCAGGCCCACGATGCTGCCGGACCGATAGCAGCCCTGCTCCGCACGCCTGATCGTGGCCGGGTCCGCATCGGTGGCCAGAATTGTGAGCGCAAGAGACGCGAACCGGCGGCCTGTAGCCAGGTCCCAGAGCAGTGCCAGCGTGTAGGGCTCTTCGCCGGACGCGCAGCCGATGCTCCAGCACCGAAGTTCGCTCTCCCCCCGCGCCAGCGCGTCTTCGGACAGGGTCACGAGCACTTCCTGTTCGAGAAACCGGAATACTTCACGGTCCCGGTAGAAACGCGAGATCGTGATGCCGCAGAGGGAGTCGAGCATTGCCCATTCAGCGTCGTTCGTTTCCAGGAACATCCGGTACGCCGCAACATCCGGAAGCCCTAGTTCGCGCAGGCGGCGGTCGATGCGCTTGCAGACCTGTCCGCGAACCTTTCGGAACCCCTGCCATCGCATGCGGAGCCGCGGAAGCGACCACTGGAGGAACTCAACGCAGTCACGGTCCCTCATGATGAGACCTTCTCCTCGCGGTTGCGATTCCGTTTCCGGGCGATCCGCTCCCGGACATGGAACACCGGAATTCCCGGAAGCACGACCACGGCCAGGAGAGGAAACAGGCTCAACGCAAACCCCAGGTAGATCACGAGCGTCAAAGCGCTGCCGGTGAATACGTAGAGGACCGTCAGGATCGTCTGAACAAGGATCGCTGCGTGGGGAGTTTCAAAACGCGGATGCACCCTGGCCGGCGATTGAAAGATCATCCCGTCCTTTGCCATGGCATAGGAGACCCGGGGCCCGACCATCATCTGAGCGGAAACGGAGGAAGGCAGGATGACCGCGATGCCTGTTCCGATCATATCGGCGACAATAACGAAGATCCCCGTAAAAAGTCCGAGCTGGCGTCTAAGTTCCACGGCTACGTCCTCCAGGTACGAAGGCATGGTACACTATACACACAGGGTATTCCAACGCGCATATGTATATGATACCAGAGCGCACCCTGAGAAGGATCATCGGAAAGGCGCATCATGTCGCGTAAAAGTGCAACCTGGACAATTGTTCTCTTTGTGCTGACGATCATGCTTCCCGGCGGCGCCCGGGAAGAAAACGGGCGCGATTTCATCGAGGAAGCAAGGCTGATTTTTGTCGCAACTGCCTGCGGCAGCGGTCAGGTCCCGGCAGGCCCTTGATGAGGAATTCTTTCTTGAAAAAGGTGAGGAATTGAGAGCCGCGTTTGAAAAAGCGGGGACATTGTGCCGGAAACTGTATTGAGAAACGGATTCTGTAAAACGTTTGAACCGGTTATATCTTTTGGGGCAAACTTTAGATCCTTCTCTGAAAAAAGCTGTCCAGTGAGTATGCGGTTCTCCTGTTGAATCCCTTCCTTAAAGGTCTCTTCAGGACCATAATTTAATCACCTATTTGTCGAGCCGTGTCAGGCCGGCTTCGCGCGCCAGCTTGATTGCTTCCTTGAATTCTTCCCTCGTGATCCCTCTGTCGATAGGCGGGTGATCGAATGCCTCGTAACAGGGATAGTACTGGTCCATGATGTTGACATAGGTGTTTTTCGAGATCTCCTCGGCAATGAACCGGACAACCTCGCGGGTCCCGGCAATGCTGCCCGGCAGGACGAGATGACGCAGCAGAAGACCTCGCAGCGCAACGCCCGATTCATCCATCACCAGATCTCCGACCTGTCGGTGCATCTCTTTAATAACTGCTTTTGCAACAGAAGGATAATCTTTGGCCTTTGAATATTTAAGGGACATTTCCGGGTCAGCGTATTTGAAATCCGGCATGTAGATATCCACGACGCCGTCAAGGAGCTTGATGGCTTCGAGGGATTCGTAGCCCCCGCAGTTATAGACGATCGGGATGGCAAGGCCCTGCTGCGCGGCTATCGATAGGGCGCGAAGGATCATGGGCATCTGGTGGGTCGGCGTGACAAGATTGATGTTGTGGCAGCCATTCCGCTGAAGTTCGAGCATGACTTCGGCGAGTCGTTCGCAGGACATCTCGCTCCCTTCGCCCAGGTGGCTGATGGTGTAGTTCTGGCAGAAGATGCAGCCGAGATTGCAGTATCCGAAGAAGATAGTGCCCGAGCCATGACGGCCCACGAGCGGACGTTCCTCTCCGAAGTGCGGTCCCCAGCTCGAAACAAAGGGCTTGTCTCCTGTTTTGCAGAATCCCCTCTTGCCTGCGGTCCTGTCGACCTTGCACTCACGGGGGCAGAGTTTGCAGCTCTTGAGCATCTCTTCCGCACTTTCGGCCTTTTCCGTCAAAGTGCCGGAAGGAAGCTTGAGATAGGCGGGTATGAAGTTCGAATCCGTCATTTTTTTGCGAACAATGGTAATAACTTTACCGCGAAGATCACACCCTGCACTCGCGTTGCCACTCGTAAACGCTGGGTGCAGGCGAAGTGCACAAAGTTGATGAAAAGAACGAGCGGAGTACTGCTTCGCGTTCTTCGTGGTTCAAGATCTCATTAAATGTTCTCATTTTCTTTCTTCCCTGGCAAGGCCTTTCTCGTTCTGAAAAGCAATGAATACTTATAATCCGCAACTTGCTGTTGTTCGTAAAGAACGATCACGGTTCAGAAGTTTATTTGATAAGATAATATCAGTCAGTTATGAATCAATTTCTCTCAAAGTGGAAAAAAATTTCCCGCGACGCCGCTAAGGACGCAAAGGAAATCTTTAGCTCCTGATATTTAACAAAAAAATCTTTAGCCCCCTTCGCGACCTTCGCGGATTCCCTAAGTGGCCGCTTTTCTTTCATAGGCCATGGCGGTTCCAAGGTTTTGGTCCCGGCTTGTCAGGGTTAGGAGATTGACCATGTTCAAAGACAGAAAAGATGCCGGAACGCAGTTTGCGGAAAGGATGTCCGCCGTTATCGTCGATGCGCTTGATAAGGACGGCAAGAAAGTTCAGATCACGTTCGAAGACCCGGATACGTTCATCATCGTTGAGACCGCCGGAAACCGTGCAGGGGTGGGACTTATAACACGGGCGATGAGGGAACGATACCCTTTCATAAGGGCGAAATGACCGAGGCATCGAGAATATGAATTACCTGGCCCATATGTTCTTATCCGATAATACCCCTCTTTCGATGCTCGGGAATTTTATGGGAGATTTCGTCAAGGGAAACGTAGAGGGCAAATTCCCGCAGGAGATCGTCGACGGGATCATTCGTCACCGCAGAATCGATCATTTTACCGACTCACACTCTATCGTTTCATCCAGCAAGAAATTAATAAGCGAAGCCCGATGCAGATTTTCGGGTATTATCATTGATGTCCTGTATGACCATTTTTTATCCAGGAACTGGAACCTGTACTCCACAACCGGACTGAATGATTTTATCGAGATTGTTTATAAAAACCTGCATAACCATAGGATGAGTATTCCTCCCGCTGCGGAGCTGTGTATTGAAAAGATGATAAAAGAAGACTGGCTGAGCTCCTATGGATCCTTCGAAGGCATAGATAAAACATTCAAAAGAATATCAGAACGACTGAGGAGAGAAAACAACCTGTGCTCGGCCGTGGAGGAATTGGAGATCCATTGTCAAGTTTTGAACGCCCATTTTCTCCGGTTCTTTCCCCTGCTCATAAACCATCTGGGCCGGGATCAATTGAAGCTCCCTGCTGCAAAATGAAGGCTTGTACAGGTATCTGCAGGAATCTCGATTCTCAAGGTTAGGAAGGGAACAGCCTTGGGGACATTGATGCCTACGATGCTTTCCGTCCCGTACGCGACAATGTCCCTTACAGGGGAGACCTATGATGCCTGGAAAAGGAAGCATTCCGGAAGCCAACGTCCCCGACAACACATCGCCCTCTCCATTACCGCATCATATCCGGCACGACCATCCATACAACAGCCCATCGATTGTCATCGAAACGCTTGAGGCAGACGATCCCTCCCATCTTGAAATCAACGCACAGCCTGTCCTTATCCCCGCACAAAAGCAGTCCGGCCATCCGTGCCATGAACGGGAGATGACCGACGAGCATCATGTCCTCATGCATCCCGGCCAGCTGTGAAGCCCAAAACCCGGGATCGTCCATGGGCAGGAGATTATCAGCCTGGTCCATGCCTTTGTGCGGATTGAGCTGCTCAACAAGGAGTGCTGCGGTTTGCTGCGCCCGAAGCTTGGCGCTGTGAAATATCCGATCAGGCTGCACATTCATTTTTCGCGCATAGGCGGCAATTGCTTGTACATCCTTCCTGCCCTTGTCGGTGAGACCGCGCTGCGGGTCTTCCTCTTCCTTTTTTGCCTCACCGTGCTGGACGAGATAGAGAAGCATAGGACACCTCCATCAGAAGAAGTTCGAAGTGTCAAACTTTTACAACAGAGGACCCAGAGAACGTCTGGAATTCAGCGGAATAAATGCGCCCCCGACTTCCTACCCCCACTGTGCCCTCTGTAATTTCATGCTGGCCTCTCCGGTTTTTCCAACCTCGCAAGGAGCGCATCTGAAGCCTGCGGCTTAACCATGCCTGACGAACCGGGTATGATAAAATAAGTATACCTGAATGTGTATGAGAAATGCGGACATCATATGGCCCAAAACACTTAACACCGCCCGGAACATGCAGGAGCGGGACAAGAACCGTGTCCTGACCAAGCCCCTGCGGAAGGAACCTGAATACATCGCAGGCGTTGATGCTGCTTTTTCGGAAGACCGGGTTGTTGCGGCAGCCTGTCTGTACCGCTATCCGGAGCTGACGCTTCTGGAGCAGGCTGTAGCAGCTAAGCAGATGGTCTTCCCCTATGTTCCGGGGTATTTGTTCTTCCGTGAAGGTCGGGCGATCATCGCTGCCCTCGGGAAATTGAAGAAGAAACCCGACGTTATTCTGCTCGACGGACAAGGGATCGCACACCCCCGCGGGATCGGAAGCGCTTCCCATCTCGGGGTCCTGCTCGATATCCCGACGATCGGGTGCGCGAAAACAAGGCTCGTTGGCGAGTACCAAGACCCGGGGGAGCGGAAAGGTGATTGGACGGAATTGCAATTCAACGGCCGGACCGTGGGCGCTGTTCTGAGGACTAGGGACCGGGTGCGGCCCCTGTTCCTGTCGCCGGGGCATTGGATCGATCTCCCGGGCGCGATCAGGATCGCGCTGGATTGTGTCGGAAGGTACCGGATTCCGGAACCCCTGCGGTGTGCGGACATGCTGTCGAGGAGAATGAAAGCTGGAACGTGATATGTCCCCAACCTCTCCCGCCGGGCGAGATGCTGTCTGGGGTATGAGGCTGAAGAGGTGGGAACACACCCGTGGGACGTTGTTGCACGCGTTGCGTTGCGCTTTCCCTCGCTATCAGGTAACCTATGGACGTGATCAGTTCGATATCTTGACCGCCATCACTTCGTTGAAGCTGAACCGCTCGCCGGCCTCCAGGTTAACCACTCCCTTCGCTGCGAATTCCTCTGATACATAAATCTTTTTATGCCCCCATTTACAAGAACCTGTAAGCTCAGGTCTTTACTTTTGATGTCTTCCCCGCATCCCTCGGCGGATCCAGGGAGTAAGGTAGAGCGCTTTCCCGCATGACCTGTCACAGGGAGAGGTACCCATCGGGGGCCAGACTGGTTGCCAACATTACCATGTTAATATCACGATGCGCCATCCATTCGCTCGCTTGTTTGTTCGCGGGGTCAAGCCAAAACGTCTCGATACTGTCACTGAGCGGTGTATACTGCATCAGGCCTTCGGTTCGCGAATGCAGGCGACGTTTCGTGTTGAAATCGCGTGGAGTCTGTTCGAGCAATCCCGGTATTTTCTCGATTGCGTGTAGTCCAATAGACAATCCCAGCTCCCGAAATCCAAGCCGGTATTGAGCAGGAAACATTAAAAAGTCCCTGCTTGCATAGGATTGCAGACTAACCAGCGAAGACTCAGGAGAGCGTCCAGAAGATCGGCCTGCTCAAGACCTTCGATGAGTATCAATTGAGCCAGTTTGTAGGCGCCGCACAAGAGCTCGCCAAGGCCAAGGGGGTCATCTGTTTCCCACCTCTTCCCTTCACACAGAGCGGCCATGTCTGTAATCTCCCCGTTGAGGTCGAGCCCCGCGGATTTCTTAGGGGCCTTTGGCGCGGTCGCCTGAAGCTGGAGGTACGTGATGAGTCCGTCGAGTGGATCGTGATGCCCCATCGAGGATACGAGCGGATACGAGAGGTCAATGCTCATTTTCCAGTACATGCGTTTCCGGCCGCCGGACGATGGAACGTAGGTAAACCCGGCATGTGCCGTTTTTGCAAGCTCGATCGCCCATCTCCTGTAGATCGGATCTCCCGTGACCCGGCTTGCCCGGTTGAGAGCGTGCATCCATTTCGTCAGGTAATGATAGTACTGCCCGTCTCGGTCCCATTCCAGCTGTTCATCATACGGATCATCGGGTCTGCGTTCGTTCATTCCCTTGCCGATCCGTAACCCGCCTCGTGTGGGGTGCATTCCGCCCTCTTTCTCATTGAGACCGCTGATCCAGCCGGTTCGCGGGTCATCGTTGCGGTGATGTCCGAGTACGGTATGGACCTGATCGACGAGCTGCAGGGCGAGCTGCTTGTAGTGCTCGTCTCTCGTTTGACGATACAGCTCCAGAAAGTTGCAGACGGCAAAAGCGTCGGTCCATAGGTAGCGCTGCGGCGCTTCCCGTGTAGATACCAGTCCGGTCAGATCGGCAAATTCAAGCATGATATCCCGGACGAGAGTCTTGGAGACATTTTGTTCCATCGTTCCCCTGACGTTATTCCAGAGTAGAGCGTATGCTCGACCGACAGATCACTCGTTGGAGAATCTTTAGTATCAGGTCTTGCGGCTTGACATTCCTTCTTCTCGCGCCCTTCAGAAAAAAACCTCCACACATGATCGCTCTCATACTCAATCGACCTCGTAACTCACCATGCAGCACCACCTCGGCGCCGTATCCCTTCGTCGCCTCCTGCTTGACCAGGGACGCAGTCTCGGGCATCACGATCTTGGCGTGTTTGCCGAGCTTGCCGGCGGCGTAGGCCACGGCCTGGGCATGGTTCCCCATGGACGCGGCGATCACGCGCTGGTCCTTCACCTTAACGAGCTTGTTGAACGCGCCCCGCACCTTGAAGGAGCTCGTCTTCTGCAGGTTCTCAAGCTTCAGGTACACGTCGGCGCCCGAGAGGAAGCTCAGGGAATTTGATGGGATGAGCGGGGTTCGGTGGATGAACTGTCCGATGTTCTTTTTCGCCCGCTCTATGTCCTTAATGGTGATCATCGTGTTCTCCGGTCGCGGCTGATCGCCGGGATACAGCTACTGTAATAGTAGCATATTCAGGAACGTTTCCGGATAGGAAGTAATGGGATCTTGAAGCATCATTATTCAGTTGAAAGCGATTTTTTCCGGCATGGACACGAAGAGGCAGTGGACGTAGCGTCTCCGATACGAGCCGACAAGTTTCGCTGACGTTCACAAGGGCTGATTAACCGTCTTTGATAATTGTTCGTTTTCGTCAAACTGCACGCTCACACGGTATCAAGCACTAACCTTTGTAATCATCTTCGCCGGCCCACGCGGTGCCACGCAAACGCTCCCCCTCTTCTCCCATTCTGCCTTACGATCCTCAACAGGCTACGACCAGATGTAAAATGGAAGTTGGATATCTGGAATCTCCTACTTATGTATGCCATTAAAACCCGCAATCCTTGACCCGGCCAATGATGTTGTGCTTAAATATAATTAAAATGATCATATCATGATTTTCATGCCATAATTATGGCATGGAGGTGATGCGTCCCATGGTTGTCATACTGAAAAACATCATGTGGTTCTTTGTCTTTTTCATCCTCCAGCAAGCACTGACCTCTTTTGCTGCCGGGGATGCATATACGCAAAAGCGGCAGCAGATGGTCGAGCAGGATATCAGGGGCAGAGGGGTCAAGGACCCGGTGGTCCTCCGGGCGATGGGCACAGTGCCAAGGCATCTGTTCGTGAATGCATCGCTCAGGGGCCAGGCATACGCAGACCATCCCTTGCCGATCGAAGAGGGCCAGACCATATCTCAGCCCTATGTGGTCGCGCTCATGACCGAGACCTTACAGCTCAAACGAGGCGACCGGGTCCTTGAGATCGGGACCGGATCGGGCTATCAGGCTGCGGTGCTGGCCGGGATCGTACAAGAGGTCTATACGATCGAAATCCGAAAGACACTTGCAGACAGGTCTGAAAAGACGCTCGCCGATCTCGGATACCGGAATGTAAAGGTGAAATTCGGCGATGGGTACTTCGGCTGGGAAGAGCACGCGCCCTTCGACGCGATCATTATCACCGCCGCGGCAAACCACATCCCCCCGCTGCTCATCAAGCAGCTCAAGGAGGGTGGCAGGCTCATCGTGCCGCTGGGGAGCACGGTCTATTACCAGATGCTCACGCTCGCGACAAAGAGAAAAGGCGAGTTGGACGTTGAGCAGCTGAGCCCGGTGGCCTTCGTGCCGATGACTGGTGAAATAGAGAAGAGGCGATGACGTATTGAGACGAAGATTTCACATTGAAACCTTGTATCACGAAGTTGGCTGCTTTTTTGTTTGTTCCATATACGAGTGTGCAGCCGCGATTGATCGATACAGATGCAGAAACGAGCATATTTTGCGCATCGTTGCCTGCCACTGGTAGATATATCCTGTCCGGCGATCAGGTGGTTTTGTCGAGAATCGGAAATTGATCCCTTTGATGTCATGGTGCATGTGAAATCCGACAATGCACTGGTTCTTCCGTGCAAGTTTAATTAACATTTAGCAGCACCATCATGCTTAATCTCTTAACTCAATCGGCCTGCTGCTACTCAACAATGATTTTTAATGACGCGATGTGATCGATAATGATCCTGACCTCATCGTCAACTAACATCCATGTGTCCTCATTTATATCACGATGACATATTCTGTCTAATTCAAAATTGGCATTTGACTCTTTTGTCAACGGCTCACCCTGGAAGTTAAAAGATTTTGTATGTTTATCTCCATTGTCTAATGTGATAAGTATTTTATACATGTTTTGTGCTCCTTCAATAAATTGTTGAGTAGATGATTTTTCATGCACGACTATATGCTTGATCTAAGAATATGTCAACGACTACGATTGGTCATGTTAAGGGTATTCGGCGAACACCGAATATAGCCTTGCTATGTTTCAAAGAAACGCAACTTCAACGAGTTCAGGAAGTATTTCTTGCCAAACGAATATATCATAGAATCAATAATTCATATCGCAGTTTACTATTTTCAATTCATGGTGGGGTAGGTCCAGAGTTTAAGACTTATCAATGTATGTTACTCTGCGTGGGTATTCCATTCCCGGTGAATTACCCAAAAAGCGAGCAGGTACATCGACGATCCGCAGAACAGCACGGACTGAAATCCCGCGGAAAGGGCAAGCATGATAGCGAGGATGGGCGCGAGCACCGAAAAGCAGCCGTTCACTGCCCATGCCCAGGGGATGAGGCGGGGCGCGGCCGTATGGAGGAGTGAGATCCCCAGGGGGAAGGGAATGCCCATCAGGATTCCGGCGGGTATGACGAGCACAGAGGAAAAAGCGATTTTCGCCACGAGGGGATACACGCTTATGATTGACGTGATCCCGGGCATCAGGAGGCTGTAGGCGAAAACCAAACCCGCAAGGGCCAGCAGGATGCGCGGGTTGTTCAGCGCCCGGATGCGCCGGCTCAGGAGGCTACCTATGCCTGAGCTGATCAGGACCGACGCAATGACCGTGCTTGCGGCCGAGGAGGGGTTCTCGAGCGTGAGGATCATTTTCTGGATGAATGCGATCTCGATGAACAGATAGCCGATGCCGAGCAGGGCGAAATACGAGAGTGCACGGAGAGGGTCGTGCAGGACTATCGCGTCTTCTTTATTCCTCATCCCGAGGAGCGGCAGGAGGATCAGGGCAATGCTCACGACGAGCACCTGAACAAAGAGGACCGGAAGGAGGTAGCCCTCTTCGATGAAATACTGCCACTTCTTTCCCATGAGCCGGTAGATTGCCTTGGTGTTCTTCAGGGTCAAATAATAATGGAAGAAGGGGCGCTCATCGGAGACCGGCCGGATGTCGAAGAGGTAATCGGCCATGAACCGGCTGCCGGTCTTCTTGTCCATCAGTTTCCGGAAGGCGTCGGCATATTCGTTCCCCGGCTGTTTGATATACACATTGCTCTCTTCGGGCTTGATGCCGGGATAGTACACAAGGTCAAACCTCTTCTCGCGTGCAAAGGCCTTGATCCGTCCGATGTCCTCAATCGTCAGTGCCGATTTCTTCATGACCAGGGTCAGGGTGTCCCAGCTCCGGATAGCGGCGACATGCCCGGAGATGTCCGTGATACCGGACGCTTCTGCGGACCTGACCAGGGTCGCGATCAGGCGCAGTTCCGTTCTCGGCGGCGGGATGAGGTAGAGGTTGACCGACAGGAAGCCGCCGGGTTTCAGGCCAGCCACGTAGCGCTCGAAGGCCTCGGTGGTGAAACGGTAGTCTTCCGCAAACCCGAAGGCCGCGGAAGGCAGTGGGCCCATGAGCGAAAGATCGATCAGGTCGAACTCCCGGTGTGATCCGGCAAGCCACGTCCGCGCCAGACCGGTCCACACCTGGTGCTCATAGACAGGTGATCCATGCGTCCGGCCGTATTCTCGCATCACGCGAAGGAAGAGAGGATTTGAGTCTATGGCAGAGATGTTCCTCGATCGGAACTGTCGGGCCAGGAGGAGGGAGAGACCGGCCCGTGGTTCGATGATGAGCACGTCCTGATTTGGGCTCAACTGGTAGGCAAGGCTGGAGGGGAGGGACCCGAGGAAGGCGCGCCTGTCGCGGTCCGTTTCGTCGGTTATCGCATAAAGGTCGCCAGCATCGATGGCAATCCCTGTCTGCTCAGGGAGCGGCTCCAGATACGTAAAGCTCAGACCCGGCGCGAACCTGACGGCGGGGCTCTTGAACAGGTCGATGCGGGCGTAGGGGCTGTACGCTGTGTAGAGTCGCTTTGCGCCGGGGAACTGCAAGGCGAGCGCGAAGGGTTTGTAGGCCGATATCCTGGGCTGGATACATTGTGGATTGATGAAGAGGACGGCCAGATTCGCGGCGATGAGGAGCAGGGAAAGGAACCGCATTTTCCGATCTCTTTGAGAGAGGAGTCCGGTGGCAAGAAGGGAAGAGATGATGAACACGCTCGTTTCGGGTCCACCCAGGGAGAGCAGCCAGACCATGGCGAGCGCTCCGATCCCGGCACCCACGAGGTCCGAGGCATAGATCGCGTTGACATCACGCGACATCGCGGTATAGGCAGCAGAGACGACCAGTCCAAAGCAGAAGAACGGAACGCAGAGGATGACGTAGTAAAGGCTTATGGCGAGCAGCTGCAGACGGTCCCAGGGAAGCCGCGCGGGATCGAAGGGCACGGTGTTGGCAAGAAGATAGGAGAGGGGGATGCTTATGGCCAGCAAGAGCCCGTACAGCGGGACCCTGCGCAAGTCCTTCAAGCCCGGAAATACCGAGAGCACAGTGCCGCTGGCGCCGATGCCGAGCATGGCGATGCTGATGACCATGAATGCGAAGTGATACCAGAGGGAAATGGAAAATATCCGGATGAGCGTCAGTTCGAAGGCAAGGCTCACAAGAGAGGCGATAAGAACGAGCCGCAGAACGGCGCGGCGGTCATGCCAGGATATCTCCATGTGCTGATTCACTCATAAACGGTCGTGATGAGGCGCTCATCACCGTGGCGAACCGATAGGCGCGGCCAGGCTTTTCTTATTGACCCGGCTTTTTCCGTTCCCGCTCGTTCCGGTCGGGAAACAGAACAATGTGTTCTATTTGATGATCGCCACGCGCGCCGCCTGTGGACCCTCTTTGCCCTGTTCCTCAATAAACGATACTTCAGCCCCGAATTTCAGAGCGCTGAAGTCATCATTGAGCACACTGTTGCGGTGAAAATATATCTCACGCTGGTCGTGAGTGACGATGAAGCCGTACGCCTGGTCGGGAAAGATCCTGATGATGCGGCCAATTGGCGGTGTCTCATGGGTCTTCACCTCGCCCCGCCTCTGCCGGGCATGCTCTTCAAGCCGCCTTACCGCAGTGTTGAAGGCATCACGGACCGCGACATAGGGATCTTCATTCTCTTCACGGGTCACCGCCATTTCCTTGCCCGGCACGGTGATGTCGATATGGACGCTGAACAGTTTGCCCTGATGCTGACGGCGCTGCGATTCCTCGACCACGACACGGCAGCTCATGATCCTGCTGAAATATTTATCCAACTTGGCCGCCTTTTCATTGATCTTCGCTTCAATGGCCTCGGACAGCGGCATGTTTCGAAAAGTGATCTGCAATGGAATTTTCATAGTTGATCCTCCGGACTGCCGTATTTGATGCGTATACCCCTAATTTAAAAGTAGCACAAAGGATATCGACTGTCAAATGAAGGGGGAGCGGGCAGTGGCTGAAAAGAAAGTAAAATTACGTTATAGTTTGCTTGATGTATGCTATATTTATATAACGATATTTCACCCTTCGACCCGCACCGAAGCGGCGTCGGGGAACCTTGCAGCTTTTCCTTTGGGAAAACAAAAGTGTTAAATAGATGTTAGCGCGGGTTAGGAGATGCGCTGATGGCAAAGGCGAACATTCTTTACATCGAAGACAGTGAAGCACAGGGAACAGTTACTAAGAACTTTCTCGAGAAAAACGGATACGAGGTGACGTGGGTCCGCGATGGGATGTCCGTATTCCGCGTAGCGAAGACGCAGCCTATTGACGTTATTCTCCTCGATCGTGTGTTGCCTGATATGGACGGAAACAGGGTATGCCTGTGGCTCAAGCAAGATGAGCATACCAGGGCAATTCCGATCATCATGCTCACCTCCTTGAATACAACGGCTCAGAAAGTCCAGGGATTAGAGGCCGGCGCTGACGATTATCTTACCAAACCATACGACGAAATAGAACTGAACGCCCGGGTCTACGCCGCATTTAGGACGAAATCCCTGAGAGATGAATTGAGCCGGAAGAACGACGAATTACAAGTAATGCTCAGGAAAGTTGAGGCGCTGTCCATTACCGACCCGCTGACAGGGCTTTTTAACAGGAGGCGCTTCGAGGAAGCACTGGATTCGGAATTTAAAAAATCCAGCAGATACAACTCCCCTCTCAGTTGCATGATGATGGACATTGATCACTTCAAGAATGTAAACGACACCTATGGCCATCCGGTCGGGGACACGGTCATCAAGGACATTGCGGTGATCATTAAACAAGGCATCAGGGACGTAGATACCCCGTCCCGCTGGGGGGGTGAGGAGTTCATCGTGCTGGCCCCCATGACGCCAAAGGCCGTTGCTTTGCTTCCTGCGCGCAGAATCTTACAGTCCGTGGCTGATCACGCCTTTACGGGTATGGGCGATAAAAAAGTTACCGTCAGTATAGGGATCGCCGACCTGTCCGGTCCCGGCATCGACTCAGCCGGCAAATTGGTCCAGGCGGCCGATAAAGCACTGTATGAAGCAAAGAAAAACGGGAGGAACAGGGTCGAAGTGGAGGGGTAAAAGCGGATACGATCGAGGATAGACTCTTAAAAAGGACCAAGGAGCGGGGAGGTAACCTGTCATGCGGAACAAGAGGGAGCACACAAGATACGATTTGATAGATATTCAGGGCAAGATGACCCTGGCAAATAAAGTGGAGATCATTGACATCAGTCTCGGTGGGGTTGCCCTGAAAGCAGACAGAAAACTGGATGTCGACAGAGAATATATGATCAAACTTGGAGACAAGGAGCATGGTATCGATATAAAGGGCATTGTTGTTCGTTCCACATTGGTCGGCATGGAAGCAGGGGCCAATGGAGAAAGCGTTTTAATATACGCGGCAGGTATGAAATTCAAAGAAGGGGTCGGAAGACAAGATTACGGCTTTTCTTAATTCCGTTGAGCATCATACAAAAGAGGAAGAGGCGCTGATGGTTGAGCGAAGGCAAACGGTACGGTTCCAAATCACCGTTCCCGAGGAGAACGTCCTGGTTTTTCCCGCAAATTTCAGAGTGAATGACATTACGCTCAGCAGCATGCTCATCCAATCTGATCAGCCTCTGTTAAAGGGAAGTATGATTCCTCTGGAACTGTATCTGAACGAGAACGATCATCTTAATTTTACCGGAAAAGTTTTCTCATGCAGAAACGTGGAGGATAAAGAGCAGGCCTCCTATGAAATAGAAGTGACGTACCGGGATTTGGCTGAGAAGGACCGGGCAATGCTTAAAAAAATTCATAGACTACCTGGTTACTGACCATTCAGCGGAAAAGGCTGACTGAGCGAAGCCGCTGAACGGAGAGCGGGCGCCCTGTTTACGCTAACCGCTGACGCACTACTTTGTCACCACCACTATACCCGACTCGGTGACGATGCATCCCCGCATACGGTCCTCTTCGTGGTCGAAGCCGATCTCCATCCCTTCAGGTATGTATATTCCTTCATCGATGATGGTTTTCTTTATCTTTGCACGGCGCCCGATCTGCACATTCTCGAAGAGGATCGAGTCCTCGACCAGCGCGTAGCTGTGGACCTTGCAGGAGGGGCCGAGAATGGACCGCCGCACGGTCGCACCGCTGGTGATGCAGCCGCCGCATACGAGCGAATCGATGTTCAGGCCGCGCCGGTTCTCATCGTCGAAGACCGTTTTTGCCGGAGGGAGGTTCCCCTGGTTGGTCAGGATGGGCCACGTATAGTTGTACAGGTTCAACTGCGGGCTGACATGGATGAGGTCCATGTTCGCCTCGTAGTATGATTCGAGGGTGCCCACGTCCTTCCAGTAGCCCCGCTCGCGCGGATCCATGCCGGGGATATTATTGTCGTAAAAGCAGTAGGCAAAGACCTTGTCTCCCTGCTCGATCATCATGGGGACCACATGCTGTCCGAAATCGAGGTCCTCGAATTTGCGTTTGCCTTTTTTCAGTAAATCGATGAGCTTGCTGACGGAGAAAATATAGTTGCCCATGGACGCGAAGCAGGAATTTTTTCCCGGGACCCGCGGAGGGTTTTGCGGCTTCTCCAGGAACGATGTGACGCGCAGATCTTCATCCACATGCAGGATGCCGAATCGCGTGGCTTCTTCTACGGAGACATCGAGCGCTGCGATGGTAAGGTCCGCTTTGTTCATGCGGTGATACGCCATCATCTGCGAGATGTCCATCTTGTAGATGTGATCGCCTCCGAAGATGACCGCATACTCGGCGCCTGACGACTCGATGAGGCGCAGGTTCTGGTAGATGGCGTCGGCCGTGCCCTTATACCACTGCTCGCCCATACTGGTCGTTTCGGGCGAGACCGTATCGTAAAACTCACCAAGGCCTACCCACTTGCCCCAGGAGTCCTTGATGTGTTTGCTGAGCGAGTAGGCATGATACTGGGTCAGGATGTAGACCTTACGAATGCCTGAGTTGAACATATTGCTCAGCACGAAATCGATGATCTTGTACTTCCCGCCAAAAGGGACCGAGGGTTTGGGCCTGCCGACCGTGATGGGGCTGAGCCGCTCTCCCTTGCCGCCGGCCAGGACCATGGCAATGGTATTTCGGGTGATGTTTTCGCTTGCGTACATGCGTTCCGGTCCCTCCCCGCATTGTCCCTTGATTGTTCTCGCACAGTGTATATGATAAAGTATACTGTATTTTCAGTGAATGCGCAAACAATTGAATCGTTCACCACACCACGATAACATTCAATTGACAGTATTCTCCTTAGTGTGTTATTCATAACGTACTGCCGCATTATTCTGATGAGCGAAGGGGAACGATGACCTCTCTTATTTTCAAGAAGACCATACAGTTGCCTCTGCCGTCCGACGACGACCGAAGGGCCCATGATCAGCGGATCACCGAGACTCTGGGGCTCGGTCCCCTTGTCCTTCCGCTTTCGGTTATGAGAAGGGTCCCTCCAGTTGTGAAGGAGCAGACAGCGTTCCCCTGCATTATCGGACGGATCGGGAACGGATACCGGCTGATCGATATCGGGAAGGAGCGTTCGTATTCCATCGCCCTTGACCTCGGGACCACGAACCTGGTCGCCCTGCTGTACGACAATATCGCACAAAAGGATGTCCTGACGAAAAGCCTGGAGAACCCCCAGACCATATTTGGCAGCGACATCATGACCCGCATGCACCATACCATGTCGGGAAATGGCGAGGAGGTCTACCGGGTGCTCGTGAACGGGATCAACGGGCTGATCGTCGAGCTTAGCCGGGAAGCGCGGGTAAACACGCAGGATATCCACGCCATGACCGTGGGCGGGAACACGGTGATGAGCCACTTCTTCCTGGGGCTCGATATCAGCACGATCCCCGTGGACCCTTTTGTGCCCGTGGTCAGGAGCCCGGGATTCTTCGCGGCGTCGGAGCTGCAGCTTGCCATGAACCCCGAAGCTGTCGTGTACGTGTTCCCGAACGCGGGGAGCTATGTGGGCGGTGACATCACCGCCGGCATTCTTGCCTCGGGCATGGCCCGATCGGAAAAGACCTCGATCCTGATCGACGTGGGTACGAATGCCGAGATCGTGATCGGGAACCGGGACTGGATGATCGTGGGGGCCGGCGCTGCCGGTCCGGCGCTCGAAGAGGGGATCTCTCGGATCGGGAAGCGGGCGAAAAAGGGGATTGTCTACGACATCGAGATCACAGGGCAGAACATCTCCTGCAAGACCTTTGACCAGGGCAAGCCCGAAGGGATCTGCGGGTCCGGCATGGTAAGTCTGATCCATGAGCTCTATAAGGCGGGGATGATCGATAAGAGCGGTGCACTTGTCGACGGCGAGCAGGTCACGACCATTGACGGAGAGAAGGCTTTCTCAATCGATTGCGACTGCCATGATGCCCTGTATATAACCCAGAACGAGATCCAGAACTTCATGAAGTCAAAGGCGGCCATGTTCACGCTGCTGCTGGTGCTTACCCGGTCCGTGGGCATCTCGTTCAAGGACATCGAGACCGTGTTCGTGTCCGGCGCCCTCGGCACCGGCATCAATGCGGAGAAGGCCGTGGGCATCGGCATGCTTCCGGCGTGGCCGGCGGACATCGTGAAGCCCCTCGGCAACTCGTCCCTCGCGGGCGCGCGCATGTTGCTCATTGACGGCGACCTGGTGAACACGGTGAATGCCATAGCAGAGAAGATCACCTACAAACCCATGCAGGACGACCCGGAGTTCATGAAGGAGTACCTGGGTGCAGTGTTCATCCCCCATACCAACCCCGAGATGCTGAAGGTCGGGTGATTCTAACGCGGCTTTATTTCCAATCCGGCGGGCATGCGGGAATCCCTGCAGAAGATCCGAGATGTGCCGGACTCGTGATGCCTTTTCTTATTTTCCTCTCCTGGACGGGGCATTGTTCGGACGTCATTCTTCAGGTAGTATTATAAGAAAAAAAGTTCAATCAACAAAAGGCGGCGGCATTTTCCGTCATCTTCATTTTTCGGAAGATGAAAAGAGGCTGTAATGGCTTCCCCTGCTCCTTGATGCCTATGCGATCGCGGACACCGGCGTAGCGGTCGTTGTGCTGTTAAACTCATCCGCTCCCGCATCATGAACCTCCTGACCTTTGACCAGAGGAAGCTGGTCCTGATCATTGAGCAGTCCCTGTCTCGTAAACCAGAATGAACAGGACACTAATTATCCCTGTTGGTGGTATGCTATAATCATGAAAAAGTAGTAATCATAGCGATACTAATGGTTGTCGCAGGCGGTGCGAATATGGCGAATGCTGAAAGCAAGAATGCAGAGAAGTCCTCCCCAAAACTCGATAAGGCGACCTTTGCCGGCGGCTGTTTCTGGTGCATACAGCCTCCTTTCGACAGGCTTAAGGGTGTGGTTTCAACCGTTGTAGGGTATACGGGCGGAAACAAGAAGGACCCGACCTACGAGGACGTCTTGTCGGGGACCACGGGACATGCCGAATCCATAGAGATCGTCTTTGACCCGGCACAGGTAACGTATCCCGAGTTGCTCGACCTGTTCTGGCGGAACGTGGACCCGACCACGCACGATCGGCAGTTCGTGGACGTGGGAGACCAGTACCGGACAGCCATTTTTTTTCACAGCGAAGAGCAGCGGAAGCAGGCTGTGGCCTCAAAGGAGAAGATGGAGCGGTCCGGCGAGTTCGGCAACAAACCCATCGTGACCGAGATCGTGCCGGCCTCAACGTTCTATCCGGCTGAGGAGTATCACCAGAAGTACTATCAGAAGAACCACGTACGATACAAGTTCTACCGGATCAATTCGGGAAGGGACCAGTACCTGGAAAAGACCTGGGGTAAGCACACGGGGAGTAGTGAGCGCCCACCGGCAGATTTTAATGGCCAGGTTCCGTAAACCTGCGAACAAAAGCGGGCATTGTCGGAATGCTTATTGCTACAAAGCATTTGAACTTATTTTGGAAGTGCCCTTACCTCTTCGGCAGTGCTCAGGGCCGGTTCTCTCCCCGTAGGGGGAAAGGGAAGGTGAGTGGTACTTGCCGCCAAATAACAATTAGTAATTCGTTTGTCTTCGACTCAACCCGCGCTTCCCGAACATTCGCAAAGCCCCACCCGCGACTGCAATAAAATATGGTAAATAATAAAAAATATTGACTTTTTTCTATAAATACGTTATTTAATATACATATTTAAAGTGAACGCATTTGGCTATTTAGGGGGTGTGCTACGGAGGTTACTACTGAATGAAGCGTAAGATCATTCTCTCGCTTCTCATGGTGTTCCTGTTCTCCACCCTTGGAGGTGCGTTCGCGACCTTGTACATCACGAACACCAATGAAACGCTCAGCCACCAAATCAACCTTCACCAGATCGAGGATCTCCGGAAGCACCTGATCAAATCCATCCAGAAGGTCCAGTCCGATCTCTACAATACCCATACGAAGACTGGCAACAAGAGCGACCTTATCGCAGCAGATATCACTCTCATCCAGCAGGCAGCGCAAAAATGCTCCACCTGTCATCATAGTCCCGACATTACCGCAAGGATCGATCGCGTCCGGTTTCTCATCGGCGACTACCGGAAGGCACTGAGTCAGGTGGTCACGTCATCGAATTCCCCGCAGATCGATTCGCTGAAGGTCAATGCCGTAGATATCGGCAATGATATCCTGGTCAAGTTCGAGGATATGTCTGCGCAGGCGAGCAGCAAGCTCGAGTTCATGAATCGGGATGCAACACAGAAGATCAAGCGGGAGGGCTTGATCCATGTGGCGCTCCTGATCCTGACCTTTGTCCTTGCTGTTCTTGTCGCCGTGAGCCTGACCAGGTCAATAATAAAACCTATCAATACGCTGGTCAATGCAACGCGGATGATCTCCGGCGGAGACCTCGGGTTCATGATCACGGACAAGGACAAGGCAGAATTCGGAGAGCTTGACTCGCATTTCAATGCCATGAGCCTGTCGTTGAAGAGCGGCTACACAAAGCTTGAGCAGGAGATCGTGGAGCGCGAACAGACCGAGGAAACCCTGAAGAAGTCCGAGGCATTTCTCAATACCATCTTCGACAGTATCCAGGACCCCTTCTGCATCATCGACCGCGACTACCGGATAGTCTGGGCGAACGAGGCCTACGCGCAGATGAGGCGCAAGAAGCTCAGTGATCTGATCGGAAAAACCTGCTACGAAGCACTATTGAAGAGGAGCAGCGTCTGCGATGAATGCGTTGTCCAGAAGACGTTCGTATCCGGCAAACCCTGCGCCAAGGAAAAAATGGCGGACGTATTTGATGGTGTACAGACCTGGAGTGCGATCTATACCTATCCGATCTTGGACAGCGAAGGGAAGGTATCCCACGTCATTGAATATACGCAGGACATCACGGAACGGAAACAAGCTGAGGAGGCGCTCCGCGAAAGCGAAGAGCGGTATGCCCTGGCTGCCCGCGGCGCGAACGACGGGCTGTGGGACTGGGACCTGCGGAGTAATAAAATATATTTATCATACCGGTGGAAATCGATGCTGGGGTACGAGGAGAAGGATATCAGCGACACACCGGAAGAATGGTTCGGCCTGGTCCATCCTGACGACCGTGGTGAAGTCGAAGTCAAGATCGCCGCCCACCTCAGCGGACGGGACCAGCATTTTGAAAGCGAGTACCGCATCATGCATAAGGACGGGGCGTACCGCTGGGTGCTCAACCGAGGGCTTGCGGTACGGAACCGGGATGGCCACGCGTATCGAATGGCCGGCTCCCAGACGGACATCATGTCGAGAAAATCGGCGGAAAAGCAGCTGGTGTATAATGCTTTTCACGATGCACTGACCGGGCTGCCGAACCGGGCCCTCTTCATGGACCGCCTCCAGCACAGTATCACCGTATCGACGCGACGCGCCAACGAGCTTTACGCGGTCCTGTTCCTCGATATGGACCGGTTTAAGGTCGTCAATGACAGCCTCGGCCATACGGTGGGTGACCAGCTCCTTATTGCGATGGGACAGCAGTTGTCGGAGTGCCTCCGTCCGGGGGATACGGTCGCGCGCCTTGGCGGAGACGAGTTCGCCGTGCTCCTGAACAATATCAGTGAATTGAAGGACGCCGTCGATGTCGCTGAACGTATCCATAAAAAGCTGTCGGTGCCGCTCCTGGTCAAGGGACAGGAGATGTTCGCATCCGTGAGTATCGGGATCGCCACAGGCTCCGAGCGCTACGAGCGGCCTGAACAGGTGCTGCGCGATGCGGACATCGCTATGTACCAGGCCAAGGCGAGGGGCAGCGCGTGTCACGAGATCTTCGATCCCAAGATGCATGCGAACATCCTCGACCGGCTACAGCTCGAGGCGGACATGCGCGGGGCCCTGGACCACAAGGAGTTTATTGTCTTCTATCAACCAATTATCGACCTGACGACCCACCAACCAGTCGCTTTCGAGGCCCTCGTCCGGTGGAACCACCCCAAACGGGGCCTTATCTATCCCATGGAATTTATTCCCATGGCTGAGGAGAACGGACTGATCAACGCCATCGGCGAGTGGATCCTCCGGGAGTCCTGCCGCGAGCTGCGCGTGCTTCAGGAACGGTATCCTGCGCAGCCCCCGCTCAAGATGAGCGTCAATATTTCGGGCAAACAGTTCGCGCAGCGCAACCTTGCCAGCAAGGTGTCCGCCATCATCATGGATACGGGGATCGACGCGCACACCCTTGCGCTCGAGATAACGGAGAGCATGATCATGGAAAACGTCGAGATGGCGGTGGAGACAATGAACCAGCTGAGGAGCCTGGGCGTCCAGATCCACATCGATGATTTCGGCACAGGCTATTCCTCGCTGAGCTATCTGCACCGCCTCCCGATCGACGCGATCAAGATCGACCGAACGTTCATCAAGAAGCTTTCGGCTGATGGAAAGAACAAAGAGATCATCCTGTCGATCCTCTCGCTGGCCACCAGCATGAACTTTGAAGTGATCGCCGAAGGTGTGGAAATGAACCACCAGTTATTGAATATGCAGAAAATGCATTGCCACTACGGACAGGGGTTCCTGTTCTCAGTGCCCATGGCACCGGGTGAAATTGACGGATGGGTGAAGGCTGAACAACTCAAGATTTGAGCAGCAGGCGCAATGAGACATTGGCGCCCTGGGTAAGAGGGTAGCATTGCGAAAAGGGAAGCGATGAAGCAACCCATTGGTGAACATTGAGAGTGCAACGCACTCGTTGATAGAGCGTAAAAGACGTGATACCTTTTTGCTCCTGTTCCAGGGGTGTTTTTTGCTTACTTATGAATAAATTTTTTTGAAGAATGGGTAGGAAAGAGTCAACTTCTTTGGCACGGATGTCTATTTATCGGATTACAAAGGATCATGACTGTCCATAGGTTGCATCCGCCTTTTCCCCTCTCAAAGACCTTGCCTTGGTTGTTCTTGGTTCCGGTCTGTCCAGGTCAGGTTGTCTGAAGACGTTCTCTGATCTTTTTGGTAAAATCATCCTTCCCGCTGCTGCCATGGTACAGTTCCACGATGGCGTCTCTGTGCGATCGGAAGCGCTCGTATCCGGCCTGCCGCGATAGTTCTATTGCTGACCAGTCTCCCTGCAGGCAAAATTCGTTGTACGCTTGATGTATCTCCGGGTAAAGGACCCTCCGGTATCCCTCCATCAGCGCGATCGTGAGGCTGAGGGCGCCGCGGTCCCTCATGTCGATGATCCTCTTGTAAGGGCCGTGGTCCGAGGTGTCGGCTATCAGGTCTTTGATCGCGCGCAAATAATGCTCCGCCTTCCGGTCACCGGCCTCGGACAGAAGGTCTTTCCATTCCGAAATGTCTTCACGTGATTCCGCGATCTCGTGACGGATCAGTACCCCCGCATAACACTCCGCCATCTTCTCGATCCGTTTTACGAATATCTCGTCGACGATCTGCCGGTGTTGAAAACCGTACTGCGCAAAGGCGTCTTCAAGCGCAGAGGCGTGCCTCGTATTCAACTCCGAAAACTTGTACAGGAGCAGCATTGTGAGCGGCTCAAGCCGCAGGAAGATGTTTTTGCCCTGGAGCATGCCGACCGCGGTAAAAAGGTCTCTGACGAACTCGGTCCCCGAGGTGTACACGGTCAGATCGGAGACCTCATGGAGGGTACGGAGTTCCGCAAGAAAGAAGGTGGGCTTCATGTACATGCCGTAGCCCGCGCCGTAGATGAGATGCTGGTCTTTCAGCGCATGATTTATCTCAATGAGATCGAAGGGGCTGTGTTTTATTCCACCTATCGTCAGGTCCCTTAAATCTTTCTCCTCCAGGTCCGGCCAGCGGGATTCCTTGTCTGAGATCCATGACAGGATTTCCTCGCGATTGATCTCAGCCCAGGGTGTGAGGCCCTTCTCGGACCGGAAGAGGTCTCGATACCGCATCAGCAGGCCGCAGACCGAAAAATACCCCCAGTACTGTGCATCCGAAACGTCGCAATTGAACTTGATGTCGTTTATGAGATTGATGTCCATGGCTGAAAACACAGAGTATCATTATTCCTCAAATAGGAATAAAAGTAAATAATGAAACATTCAGAGGGTCCCCGATCCAAAAAGTCCTTGCAACTGCTTAAAAAATAAACTATAATTCGCGAATCCGCATATCCCATTCAGACAGGTTTTATTAAACGCTTATGTCTAAACAGAAAATACAGGACCTTCGGAAGAAGATCGACGAGGTAGATGAAAAACTGGTCGATCTGCTGAATGAGCGCGCCCGGATCGTCATCGAGATCGGGAACATCAAAAAAACCGAGAAGCTCGACTTCCATTCTCCATCACGGGAGCAGGAAATCCTTGAACGCCTCACTGACCGCAACAAGGGGCCGTTTCCCCAGGACACCCTGCGGGCAGTGTATCGCGAGATCCTCTCTTCTTCCCTTTCGCTCGAGCGTCCACTTAAAGTCGCATATCTTGGACCACGCGCCACATTCACCCACATGGCCGGGATGCAGCAGTTCGGCCTGGCGGCCCAGTACGTGCCGGGGGAGAGCATCAGGGACGTGTTCAATGAGGTGGAGCGCGGCCGGGCGGACTACGGCGTAGTGCCCATTGAAAATTCCTCGTCAGGCGCCGTGATCTATACCCTCGACATGTTCATCGACTCCGACCTAAAGATAGCGGCCGAGATCATGCTCGAGGTGTCGCAGCACCTCATGAACAAGTCGGGCAAACTCGAGGACATCAAAAAGATCTATACGATCGCCCCCGCAGCGGCGCAGTGCAGACAGTGGATCGAGAAAAATCTGCCCGGCGTGCCGGTCCTGGATGCGCCAAGTACAGCCAGGGCGGCGGAAGTAGCTTCGGACGATCCAACGGTTGCGGCGATCGCCAGCGAGATGGCGGCGGTGATGTATGGGCTTCAGATCGCGGGCAAAAAGATCGAGGACAGCACTAACAACATTACGCGGTTCCTCGTCATCGCCCCGAAATCTCCGGGCAGAACAGGCCGCGACAAGACCTCGATCATGTTCTCCATCAAGGACAAGGTGGGCGCGCTCTATACCATGCTCGCGCCTTTTGCCGAGAGCGGCATCAACCTGAACAGGCTGGATGCCCGGCCGTCGGGACGGAAGGTCTGGGATTATGTATTCTTCCTCGATATGGAAGGCCACATCGAGGATAAGAATGTTGCCGCGGCAATCGAACGCCTGCGGCAGGACTGCATGTTCCTAAAGGTGCTGGGGTCGTATCCGAAGAGCGGATAAGTACAAAATAGAAGTGCGGAGTAAACCCAACCCGGACAAGTCAGAACGAAAATCCTTGAACCGCCAAGGCGCGAAGGTCGCGAAAGTTGTTCAATGAGTAAACCCGCAAGTTTAAGGTTTCCTTAGCGCTCTTAGCGTCATCGCGGTAAAATATGTTTTACTATTTTGAAAAAATACTCTCTCTAACTTAAGATGATCACTGTTCCAGAAAACATCAAGAACATCATCCCCTACGTTCCGGGCAAGCCGATCGAGGAGTTGGAGCGCGAGCTTGGCATCAGCGGCAGCATCAAGCTTGCCTCGAACGAGAACCCGCTCGGGCCGTCGCCAAAAGCCGTCGCGGCGATCAAAAAGGCAGTTGAAGGTCTGAGCCGGTATCCCGACGGCAGCGGATTTTATCTCTCTCAGGCGCTTGCCAAAAAGTACGGGGTGGCCCTCAACCAGATCATTCTGGGCAACGGATCGAATGAACTCATTGAGCTCGTGGTGCGCACTTTTGTCCAGCCCGGGGACGAGATCATCTCGGCTGATCCATCCTTTGTGGTGTACAGGATGATCACCGAGGCAGCAGGCGGAACGAATGTTATTGTTCCCTGCAGGGACATGCGGCACGACCTCGATGCCATGGCGGAGCGGATCACGCCGAAGACCAGGATCGTGTTCATTGCCAACCCGAACAACCCTACCGGCACCATGAATTCAAAAGCGGAGATGGACCGGTTCATGGACCGGGTGCCGGACCACCTGATCGTGGCTGTGGATGAAGCGTATTTTGAATATGTTACTCACGCTGACTATCCCGATTCTCTGGATTTTCTGAAGACGGGTAAGAACGTGCTGGCGCTGCGGACGTTCTCGAAGATCTACGGACTTGCCGGACTTCGCATCGGCTACGGCATCACGACCCCGGAGATCGCGGAGCTGATGAACAAGGTGCGGCAGCCGTTCAACACGAACTCGCTGGCCCAGGTCGGCGCCCTGGCGGCGCTTGCCGACCGGAAGCATGTCGAGAAGTCGATCGCGATCAATAACGAGGGG